>Ga0187783_10002007_pt1 | contig 15130 bp, 19 predicted proteins | sample 1015_SJ02_MP02_2_FD_132471 | JGI IMG/M metagenome (GOLD analysis project Ga0187783, IMG submission 132471) | Tropical peat soil microbial communities from peatlands in Department of Meta, Colombia - 1015_SJ02_MP02_20_MG | ecosystem: Environmental > Terrestrial > Soil > Wetlands > Peat | place... | reverse complement strand
CGCGCGGCCGCGTACCGGTGCCATGCGCTGCTCCCGAGGGCGCGCAAGAGATGGCCGACCGGTTCGGCCAAGGTTCGGTGGGTCGGCTCGGGGAGCGGGAGCCATCCGCCCGGGACGACTTCCCAATGGTCGACCCGCCGAAACCCGCGGGCCGCGAGCGCGTGGAGCGACGCCGCGCTCAGCCGCAGCAAGTCCGCGGGGCCGACCACCTCGCGCTCGCGAAGCCAACGCTCGAACTGCTGGAGGACGGGCACGTTCGGCTCCTCCAACCGTTCGTGACGGAGATCGATATCGAGACGCGCGCGGCCGAACGGTCCCGTCCGGCGGCGACTGTGGCCGGTCAGCGTGAGGGGCCACTCCAGAAACGACGTCGGTCCGGTGAGGTCCGGGGCGGAGAGGGGCGGGTCGCGCGGCGGAGGGACCATGAATCGACCGCTCCCGGACTCTCGTCCCGAGTTAAGCTATTCCGAGCACCGGCAATCCGACACCGATGGACGGCACGCGCGGGCCCCCTCGGCGGCTCTCGACGCGCGAGAAATGGAAGGCCGTGGGGGTGGTCGCCCTCTTCGCCGTCGCGATCAGCTTCGGGATCGCGCTGTTCTCGGGATCGATCCCGGGGCTACCGGCGTCGCACTCGAGCACGGTGACCTTCGACGGGCGCTCCTACTACTACTACGGCTACTTCCTCCCGTTTCCGCAGCTCGGGACGAACAGCACGCCCCCGGCGTCGGTCGTGTTCCATAACGTCACGTTCTGGGTCTGGATCACCGACTGGCTCGGGCCGCACGGCACGTACGTGCACGGGAACGGCACCGAGCCGAACGGGACGACGTACGCGTTCCTTCTCGGTGAATCACCGACCAACGGAACCCGGACGATGTCGTTCGTCGCGCCCGACGGAAGCTTCGCCACCGTCTGGGGCGGCGGCTACATGCTGGAGCTGTTGGTCGAGGCTCCGAAATCTACCTAGGACAGGGTAGGACCATCACGCCCTCGGCGGGATCCCCGATCACGAGAGACCGGCCCTGCAGATGCTCGGACCCGACCCAGGCGATCGTCACCGCGTCGAGCTCGTCGTGGGTCAGGGTCCGGCGTACGAGGTCGCCCCGGATCCCGAGCCGGCGGAGTCCGCGGGCGAGCCGGACGAGGCTCTCCTGTTTGCGCGGGATCCGCAGCAGGTCTTGCGACGCTCCGGGGTAGCCTTCGACGACCGTTGGTCCGAGCGATCGCAGGCGTCGGGCGAGATCGATCCCGCGGACCGTGAGCATCCGCATCGGCCCCAGTGTGAGCGGGAAGAAGCGGATCCCGCGACGGAGCAACTCGCGGTCGCACGCGCGAAGGTGCGGACCGGATCGATCTTCGATGGTCCGTCGGCCCCGGGGCAACGACAACGGGGCGTCGATGATCACCAGGGCGGGGCGAGCTTGCGCGGCCAGCGTCTCGATCTCCTCGTCAGCGTGGGCGACACCGACCCGGGCGTCGCGGCCCCGGTAGAGGAGGCACCAACCGGTCGCGCGGTGGGGAGCCCCGGCGAGGTCGAGGCCGAGCACCGGCGCGGTCGGCCGCGTGCGGCGCGCGGACCCGGCGGGGGCGCGCGGCACCGACGACCGACCCCCCGGGAGGCCGCTAGACGGACTCGAGGAGCGACTCGCGCGAGAGCACCCGGCGCGCTTCGACGTCGGAGTCGCCCTCGACCTGGTGGAACCGGGCGAGCGCACGACGGTCGAGCTCCAGCACTCGGTTGACGAGCCACTCGTACTCGTGGAAGATCAACGGATCCTCGAGGTCGTGACGCAACTTCCCTACCCAGTCGACCGGGTGCCGGAGGGCCCACCAGTACGCGGTGAGCCAAGTTCCGAACGCCTCCCATACCATCTCCTGATCGAGCACCCGGCGATGGGTCAAGGTCCCGACGAGCTCGAAGAACGTCACGACCTCGATGCTCGCGATGTCCTCGTGCGCCTGCTTGAGGAGCCGTTCGCTCAGATGCCGGCGGACCGATCGCATGCGGGCCGAATCGAACTTGTCGCGCAGATTCATCACCGCGTTGGCGGAATTGAGGATCTGCGTCTGGTAGGTTTGCCAGAACAGGATGATCAACGTCCCGATCGCCAGGACCCACGTGCTGAACGCGGTGAGGATCGCGATGCTGGGCCAATCGATCTGTACCATGGAGCCTCCCTGCGTCCGGTCCGCCGCCGGCACTCCCCGACGCGAGGATAAACTAGCGCTGAGGCGGCCGTCACCGACCCCGGGGGGAACGGAGCCCGGACGCTACGCGACGCCGTGCGCCTGGTGGCGATGATTCCGGAGCGCGGTCAAGGACAGGAAGCGTCGTTCGCACTCGGGGCAGGTCAATCGGTCCCGGGGCGCGGTGTCGACCCGTCCCCCGTGGCTGTCGACGCGATGCGCCGCGAGCGCTTCCTCCGACCGGAAGATGCGGCCGCAGTCGGAGCAGACCGCCTCCACCTCGTCGTATTCCACGAACGGCATAAGCGCCCTCCCCCGGACCCGGTCGCTCCGGTCACGCCGAAGCCGGGGCGGCCGTGGGTACTCCCCCGAGGGCCAAAGAACTTGGGGTTCGTCATTCGCCGGAGCCGGCGCCGCCGACGGTCGGTCCTGGACGGTCGTCCGCGGGAACAGCCCGTCCGCGGAGGACGCGGCGTGCACGATGGTCCTTGGCTGGGTGAACGACCAGTCCGGCGAGGCGCGCCCTCAACTATCTTCCCGGGCTGGGAGCGGCGAGGTCCGTGGCGCGCTCCGTCCCCCCGTCGACCGCGCGGCCACCGATCCGGGACGCAACCCCGGAGGACGCCGCGGCCATCGCCGGAATCTACAACGACGCGGTCGCCACCACGGTGGCGACGTTCGACACCGAACCGCGGTCGCTCGACGCCCAGCGGGCCTGGTTGCGCGACCACACGCCACCGTGGGTGGTGCGCGTGGTGGAGTCCGAAGGACGTGTCATCGGTTGGGCTTCGCTCGGCCCGTGGTCGGAACGGCGCGCGTACGCGGCGACGGCCGAGGTCTCCGTCTACGTCGCCACGGACCGCCGAGCGCAAGGGTGGGGCGGGGCGTTGTTGAGCGACCTCCTCGCGGCCGGAGACGCCGCCGGATTCCACGCGTACCTCGCCCGCGTCGCCGACGGCAACGAGGCGAGCTTGCGACTGCATCGGCGGCGCGGCTTCGTTCCCATCGGGGTCATGCGCGAGGTCGGATGGAAGTTCGACCGGTGGATCGATGTCCACCTCCTCGAGCGGGTCACCCCGCGCCGGCCCGCGCCCGGCTCCGCGAACGACCCGTCGCCCCGAGCGCCGGTCAATCGAAGCGCTCGTCGGAAGTCATCCGGCTGACGACCCCGCCGCATCCCGGGCAGATGACGAGCCGCCAATCCGGCGGTACCGGAACGAGCCGGCCGCACTGGGGGCAGCGAACGCTCTCCTCCGGTTCGGGCATCGGGTCGGTCGGGACGGCGGAACCCCTCGGTCGGACTAAACGGTTCTCGGACCGATGGACCCCGGGTTACCGCCGACTTTAATCGGTCGGCCGGCTCCCTCGGCCGATGGGCATCGCTCCCGCCGTGGTCCAAGAGCTCCTGCATGAGAGCTCGAAACACCAGTGTCCCGACGGCACGCCGGTGTGCGTGCAGGTCTGCGCGATCGCCGACCTCCCGACCCGGTTCGGGGAGTATCAGGTCGCGGCGTTCTACAGCCCGAACGACCGGAAGGAGCACGCCGCCTTCGTCCACGGCGACGTCGTCGGTCGGGAAGAGATACCGGTGCGCCTGCACTCCGAGTGTCTGACCGGAGACGCCATCGGCTCCCTGCGGTGCGACTGCCGGGACCAGCTGATCGAGTCCCTCGAGCGGATCGGAAAGATGGAGGCCGGGATCGTCCTCTATCTGCGCCAGGAAGGACGAGGGATCGGTTTCGTCAACAAGATCAAGGCGTATCAACTGCAGGACTCCGGGTTCGACACCGTCGAGGCGAACGAACGCCTCGGGTTCCGGGCCGACGAACGCGACTACGCGATCGCGGCGCACATGCTCTGGTCGCTGCGCGTGCGCTCGATCCGCATCATGACGAACAATCCGGCGAAGATGAAAGACCTCGAGGAGCACGGGGTCCAGATCGTGGGCCGGATCCCGGTCGTCGTTCCGCCGAACGACCATGACCTGGCCTACATGCGCACCAAGCAGGCGAAGATGGGGCACCTCCTCGGGCTCGAGCAGGAGGACGACTGGCGGGTCGACCCCGAGACGACCGCCAAGTAGGCGTCCCGGGGGGTCCGGGAGCGCGAGCGGAGAATGTTTAACCCCCGCCGGACTGGCCGCCGCCGCCATGCCCGGCATCGGCTCCCTGCAAGCGAACCAGAACGCGACGATCGAAGGCACTATCACCGCCATTTCCGCGGTGCGGGACGTGACCACGTCCCGGGGTCCCGCTCAGGTGGCCGACGCCACCGTCCAGGACGACACGGGAACGATCGTCCTCACGCTCTGGGGCGACGACACCAAGCGGTACTCGGTCGGGCAGAAGATCCGGATCACGGACGGATGGGTCAAGGATTTCCGCGGCAAGCTCCAGATCTCGATGGGCCGCTCCGGTAAGATCACGATCCAGCCCTGACCTCGGTCGGCCGACCCGAGGGCTCGGCCGCTCGTCTAACGGGCGCGGGCCCGCCGTTCTCGGCGGAAGTCGCGTTCGAGCGACCGGGCGAACACCCGCCACGATGCTTCGGTCGCCTTCTCGATCGCGCGCGGCGACGGCCCCCCCCGAACGATGCCGGTCGGGCGACGCCGCCAGCGGAGGTCGAGACGGGTCCGTTCGGGCGAGATCCGCGTCAAGCGGTAGTCGATCGACGCGTCCCGTCGGTTGCCGACGCTCTCCGCGTGCCAGTGGTCGGGAGGGTGGAGCGAGACGTCCTGACGGACCCAGATCCAGCCCTCCTTCGAATCGGCCAGATCCTCGAAGACGACGCGCCGTCGCTGGCGGAGGAGGATGCGACGCTCGTAGGCGTCCCCTTCCCGGCGGGCATCGTGGGGATCGAAGTCGGTGCACCAGGCGAATACGAATTCCAGCGGCGCACGGAACTCGGCGCGCGCGTGCAGTTCTTTCCCCCAGCCGGGGCGCCGGGCCGTCATCGGAACGGAGGAACGAGTACGACCGGCGGAAAACGGTTGCTACCGTCCGCCCGGCGGAGCCGGGTCCCGAACCCGGGCGGACGACACGAGCGCACACGCCGCGTGCGCTACCTTCTTACGAGCGGCGGCGACTCCTCGGGCGATGACCGCGCCGTCGTTTCCGAGCTCGAGCGCCCGCGCCTACCGCGGCTACGACCTGTTCGCCAGCCTGCGCCGCGGGATCCTCGCCTCGATCGCGGGGGTCGTCGGGTGGATCAGCTTCACCCTGCTCTACGTGGCGTTCTGGGCGCACGGTTTCAGCCTCTTCCAGAGCATCGTCGTGGTGATCGTCTCCCTGGTCGTCCTTCTCGGCACCCTCGTCGGGGCCTGGGTCGCGTACGGATTCTGGTTCCTGCACCGCGACTGGGACTGACGGCGAGCCGGCCCTCACTTGGCGGGCGGGGGCGGCTGGCCCTCGAGCGTCCATCGCTCGAACGCGTCAAAGTTGAAATCGCGACCGAGGAAGCGACGGATCAATTCGGCCGCCGGACGCACGCTGCCCGGGGCGAGGATCTCCTCGGCGTACCGGCGCGCGGTTTCCGGGTCGGTGAGGCTCTGCCGGGCCTGGAACGGCGTCAGCAGGTCGCGGGCGATCACGACCGACCAGAGGTACGTGTAGTAGAACGCCGAGTACCCGGTCAAGTGGCCGAACGCGGTCTCGGGGTGGTAGGTCGCGGACTGCGGTCGCGGGTAGACTTTGCCCCACGACGTGCGGAACAATTCGGCCACGTCCACGCCCGTCGGGTCCCGATCGTAGTAGTCGAGCGAGATCGTGGAGAACGCCACCTGGCGTAGCCCGCGATTCGCTCGCCCGAACGCGTCGGCGTCGTGGAGCCGTCGCAGGAGCTCCGCGGGGATCCGTTCGCCCGTATCGGGGTCCCGGGCGAATCGATTGAGGGTCGCGGGGTCGCGCGCCCACTCCTCGAACAACTGGGAAGGCGCCTCGACGAAGTCCCACTCCACATTCCACGGCGAGTTCCAGAGACGGACCGGACGACCGGCGAGGAGGGCGTGCAGAAGATGGCCGAACTCGTGAAAGAAGATGACCACGTCCCGCCAGTCCATCCGAGCCTCGGCGAGCGGCACCGTCGGGTCGAGGAAGTTGCAGAGCAGCGCGGACTGGGGCCAACTGACGCCCGCGAGGCCCTGCCGAACGGGGAAGCACGCGGCGTGGCCGTACTTGCCCTTGCGCGGCACGACGTCGAGATAGAAGCGCCCGAGGTGCGTCCCGTCTCGGGTCACGTCGAACGCCTCGACCGTGGCGTGCCAGGTCGGCGCCGACGGCACGGCTTCGATCCGCAGGCCGAACAGTTCCCGGCAGAGGTCGAAGAGGCCGTCCCGAACGCGCACGTACGGCAGGTACGCGCGGAGGGCTCGAACGTCGACCCCGAACCGCTCGGCGCGGATCTTGCCGTCGTAGTAGCCACCGCCCAGGAACACTTCCGAGTCCCAGGCTTCGAGGCGCTCCGCCTCCGGGAAGTCCTTGCGCTTCCGTTCGAGGAACTGCCCCAGCTCGCCGATCGCGGCCGCCCGGATCGTGCCCGCGACCCGGTCGAGAAACTCCCGCGCGGCCGCCGGCCGTTCCACCATCTTGGTCTCCAGCGCGTAGGCCGCCCAGCTGGCGTACCCGAGGTCCTTCGCGAATTTCGCGCGCAGGCGTAACAGTTCGGAGAGGACGGCTTCGTTCTCGGGGTAAGCGCGGTTCATGAATTCGAACAGGAGGTCGCGACGGACGGAGGCGTCGTCGCAGTAGGCCATGATCGGCAGGAAGTCCGGGTACTGCGTCGTGATGCGGATCTTTCCGTCCGGACCCGGCGCGTGCGCCGTCGCGTAGTCGGGCGGGAGGCCGGCCAATCGCCCCGGTCCGTCGAGGAGCACCGCGCGTTCGAGCCGCGCGATGTTCTCCGCGAACTGGTTCGACACCCGCTCGATCTCGTTCGCGGTCGCGAGCAGCTCGGCGCGCTGATCCGGGAGCTTTTCCACGCCCGCGCGGCGCATGTCGCGGAGCATCTTCTGGACCGCGAACTGCGTGGATTCCTCCTCTCCGACGAGGTCGACGGAGCGGAGCCGGGCGTGGAGCTTCGGGTCGACGAGCTGCTGGTTCCAGAACCGTTCGCAGGCTTCGGCGACTTCCCGACCCGCCGTGCGCGTGGCCTCGTCGACGTGCGCCGAGAACATGATCGACCCTTGGAAGTTCGCGTCGCGCAGTCGAGCGACCGCTCGTTCGAGGGGAGCGACCAGGTTCTCGATCGTCGCCGGTGCCGGGTCGTTCGCGAGCCGGAGCAGCTCGGCCCGAACGGCCTCGATCTCGGCCGTCCCCCGGCGGCGCAGCTCGTCGGCGGAGAGGTCGAACGGGAAGACGCCCACCGTCGGGGGCCACGACACCCCCCCCGGCTCGATGCCGGTCATTCGACCCCCGGGAACGGAACCGGCGGATAGCCTCGTCGAGCGGCGGGGTTCAGGACGGTCGAACGGAGCCGGCGACCCCCGGCTCGGGCGCGATCCGGAGCCCCAGCAGGACCTCCCCGGATACGATCCACATCTTGCTCCGAAGGCCCCAGGCGCCGAGTCCTCCCTCCGCGTAGCCGGTCTCTCGCCGCTCGACGGTCCGGAACTTCCGCGAGAGGAACAGAGCGATCGAGCTCGCATTGTCCTCTTCGGCCGCGGCGTACACGACGCGCACCCCGCCGCGGGCGAATCCGGCGAGCGCGTCGTCCAGCAGACGCGCACCGACCCCGCGACGACGGAACGTCCGTCGCACCGCGAGGTAGTACACGTAGCCCACCGCGGGGGCCAGCCGCTCCAGCATCGCCACACCGACCACCTCCGGGCCGACGACGGCCGCCCGCACCTCCGAGACCTGGCGCAGGGTGCGTTTCGCATGCCACCGATAGATCCCGACGAAGGAGTCGAGGATCACGGGAATCGCCCTCTCCCGCTCCCTCCCGGTGAGCTCAATGATCGTGACCGACGCGTCCGCCGCCATCGTTCGGGGCCCCGACCTTGCGCGCGGGCGGAACTCCCGCGGGTTGAAGAGTTGCGGGCCGGGAGGCGGAACGGTCGACCCTACGCGGCGACGACGGCATCCGACGTGAGGTCCGTCGGCTTCGTCAGTCCGCACAGGGCGAGGGTGAGGTCGAAGTCAGCGAGCAGGTTTTCGATGACCTCGCGGACCCCGGTTTCGCCGCCGACGGCGAGGCCCCATGCGTACGGCCGGCCGAGCAGCACGGCGCGCGCGCCGAGCGCGAGCGCTTTGGCGATGTCCGAGCCGTGCCGGATCCCCCCGTCGTAGAGCACCGGGATCCGTTGTCCCGCTTCGGCCAGAACGCCCGGGAGCGCGCGGAGCGCGGGAAGGCTCCCGTCGACCTGTCGACCGCCGTGGTTGGAGACGATCAAACCGTTCGCTCCGGCTTCCATCGCCTCCACGGCGTCCTGCGGGTGCAGGATCCCTTTCACCACGATCGGCATCGCCGTCCGCTCGCTGAGGAACCGGACGTCGGCCCACGAGAACGTGGGGTCACCGAACGTGCGCAGCGCGTGCAGCACCGCGGACGGAAGGTCCTCCTCCGGGGGTTTGGCGAGGCGGGAACGAAAGACCGGATCGGAAAAGTAGTTGGCGAGGCCGACGCCGCCGAGGAACGGTAGATAGCCGCGCGTCAGGTCGCGGTTCCGCCATCCGATGATGCGCGTGTCCAGCGTGAGCACCAGCGCCGAGTAGCCGGCCTTTTCCGCGCGTTGGACCAGGCTGAGGTTCAGGTCCCGGTCCGGGCCCCAGTACAACTGGAACCAGTGCGGCGTCGACCCCAGCACGGTCGCGAGCTCCTCCAGCGAGTGCGTGGTCAGGGTGCTCGCGACCATCGGGACCCCCGTGGCAACGCAGGCCCGAGCGACCGCGAGGTCGCCGTCGGGCCGAACGATATCGAGCGCGCCGATCGGCGCGAGGAGCAGCGGCGCCGGCATCGCCGAGCCGAACAGTTCGACCCGGGTGTCCCGCTCGTGCACGTCCCGGAGCATCCGCGGAACGAGGTGCCAGCGGTCGAACTCCGCGATGTTGTGCCGGGCGGTGCGTTCCCCGCCGGCACCTCCCGAGACGTAATCGAACGCGGCCGGCGTGAGCACGCGCTGCGCCTCCGACTCGAGCCGATCGATCGACACGGGGACGGCCGGAGGCTGGCCCGCGAGACCGGAAAGGTAGATGGACGTCTGGCGCGCCGGGCCGAAACCCCCGTAGTTGTCCGGCATCCCGAGTCCATGGCCCGGGCGGGGAGATAATGGATGCGGACCCCGACGGCACGTCGCGGGGTTCACGGACCCCGGCACCGCGCGGCCGTCGACGAGGGGTCTAGCGTTCTGACCGCCGACCGATACCGGACACGAGCGTGAGACCGACGACGATCAGGCCGAAGCCGGCGAGCTCCCACCAGACGAACGGCTCGCCCAGGATCAGGGTACCCACCGCCAGCGCCGCGACCGGATTGACGTACGCGACGACGTTCGCGCGCCCCGGCCCGACCCGGTGATGCAGGGCGAAGTACATGGCGTAGCCGATGAGGGACGGGAAGAGGACGAGGTACGCGAGCGCGCCGAGCACGTCGTGGGAGAGGGGGAACGCGGAGTGCGGCTCGAGCAACGGTAGGACACCGAGCAATAGGAGGGTCGCGACCCCGAACTGGACGGAGACGCCCCACAGCGTCTCCCCCTCCGGCCGCTTGGCGCGAAGGATCACGGAACCGAGCGCGAAGCTCGCGGCCGCCCCGATCACCTCGAGCGGGCCCCAGATGCTCGTGACCAGCGTGATCCCGGGCGGCGGGTACACCAGCACGAAGACTCCCGCGAAGCCGACCACGAGGCCCAAGAGCGCCGTGCGGCGGAGACGCTCTCCCGGCGTGATCGCGAAAGCGAAGAGGACGGTCAGCAACGGAGCGACCGCGATCAGGATGGACGAGAGCCCCCCGGATGTCGTCTGCTCGCCGACGTAGAGCAGCAGGCCGTAGACCCCAACGATCGGTAATCCCAGGGCGGCCGAGAGTCCGAGGGATCTCGCGCTCGGTCGGGGAACTTTCGTTACGGCCGCCAGCCCGGCGATCGCGGCGGCCGAGATCGCGTACCGGACCGCCGCGAACGCGATCGGCGTCGCGCCCGCCAGAATCCCGAAGCGGATAACCGGGTACGCGCTGCCCCAGATCAGGCCGAGCACGACGAGGAGCAAGAGACTGCGACGTTCTTCCTCTGGGCTCGCCACGAACGTCCCTTCCCACTCTCTCGGGCCCGCTCGATTTCGTCCGAACGGCCGACGTCTCAACTACGCCGGAACTTCTTCGGCCACCACGCTTACGAGGGCCCGGGCCGAGAACCGAGGCACCGCCAGCGCTTCGCTCCGCCGTACGCGGGCCTGCGCTGCCGCGAGCCACCGCTCGTACTCTTCGAGTTCCTCCTCCGGGAGGTCGCACACGAAGGGTCGAATCCTCTGGCGGACATGAAGCTTGATGGGCGACCTTCCGGCGGCGCCCTCTCGGTGTTCCGGGGGGTTCCGGACCAGCGTTCTCGGGAGCCGCCCTCGAGGCCGGGCCGTTTCCTCTGCTTCGAAAAGCACTATATCCCCAACCACGAAGTTTTCTCGAGGCGCCGGCAACGGTCCTCGACGCCCGTAACCGGGTACGACGGGTGGGCCGGGGTGACGAACCAGGAGATCGAGATACTGGACCTCAGCAAGGTCGCCCGCGGCGAATGGGTCCCTCCCATCGGCGCGATGGGGGGTCCTCCCGCCCACGAACTGTATCGGGACCTGGTGTCGCACGCCGGTCTCCGCCTGTACAAAGGAGAGGACGGATCTCCCTGGGTGGAGATCCAGGACGGCGAACGACGGCGCCGTTTCCCGGTCCCGAGTGCCGAGCTTCGGGCGGCGCTCGACCGGTTCCGCATGCGACGCAATCTTCGGCCGGTGCCGGAGAGCGACATCGATGAGTTCGCCCGCGTCATCGCCGCGCGCATCTCCGACCCCGACGTCGAGATCCCGACGAGTCCTCCCCAGGTCGAGCTCGCCGTCGCGTCCGTCGGACGGATCCCATCGAGAACCCCCGTCGCACCCACGAGCTGGGCGGTCGACGAGCTCGACGATCTGATGCACGAGGTCGACGCTATCCAGGGACGGGTACCGCCCCCCCGGGAGGCCGAGCGACCGGAACCCGCGGCACCCCGGCCGCCGAATCCCCTCCATCGCCGGATGCCTCAGCCGTGGCAGACCGCGGTGTCCAGCGCCCGGGCGCCCCGATCGGCCCCCGACCCGCGTCTTCCGAAGTACGTGCGCGCGCTGCGGGAGCTCGTCCAGGACGGCACCTGGATCGGGAATCTGTCGGAGATCGCCCGGCGGACGGGTGACGACACGAGCGAGGTCTTCTGTGCCCTGCTGCAGTTCCACACCGACCTGGTCGGAAACGGCCTCGTGGTCGCGCCCGTCGAGGTCGAGGAAGGATGGCAATGGGTGGTCGTCGACCGCACCCGCATGCGGTCGCCGGACGGCGGACTCGGGTGAGCCCGCGAGCCTAGGCCGTTCGGACCTCGACCTCGAAGGTGGCGTGCAGGATCCCGAACTGGTCGGCCATCTTCGCTCGCAGCGACTCGACGACCGCCATCCCCTCGCGGACCGACATCTCGTCCACCTGGACGTGGGCGGTCATGCAGACCAGGGTCGGACAGACCGACCAGACGTGGAGGTCGTGCACCTGGGTGACGTGGGGGGTCGCGAGGGCCGCCCCGACGATCGCGTCGAGCGACAGGTGCCGGGGCGTGCTCTCCGTGAGCACCTCCCACGCGTCGCGAAACAGCGGCAACGACTGGTAGACCAGCAGCGCGGCGATCCCCACCGCGGCGACGGGGTCCGCCGCGGACCAGGCGGGTCGGAGGAGCAGCACCACGCCCGCGCCGAGCACCGCGCCCGTGATCGCGAGATCGCCCGCGAGGTGCAGCAACACGCTCCGCAGGTTGAGGTCTCGGGCACGGGAAGGTAGCCGGCCGAGCGAGAGGAGGTTGGCGGTGCGCAGGACGAGGGTCGGGACGGCCACGGCGAGGACCCACGCCGCGTCCACCGGGCCCGCGAACGAACTGCGCTGAAGGACCGCGACGAGGCCCTCGTACCCGAAGACGGCGCCGGTCCCGAGGATCAGCGCGCCGTTGAGGAGTCCGGCGAAGACCTCGAACCGGTGGGAGCCGAAGGTGAATCGGTCGAACGCCCCGTGCTCGGCCCCGCGCAGCGCGGTGAACGAGACGGCGAACGCGAGGATGTCGGGGATGTTATGGAGCGCATCGACGGTGACCGCGAGGCTCCGGGAGTAGTACGCCCCGAACGCTTCGATGACCAGGATCGCCGCCGACAGAACGACCGCGAGGCGGAGGCCCCGCAGTACCGCGCGCTCGGCCTCCCCTTCGCCGTGGACGAGTTCGGGCACGACCGGCCTCGGGCAGGTCCGACGCGCGCCCGGGGCTCACTTCTCCGTCGCGGCCCGACCCCGCCCCTTCGTCGCCCGGCGCTCGGCCCAGGCCTGGTTCCGGAGGGCCAGCCACTCGAAATTCTCCGCCAGGGTGGGCGAGGAGATCTCCCGACGCTCCCGCTCGATCGTGGGCTTCAAGAACTGCCAGATCGACCGGGTCATCCACCGCTCGTGGACCATCTCCTCGCTGAGCACGTTGAACTTGACGAGCGTGCCCATCGTCTCGAACAGCTCGATGAAGCGGTGGACGTAGAGAAACTCCGGAGAATCCCTCAGGATCGGATGGATGTTCGGCGTCTCGGCGCCGAGATGGGTCGTCCGGAACCAGTCGATCGCCTTGCGGGTCTCCTCCGAAGCGGCCAGCGCGTCGAATCGGAGCAGGATGTCGGCGTCCTCCCAGGACGGCGCCTTGACGGGTGGCATCTTCGTCGACCTCACTCCCGGATTCCTCGGGGCCCTCAAGGAGATTTCGTTCGACCGTGCGGCCCACGCGCGGCCCCAAATCCCCGCGGCCCGGCGACTAAGGGTCGGGGGGCCGCGCGGAGCGCCCGTACCGGGGTGGTTCGATGCGGTCGAGACGCACCGCCTCGCGCAACAGCGCCACCATGGCCGGCGAGGTCGCCTGCTCCACGGTCCGGAGCTTGACGTGGCGGAGGTTCTTCCCGGTGCCCTCCAGCAGATGCCCGGGGTCGTTCAAGGACGTCCCCCGCCAGAACTCGACCCCGACGTGGCGGTCGAACGTTCCGGTCAGCACCACGAGGTCGTTCCCGACGAACCACGGATGGCCCCACCGCGTCTCGACGCGCAACTCGGGCGCGATGCCGCGGATCAATTCGCGGACGGCCCCTTCGACGCGGTCCAACGGCGCCGAGGGCGTCGCCTTCGTGCCGGCCCGCCGCGCCATCGACCCTCCCAACTCCCAACCGCGGGGCCTATCTAACCCCGAACCACTGGCGGGGTTCTCGTAGCTCGTCTCACGAGACCGGGGCGATCGGGTCGCCCGTACGGACCCGCCCTTCCGTGACGACCTTCGCGTACCACCCGCGTCGATCGAGCGTCGCCTTCAGGAACGCCGGGCCCTGGTCGTGACCGACGTACGGGAGGAGGAAGAGGTTCTTGCAAGGAGTGCAGGGCTTGGTGACCTCGAGCACGACCTCCCCGACGCGGAACTGGCGTCCGGGCGCGAACTCGGCGTACGGGATCCCCACGGACGTGATGTTCTCGCCGAGGTCGCCGGGCCGCACCGGCCACCCCTCGCGACGAAACTGCTCGATCGTCTCCATCGGCACGATCAACACGGCCGTCGCGGGGTCGTCGCGCGACACGTCGTGGCGGTAGACGTTGTAGTCTCCCTCCACTCCGGCGCGAGTGACCTCCGCCTCGGGAACGGGGTGCTTCGGTAGCCCTCGCTCCCCCGGGGTCTGGGACTTCCGATTGAGCTGGTAGACGTGCCCCGGCCCTGACGCCGCGTCCGACACGGATGCGCTCCTCCGCCGGCGTCTCACCGGGGGGGCTCCGAAAAACGTTTCGACCGTTCGCGGGCGAGGGATCCTCCGCGGACGGCCAGGCCCACGAACACCAACCCGGTCACGACGAGAGCCAGCGCGGTCGCGCCGAGCCACCGGTCGGTCACGAGGACCAACGATATCCCGGTCGCCGCCCAGGCGACGCCGCCGATGCCGAGGCCGGTCGCCGTTTCGATCCGATCCGATCCCGCGGCCGCCGCCGTGGCGAAGAAGAGCACCACCCCGCCGACGGCGAGGAGGTCGCCCGCGTCGCCGGCGACGCCGACCCCCGCGCTGACCAGGAGCGCCCCGAGCACTCCGAGCGCCGTCCACCATTCGACCGTATTCTCGAGTTCGACCAGCGAGGAAGGACGGTACGCCGAAGGCGACAGGACCCGGCCATTGACTACGATGACCGGCCGGTCTCGTTCCTTTCGGGAGTAGTCGGACGTGACCGACCAGAGCGCCGTCACTCATAGCGGCTCGTCCGAATCGGAAGCGGGGTGACGCACTCGCCGCGGAAGACCCGTAGGTAAATCTCAAGACGCGGGCGCGCACCGGCCGATGGGTCCGACGGTGCAGATCGGTTTCGCGATCGTGTTCGGGCTCGCCCTCGGCTTTTCCCTGACTATCCCGCCGGGGCCGATGAACGCCCTGATGGCCTCCCAGACGATGCGCTCGCTGCGGAGCGGGATCATCACCGGATGCGGGGCGATGAGCGCCGACCTCGTGCTGGGGCTGGTCGTCTACGCCCTCCGATCGGTGGTCGACCTCGGTTCGGTGCTTCGGCTCGTCTACGTCGTGGGGGCGGGCGTCATGATCCTCTTCGGCGTGCGGTTGCTGCTCCGGGTCGCGCGCCCGGTCGCGGAACCGTCCGCCGGCCTCGGGACCTACTCGCAGGCCGTCCTCGTGGGCGTCACCAATCCGTTCCAGATCGTCTGGTGGTTGACGGCCGG
>Ga0187783_10002006_pt1 | contig 15135 bp, 11 predicted proteins | sample 1015_SJ02_MP02_2_FD_132471 | JGI IMG/M metagenome (GOLD analysis project Ga0187783, IMG submission 132471) | Tropical peat soil microbial communities from peatlands in Department of Meta, Colombia - 1015_SJ02_MP02_20_MG | ecosystem: Environmental > Terrestrial > Soil > Wetlands > Peat | place... | reverse complement strand
GCGGGCAGTAATGATCCAACGGACTAACCTCTGGAAGTCTGGTTGCGGTTCGGATCCCAGTTATCCGGAAGACTGCTTCGGAGACTCGAAGCCCGTTTCTGGATAGGTTATGGATAGCTTGCGTTTTTGGCCTCGCGTGTGTTGCCAGTCAGGACACGCAGAACGAGACAAGGCTTATTCCAGAACCGCGAAAGACAGCACGATCTTTAGACTGACGGCAAAGGCTGCAATCGCCGCCGCAAATCCCCAATACCTGCTCCCGTTCTCAGCTAGGTCATGATCCAAATCGAACGTCGTTCCCCTGACTCTGATACCGAGCGGAAGGGAACTTCATTACCTGAATACTTGTGAGGCGTGAACAAGCTGTTTAGCATACAGTACATCCCGGTCAAGGTCGCCGGAACGGTCTGGGGCAAAAGTCAGTCAGAAAGGTGCAGCATGGGCACTTCTGAAGGCACGCGGGACTCTTCGGCACGTATCCAAGTTATCGTCGCGGTTATCGGGTTGCTTGGCGCCGTTGCCGCTGCGCTGATTTCAAACTGGAACCATATCTTTCCAAAGCCAGCTTCCACGCAGACGACCGCCAATTCGTCGCAAAAAACGTCGCCAAAGAAAGCGGAGAGAAAGGTCTACTCCGAGGGCCAACTCGAGGTTAGAGGAGCGTCGCACTGCAATCTGGATGCGGGAGCCCAGAACCAGGTCGGCGCAGACTTCTGGTGGGAACAGGACACTCCCGTTAAGCGATATCTTACGCCCGAGAACGGGGCCGGGTTTTTCGTCATGGGAATCAGAGACTTTGCTTCGCTGGGCTATGCGGATATAGAGCACCTTCAGTATTCCTCTCAGAAGATCGATGGGAGCGACGCGCCGTATAACAATATTCCTCAAGGTACAGTCGTCGCCTACAGAACGAGTGCGGGACGGTTGGGGAAGTTCGTCGTGGTTAGTTATGGTTACAATCTGACGATCCGCTGGGTCACCTACGAGAAATGATTCGGGAGCGGTGGCTGCCACCCTTTGAAAGATGATGAGCGATTCGGAAGTTGATAACGGAAAGCACGCGGCCAGAAGTCGGCTTCGAGGGCTCGAAGCCCGTTTCTAGATAATCTCTGGATTGCGGACGATGCGCCCTCCTCCTGGATACCCCCCCGCAGAAGCCGCCTCCTCTCGGGTCAATCTTGCTTGACGATTCCAAGCACGAACACTCTGCCGCTGTTGCCTCGCTACGACCGGTGTTCACCTCCGCTCCGGAATCTTCGGGAAAAACTTTCACCTTCACCGGGCCACTTGTTAGCCATAATTTGATGGCTCGAACGTATTCGTCAGGCCTTTGGAAGGCACCAGCCAATTCGTAGCTATTCCCTTTTCGGTCGAACGCAAGGACGGTTGGAGGCACAGGCGCGCGGGCTGCAAGGTTGTAGCCGGCGGCTCAGATTGCGGAGGCGAAGCGGGACCAGTTGAGTGGCTCGTACAATACGTATCCAGTTAACTTTTGTAACCATTCCGGATCGGTTCTCGGGCGTGAAAACGTGAGCGGACCGAAGATGATGAAGAGTTTCGAGGTGAGGCCCTTGGACGGCGGGAAGCCTAATTCCCAATTGAGCGACTCGGACTCGCTGGGCAACAGGAAAATCGCTTTGGAACGGACAGCCAGATCCTCGAAGCGGTCTTGCCAGACTTGGTCTTCGACGTAATCACGGAGTGCGCCCGGAGCGGGAAGGCAGCCGTCGGGGCGACCGAGGGCGACCAGTGGCGCTAACTCGGATTCGAGCGCATGGAAAAAGTATTGTTCGAAGATGAGCCACGCGGGAATGCTTGACCAATAGAACTCGAGAATCGTCTGACGGGGCTGGCCAGATCGAAAGATGAATGGCCTGCGTTCGTGCTCGAATCCGCGCAGGTAGAGAATAGAAGGCTCGCTGGTTTGCGACGGGTTGAAGTACCGTGCGACGGCTACTCTCTTCGCGAGTTTGCGCGCAAGAACAAGAAAAGTCCCGCCATAGAAACCCAAGACCAGAATGACTGCAAACAAACCCCATCAGCCCCAGGACCGTGTGGCATGCCTGCCATCGCGCGGCGGAACAAGCCGGCCTCTAAAATCGGGTTCATCCCCACCCCTGCGCCACTGTTTTGCTACCCACTTGCTCGAAAACGGCGCTGACCTGCGCACCATTCAGATCCTCCTCGGACATCACGACCTGAAAGAGACAACCATCTACCTGCATCTGTCGCAACGCCATCCCCACGCCACTGCCAGGCCTCTGAACTCGCTTTCGCTAAAAGCTCCCGAAACCTTTCGCATAGCCCCAAGCACATTGAATTTGCATAATTGCTTTCCCGCGGGCGGCTTCCTTCAAACGGCTGTATCGTCTGCGCCCCCAATCAGAAAAGATAACCCCCGAGCGTCCAAACTGGGCGCATCCGAGTACAGCACTAAGGTTTCTGTGGCATAGGTGCCTGACTATTTCCAGCTTGCCGATGAACCGACCGTAGATAGCGTATTGCCTGGTGTGATCTAATGCTCTTTGTGCGCGTCGCTTGCCTGATCGCAGCTTTGCTTTGTCTAACGGCTTGTCAACGAACTCCAAGCGCTCTCGACCGTCTCCACCCATGCAAGATTGATGAGGGGCCCAGCGAGGCCTTCTGCGGCCAATACAGCGTCTACGAAGACCGGGCGGCTAAGACCGGTCGGCGACTCGGGCTCAAGATCGTGGTTGCACCAGCGCTGAAGCGCCATCCTAAGCCAGATCCTCTGTTTATCTTCGCCGGCGGCCCGGGCGGAGGCGCGGCTACGCTGGCGGACTACGAACTGCCTCTGTTCCGCCGCTTTCAACTGGACCGCGACATTGTCCTGATTGACCAGCGCGGCACCGGCGATTCTAGCCCTCTGAACTGCGAGCCGGAAGATCGCAATGAGGAGGATTTCTCGAAAATCGACAACTATCCCGTGGACCGTTTGCGCAAATGCCTGGCCGGGCTGAAAGCCGACGCGCGTTTGTACACCACCGTGATCGCCATGGACGATATTGACGAGGTCCGCCAGTTCCTGGGTTATGGCTCGATCAATCTCTGGGGTGGATCCTATGGCACGCGGGCTGCGCTCGTGTATTTGAAACGGCATGAGGACTCAGTGCGCACGGTCGTTCTCGATGCAGTCGCACCGCCGGACATGCGGCTGGGGCTTTTCATCGCACGTGACGGGCAACGAGCCCTGGACTTGATGATCGAAGACTGCGAAAAGGATGCGCCCTGCGGCCACCGCTATCCGCACTTGCGCGAGTCGGTCGCGGCGATGTTCGCGCACGCAGCCGCCCAACCTCACCTTACGATCACTCATCCGCGCACCGGCAAACAGGCGCCCATAACCATTTCTCAGCGTCTCCTGGCGTCCATCATTTTCGGCGCGCTCTATGATCCGACGCTTACGTCTTTATTACCCCAGTTGATTACCGATGCGGCCCAGGGAAATTATCAGGGTTTGATGGCATTGGCCTTCTCGAGCGAACTGGCCAAGGGCGCGATGAGCGAAGGCATGTTCCTCTCGGTGGTTTGTGCCGAAGACATGCCACGCATTCACCCCGACGAGATTCAGAGCGAGGCGAAGGGGCGATTCATGGGAACAGCTTTCTTCGACACGCGGATGAAACCATGTGAGTTCTGGCCGAAAGGCTCTGTCAGTGGCGATTTCTATCAGCCTGCTGTATCGAACAAGCCCGTGTTGATCCTCTCCGGAATGGACGACCCGATTACACCACCCATTTGGGGCGATGAAGTCGCCCGGTCGCTGACCAACTCGAAGCACCTTATCTTACCCGGCGCAGGGCATGGCAGCACCTCGCGCGGCTGCGCGCCGGAAATCATGGGCAGGTTCCTGGACCAGGCGAGCGTCCAAGATTTGGACGCAGGATGTTTGCAGTCGCAGCATCGCCCTCCCTTCTTCCTGAGCTATACCGGAGCCGTTCAGCCGTGATCGAAATCCAGGGACTGCGCAAGAAATTCGGCACGGTTGAGGCGGTCCGCGGCGTGAGCTTCAGTGCTGGCGAAGGCACGGTCGTCGGGCTTTTGGGCCCGAACGGTGCCGGGAAGACTACAACACTGCGCATATTGTCGGGACTGATGCGCGCCGATGCCGGCGCCATCCGCGTGGACAACGCAGACGTGGCCGCCGATCCAATTGGCGCCCAGGCGCACATGGGTTTTCTGCCCGAGTCGCGCGGCCTCTATCCACGCTTGACGCCCATGGAACACGTCGAGTACTTTGGCCGTCTCCACGGTCTTGACGGCCAGGATCTCAGGGAGCGTGCCCGGGCTTTGCTGACGCGCCTGGAACTCAAGGATTGGGCAAGTCGCCCGGTTTCCGGATTCTCCCACGGCGAGCGCACCAAAGTGGCGCTCGCGCGGGCGCTGGTCCATCAGCCGCGCAACGTGATTCTGGATGAACCGACCAACGGGCTTGATGTAATGAGCACGCGCGCCGTGCGAGACATGATCCGCGAGCTGCGGCGGGAAGGCCGTTGCGTGTTGTTCTCGAGCCACATCATGCAGGAGGTCTCGGCGCTTTGCGATCGGATTGTCGTGATCGCACAAGGGAAAGTGGTGGCTGACGGAACGCCCGACGAACTTCGGAGCCTCGCCGGCCATGACAATTTGGAAGACGCCTTTGTGGCCCTTTCCGGGCTGGAATGAAAAGGGGATTGCGTGAGTTTGCTACAGCAGGTGTGGATCGTACTGAAGAAAGAACTGCGCGACGGCCTGCGGGACCGCCGCTCGATCACGACAGTGCTGTTTACTGCGGCGCTTTCACCGGTCCTCTTCGGAGGCATGTTTACCGTGATGGCCGTGCGCAACAAGAACGCCGATGAGATCAAGCTGCCGGTGGCCGGAGCCGAAAACGCGCCCGCTTTTGTCGATTGGCTAAAGCAGCAGACCGGCGTCGAGGTCGTCACCGCGCCCGCTGATCCCGAGCAGGCAGTCCGCGATCGGAGCGAGGATGTGGTTCTCATCATCGACAAGGATTTCTCCAGGAACATGGCGCGCGCCATTCCCGCTCCTGTTAAGCTGGTCAGCGACTCGACGCGCGAGAACGCGCGCAAGAGGGTGGCCCGTGCCCGCACACTTGTGGCCACCTACTCCAGACAAGTGGCCGCCTTAAGGTTGCTCGCCCGCGGAGTGGCTCCGCCGGTGGCCACGCCGGTGCAGTTGGAGGAAGTTGAGGTTTCCAGCGCCCAGGAGCGATTGGCCGAACAGCTCAACATCCTGACACTCTTACTGGTCATTGCCGCGCTGACGGGAGGGATGCAAGTTGCCATCGATACGACGGCCGGTGAACGCGAGCGTGGATCGCTGGAACCGCTGCTGCTCAGCCCTGTTCCCCGCGTGGCGTTGGCGGCGGGCAAGTGGCTGGCCGCGTCGGCTTTTGGCTGCAGTGGCGTCTTATTTTCCATGCTGCTGACGGTGAATGTTCTGCGGCGCGTGCCCTGGGAAGATATGGAGATCCGTTTTCGAGTGTCGGATGGAGATTTGTTGAGTTTGCTCGCCCTGGTGCTGCCGCTGGTATTGTTCCTGAGTGCAGTCCTGATTTTCTTCTCCACGTTCGCCCGATCCTTCAAAGAAGCGCAAGGATACGTTGGAATGCTCATTCTCTTGCCGATGTTGCCGGGCGTGGTCTCTATCCTTTATCCGTTGTCGAATCGGCCTTGGCTGGCGCCGATTCCGATTGTCGGCCAGTATGCGCTGGCAGCCGATGTCCTGGGCGGTAAGCCCCCAGGCGTCATCTTTTACACGCTCGCCGGTGTTTCTGTATTGTTCTGCGCGTTCGTCCTGCTGATGCTCACCTCGCGCCTGTTGAATCGGGAAACGATTATTTTTGGGCGCTAGTGCCCTAGGTTTCCAAAGTGAAGATCCACGACAATACCCGAAGCTGGTGTGACTGTTGGAGAAAGTTCTTGGAGCTAAAGCCAGGCTCTGGGAAGTTGTGACTTCCGCTGTGTCGTCGACATCCCCGTGAAGTGGTCCCGCCGAGATCACTGGCAAACCCTGAAGCTGAATCAAAGGAGATCTGCACTTAGCCAGAAGTCGGCTTCGAGGAAGTCAGATTAGCACGTCGCTTACGGATTAGCGACGATCAGCCGTTGCGATGTCAAAACCTCGAGTCTTGAGAATGGCGGCGAGAGTGGGCAAGGAACGGATCGCGTTAGCCCGCGGTCCCGAAACGGCTCCGAGTCCTCGAAGCCGACTTAAACTAAGACTTCTGGCCCGCATCATCGTCCCACCTTGACGTGATCTAGCCGGTAAATACCCCGAAGGCCGAAAATTGAAAGACGTGGGTATCATCTTTGTGGTTTGTGCGGGGACGTCGATTGCTTCCGCCGGACAGATTACAACGCTGTACCGCTTCAACTCGACTGGGGGCTACGACCCGGAAGCGGGATTGATCCAAGCCACTCGTCGTTTAGTGTGAGCTTCATAAACTCTCCTTTGCAGGTACTCGCTGCCCTAATCCGGAACCGAGGGCTGAAACAGCCTAGACCGGCCAGAGCGAATCGTTCCCACCCTCTGCTACAGAATGTGCATTTCAGTCACCAGGGAATGTGAAGACTTGGTGAAATGCTGGCAGCGTGGCGGGGCCTCTTAGTAGAAGCAACTCCACCCTGGGCGGAGGGATGAAACGCCGCCAAGTTGACGCCGTCCGAGGAGAAGTTGTTCACACGGCAGGCGACTCAAAGATCCAACCTTGCCTCTAATTCACTGAGTGCACGGACGCCTGATCAAGCAGCACAAAAGAGCAGCCGGTATATTGATAACACCCGAGAATCCCCCGCTTGACGAAACGGCTGGGAGCGCTGTCCGGCGCGGGTATATTGAAGTCAATATTCTTGAGTTGCTTTCCCTGAAGTCTCAGCTTGTCTGAGCCGCTGATGAACTTCACGTCCTCTACCTTGAACGCTTTACTCTTCCCATCCGACGCTAGCAGCACAAAGAACTCGGCACTTTCCGTCCCGGGCAGGAACTGCGGCAACTTGAATGTGCGTTCACGAATAACAATGTCGGAGGCATCGCCCGCTCCTTTTGACTTCGCGGTGCCACCAGTTAAGTGATCCAAACTTTTTTGCGCTGTTTCCAACGCCGTCTTGTACTGGCTCAGCGGCAATTGCTCCGACATTGGAATGCGGTGCACCGCTGAGCGGCACATCTCAATCGCGCTCGTGATTTGATGGGTTCGTTGGTAAAGATGACACAGGTGCCCTGCGACCACTCCGTCCTGCGTGAGTTTCCAGGACGCGCGCAGATACGGCTCAGCCACCCGCAGCTCCGAAACCCGCTCGTTGGCCCAACCCAGAGTGTCCCAATACGCCGCCAACCGGAAGATTTTTTGCAAGTCTTCCGTCGTAAGATCCTGCAGCGTGATCTTCTGCGATTCCTCCTCCGCTTTGCGTACCGCTTTCTTCGCGTAGTCCAGGGCCAGCGGCAAGTTTAGGTCTGCATCGGCCATCAGGTAGGCGGCATCGTTGAAATAATTGCCGTCCGGGTCCATTTCAGCGATTTTGCTGAATGCCGCTGCCGCCTTCTCCCGCTCCCCCGCCTGCAGATAGGCAGACGCTAAATTCGTCTGCAGGCTCGGCCAATCTGCGCGGATTTTCAACGCTGCTTCAAACGCCGTCGCCGCCTCAGGATACTTGTTCAGCTTTATATAACAGCTGCCCAAATTCGCCGGACCATCCACGTCGTCCGGATGCGCCTTCATGAAGTCCTGCCACACCACAATTGCATCCTCAGACTGGTCCGCCGCCATCAAACCAAATCCCAGTGCCTTCGGGATTGCAGGTAGCTCCGGATCAGCAGCGATGGCCTTATGAAACGCCTCAATGCCGGCGTCCTTCTGCTTCTGTGAGAGCAGGAGGGTGCCAAGCATTACCCAGGCGCGCGCAAACTTAGGATCCGCGGCCACCGAACGATATAACGACGAGACAGCGGTCTGTGCGTCATTCTTCGCCATCGCATCGCGAGCCGCGTTCTCCAGCCGCACTGCCTCCTCGTTCGCGCTATCGGGCAGACTCCTCAGAGAGTTAAGCATGCTCATCGCTGAGTCCGTGGGATTCGCTGTTGCCGACGTGCCCGACCCCGACATCAATGGAATGAACGTTCCATAATCGTCTTGAAGGGTCTTAGCAAACTCCTTGTATTGCTCCCGATCGCTGGCCGGCACTTCTCGCAGCAGAGTCCTAAGGTGACGTTCGCAGATCATCCTGCCACCCTTGAAATCGTAGGTTGCGTCATATTGCGCGAAGTCCCATTTCAAATGAATGGCGGCCGGAAGCATCGGCCGGTAACCGCTGGGCAACTCCAGTTGAGCGCGAAACTGGATGTCGGTCAGGGGACCCAGCCACGTCGGTCCCAGGGGGAGCATTTCTTCGTCGTTTGGCGCGGGCAAGCTGATCACCGGCTCCGGCGCTACGATTCGGCGGTTAGGCCAGTCCCCGAAATCCTTGCGTGCGTAGTTGTACGAAAAGCGAAATGCCTGATCCGTCTTTTCCGGTGAACTCGCTGTCACATCACTCACATCCCCACCAAACCCCAGACTGAACGAAATTCGTTGCGCGAGTTCTTTCCACTGCGGCAATGGTACTGCCCGAAAGCCGGCTCGCAACAAATACTCAATGTCGCCTCTCGCCGAAAACTCTGCGCTCCCCTCTAGCGCGCCGGCATCGTTCAACTTAGCGTTCATGTTGAATGTCTGAGTGGTCTCGTACGGCAGATCCGCCGGCGTGTTCACCAGTGCCGCCGGTTTGTCTTTCCAGATTACCAACGCGGGCTTGTCGCGCAGCGGACCCACAAGGTACTGGTAAGGTCCCACCTCGGCCGTTGTGTCCAGCCACACCAGCCCGCCAACCCTCGGCACAGCGGTAATAACGTGGTCGAACTGGCCGGGAGACGGCACATCTCCATCCACCTCCTGGCTGCTATTGATCAGCGCAGGGTACGCTGGAATCCCTGTTGCTGCTAGCAACGCGGCTAGCAGTGTGTGTTTATCTTTGCAGTCTCCATACTGGTTTTCTAGCACCACATCAGCGCTGTGTGGTTGGTAGCGCCCGATGCCGAAAGCGATCCCGATGTAGTGGAACTCTGTGCTGACATACCCGTACAGCGCCCGCAGCTTGGCCCCCTCATCCGCCGCATCCTTGGTCAACTCCACTGCCTTTGCCGCAACCTCGGCGGTCGGCTTTACACGCTCCTCCTGCAGACCGCCATACCAGCGGCCTACATCTTCCCAACTTGTGAAGCTGCTGACGAGCACATCAGGCTTAGGAATCCGACCCCGCGCCTGCTTCCACAACTGCTCTGTCGCTTTCCGCTTCTTGTCGGTCTCATCTCTGTGCTGAAGATTCGTGCTGTGCCACAGGTAGACGCGATAGCTGCCTGCTTCGCTGATGGCCGGCTGACCCGTTACGCTCTTGATCTTGATCGCCCGGTCGCGCGGCACGCTGATCTCCAGTTGCTCGTCCAGCACGATCTGCTCGTGCGTGAATCTGTAGCTTGTCCAGAACTGTCCGGGCGCCAGGGGTTTCGTCGTGCTTTCCTTAACTTGGTATTCGAGAACATCACCGACGCTCAATCCCCTTACCGCTACGTGCTTCTCATGCATGTCGCTGTAGAAGGGCGCCTCCCGCGTGATTTGTGCGGCCATGTCCTGCACATTCTCCGGCGGAGTCTCCACCACCGACCCGTCGGGCTTCCGAACCCGTACATATCTAATCTCGAACGTTCCGGTCCCGCTAGCGTAAGAGAAGGTCAGCACGCCATATTGCTGCACCCCGGCTTCCGCCTGGATTCGTATCCGGGCCGTGTCCTCACGGAGGGAAGTGCCATCATTCTCAAATCGCTGCTTCCGGGAAAACTGGTCGATAACGAATGCTTCTTGAGAATGGTCCGCCTTGGAGGGCCCCTGATTTACTTGCTGGGCCTGCCCTAGGGCGATTGGCGCCAGAAATGATGACAGAAAAAGAGAGGAAACCGATGAGACACCCCAGCGTGTGAACATAGCCGGGACACATTTATCCACCTTCCCCGGAAAAAGGCAAGACTGTTCTTCACTGCCGCGGCACCGACAACCGCGGTGCGCTATGATCAGCGGCGATTGGAAAGCGAACAGCTAGTGTCAATTCCGGTGTCAGTCGGTCTTGTGATTCGGTGTGATTCCGTACGACGGGGCGCAAGCCATTGATACCGTTGGAGGTTTCTCTTCGCCGCGCTGTGCTGCGCATGCGCGGTCAGGATTGACTAAGTGTCAGTAGCTGGGCTCCGCTTCGTCACAACCCATGATGCAACCCACATTAGAGCTGACGTGCACGTACTTACAAGGGCTTACGCTGCAAGTTGTGCTTCATCGCTTCAGTCACCACCCTCGGCACCGTCTTGATGTAGCTCCTCTGGGTCGTCGTAACATCCTCGTGACGCAGAATCGCTTGAATCACCTTGTCCGCTACACCGAGTTCGTGAAGATTGGTTGCCAGCCCCCGGCGATAAGCGTGCCAGCCTTTCCACTTCAAACCGTTCGCTTCGAGCATTGGCTTAATCACTCGGTCGGCTAGGTTGTCGAGGTCGAGTGCTCCCCCGATGGTATTCGGGAACATCCAGCCACTTGCTGTCTCCGGTTTGATGGCATCGAGGATGCGCCGCAGAGGCTCGATTATCGGGACAACTCCGGGGTCGTCGTCATCTTCGTGTGTCTTGGTCTCCTCATTCAGTTGAGTCCGCCACACGGAGCGTCGAATGTTGAGAACGCACCCATCGTCGTCTTCCCACCACTGTCACCGTATCTCCCCTTCACGCAAGCCAGCGAAGGCCGCAACTGCAATTACTGCCCTGACGCTACCCTGACTCATTTCGGGCTTGTAGGATACGGGGCCGAACGGCTTTTAACTAGGGCACAACCTACTGAGGGGAGAGTACTCGCTGCTCTAAGTGCGACCAATTGTGTGCTAGAGTTCGTGCGAACACACCCATATGGCTTCAACAGAGATGTCCGGCCCTCGTGTAGCAACCTCAAGGTGGATCGCCTTTCGGCGGGTGCTCAACGTTGTGATTTTGGGGGCTATAGCCGCATGGTGGGCGTTGTGGGGCGTCCAAGGACATTCGGTGTTTCTGTTTATTACGGTGCCTGTCGGGATCATCTTCGTGCTCCACGCAGTCTGCTATTTCCTCGATAGGACTTTTATGGGGCGAAGATGGACTGCCACGGATGTCCTGCGGCTGGCGCTGTGGCGTACCCTGTCTCCGACTGTCACATTGCTGCTCGTCGCCACAGGCCTCGATGCGATGTATGGCAGAAGACTGGTGGGGATTTTTTGGCTCATCTTTGCTGCGATCCTTGCGATGTTCGGTACTTTCCGACTCGGGGTGGCCGAGGGAATCAAGCTACAGCGGGTGAAATCCGGTGAAGTCTACAAGCGAGCGTTCGTTATGGCGAAGGACATGCGGACGCCTCTGAAACGTGTGTATGTCGTTCCGGCTGGAAGAGGACATCTGACCAATGCCTACGGTCTCTTGGAAAGCATCGCTGTGACCGACAACTATGGCAAGTTTCTCGACCGAGCCGAACTGGATTTTGTCATTGGGCATGAACTCGGACACGTGAAGGGAAGGCATGGCCAGAAGAAGCTCTTGATAATGGCAATTGTTTTCGCCACCCTTGCCATCGTTTGTTTCTTCTTCCCTCCTGCCTTGGTTCGATTCCGGCCTATTCTCAATTTCTTCCTGCTGTTGCTGCCGGTTCTGACTTTTTATCTTTTCTCCCAGCGCTTCGAGTATGCCGCCGACAAGAGCAGTGTTGAATTCACGCATGATGCTAGGGCGGCAATTCGTGCGCTCAGCAATCTGTATGAGTTCACTCAGGCACCGACCCGATGCAGCAGGATCACCGAGCTTTTCATGACGCACCCTTCGTTGGAGCATCGGATTGCTGCGATTAGCCGAATTTCTCGGAGGACTCCTGACGACTCCTCGGAACTCCTAGCATCAATTAAGGACGGATGAGACCCCATGTTTTCTCCGGAACTCGGTGACGAGGTATCCAATATCAATGTGAGTGCTGCGGCCAACAGTTCAAGAGCGTTTGTGGATTCATCAAAAAAGATGACAATGCTTATCCGCCCGCCTATCGCGCCGCCGCGAATCATTGCCGCTTTTGCATGGTGGTTCATCGTCACTCTGGGAGATGCCACATGGTGTTCCTTCGGCTTTTTCCCGCCGAGCACAGTCATCCCGCTCATGATCGGAACGCTTCCGGCGCTTGTCATTGCTTCGCCCATCGAGTTGGGGTCAATCCCATTCGTCAACTATGGTTCCTGCCTCTATCACACATACATTCGTGGCGAGGCATATCCGACAGGGGGACAGGGCACGTCCGCTGCTACCGAGTTCCAGAGGATTCTCGACCACAGCGGCATCGTGTGGAACTGCTGGACGGGAGCGTTGGCGCGTCTGGGCGTGGCGCGTGCGAATGCGCTGCAAGCCAAGACTTCGCAGGGCGCGGATGCCGATGCAGCCCGCGTCCGGGCGCTCGCAGCCTACAAAGACTTCCTCACTCTCTGGAAAGACGCCGACCCCGACATCCCGATCCTGAAGCAAGCCAATGCGGAGTACGCGAAGGGCGTGCTGAGCGGCGCGCAGTCCGGGGGGTAATTCCTCGCTGGCCTCTTGCTTGAATCGGAGTTCGAAACTACCGATGCTATGCTCTTCCCATCAGGTGACCAATCCACACTTATAAAAGTGTGGGCACGGCGTACAGCGATCTTTCTCTCTTCGGTTCCGTCCTCATTCGCAACTACCACCGCCGACTCGCCCGTTGGGGAATTCCTGACGAAGGCAAGCCGCTTCCCATCCGGCGACAGGGTGATTCCTTACCGAGGGATTTCAGAATTGATCGGAACGAATCGTGGATTGTGAGCCGCTGTTCTCGCACCCGAGATCGCTCACATCACCAGAAGACGCTGGGTTAAAAAATGTCTGTCTCACGAGTAACCTGTCTAGAAATCCGGACACTCCAAAAGTTTTCCAAGAAATTTCCGCTTGACAGTGGTCAAAGCCAGTGCTAATCATATGTCGTCTGGCTGCAGTTCTCGCAAGACTGGGTCTGGCAGCTTAGATCTTCCCTTCTTTTGTAGATTCCCCGGTAACTTCCCTTATTTTCGCAAACGGTGACATCCGTGTCACTGCAGCAATCGGCCTAAGCCGAAGCTACAGCAACGATGCGCTCGCTAGCTGAGAACCGAGCGGTCGAAGTGTAGCTGAGGGTGCAGTGTGCTCGCAAAAGGCAAGCCCGGCGGCTAATGACGATGGCAAAAATCTGGCAAACAACCAGTGCCAGCACATGGCACTTGCTCAACCCTTCTAAAGGAGGATCATGACGACGTTCAAGAGTTCCACCTCGCTTAGCCCTGCACGTCCATCGATGCAACTCAAATATCTGACTCAAATCGGACTTCTTCTCGCGCTGTGTCTGATCGCCACTTGGCCGGCACGGGCGCAAGTTTCGCTCTCACAATTCGCGTCGACGAGTTTCAAGCCGCATACGCCTGCGGCCGTGAAAGCCGGAGCCGCCACACTCCTGGGACACTACAACCCCAGTGGCATGTTGCGCCTCACCTTGGGCTTACAGCCACCTCACGTGGCAGAAGAACAACAGTTCCTGGAGGAACTGCGCACCGAGGGCAAGGCCCACTACCATCAGTTTCTTAGCGCCGAGGAATGGACCAAGCGTTTCGATCCGTCAGTCGAGGATGAGCAAGCTGTCGTGGACTGGGCGACCGCACAAGGCTTCACGGTGACGCGCCGCTTCCCCAACCGTTTACTGGTAGGCGTGGAAGCGCCGGTGGCCACGATCGAAAAAGCGCTCACCGTCACGATCAACAACTATCAGGTCGGCTCCAACAGCTATTTCTCCAACGATCGCGACCCCCAGATTCCCTCGAACCTGACCAACATTCTTCACTCGATCGGGGGTCTCAACAGCTTTGATGTGCTGCACCCGAACAACAAGAGCGTACGCGAGCCCGCCTGGGTCGACTACACGCCTGGCCCGGCTTACGCTGCAGGGCCATCAGCGCACACGGACGGAGACAAGACCCAGCTGCCTCAATCGCTGAAGAAATCACAGAATGACGGAGCTGGTGCAAACTATACGACCGGCCCGGCGTATGATCCGCAGGATATGTACAGCGTGGCTGCCTACTCTGCCAATGCTCTCTACAACTTAGGGCACTGCTGCAACCCCACGAACAATTCCGGAGGAACGCCCCCCGCAACAAGTATTGCCATTGCGTCGTACGGCCTGCAGCAGGCGAGCGACATCGCGGGCTTTCATACCAATTATCCATACTTGGCCTATGACATCAGTTGGGTCTACGTGAATGGAACACCGACGTGCTGCGATGGAGAGGGAACGATGGACATGGAATGGTCAACGGCCATGTCCAATAGCTTTGGCAGTTACCTGGACACGGCGCACGTTTACATGTACGACGCCCCAAGCTACAGCTTCTCGAACGCTAATATGATCTATAACACGATGCTGACGGACGGTTACGCGCGCAACTTCAGCACAAGCTGGGGTTGCGAGGAGATGATCACTCTCGATGTTACGGGATGTTACGACCAACCTGATGCGGATACCGCCGACGGAATTTTCGCCTCGATGGTCGGGCAGGGGTGGTCGTTGACGGCGGCTACCGGCGACCAAGGAGCCAGCGCCGGTTGCGACTTCGGTCTACTCTACGGGCCTTCATCCGGATTCTATGGAAACCCCACCACTGCCGTACAGTTCCCGGGCTCAGATCCATACATCGTGGGAGCGGGTGGGACCACCCACTACATGTATACGATTGGCAGCAACCCTGCGCCGAGCTTTGCTGGATTCACAGCATGGACCGGCGGTCCAGATGGTTGCGATACTAACGATGGCGGCAGCACCGGAGGCTACAGCGCGTTTTTCCCAGAACCAACCTATCAAAGCGACGCCGGTCTTTCCCTTCCAAGCCGCGGCGTTCCTGACATTGCTCTGAACGCTGATTGGTACAACACCCCTCAAAACTTCTATTTCTTGGGCGCCTTGAGCGGGAACGGCGGCACTAGCATCGT
>Ga0187783_10002005_pt1 | contig 15137 bp, 14 predicted proteins | sample 1015_SJ02_MP02_2_FD_132471 | JGI IMG/M metagenome (GOLD analysis project Ga0187783, IMG submission 132471) | Tropical peat soil microbial communities from peatlands in Department of Meta, Colombia - 1015_SJ02_MP02_20_MG | ecosystem: Environmental > Terrestrial > Soil > Wetlands > Peat | place... | reverse complement strand
TGGTAATAGTGGCAGCCATGTGAACACTCCACACAACCAGGAGGGAAGGAATGGCGCTGACCAGCCAGGATATCCGGCAGTCCCTGTTGGCGAATGACCCCGAGTTTCAAAAGCTTGCCGAAGAACACTCCCGCTGCGAATCTCAGCTAGATCAGATCCTCAAATCCTCCTACCTAAACTCAGAAGACCTGATCCGTGAAACAGCCCTCAAGAAGCGCAAGCTGCATTTGAAAGACCGCATGGAGCGGATTCTCGCTCAGCGTCAGCAAGCGATGCGTACCTAGGCTCGAGCGGCCCTTTCTCTTCTGTCGTACAATAGATCTGCATTTCCAGCGATCGAGAGCTCGACGAGCAGATGTGGTTGCGTCGGTCGCCGCATATCCAGCACGGTTTTCCATCCTCTTATGGTCAGGGAAGCGTACAAATTTGCGATTCCGCCCCTGCTGGCTGGGGCGGTATGCCTACTTCTCGGCTGGAAGTGGATCGCGGGGGTTTTGCTCTTTCTCGGCCTGTTCGTCCTCTACTTCTTTCGCGATCCCGAGCGCGCCATTCCCACCGGCCCGGGACTCGTTGTGGCGCCGGCGGATGGGCATGTTATGGAGATTGTGGAGGAAGAGTTCGATTCGTTGCCAGGCCAGCGCATCAGCATCTTTCTCTCGATCTGGGATGTGCATGTGCAGCGGGCGCCCGTCGCCGGCCGAATTGCGAGGATCGATTATCGTCCGGGTAAGTTCTATGGGGCATACCGGGCAGCCGCCTCGCGCGAGAACGAGCAAAACGTAATCTATATCAATACGCCGACAGCGACAATAATCATCAAACAAATCGCCGGAGCGATCGCCCGGCGCGTGTTATGCTGGAAACAAGAAGGCGACGAGGTCAAGATCGGTGATCGCGTGGGAATGATCCGTTTTGGCTCCCGCGTGGACATTTGGCTTCCCCAAGACGCAGAGGTCCGGGTTCGACGGGGGCAGTTTGCGAAAGGTGGAGAAACGGTCGTCGCAACATGGAATTCAACAACTTAGACCCGATCGGGCAGGATGAGGGCGCGCGACCATTCCGCCGCCACCGCTTGCGGCGCGGCGTTTACATCCTTCCCAGTGTTTTCACCGTAGCCAATCTTCTTTGCGGATACTACGCGATTCTGGCCACGCTGGAGGGCACGGTCACCGACATGGACAACGCTGCGCGCGCCATCGGTTTCGCGATCGTTTTCGATTCACTCGATGGACGCGTGGCGCGTGCGATGGGCACGAACAGCGAGTTTGGAAAACAGTTCGATTCGCTGGCCGATGTGGTGAGCTTCGGAATGGCGCCCGCCCTTCTGGCCTATGCTTGGGGAGTTCACTCAGCCGCGGTTCTCGGTGCGCCCGAGGGCTCTCATCTGATTCAGTTGGGCTGGCTGGTTGGATTTTTCTATCTGGGGTGTTGCGCTTGGCGACTCGCGCGTTTCAACATCCAGGGCATGGTGCCGGGAGGTAACCGCTTCTTTGCCGGCATGCCGACTCCAGCCGCTGCGGGTATGATTGCAGCCACGGTACATTTCTTTGAGAACCCCGTTTCCGACCCGCGACTCACGGTGCTGTGGCTTGCGCTGCTCGTTGTGTTGGGCGTGCTCATGTCCAGTACGGTGCGTCATTACAGCTTCAAGGACATTCCCTGGACGCAGCGCTGGCCCTCGCTGTTTGTTGTGCTGATCGCGTTGCTGATCGGGGGAATCTGGTTCTTCTCCCGACCCACGCTAATGATGGTTGCGGCTGCCTATGCCCTGCACGGGGTCACGCTACAAATTGTTCGATCTGCTCGCCATCGCCTCGCTTCACGCCATGCCTGAGCCATGCCCCGCGGGCCGGGAACGTTCTATCGCCTAGCCATCGTCGGTGCGTCCTCTTTGCTCGGCAAGGAACTCAAACAGGTCTTGGAAGATCGCAACTTTCCGGCGCGTGATATCGTCCTCCTCGATGAAAGCGTCATGGCGGGAACTTTGACCGAGGCCGGTGGAGAGGCAACCTTCATACGCGCGCTCGAGGAGGACAGCTTTGAGGACGCAGAGTTCGCTTTTTTTGCGGGAAGCGCGTCCGATGCGCAGCGAAACTGGGAAGTCGCCGAGAAATCCGGCTCTACGGTGATCGATCTAACCGGTGCTCTGGGGGCATCCGGCACCTCCGCAAACTACACGATCCCCTCTGTTGCTCCAGTGTTGCCTGTTGACAGGGGGGCGTCGAGAAACGAGTCGGTCGCTCGCGCGGTTTACTCTTCCCCCTCTTCACCGGTCATCATCGCCTGCACGCTGGCGGTAGGATTGAACGTTTTTGAAACCCGCCGGATTTCCGTGTTGTTGTTTCCGCCAGTGTCGGAACGAGGTCAGGCTGGTGTCGAGGAGCTGGAGAGTCAGACGGCCAGCCTGCTTTCCTTCCGCGAGATCGCACAGCCCATCTTCGACGCCCAGGTCGCATTCAATCTTCTCGCGCGCTACGGCGAAGCGAGCAAGCCGAGTCTTGCCCAGATGCGCGCCGCCATTGCGCATGACGTGGCGCGCTATCTTGCTGATCGCGCGCCGCTACCGGCAATTCAGCTGGTGCAAGCGCCGGTGTTCTACGGGTATGCTTTCGCTGCTTATGTGGAGATGCAGTCTCCGGTGGCACCCGAGTTAGTGGAAGCGGCACTCGCCAAGCTGGGCGTAAAGATTGGTGCACCGAGCGATCCGCCCCCGACCAACGTCAGCGTGGCGGGCGAAAGCGACATCCAGCTGAGAATCGAACCGGATCTGAATGTCGCAAGTGGAATGTGGATTTGGGGAGTTACGGATAACTTACGCCTGGCGGCCAATAATGCCGTTCGGATCGCGGAGGAGCTCATTGCCAGTTCGGCGCACTAGAATTTGCCCCGGATGGCTCCGGGTCATTCTGTCCTCGGTGGCCGTTCTTGCCGCGTTGACCTGCGGTGGTTGTGGCTATCATGTCGCCGGCACGTCGGCGAACTTGCCGTCTGGTTGGAAAACAATCGCGATCCCTGCGTTTAAAAACGACAGCACCAGCTATCGCATCGAGCAGCGATTTACACAGGCGGTCATCCGAGAATTCATCACACGAACCAAATATCGGATTGTGCAGGACTCCGCCTCGGCCGATGCCGTTTTGACTGGCGAGGTGCTGTCGATCGAAACCAACCCCGTGTTATTCGAAGCGACGACCGGCGAAGTTACCACCATGCTGGTCACCGTACACACGAAGGTGCGGCTGGTTGACAACCGCTCGGAAAAGCCGGTCTACACGAATGACGATATGGTCTTTCGTGACGAGTACCAGATTCCCGCCGACGTGACCACCTTTTTCAACGAACAGGGTCCCGCACTCGATCGCATGTCGCGCGACTTTGCATCCCGTCTTGTCGCCGACGTCCTGGAGAACTTCTGATGTCCACGGCTTCTCCCGAAAAGCTGCTTCCTCGGCTGTCGCAGGGCAAGCCGGTTGCGGCGATCGTGCTGGAAGGCACGGATATCTATCTGCGAGAGCTATGTCGCGCCAGAATCATCGAAGCGTTTGTGCCTGCAGAAGCGCGCGACTGGGCAGTGCTGCGTCTTTCCGCGCGCGAGGTGAGTTGGGACGAGATTCTGGGTCGAGCGCTGACGGTGCCGATGTTGGCGCGCCACCAAGTCCTCATTGTCGAAAACGCCGAGTCCGTTGAGAAGCTGGGCGAAAAATCACGGGACGAAATTTTGAAGGCGCTGGAAGGGTATTTCGAATCCCCTGCGCCCTTTACCGTGCTGGTTATCGAGGCGGGGGGACTGGATGGCCGCCAGCGGTTTGCGAAATTGCTCCACGAGAAAGCGCTTGTTGTTGAGCTGACGATCGGCGCCGGATCGGCTCCGCTTCTGGCAGCTCAGATGGCGCGGGATCTGGGCGCGGAAATTGATCGCGAGGCAACTGAGGAGCTGGCTGAAATGTTGAATGGGTCGCCCGCGCGCATGCGGATCGAACTAGAAAAGCTGGCCAGCTATGCGCGTGGCAGGCGCATTACGAGAGTGGATATTGAGACGTTGGTCGTAGCGGCGCGCAGGAACACTGTCTGGCAACTTGCCGAACTACTCGCCCATCGTCGGTGCGATGAAGCACTGGCGTTTCTGGAGACTTTATGGCGGAACGGCGAACAGCCAGCCGGCATCGTGGGCGCCCTGGCGTGGATGTATCGCAAGCTGATCGAAGCTCGCGATTTGCCCGTGCATACCCGGGGCTATCAAGCGGCGCGACAGTTGGGCATGAGCCCTGAATCCGCCGAGACGGCCATTCGACAAGCACACCGCATTGCCAAGAAGGATCTGCTCGCCGGCATCGTGGCACTGGCAGAAGCCGACAGTCAGCTGAAATCTGCCAACCCGGATCCGCGTGCGACGCTTGAATTCCTGATCGCCCGCCTCGCATCGCCTATCGCACGGTCGGCCGCTGCTTCCACCTGAGCATTTGGCGAACCGCCTGGACGTAAGGAACGGTGGGAGCTAAGAGACCTACCTCTTTGCTTTGAGTGCGTTCATGGCCAGCGCCAGCCGCGATTTATAGCGATTGGCCGTGTTCTCAGACAGAGTCCGCTTGCGGACCGCTCTATCGATTTCCGAAAACGTTGCCGAGGCCAGCTTCTCCGCTCCGGCCGAATCTGCGGAGCTAAGAGCCGCGCGCATGCGACGAATCGCGGTGCGGACGCGGGTCCGGTTCATGCGGTTGATCGCCGTTCGCCGTTCCGTGTGCCGAATATTTTTCAGAACGGATTTGGTCTTCTTCTTGTGCTTTACGGGCGTTCCCTGAGCCATTCAGCGCTCCTTCACGATGGACTTCGAATCACTCAGAATATCCGAGCTCAGAACCTCTGTCAATTTTGGGCGTTCCCTGGAAGGGCCTACTCACATCATATCCCCCTGGCGAGGTTGAAGTGTTTGAGTGAAATGAGGCGGAAGGAGATGGCCGCCCGGCTGGGGGGAGGCGTGACGCGGTACGTGGGGAACGCCTTGCAAACACGAGGCGCGCGGCTTAGGCTCGTTTTGTCGAGGAGGCGCGGTGGCAAAGCGGAAGGCGCGTCAGGCGGCGGGAGGCGAGGCGGGCGCGGGTTGCCTCTACGTAGTGGCCACCCCCATCGGCAATCTTGAAGACATTTCGATGCGGGCACTGCGCATCTTGAAGGAAGCAGACGTCATCGCCTGCGAGGATACACGGCAGACGCTCAAGCTGCTCTCGCACTTCGACATTTCGAAGCGGTTGGTGAGCTATCACGAGCACAATGAAATGACGCGCGCGGCCGAGATCGTGATCGAGTTAGAACAAGGTGCCAAGGTCGCGCTTGTTAGCGACGCAGGCACGCCCGCCATTTCCGATCCGGGTCACCGGCTGGTGAGCTTGTGCCTCAGACATGGGATTCGTGTAGTGCCGGTGCCGGGCGCATCCGCCTTTGTGGCCGCCCTGGCGGCCTCGGGAATGCCGATCGAGCAGTTCGCGTTCATTGGGTTTTTGCCGTCGCGACCCACGGAGCGGCGCAAAGAACTGCGGGCTCTGGTGAACGAACCACGGACGCTGGCGCTGTACGAAGCACCGCACCGACTGCTCGACACGCTCGAAGACGCACTCGAAATCCTCGGCAACCGTCCCGCCGTGATTGCGCGTGAAGTGACCAAGGTGTACGAGGAGTTCCAGCGCGGCCACCTTGAGGATTTGATCGCGGCTGCAAGGAAAAGAGCGCCGCGGGGGGAAATCACGCTACTGGTGGGCCCGCCGGACGGTCACGAACCACACGCGGCCAACCCCGAGGGATCCGCGGCAGGGGTGCCCGTTGCAAAGCGCGTCGAGGAAATCATGCGCGAGCGTGGCGTGGATCGAAAGCTGGCTCTGAAGCAGGTCGCGCGTGAACGCGGCATCACCCGCCGGGAAGCTTATAAACAACTCCTGGTTACACGCGAACCCTAGCCTCAGCCCGTGCAAGCCCGAGGCGATTACGACGGACGCCCGCAACTGGCGCCGGTAAAGAAGGTATCGACGCAATCGAGAACTTCACTCACCGTGTGTGCGTGGTGAACTTGGTAGCGGAGCTCGCTGCCGTTCGCAATGCCATGCGTAAACAGAGTCGCGAACTGCTTCATCTTACCGATCGCATCCGGTATGTCGGCGTTGCGCAGGCTCAGGAAGTAATCCGATAACAAGCGGTAGCGATCGGATTCGGTTGGTTCTTCGTAGTGGCCGCTCGAGAGATAGTCGGCGATCTGGCGGAAAATCCAGGGATTTGAGGAGGCTGCGCGGCCGATCATTACGGCGTCGCAGCCGGTTTCCGCAATCATTCGCACGGCGTCTTCGGGCTTGCGAACGTCGCCGTTTCCGATCACAGGAATCCGTACGGCCTGCTTTACGTCGTGGATGATTTTCCAATCGGCAAATCCGGCATAGCCCTGCATTCGCGTGCGCGGGTGCACGGCGATCGCATCGATCCCGATCGCTTCCGCCATCTGAGCGACGTCCACCGCGACCACACTGTTTTCATCCCAGCCGGATCGAATCTTGATCGTCAACGGGATCCGGACCGCGGCCCGAACGGCGCGCAGAAGCTTTTGCAGATGCGGAAGATCGCGTAGCAAACCCGAGCCTCCGCATTTCACGACCTTCTTTACGGGGCAGCCGAGGTTGATATCTGCCTGGTCAAAACCCAAGTCTTCGATGAGCGCGGCGGCGGACGCCATTACCTGGGGGTCGGAACCGAAAATCTGGCCGGCGATGGGATGCTCATCCTCGTCAAAATAGAGATACCGCAGCGTGCGCGCCGATTTGCGTGTCAGGCCTTCGGCGCTGGTGAACTCGGTCATGATCAGGCCACAAGATCCGAGCGAGCGGATCACACGGCGAAACACGGTGTCGGTGAGGCCGGCCATGGGGGCGAGAAGGGTGGCCGGGCGAATGACAAGGCCACCAATCGTAAGTGCGGCGGGAAACATTTAGTCGAATCCGGGGGCGGGGCCTGCGACGCCAGACCTCCGCGCTTCGCTTTTTGGACGGGAGCCGTTCGGGACCTCGTCGGCGGCCTCAACTCCTACGCCTGCCCCGAGCTGCGCCAGCAGAGCCTCTTTCGAGCCACCGAAGAAGTTCTCAAGGATTTGAGAGAGCGCCTGAGAACGGGCATCCTCGGCGGCAAGTCTGGCGCGATACACATACGCTCGTCCCGCCTTGCGGCGTTCGACCACTCCCTTACGTGCTAGGCGATCCATGATCGTCATGATCGTTGTGTAGGCACGTGTGCGGCGCGGTGTCAGTCGGTCGCGAATCTCACGGACGGTCGCTTCACCCAATGGCCACAGCATGTTCATGCACTCAAGCTCTAGCGGAGCGAGATCGAGCAGCGAATGGCGGGGGGATGGCGTGTGTGCGCCCATGAGGCCCTATTCCTTTCGTATTCCCGTTGCGGGCCTCGTCCGAACGGCCGCCGTATCCGGCTCTTCTAAAATCGCCAGATACCTAGCCGCGCGAAGCAACGCGCGTCGGAGAGAAGGGTTTCGATCGGTCCAGTTTCCGGGCGAACCATTTGCCGATGCCGCGTCCAAAGTGGCCCTCATGGCAGCCATCTTGGAATCCATATCGTCGATCAAATGTAGGATCACGGCCTCTGGAATTTGTGGCAGCGAAGGCGATCCAAATTCGTACGTTCCGTGATGGCTGACCATCAGGTGCTCAACCAGCACGGCGAGCGGAGCCGGGAACCCCTCAATCGCACGGCACTTCTCCTGAACCAGGCGAACGCCGATCACGATGTGTCCAAGCAACCGGCCTTGGTCTGAGTAATCGATGCCTCGAACGTAGCGAAGCTCGTCCAGCTTGCCGATGTCGTGCAAAACAACTCCGGTGAGAAGCAGGTCAGCATCGAGTTCGGGGTAATGTGCCGAGACGGCGGTCGCGAGCCCCACGAGACTCACGACGTGCTCGAGCAATCCGCCCAGATACGCGTGGTGCATGGTCATGGCGGCGGGGGCGCGCTTCAGTCGAGGCGCGATGTCCGGATCTTCGACAATCGACAACAGCAGCTGCTTGAGCCAGGGGTTTTTCATTCCCGCGATGGCCGCTCTCACCGAGGCGTATAGCTTTTCGACGTCGTGTTTCGTGTGCGGCAGAAAATCCGCCAGATCGTACTCGTTATCGGACGTCGGAACGATCTGCTCGAGCGTCAGCTCTTTCTGGCCGTTGTAAACCTTCACGCGCCCCCGAACGCGCACAACGTCATCCAACTCAAAAGTCTTGGCCAGGGTTTCGAAGTTGTCCCACATCTTCGCGGGGATGCTCCCCGAGCGGTCCGCCAGGTTGAGCTCGAGCCAAGACTTTCCCGAGCGCACGGAGGTGCGAATTTCCTTTTCGCGCACGAGGAACAGGGAAGAAACGACCTGGCCGTCAGCCAGGCCGGCGATGAACTGGGGTTTCATTAGCTATTGACTTTCGGAATAGGAGCTTTTTTCTTGGATTTCTTCTTGTCTGGGGCGTCCGGCGTCGGAGCGACTTCCTGAATGACCGTAGCTCCGGGAACCGCAGCAGTATCCGTATACCCGGGTTTCACTTGCACGTAGCTCTCTTCGCGCAGCTGCGCGAGATAGATGCGCAAGGCCGGTTCCATCTTTTGCCGGTAAAGTATGTTCGTGATTTCGCCTTCCACTTTATCGAGGGGTTGCAAACCCGCCTGAAAGTGGTCTTGCACCTTCAAGATCTCAAAGCCCGTCTTCGTCTGAATGACATCGGTAAACTGACCTTTTTCGAGGCCAAAGACCGCATCTTCCAGCTGTTTCGCCAGCTGGCCACGCTCGAATTCCCCGAGATCGCCGCCCTCCTCAGCCGTCGAGCCCTGCGAATAGCGCTTCGCCAGAGCCGTGAAATCCTCGCCCTTGACCAGTCGGTTGTGCAAATCATCGGCGCGCGTATGCACCGCCGCAATCTCCTCCGGGCTCTTGCCTTCGGTGCTCAAAAAGATCTCCGCCAGTGCGACCTGCTCGGGGCGGTTGTACTCCTGCTTGTGAGCTTCGTAGTACTTCTTCACCTCATCGCTCCCGATATCCAAGTGGCCGCCAACTTCCCGGCGAATCACCTCTTGGGTCAGGATGCTGTTACGCAGCTGGTTCTTGTAGTCTTCCCAGATCAACCCCTGCCCTTCGACGGCCTTTTCCAGGTCCTCCATGGTGGCGAGGTTATTCTGCTTGCGCACCTCATCGAGGCGCTTGACCAGCTCGGTGTCTACGTTGATATCCATGTCTTTGCCGCGCTCAATGAGCAGCTGCTGGTCGATCATGTCGCGCAACAGGTTCTTACGACGGTCCGCGACTTCGGCTGCGATCTGCTGCTGCGTACAGTTTTGGCAATCCTGCTGGACCTCCTGCTGGAGTCCGGCTCCTGCCTTTTGATAATCGGACATCGTGATGATCTGATTGTTCACCCGCGCCACGATTTCTTCGACGACATTCGGCTTCGACTGCGCGCACAATGTCCCAGGTGCCAGCAAGAGCAAGGAGGGCAAAATCAGGTCCGAAATCCAAGCGAAGTTTTGATTCTTCATATCGGTAGAAGTGTATCGCTACGATTGTAGTTGCTTCAACACGTTTCTGACAGCTTCCAGGGGCCCGCCTTTTCCGTCCTTTCCAATCTTCCAGGTGAGCCAGAGCACGCCGGCAGGGTCCAGGCGCAGGTCGCGACGCTTTCCGATCAGCTTCACCAGGCGCTCCGGACCCAGCGTGGTGTCCTCGTAGAACTTGATAGCGATCTGGTCACCGCGACGGTCTGCGGTGGCAACCGCCAGCCGCTCGGCCTCTGCTTTCAGCACCGCATAATCGAGCAGACGCACGACGGCAGGGGGCAGAGGGCCGAACCGGTCTTCCAGTTCCCGCCGGACCTCCTCTGCTTGGCTCTCGGAGGTGACGCTCGCGATCCGTTTATAGATGCGCAGACGCAAATTTTCGTTCTCGATGTACTCCGGCGGGATGCGAAGGTCTTGTCCCAGATTGAGTGTGGCTCTTCGTTCCGAGGCGACCGCTTCTCCTTTTCGTTCTCTGACGGCTCGCTCCATCATCTGGCAGTACATATCGAACCCCACGGCCTCGATGTGCCCATGTTGCTCGCGTCCGAGCAGGTTTCCCGCACCACGCAATTCGAGATCGAGCGCCGCGATGCGGAATCCTGCGCCGAGTTCGCTGAACTCCTTGAGAGCCGCCAGCCGCTGGCGAGCAAGCGGCGTAAGAGCCCCCTCGGCCGGGACAAGCAGATATGCGTAGGCACGCTGATTGGACCGGCCGACGCGCCCACGAAGCTGGTAGAGCTCGGAGAGACCCATGCGATCGGCGCGATTGATCAGGATGGTGTTCGCGCGCGGGATATCGAGTCCATTTTCGATGATGGTCGTCGAAACCAGGATATCCGCCTCGTTGCGCACGAACTTCAACATCACCTTCTCCAATTCGCTTTCACGCATCTGGCCGTGGCCGACGACGACGCGCGCGCGCGGCGCGAGTCGCTTCACCAGGGTCGCGAGCGATGCAATGGATTCGACGCGGTTGTGCACGAAAAACACCTGGCCGTGACGCAGTAGCTCCTCTTCGATGGCCCGTTGGATTAGCTTCTCTTGGAAGGGAGCAACGGTCGTCTGAATCGCGAGCCTGTCCCGCGGGGGCGTTTCAATCACGCTCATATCGCGAAGGCCCACGAGCGACATGTGAAGCGTTCGCGGAATGGGTGTGGCAGACATGGTCAGAACGTCCACGTTCTTTCGCATTTCTTTCAGGCGCTCTTTGTGTGCTACGCCGAACCGCTGTTCCTCATCTACGATGAGCAGGCCCAAGTCGGAGAATTTTACGTCCTTCGAAAGCAACCGATGCGTTCCGATGACAATGTCGAGCTTGCCTGCTTCGAGCTCCTCGAGCGTTTTCTCCTGCTCTTTGTCCGTGCGGAACCGGCTCAACATCTCCATGCGCATCGGAAACGCGGCGAAGCGACGCCGAAACGTCTCGAGATGTTGGAACGCGAGCACCGTCGTCGGCGCAAGGACAGCGACCTGTTTTCCGTCAGCGACTGCCTTGAAGGCCGCGCGCATGGCCACTTCTGTCTTGCCGTAGCCCACGTCGCCGCATAAAAGGCGGTCCATGGAAAGTGGCGATTGCATGTCATGCTTAACTTCCTCAATGGCGCGCAGCTGGTCCGGAGTTTCTTGAAACTCAAACGCATCCTCGAACTCGTGTTGCCAGTTGGAGTCTGTCGAGAACTGGTGACCGGGCGAGCTCTTGCGTTCGGCATAGAGCGCAAGAAGTTGGTCCGCCATGTCGCTGACCGATTTGCGTACGCGCGACTTACGCGCCTCCCAGACCGTGGCTCCCAGGCGATCCAGAGCGGGTTCGGCACCGCCCAGGGACTGGTATTTCTGGATGAGATCGAGCCGGGCCAAGGGAACGTAGAGCCGAGCATCCCCTGCGTAGCGCAGAAGCATGAATTCACCTTGCGCGCCGTCCACCGTGACCTGCCGCAATCCCTCGAACTGCCCGATACCATGGTCCACGTGCACCACAAAGTCGCTGGGCTTGAGGTCCGACAGATCGCTGAAAAAGCTCGCCGTCTTCGGCCGCGCGCGCATCCGGTGCGCCGGAAGAGACTCGAATAAATCCGCGTTGCCGTAAAAAGCGATCCGAGCCTCGCTGAAGACAACGCCCTCAGGGAAAGGCGCTTTCACGAGCCCCATCGCGGGGACGCCACCGCTACTGGATTCTTCGGCCAGGCGCGTGACCGTAGCGTCCTTCTCGAGTTCTCCCAACCGATACGGCATCTCGTATTCGTGGCAGAGATCCGCGAGCCGCTCGAGTTCACCGGTGCTGGCGGCTGAAACGATTACCTGCTCGCCCGCGCTGAGCCGGCCGTGCACCTCTGCCATGAACGCGCTGACGTTGCCGCGATAGCGCGTCGTGGGCTGCGTTTGCAGGAGGAGAGGGGGAGCGCTTCCCTCCACTGCCAGCGCCAGACGCTCCATTGCCAAGCGCGGGAAGAGTTGGAGCGCAAGCGACCACTCTTCTTCGCTCAGGATGTAGCGGACGGGAGGCTGGGCGAGAGGATCCTCGGCTTTATCGAAGGCTTCTTCGAGCTGTGCGCGGTAGGCCTCTTCAACCTGGGCAAGCTGTGAGGATTCATCCAAGACCAGCACCGGCTCGGTTGCGAGATCAAATACCAAACCCGGCCGTTCCTCGGCCGCTATGTCGCGAAACTCCCATCCGGGGTAGGGACCCGCAAGTGAGCTATTGTCCGATGCTGCGGAAACAGGCTGCTCAGTCAGGCCATCGGTGCGGTAGAAAATCTCGCTGAGCGGCAAAAGCACGGAGCGCTCGATCGGGTTGGTCGAACGCTGCGTAACGGGATCGAAGGCGCGAATCGATTCAATCGTGTCGCCGAGCAGTTCGATGCGGATCGGCTGCAGAGCCTCTGGCGAAAAGGCATCGATGATGCCGCCGCGCACCGCGTATTGCCCCGGCATCTCGCAGCTCGCCTGCTTTTCGTAGCCTGCTCGATTGAGGAAGCCGATTAACTTCTCGTGCGCGATCGATTGGTCCCGCGCAATCCCGCATGCTAGGTTGGAGTAAAAGGAAGCCTCACGCATGCGCCACAGCACCGCCTGCACCGGCGCAATCAGAAGATCGAGCTCGCCCGTTGCCAGTCGCCACAGCGCCACCGCACGCGCTTCTGCGATTTCCCCATGCGGCGAACGGTTTTCGTACGGCAGCACTTCGTACGCCGGCAGATGCGCCACCCGGCTTCCGGGCTTTCCAGTGACGGCGCGGTAGCACCAACGCACAGCCTCGATGAGCGTTTCCGCCCGCTCGTTGGACTCAACAACCACAATGATGGGACGGCCGATGTCGCCGAAGACGAGGGGTACGACGAGGGCCTTCGCCGGATCGGTGAGCCCGGTGATGTGAACTTCGCCGAGATTGCGGCGAAGCCGGTCGCAAGTCTCCTCGATGGCTGGGTGCCGCGCCACCTGGGCGAACAACTCGGACACGAAAGGGAGGATCATATGCGCCCCAGCGGGCGCCGTTTGACCGGCCCTGTGGGCAATCGAGTTGAATAGGCGAGTGCGGGATTCAAAAACTGCGAGGTTCGTGCTCGGTGGAGCACGCTTTTCAGGCAAACCTCTCCCTGGGCGTTGTCTTTCCCAGCGCCCCGATAGAGAATCGGCCCAGCTTGCGAAACAACCTGTCCCAAACTTCTGTCCCTCAGTCGGTCCGAGCTGGCTCGACTGAGCAGGTGATTTTAGCACGCCCGCCCGGACGGCCGCTGGGGGCACCGTGAAGAAATGGGAAGCGGTACTTGCCATCACCGGCGTGCTGGTCGCCAGTATGAGCGCGTTGGTGATCCGCTCAACCGAACGGCCGCATCGAGATTTCGTCCTGACAGTCGACGGCTGCCATACGCCGGTCACGATTCTGGAGCCGCGCCGGGCGACTTTCGGCGCTGCCCTCCTTTTTCATGGGCTATCCGCGGATCGCCGAATCATGGAAAGTCTCGGCAACTACCTCACCGCAGAAGCAGGTCCCCGCGTCTATCTGTTCGACTTGCCCGGGCACGGAGACAACACAGACGCATTCTCGTTTTCGCGCGCTGATCACTGCGCCCGGATGGTCGTCGAATCCCTGATTCGCTCGGGCCAGATTGATCCGAAACGGACCATTCTCGTGGGGCACTCGATGGGAGGTGCGCTTGCCATCCGCGTTGCGGATCGCGAACCTGTGGCGGGCACCATCGCGCTTTCGCCGGCGCCGATGCCCCTGCCGCGCCGGATGCCGGCGAATCTGCTCGTCTTCAGCGCGCAGTATGACCTTCCGGTCCTCAAGCGTGCGGCGCGAACGTTGGCCCAGGCGGCAGGAGGGGAGCGCACCGACGCGGAAGACTTTCGTCAGGCGCGGGCCTTTCATCTCGAGGTGACGCCTTTGTCCGACCATACGAGCCTACTCGCCGATCCGCGTGTGTTCCAGCAAGCCAGTGATTGGATTGCCTGTGTTTTGAACGGTGTCTGTCGCGGCCCTGAGGATCAAAAGCCGTCCTACCGGTATCAAAATCTTGCGCCGCTCATCGGGCTGCTGGCCATTCTGTTGTTCTTTCCCTTTTCTGCGACGATGGCCACGAAAATCGCGGGCCCACCCTCTGCCGATTCATCAGCTGCGAGCCCGCTCGCCCTTGCACTGGTCGAAGGCGCAGCCTGCGCTCTGGCGGGCGTCCTGATTCTGGCGGTGTGGGTACCGCTGTCGCCGTTGCACCTGTACACGGGAGACTATCTTGCCTCACTGCTTCTCATCGCGGGCGGCTTGCTGCTGGTCCTGAATCGCAAGTCCGCAAAGCAAGCGCTGCGAGCGAATGGCCGGGTCTTGTTCGCTGCAGCGCTTGTTGGATTCATCGTCATACTTGGCCTCGGGGCCTGGCTCAACTGGCAGATCGCGGATTTGTGGCTTAACGCCCCGCGCTGGCTCCGTTTTGCTGGAATTCTGCCGGTCGCGTTCATCTTTTGCTTCGCGGAGGAAGTCCTGCTCGGGCCGGTCGGCAAGGGCCGCTTCCGCGCGCTGCGATTCGCGCGATTCCTGGCCTTGCGGGCCGAGCTTTGGCTTGCCTGCTTGTTCTCCTATTACGCACTGGCCAGCGGACAAGTGCTGATTCTCATTCTGGTAGCTTCCCTGGCGTTGTTTTCGATTCTGCAAAGGCTGGCCACCGATGCACTGCGCCTGCGCACAGGCTCGGCGACGGCCGCCGCGCTCTTTGGTGCTATACTCGCCGCCTGGTTTATTGCGGCGATATTTCCACTGACCTGATCCGGGCACAGGCAGACCTTAAAAAGGCCACAGGCCAAGGCATGAAAGAAATCGCCATCGTGGGAGCAGGACCGGCAGGTTCGCTTTGCGGCGAGCGTCTCGCTGGGCACGGATTCCGGGTGACGATTTTCGACGAACGCCTAGCCTGGGAAAAGCCCTGTGGTGGGGGCCTGACGCACAAGGCCATTGCGGCGTACCCCTTCCTGCTCGACGGCTGTCAACCCAAGAGGGTCGTCCGCACGGCCGAACTGATTTCCGGCAGTGGCCACCGTGCACGCTTCGACATGAGCCATCCCATCGTGATCTA
>Ga0187783_10002004_pt1 | contig 15144 bp, 23 predicted proteins | sample 1015_SJ02_MP02_2_FD_132471 | JGI IMG/M metagenome (GOLD analysis project Ga0187783, IMG submission 132471) | Tropical peat soil microbial communities from peatlands in Department of Meta, Colombia - 1015_SJ02_MP02_20_MG | ecosystem: Environmental > Terrestrial > Soil > Wetlands > Peat | place... | reverse complement strand
TCACAGTGTGAGAGGCCGGAAAGCCAACAAAATCAACAGCCACGATCGACTTTTACCGATTCTTAACCCAGCACTAGTTTGAACGGCATGTCGCCAAGCACTCATCGCAATCAGCCGAAGGGCTTAATGCTTTCGGCACCTGAATCGGCAACATGCTCCTTGGAGATGATGCCGATGATCTGCGTGGCACTCCAACGGCGATAGTCTGGCGCGACAATGGCCATGCTTGCGTTGCGCCGCGCCATACGCTGCACGACGTCGAACATGATGTCATTCGCTCGTGCCAGCGTGAAATTGCGCTGCGCGCGATCACGCCTTCCTTGTAATAGATGGCGTCCATCACTTCGGGCATGCCGTGGCCGCGGGCTTCTGGTGCAAAGTTCGTGATCAGGAAGGTGACGAGCACACCGCCTACGACTGGAACCAAGACGACGGCGGCGCCCCGTGGGCTTGGCGGCGTGAAGACGCTGGCGTCGTGTTTGAACGCGAATAACCCGAGAAATGCAATATTGTAAACTAGACCAATGAGCGCGCGAAAGAGTACCGCGCCAAATCCGGTGATCAGGCCGACAACAATTGCAATGAGCGACAAGCGAACAAGTCCAATCCGTGCTGGCAACTTGATTTTCATCGGGAGCAAGGTTTTTTTGTCAGGATACAATGCCAATTTGAAACGCCTGGGGCACCGCAATATTCAGAATACGACGCGTTACACAGCGCTGACGCCGGACAGGTTCAAGAGCCTTGGCCGCCCGGAGTGTCGGCGGCATGCGCTCGCTGTGCTGCTGCCTCCGTAGGGCTGCTGCTGTTTCTATCGCTCGCCCTAGTTTGTGTTGCGCCGAAGCAGCCACTCTATCATGCCGGTGAATACTCCTAAAACGAATAGGGGGATAATCAAAAAAGTGGGGCCATGAACCAGATAGGCAATTAACGCCACGACCCAACATGCGACGACAATCCATAACGCAATTGACGGGTCTGGAAGCCTAACCATTTGCTCTTCTCTCTAAGGTATTCTGGCCGGAACATCATCACGCTGAGGGCGATCTTTTCGATCTGTGTATTCGTACCCGCACAAACAGCGCCGTTACTCGCAGGGCGAGGGAAGTCAACCATCAGACAAAAGGCCGCATACTCGACATTTGGGCACATTTCTACAGTCAGGAGATCGTCTGAACTCTTGTTCGCCCAACATTTTTGTTGATTTAATGTTCACTCGCCTGCATTGTTCCATTTGCGAGGAAACGTCGAGCGGCTAAGAAAGGCCGCCCAATGAAAGCCGAAAAGAAGACAAAGACAAGGAGTCTGGCGATGAGTTTATTCTCCTTCCTTGATCGCAATCACACAATCGCCAAACCCGGATTTAGCCGCTGGATGGTGCCGCCAGCCGCCTTGTGCATCCATCTGTGCATCGGTCAAGCCTACGCCTTCAGCGTGTTCAACCTGCCGATGACGAAACTTATCGGCATCACCCAATCAGCGCCTAATGATTGGAATATTCCCGAGCTGGGTTGGATCTTCTCCATTGCAATTTTTGTGCTCGGCTTCTCCGCCGCGATTTTCGGCCGGTGGGTCGAAGAAGGCGGTCCGCGGCGAGCGATGTTTACCGCCGCCCTGTGCTGGTCAATCGGCTTTTTCATCTCGGCGTTCGGTGTCTACATCCACAATCTATGGGTCGTCTATTTTGGCTATGGTCTGGTCGGCGGCTGCGGTTTGGGTATCGGCTACATCTCGCCGGTGTCGACGCTGATCAAATGGTTTCCCGACCGTCCGGGAATGGCAACCGGGATGGCAATTATGGGCTTCGGCGGTGGCGCGTTCATCGCCTCGCCACTCTCGGTCTGGCTGATGAGCAAATTCTCGACGCCGACCCATGTCGGAGTCGCCGAGACATTCATCGTGATGGGTGCGATCTACTTCGTCTTCATGATGGTTGGCGCATTCATCGTGCGCCTGCCGGCACCCGGTTGGAAGCCAGAAGGCTATATCGCGCCGGTGCAAGCGTCGAAGCTGATCACCACAAACGATGTTTACGTCTACGATGCGCTGAAGACGCCGCAATTCTGGTTCATCTGGATCGTGCTGTGTATCAACGTAACCGCAGGCATCGGCGTTCTCGGTCAAGCTTCCGCCATGAGTCAGGAAATGTTTCCCGGCAAAATCACGGCGGTGGCCGCGGCGGGCTTTGTCGGCTTGCTGAGTTTATTCAATATGCTCGGTCGCTTCTTCTGGGCATCAACGTCGGACTATATCGGGCGTAAAAACACCTATTTCTGCTTCATGGTGCTCGGCTTTCTGATGTACTGCTTGGTCCCTTATACCGGTTCGATCGGCAGCGTCGTCGGCTTTGTGCTGTGCTTCTTGGTGATTATCACCATGTACGGCGGAGGCTTTGCCACAGTTCCCGCCTATCTGAAGGATATGTTCGGCACCCGCTACGTCGGTGCCATACATGGCATGTTGATCACCGCGTGGTCGATGGCGGGCATATTCGGGCCGGTATTGGTGAACTACATCCGCGAGTACAACATCACCCACGGTGTGCCGAAGGCGCAGGCCTACAACGTTACCATGTATATCATGGCGGGGCTGTTCGTGATCGGGTTCATCGCTAACGCACTCATCAAGGCGGTGCATCACCGCTTCCACATGCAACCTGAGCACGAGGCGATCAGCGGCCAGTTGGCTGTCGATGCCGCGGGCGAGCCGACCGGCGCGTAAGAAGAACGAGTTGATGGAGAGAGATCATGGCAAACCAAGTTCGAACCGGCACGCCTGCTTGGCAACTCGTCCTCGCCTGGGCATGGGTTGGCATTCCGCTCGCCCTCGGCGTGATACAGACGATCATTAATTCGCTGAAGCTTTTTCAATAGGGGGCTCTCTGCCGGTCATCCTGTCTGTTGAACCAGGCCGATGCAATTGAGGAAGAACACAATGAATGAAAAAACCGGGCTTGGTCCAGACGAATTAGAGCTTTTGATCAACGAAATGTCGGACGAAACACTGGAGGCCGCTGCTTGCTTAGGACCGCAAAATGGCAGGTCTTTTACGATCGCGATCTGCACCGGACAGGCGGAATGTCCTTTTTGATGGTCACCGGAGGCCCGGGCCCATTCGTTTGCTGCCGCCGTATACACGGCTTAAGTAGCAAGCCGCCGGACGGGTGTACGCAGCCATAACGGATGTGCCGGTCACCCCGATGGCGTCTAGGCAGCCCATGGCGCATCAGAATTGATTGTATTGCGCAATTGTCACTCCAAGATCCGGAAAGCGAAGCGTCACAACGAGCGCCGCCAACAAGCCAATGCCGCCGCAAAAAAGAAGGCCGCGCCTACATTCCGGTGCGCGGTAATCATCATAAAATCCCGGCATGAAACGCCCGGCCACTCTTTCTCACTGATGCCGCCATCAACATCTACCCGACGTTCGAAGACGAGGTCGACATCGTCCAAAACGCCATCGACCTCGATCACGCGCTCGGCATTGGGACACCGAAAGTCGCGATCCTTTCCGCGGTCGAACCCGTATCGGCGAAAATCAAGTCCACACTTGAGGCCGCGGTTTTATGTAAGATGGCTGACCGCCAGCAAATCACCGGCGGCATCCTTGACGGCCCGCTCGCCTGCGATAACGCCGTTTCGGAGCAGGCGGCCAAGATCAAGGGCATCGTGTCGCCGGTTGCCGGCCAAGCCAATATTCTAGTAGTGCCCGATCTCGAATCTGGCAACACGCTGGCCAAGCAGCTCGAGTATCTTGCCGAGGCGGAAGTTGCCCGTAGTGCTCGGGGCCCGCGTGCCGATCGTCCTGACCAGCCGTGCTGACAAAACTCTGGCGCGACTTAGTTCCTGCGCCATTGCTTTGTTGCTTGCACACCACCACAAGGAGGCAAAGTCTTGGCCGTCCTTGTCATCAATGCCGGCTCGCAAGCCGATGCCTACGGTGAGGGGATAAACCTTAGGAGACGTGGTTTGTGATGATGGAGTCTGAGAAGTCAGGAGGAGAGGTCATCGCTGTGCGCGGCGCAGTGGTTGATGTGGCCTTTGCTTCCGCTCAACTCCCTCGGCTCGACGAAGCTCTTATTGTAGAATGGGATAGGCCGGAAACACTGATCGTCGAGGTCCAAGCCCATCTCGACGAGCATACGGTGCGCGGCGTCGCCCTTCAAGCGACCGCGGGCCTTAAGCGCGGCGTGCCGGTGCGTGCCAGCGGAAGTCCAGTGACGGTGCCGGTCGACGACGCCGTGTTAGGCCGCCTGCTCGACGTAACCGGAACAGCTTGCGATGGTGATGCCCCGCTCGCGCCCGATTTACCGCGCGCGCCGATCCACCGCGCCGCGCCTCCACTAGAACAGCGCAGTGCTGCCACGGCAATTTTCGAGACCGGCATCAAGGTCATCGATCTTCTCGCTCCGCTTCCGCAAGGAGGCAAAGCAGCCATGTTCGGCGGTGCCGGCGTCGGAAAGACCGTCGTGGTCATGGAGCTGATCCACGCGATGGTGAAAAGCTACCAAGGCATATCCATTTTTGCCGGCATTGGCGAGCGATCGCGCGAAGGCCATGAGCTGCTCACCGAAATGAAGCGCTCCGGCGTCCTCAATCGCAGCGTTCTGATCTATGGTCAAATGAATGAACCGCCAGGCGCGCGGTGGCGGGTCGGACAGACGGCGCTGACAATCGCGGAGTATTTCCGCGATCAGAAACGACAAAACGTGCTATTATTAATGGATAATGTGTTCCGCTTCGTCCAGGCCGGAAGCGAAGTGTCTGGTCTACTCGGCCGCTTGCCGTCCCGGGTCGGCTATCAACCGACCCTGGCAACTGAAGTCGCCGCGTTGCATGAGCGGATTGCGTCGGTCGCTGGGGCTTCGGTGACTGCCATTGAAGCCGTTTATGTTCCGGCCGATGATTTCACGGATCCGGCAGTGACGGCCATTTCGAGCCACCTCGACAGCGTGATCGTGCTGTCCAGATCGATGGCGGCAGAAGGTATGTATCCCGCCGTCGATCCTTTGAGCTCTTCGTCGATCTTGCTCGACCCAACCGTTGTCGGCGAAGGCCACTATCGTATTGCCGAGGAAGTGCGCGAAGCAATCGCTCACTACAAAGGCCTGCAGGACATCATTTCGCTTCTTGGAATCGAGGAGTTGAGCGCCCGGGATCGTTTGATCGTCAAGCGCGCCAGGCGATTGCAGCGGTTTCTTACCCAGCCCTTCGCAGTCACCGAAGCGTTCACTGGTAAACCCGGCCGATCTGTTCCGCTCGTCGAGACGCTGAAGGGCTGCCGCACAATACTGGATGGTGCCTGTGACCAATGGGATGAAGCTTCGCTCTATATGATCGGCACAATCGATGAAGCGCGGGCCAAGGAGCCGTCATCCAAGCGCGAAACCAGGCCATCATGAGACTGCTCATTACAACTCCCACCGCCGTCGTCGTCGATGAGCGCGACGTTGTCGCGGTGCGTGCCGAGGACGAGAGCGGGAGCTTTGGTATTCTCAATGGCCATGCTGAATTTCTGACGGCGTTGACCACTTCGGTCGTGAGTTGGCACCACGGCGGCGGGCGGCAACGCTTTTGTGCTGTGCGGCGCGGTGTTTTGTCAGTCATGAACGGAAACGAAGTCGCAATCGGCACGCGCCAAGCAATCGTTAGCGATGATCTTGGTCATCTTGAACACGTGGTTTTGGTGCATTTCCACAACGCGGTCGAAGCCGAGCGCACGACGCGCACCGAAAGTCTTCAGCTGCAGATGCAAGCCATAAAGCAAATCGTGCGGTACCTGCGCCCGGAGCGGCCCAGGACCTTCGGAGCCGGACCATGAACGTTGAGGGCGTAAAGCGTCCGCAAAATTCTTCAGATCGGATGGCGGATGCCATCCGCAAGCGGCAGGAACGCCAGGTGCGTTGGCGTCGCGAAGGGGAGCTGTCCGTGGCCCGGTTCGTAGGACAGATCGGCATTCTTGGCTGGATTATTGTCGCGCCGACTTTGCTCGGGCTGTTCATCGGACGATGGCTCGATCGCACCTTCGATGCCGGCATTTTTTGGAGCGCGGCGCTCCTGGTGCTGGGTGTCACGATCGGATTCTGGTCGGGCTGGCGATGGATGCACAGGCAATGACAGACTTTCATCTCAGTGCCAACGCGTTGCTCACGATTGAAGCCGGCGTGTGGTTGATTTTGGGCGCGTTGCTCGGGAGTTGCTATTTCTTGACGCTGCGGTGGAACGTCAATCTGCTTGCGCTTGGCCGGGCGCCGCTACTTGCGATAGCGCTGCAGCTTGGACGGCTCGCTCTTCTCGCGGCTGCACTCGCTGCCATCGTCAGTCAATTCGGCGCCTCGCCATTGCTGCTGGTTACTGCTGGCATTCTGATTGCACGGATGGCCACGATGCGATGGGGGGAGCAGCAGTGATTGAATCGCCAGTGATTGAATCGCCTTTGATGATCAACACTGTATTCAAAATCGGTCCGGTGCCGATCACTGCGCCGGTTGTCGTGACTTGGGGCCTCATGATGCTTTTCGCTCTGAGTGGCCTCCTCGCCACACGCAGACTCGCGCTAGCTCCCAACCGCTATCAAGCCGCACTGGAGATGATCGTAGAGGCGATCGAGGACCAAATACGCAGCACCATGCGGGTCGAGCCGCGCCCCTATGTCCCGATCGTCGGCACTCTGTTCCTCTTTATTCTCCTGGCAAATTGGTCTTCGCTCGTACCAGGCGTCGAACCGCCAACCGCGCATATCGAGACCGATGCCGCGTTGGGGGTAATCGTCTTCGCTGCAATCATCTATTTTGGCATCCGCGCTCGGGGCATCGGCGGCTATCTGAAAACGTTCGCCGAACCGAGTGTCGTTATGATTCCGCTTAATCTCGTTGAAACCTTCACCCGCACGTTCTCGCTGATCGTGCGGTTGTTTGGCAATGTGATGAGCGGCGTATTCATTATCGGCATTGTTCTCTCGATCGCTGGTCTGCTTGTGCCGATACCGCTTATGGCTTTGGAACTGCTTATCGGAGCGATCCAAGCTTACATTTTCACAGTGCTGGCCATGGTGTTCATCGGCAGCGCCCTGGCAGAACGACCGGCAGTCGGTAAGGAAAGGGAATGACCATGAATTGGACGCAGATAATCAGCATCTTCGCTGCGGCAATGGCCGTCTCGTTCGGTGCTATCGGTCCGGCGCTCGGTGAAGGGCGCGCAGTTGCCGCCGCGATGGAGGCTATTGCGCGCCAACCTGAAGCAGCCGGCACAATATCGCGGACGCTGTTCGTCGGCCTCGCTATGATCGAGACGATGGCGATCTACTGCTTGGTAATCGCGCTGCTAGTTCTGTTCGCCAATCCATTCATTCGTTGACCTCATGCGTATCGACTGGTGGACGCTGGCGCTGCAAACCGTCAACGTCCTCATTCTCATCTGGATTCTCGCCCGCTTCTTTTTTCGGCCGATCATGGATATTATCTCCAAACGCCGGCTCGAAGCGGACAAACTGCTTGCCGACGCGGCTCATGACCGCCAAGAGGCGGCCAATAGTCTTGCCGAAGTCGACAAAGCGCGCGCGAGCATTGCCGCAGAGCGTGAAAAGCTGATCACGTCGGCGCACGCCACAGTGCAAAGCGAAAAGCAGAATTTGCTTGCGCAAACATCGCAGGAAATTGTCAAACTCCGCGCCGAAGCCGAGACCGAAATCGCCCACGATCGGGCGGCGGCAGAAGCGCAGATCATTAATCGGGCTAGTGATCTTTCCGTCGAAATCGCGCGACGTTTGCTTGGACGCTTTCCGCAACGGGCTGTGCTCCTCGCGTTCATTGACGAAATTTGTCGCGAGGTGCGTGCCTTGCCCCCTGAAACACGGGGCAGTTTTGTCGCTGCCGCTGCGACAGGCCGCCCAATCGAGGTCGTAACGGCAGCACCGCTGTCCGGTGAGGACACACAGAATGTGCGCGCCGCGCTGGAAAAGGCTTTTGGCGCAGAGCTGCCGCTCACATTTCGTAGCGATCCCGCCATTATCGCCGGCATTGAACTCAACGGCCCAAATGCAATTATCCGAAATAGTTGGCGCACAGATCTTGATCGCATTCGCCTGGAGTTGAATTCGTGACTAGCACACGCACCGATCTTGGCGCCTGGCTTGCGGCTGCAAGAAAGCGAGTCGAAGCGACGCCGCTCGCGCCGATGGCCGAACAGGTAGGCCGCGTCGAGACTGTCGCCGATGGAATCGCACTCGTTACTGGACTCGCCGACGTGCAGCTCGACGAAGTGGTGCAGTTCGCGCGCGGCCAAGTCGGTTTCGCAACGACATTGGATCGGGACCGTCTGGGCTGTGTACTACTCGATGATCCCGAGGCAATCGAGGCGGGTGATCTCGTGCGAGGTACAGGCGATGTCGTGCGGGTTCCGGTGGGACCACGGCTTCTTGGCCGCACCGTCGATCCGCTTGGGCGCCCGCTCGACGGTGGCGAGCCGATAAATGCCGAATTTTATCAGCCAGCCGAACGAGCCGCACCGGCGATCATTGATCGCGATTTCGTTAGCGAGCCCGTGCAAACCGGTTTGCTCGTGATTGACTCCATGTTTGCTCTCGGACGCGGTCAGCGCGAATTGATCTTAGGAGATCGAGCGATCGGCAAGACCGCCATCGCTGTCGATTGCATTATCAACCAGAAGTCCAGCGACATTATTTGCGTTTATGTAGCAGTCGGTCAGAAGTCATCGACCGTCAAGCGGTTGATTGGCGCGATTGAGACACATGGCGCGCCACAGCGCTGCATCTTTATCGTCGCGGGCGCCTCGTCTGCCCCGGGCCTGCAATGGATCGCACCGTTTGCCGGGTTTTCGATGGCAGAATACTTTCGCGACCGCGGTCAACATGCACTTGTCGTCATCGACGACATGACCAAACATGCCGCTACACATCGCGAAATCGCGCTTCTGACGCGACAGCCACCGGGACGTGAGGCTTATCCCGGCGATGTATTCTACGTCCATGCACGCTTGCTTGAACGTGCTGCAAAGCTCTCCAAAGCTGCTGGCGGCGGTTCATTGACCGCGCTGCCGATCGCCGAATTGGACGCCGGCAATTTGAGCGCCTATATCCCGACAAACCTGATTTCGATCACCGACGGGCAGATTGTTCTGGATTCGCGTCTATTTCAGGAAGGTCACAAGCCCGCGGTAGATGTTGGAACAAGCGTTAGTCGCGTGGGTGGCAAGACCCAAGCCGCCGCCTTGCGCCGAGCAGCAGAGACGTTGCGATTGGATTTCGCTCGGTTCTTAGAACTTGAAATCTTCACTCGCTTCGGCGGGGTGACCGATGCGCAGGTCAAAAATAAGATCGCGCGAGGACGACGGATCCGGGCCATCCTCTCACAGCCGCAATATGCACCACTGCGGCTGGTCGACGAAGTCGCGCTCGTGACGGCATTGCAAAGTGGGCTTCTTGAGCCTTTACCTCTGGAGCTTGTCGGAAAACTCCGTTCCGAACTTCCGGCATGGCTCGACTGTTGGGCGAAAGAGATCGTTGACGCCGTCCAGCGCAATGGCGATCTCGACGCAGCGAAAGGCGTTGAACTTAAGGCTGCGCTGGCAAGGTTCGTAGCGCAATTGGCGCCGCTCCAAAGCAAATCCGTTCATGGAACCATGTGATGACTGAGCGGCTCTCCGATGTTGTCGCCAAGATCCAGAACGTCCGCCAACTTACGGCTGTCGTGACTGCCTTACGCGGTATCGCAGCCTCGCGCGCGCAGAGCGGCCGGTCGCTGCTTGCAGGGATCGAAGCCTACACTGACGTTATTTCCGTCGCCATTGGCGAATCACTTAACTTGCTGCCGCCCGATAGCAAGACGCCGATTGCGCGCGGTGCAAATCGAGCGCTAATCTTTTTTTGCGCCGAACAGGGTTTTGCCGGGGCCTTTAGCGAACGCGTGTTCGAGGCTGCAGGCGCCGATCTGGAAGGGGCCACAATTCTTGTCGCCGGTACTCGCGGCGCATTCGTGGCCGCCGAACGAGGAATAAAACCCGATTGGTCGGCGGCGATGATGACCCGCGTTGAGGGAATACCGAGCTTCGCCAATGAGCTTGCCGAAGTCCTCTATCGGTACGTGGGTCAAGGTCTCATCGCTCGAGCCGATATCTTCTTTTCGCGTTCAGTGTCAGGCGTCATCCGCATTGACCGCCATTCCTTGCTCCCAATCGATTTTGGCCGATTTGTACGCTCGGCACGGCGGCAAGATCCGCTGATCACGCTTGCACCGCAAGTGCTGCTTGAGCGCCTTGCGGCCGAGTATGTTTATGCGCATCTGTGCCAAGCCGCTATGCATGCATTCGTCTCCGAGAACGAGGCAAGGATGACCGCGATGGTGGCAGCCAAGAATAATACTGAAAGGACTCTTACCGCACTCTTGCAACGCGAGCGACAGCTTCGCCAGGAAGAAATCACGACCGAGATCGTGGAGCTCGCAGCCGGAGCAGAGGCTTTACGTAACGCCTAGTTCCCGAGGTCGAAAAAACAGTGCACGTGCCAAGGACCTTGCCAATGACCTCGATTGGTAGGCCGCAAAAGAAGCACTCAGTTTAATGCAGAATCTTGAACCTCGCTCATGCCAGCAAATTCACTGATAAAACCCTTGGAATTTTCGCTCGCCAGCGTGCAGGCGTTCTGGCCGATGGTCATGGCAGCGTCGTTGCTGGAGGCGGGCGCAGACCTTTATGCCCACAATCTCAAATTCGTCGAGGAGGAGATCCGCGTCCACGATGAATTGCGCCCCAATCTTGCCACGCCGAACACGATGCGTCTCGATCTGCGGACTATGAAGCTGCGCGACTACGGCAGACAAGGCCAGCTACCCACGCTGGTGGACGCGCCGCGGGCACGCGCACTCGCCAATCCGCCGACGGCGGTCGCTCCGGGCCTTCTCGACCCGATCAGCGTTGTGCTGTTGACGCTTCAAAAAATCAGCTTGTTGGCGATGCAGCCATGACAATCCGGCATAGTCGTCGGCGGCCGGTTCTCGGTGCCACGGCGCTACTCGCTGATCGCGGTGCCGACCTTCGGACGGGCGTGCCGCGACACGCGCGTCATGTTCGGCCTTGCGCTTGGCGCCGGCGTTGCCACGCTGCCTCGCTTCGCACCATAAAAAGAACACGGCAAGGAGTTCGACCCAAAAATATCTCGGAGACTAAGAGATAGTCGCGTAACTCACGAATACTTTCCGACGCAAGGGAGGGATGATGGCTTTACCAGAATTTCCAGTGGAAGGTGGATGCCAGTGCAGGGCGGTGCGCTATCGGCTAAAGGCGTCGCCATTAGTGGTCTACAACTGCCATTGCAAGGACTGCCAGCGTTTCTCAGGAGCGGCATGGTCCATGTCGATGATCGTGCGCGACGAGGATTTCGAGATCCTGTCCGGCCAAACGGTGCGCTATAACCGCAAGGCCGACAGCGGCAATGTCACCCCTATGAACTTTTGTGCGCATTGCTACGGCTGGCTCTGGAACGTCCCGGCGACGCCGGGCATCAAGGTGGTGCGCGCGGGCACGCTCGACAACATGGACTGGGCCGAGCCGGTCGGAAACATTTGGACGGACAGCAAGGCCGCCTGGGTGAAGATCGACCCGGAACTGGTCAATTTCCCGAAACAGGCGGTGGACCGGAAGCCATTGTTCGACGCCTGGACCCGGCACAATCAGAAGTGAAGAATGAGCACTGAAGACGTGCAACAGCAAGTGTCAAAGCTCGGCCAGACCCCTATGTAGCTCGATGTCAAAGCTCGATTTTTTGCAGGGTGCATACTGTCCGCTGATTGTCCCGTTCCGTGACGGCAAAATTGACTTTGACGCTTACGGAAAGCTGATCGAGCTCCAAATCGTCGAAGGGTCTCACGGTCTACTTGTCAACGCGACAAGCGGCGAGCCTACAACGTTAACTGTCGAGGAGCGGGCTCAGCTCGTTGAATTCGTCATTAAAGCCTCCAATGGACGCCGTCCGGTTTGTGCGGCAACGGCTTCGGAGTCGTTCGAAACGACAGCCTCATTAATCGACCGCTTCGATAAGGCAGGGGCTGATTCGATTCTAGTGGTGACGCCATTCTATGCGGCGCCACCCCAGCGTGGGGCGGTCTCGTATTTTGGCAAGTTAGGCGCCCGAACAAGAAGGCCTTTTCTGATCTATCACATTCCCGGTCGAGCCGGTTTCGCGCTGACTGTCGACACGCTGGAAGCGATTAAGGACCAGGTCCCACATTTCGCCGGCTTAAAGAACACGGATACCGATGTTGGTTTCGTGACGGGAGCGCTTGCGCGCCTAGGACGCAATTTTCGCATATTCGCCGGACTCGAACTGCCAACATTGCCAATGCTCGGCATTGGAGCTTGCGGCATGATGATTACCGCAAGCAATGTGGCGCCACACCTGGTGGCAGAACTCTACGAGAAGTTCGCTAAAAGAGACATCGATGGCGCAATAGCCCTGAACCTAAAACTCTATCCCCTGTTTCGCGGGGTCGCGCTGGAAAGTAGCCCAATCCCGGTCAAATACATGCTCAAGCGCCTGGGCGTTCTTAAGACGAATGAACATCGCAGTCCATTGGTCCCCGCTTCTCCTGACGTCGAGAAACAACTCGACAAAATCTTAGCCGAGACCGGTCTAGTCTAGCCCAGGTCGCGCGCCACCGATGAGGTGATCGAATAGGTACGTCCTTTGTTGCAGTGCATGAGTCTTGCTTTTGGGGTGTCCCTGCCGGAAAATTCTGCTTGTTACTCCAAACGAAGGGACACATTTATGAATGGCACACCGTCGAAAGCGAGCGGGATGGTTCTGCATGTGCAATTTAATGGCGCGGGTGTGAAGTCCGGCGAGCTAGGCATCTCACTAAACAATAATCAGAGCTATTGGGTCTTTATGGACACGCTTGCCGCTCTATTCGTTGAGATCTTTCAGACCGCTGTAACGGCAATGTGGGAAAACAAGGAAGTCGAAATAAAATATATTAGAAAGGACAATGGCGACTGGGGGGTCGTATCTATTCGAAAAATTTGAGTCGGCAGAAGTGTTTTCCGCGAATGAGCGAATTTCCGGTGTAAGTTTGTTGGGCCACAATTGGCCTCCTGCTGCTTCGCGACGTTTGCAGTTGAGACGCCTGACATTTCGTCCTTACACAACCACGGCGTCGGCAGCGTCGGATCGGTTAATAGTGGCCGCCGCGCCAGCAAGACCGCCTTGCGTAACTGTCACTCCTGCCACCGCCGCTGGCAACAGCAATCACAAAGCGCGACGACATCAGCGGCTAGTGCGTATAGCCGCCCTGCTCCTGCGGGTCCTGCATCGCTGTGATTGCCGTGGCGGCGCGGCTAACCGCCAAGATCGCTCCAGCAACGAGTATTGCCGCTAGATGCGCCATTAAGTGACAGCCATCACAATCTCCATCGAAGGCTCGGGGTATTACTCACTTGGGTAGGAGTTGGCACGACCACCGGGGGAATTCACGGTGACGAGCTCTACTCTGACGAGGAAATTCGGTCGACTTTTGATTTCCACGCTACCGCCGGTGGCGTTCGTTACAATGCTGTCAACGGTCACGGATGGGCAAGCGCTCGACAAAGAGCGGTCTGTAAAGCCTCAAGCAAAAGACATCCCCGTAAAGCCCCAAGCGAAAGCCAATGCGCGGTCGTTGTCAGCTGGTGACACGTCTTCGCAAAAGATAATTCGAACGGGTGATACCGGTGCCGTTGATGTAGAAGCGACAAGCGGCTCATATCGGTTGGTCACGGGTACAATTAAGACTCCTTCCGGACCTCTATTTTTACGGATTGCGCACGTGCGGGAGCTCAGATGTCCGGAAGTCGATAACGGTGCACGGTGATGCCGTCGACAGCGCGTACCAACCGGTTACGCTGCTCGCCCATACGCCCAAGCGTGTGGAGGATGTTGTCTTCTATGGTAGCAGGCAGCAGTTGCCGACCATCGCATCGTAGCCCGGACGAACGGCGCGGCGCGGCCCATTTCATTTCTTCGTTTTTCGAGGACCACCGGCCGGCACTAATCAAAGCAAAATTGAAACTCTCGGAACACCGTCGGCCAAAATCATTGCCGACGTGGACAAGTTTGCGCAAATTCGCGCCGTCATGTCCGCTTCTGACCCACTGCGGACATGCCGCCCGCATTGAGGGAGGGTACAACGAACCGGCGCGTATTGGTAAGCTCTAGCCTCTGCCGGTTGCCGGTAAATCGGCACGGGACCGCCGATGCAGCAGATCGCGGACTGGCTCGAAAGCCTCGGCATGTCCGAGTACGCCCAGCGCTTTGCCGAAAACGGGATTAATGTTGCGGCACTCCCTCATCTGACTGATCAAGACCTCAAAGATATCGGCGTCCTGCCCCGCCCGCACCGCCCGCTCGGCGTCGTCCTCATGGGCCTGTGGGTAGCCGCTGCTGCGCGAGCCCCGACGCGTGCTCCATGCCCGCATCCCTGGAGAACGGGTTGTCTTTGCTTTAATGGATCTCGGTGTCGCCTTCTGATTGTTCACGATTTAAATCCGGCACGTGACGACGCTCTCAGGGCCGACCTGTCGAAGTGCTTCGGGCAGTCGCGCTGCCGCCGCTTTACCACTTATTTGTAAGAGATACTACTTGGCGCTCGATACTCATGAATCTTCTCGGCTCACGAGCAGCACACTAAGATTCTGACGTTCGGCTTTTAGAAGTTTACACCATGAGTAAACGCTTGCGTTAGTTGCGATTGCAATGCACGTTGACTTTGCGAGCTGATCTCAAAATACTGTAGCTCACAACCATAAAGCCGCGAAAATGGTACGTCGGGGAGGACACGCCATGGCAACCTCACGCCGAGCTCTACTCAAGAACACCGCCGCAACTGCTGCCGTGTTGAGCTTAGCCGTACGCGTTACGAGAGCCGAGGCCGAGAAGGTCCGAATCGGTGTCATCTACGACCTGTCCGGCCCCTTCGCTGCAGGCGGTTCGGTCGCCTCCTCGGTGGGCGCACAAATTGCAATCGACCTCGTTAATGAGCGCGGGGGTGTTCTTGGCAAGTACAAAGTAGTGCCAATCAATGCCGACTCGCAAAGCAAGGCGGACGTTGCGATCAACGAAGTAGAGCGCCTAATCGGCCAGGAGAAGGTCGACATCATC
>Ga0187783_10002003_pt1 | contig 15154 bp, 25 predicted proteins | sample 1015_SJ02_MP02_2_FD_132471 | JGI IMG/M metagenome (GOLD analysis project Ga0187783, IMG submission 132471) | Tropical peat soil microbial communities from peatlands in Department of Meta, Colombia - 1015_SJ02_MP02_20_MG | ecosystem: Environmental > Terrestrial > Soil > Wetlands > Peat | place... | reverse complement strand
ACTGCCTGACACGGCCCGGCCCTTCCGCCGTGGCTGCAACCACCCGGGCCGGGACCGCGCCCCTTTCCGGCCTCAGCAGTGACGTGGCCCACTCACCCCAGATGGTGAGGCCGCGCGCGAGGCCCGTCAAGGCCTCCCGGCGCGCAGAAAGACCGGCCCCCGCCGTCTGCGCGACGACAAGGGGCCGGTCTCAGTTCAGGATCGGGCGCAGGCTACTCGTCCTCGTCTTCGCCTCGGCGTCTTCCCCGCCCTCGGCGCCCTCGGCCTCGTCGTTGACCTTGGCCACGCTCTCCTCAGACATGATCGTCTCCGTTCGTCAATCCCCGGGGATGGTTGACGGCTACTGTACGGCATCGGAGGCTCCGGGCATGAAGAAAGCCGCCTCCCGGCCGCTGCGAGAGCGGTCCGGGAGGCGGCTTTCCGGTTGGCCGGCGCTACAGGGCGATGCCTGCCACCTTCGCGATGCCGAGCGCGACCTCAAGGACCACCCCGGCCGTCTTCTCGGTGCCAGGGTGGTCCTCGAGCAGGTCGGCGGCGGCGCGGATCAGCGCAGCCGAGTGGCCCCGCAGGAGGGCTTTGGCGTCATCCTCGATGACCGGGAGATCCGCCTCGGCGCGGTGGAACAGGTCGCCGAGGCGAGCGCCAAAGCCCTCGTGCGGCATGGGTCCGCGGGCCTCGGCCGGTGCACCCGCGGGCGCGGCCGCGGGTGGCATCGAAGCGGGCGGTCCTGACGCCGGGGCCTGGGCTGGCGCGGGCGTGGTCATGGGGTTCTCCGTTCAGGTGATGATCAAGTAGCACCCGGGCCGGACCGGGATGGCCGGGTTGTCGGTCACGCGGACGACCCCGATGTAATTGCCCGCGCCGAGGTTCACCCCGCCGTTCTCGGGACCTACAAGGATGCCGGCCCAGTAGTTGCCGTTCAGGTCTGTCGTCCACGACGCCGTGTTCCACTCGGCGTCTGTCGGGTCGACCGGGCTGGCCGGGCTGGTGACCGGGACGAACGCGACGGCTACGCTGTCGCCGGTGGGGTTGTAGGCCGCGCCGTCGAGGTTCGTCGCGGTGACCTGGAACTGGATGAACTCGGTGGATTCCGCCAGCTGGCTCAGCGTGATCACCCCGGGGGCCCCCTATCTGCTGCTGCTGTTCCGCGCGGCCGGGACCGACCATAGCTGCCGGGCGCCGGTGACGGACCACAGCTGCCGGGCGCACTGGACGGTCCACGCCTGCTGGCGGGCGGCCGGGACGGTGAACCGGACGGGCTGGAAGGGCCGCAGCGTGGTGCCGGGCGTGCCGGCGGTCCGGCCGCGGGGCCCGGGTGCCGGGACGGGGGCCCTGGCCGGCGCGGGCCGGCAGCGGATGGGCGGCCCGGCGCCCGGATTCCGGGGCGGGGCCCCCGGAGACGAGGTGACGCGGCCGCGGGACGGCTGTGGCCTGCGTGCCTGGACGGGGCCGTGCGGCGGGGACGGCGCCGGCGGCGGCTGGACGGTGATGCCTGCGGCCCTGGTACCTGTGATCCGGCCGCGGGCCGGGGCGGGAGGCTGCGCGCGGGCGGCCCCGTGCCACGACGGCACGGGGGCACCCTGCTCCGGGTTGCGGACGGGTCCGCCCTGGCTGCCGGCCGTGCGGCCTTTCAGGAACGGGACCGGCAGCCGGGCCCGCAGCGCCTGCACGGCCTGCCGGAACGGCGTCCCGGCCTGCGGGTCGCGCGGCGGCGCACCCTGGCTGCCGGCTGCCCGGCCTTTGCTCCATGCCTGGAGGATCCGCGGCCGCGCAGGCTGTGACGCCGCCCGGAACGCGGGCCCGGCGGACGGGTTGCGTACCGTGCCAGGGTTCCCGGCCGCCCGTCCTTTGGACCACGTTTGCGGGACCGGCGCCCTGGCGGCGCGGGGGGCCTGGGCGAAGACCGGCCCGGCCTGCGGGTTGCGTACCGGGGCGCCGGGACTGCTGGCCGCCCGGCCGCGCGGCGGCAGTGACGGCCGGATCCGGGCCGCCTGGCGCGCCGGGTAGAAGACCGGGCCGATGCCTGTGACCGGGTTGACGACCGGGCCGCCCGGGCTGCCCGCGCACCGGCCCCTGGGAGCGGTCTGGGCGACGCGGACCCGGGCCGGGACAGGTGCCTGCCGGAACACCGGCCCCGCCGCCGGGTTGCTGACCGGGCCGCCCGGGCTGGCCGAGACCCGGCCCTTGGCCCAGGTCTGCGGGATACGTGCCCGCACTGCCTGGATCGCCTGGTAGAAGGGCGGCCCCTGAGACGGGTTGTTAACCGGGGTGCCCTTGTGCTTCTGCGCCTTCCGCCCGGCGAGCACCGGCTGGAGCGGCAGGTACGCCCGGACAGCCTGGACGGCTGGACGGAAGGGGGGGCCGGCGGCCGGAGCGGGATTGCTGACCGGGCCGCCCGGATTGGCGGAGACCCTGCCCCTGGGCAGGAACTGCGCCGCCGGCAGCTGCGCCACCCTGACCGGGCAGCCGAGGGAAGCGGGTCCGGTCCTGGATGACGGGCCGAGGTAGCTAGTGTCCGAGACACCGACGTCATCAAGCCAGAACGGGCCGATGTTAGCTGCCGCGGCGCCGACCCCGAACCGGATCGCGGATAGCTGCGCGAGCGCGTTGATCCCCGTCGCCGTGTGCGTCTCGACCGGGACCTGGGCGTCATCCGGGTAGAACAGGCTCAGGGAGATAGCGCCCGCGTTCGGGGAGCCGGTGACGTACCCCTCGATCCGGAACCATTCGCCCAGCGGGATCACCGAGGTTGTGGTGAACCGGGTGGTGCTGTTCGTGTTCCCGGACAGGGTGCCTGTCGTGTTCACCACGATGAGCGCACGTGGCGTTGTGGCGGCGTTGAGCAGGCTGACGAGATCGAGAGCCGCAGCCGGGTTCGAGGTGAAGTAGCAGTAGGCGCGGAACCAGTATGTCGGTGCCGGGTTGACCGCCCACTGGACGTACGCGGTGGTGGAGGTGCTGCCGGTGGCTATCTCAAGACCGACGGAGCCGTGCGCGTAGTCGGCGGTGGAGAATTCTACGGTAGCCCCGGAGCCCACGGTGACGTTCGAGAACGCGTTCCCGGATGCCCCGCCGGAGTTCGACGTGCTGACCGTCGTGTTGTTTGAGCCGCCCTCAAAAGTGTTGATGAGGGTAAAGGCCAGCGTGCCAGGGCCGGCGGAGGTCCTGCCTCGCTTCGGGGTCGGGAGTCTCGCCTGGACCGCCCAGGAGATCGCGTTCACGGGCCGGCCTTAACCGGGCAGTAAATCTGCCTCCTTGCCGTCGTCGCCCTCACGCGATGACGGGACACTGCGCGCGGGCGGCAGCGGCACCGCTACGGGTAGCGTGATCCGCCGCCGCGCCCCCGGGCGGGGGGGGGTGCGGCGGCGGAATGCGGCGGACCCGCTGGCGCGGGCGGGACGGAGCGGGGCGGGGCGGAGCCGGGCGGGACGGAGCGGCGGTACGCCCCCGGTGCCGCGGGCCGACCCGGGCCGGGCGGGGACGGTTCTCGCCCGGATGCGGAAACGCGAGCAGAGGGCATCCACCGGGCCCATCCCCCTTCCCCGGGTCAGGTTTTCTGGAAGATCACGGCACCGGAATCCCACCGGCCGGCGGTGGGCTGCCACGCCGACGACTGGTAGGACACGCCGGACAGGTCGTCCCGGAACGAGATCGGGGAGCCCTCGGAGTTGTCCACCGTGAAGTAGTAGCCGTAGTCGCCGGTCAGGCCGAACAGGCCCACGTTGTCGGTGACGTCGTAAGACCAGAACAGGCCGTTGCCGGTGGCGGTCACCGACGCGGAGGATACCGTCTCGTCTGTGGACGATCCGGAGTCGTAGGTGCCGGCGGCCTGCACCGTCCAGGCCGACCCTGCGCTGGCGGACCATTCGTCGAAGCCGAGTTCGGTGCCGGCCGTGCTCTCCTCGTTGAACGTTATGGTGACCGTGGCCGTCTCGGCGGTCGTGACGGTGCCGTACCATATCTCGCCGTGGTAGGTGGTCACGGACCCGGTGAAGACGACCGCGGCGGAGGATGCCCAGGTCACGTGGGAGGACGAGACGGAGGAAACCACCACGCCGCTTTGGCCGGTCCAGTGGATGAACATGATCACCAGGTCGCCGACCTCGGCGGTCTGGAGGCTCTGCGTCATCGTCGTCGCGTTAGGCGTGGAGTGGGTTTCCCCGCCGAGCAGGGTGGAGTTGGAGCGCTGGGTGTAGATCGTGCCGGACGGCGAGGACGGGGAGGCGGCCTGGATGAGCAGGGTCACGTTCATGGCGGCTTCCGCCGCTGACCAGGTGACGGGCCGGTTACCGATGATCCCGTACTGGGCGGACAGGGCCTGCCAGTACGCGTAGATGGACGTGTTGGAGCCCGAATGCGCCCCGCTGGCCGCGGTCATCCCAGAAGGGCCCGTGCTGACCGTCTGCCCGTCGTACCCGCCGTACACGCAGACAGCCAGGTCGTTCGTGTAGGAGGCGATGGCGGCCGCGCCAGGCATCGTAGCAGCCGACTCGCCGCCACTGATGCCCTGGTAGCCGATGGCGTCGAACGGGTTGCCGGAGGTCGGGCCTCCGGTGATGTCGAGGATTTCGATGCTCACGTCAGACGCAGACCCCGACCGCGCCGGACACGTAATTGCTCGCGCCCGATGAGGGGGCCGACCAGCCGGACGGGGCCGTGAACGTCTCCGACGAGCCCTGCGCGTCGTAGCAGACCGCGACGAGCAGGTTCCCGGCGGTGACCCCGGACGGTGCGGTGGCGGTGAACGTCCCGGCGACCGCGGAGGACGACGCGACCTGCGGCGCCGCCGCCGCCACCTGCACCGCCACGGGCACCGGGTACCCGGATCCGGCTGCCAGGCCGGGGAGCGTCCGCCACATAAGCCGATCCTTCCCTAGCTCGCTAGCGCGGATCAGCAGCAGCAGGGAGGAGCGCCGCCCCCGCACAGGACGGCACCCCCCTGCCGCTGCCCCCCATACGCGGGGATTACTCGGAGATGACCAGTTCCGGGACCAGGTTCACGTTGGACGTGGTGCCGGCCGCGCCGAGCTCGTAGGTGATCGCGAGGGTGGCGTTGGTCACGTTGATCTCGAACCCTGGGGTGAACCACTCACCCCAGTTCGCGCCCGCGGTCGCCGGGGTGGTCTGGGACCACAGGACGTTGCCGTAGGTCGCGAACGTCGCCGTCCCCGACCCGGTGGTGGTCGAGTAGATCCACGTCGACTGGGCGGCCAGCGTCGACTGGCCGGTCGGCGCCGCGGTGGCCGTGCCGACCAGGATGCCGGTGTTCGCGCCGGACACGCGCCGCAGCCGCCAGGTGATGGTGCCGTTGCTGGGATAACTCGCGGACGCCCCGGAATAAGTGGCGATGCGGATCGCGGAGACGTTGAAGTCCTCGGCGCTCGCACCGTAAAGCAGCACGTATTCCGTGGCCGATGCGCCACCTGTGCCAATTACGATTCCGGTGCCGTTCGATCCGCCGACATCTACGGTGTATGCGCGGGCAGTTGACATGCCTATCCTCTCCTTGATGCTGGATTGAAGGCTTTTCCCGGGAATGCAAAAGCCAGGCAGGATAATTGCTGTATGATTGGCTTATGGGTCTATACATCAGCCAGGGTGTGGGGATGGCGCTGATAGTCAGGGCGTGGAATCCGGGCGATCACGGCTCGCCGAACCGCGCAGACAGCAAGCAGGAGCTACTGTCCTACTGCCCGTTGCCTGATCCTCATCCTTGCCGTAGCGCCGAATGTGACAGTATGGGCATGATCATTCCGGGGAGGCCGACTGGCCACCATCGATTCTGGACTTGGAGCAGACAGCGCGGCTGCAGGAGATGCTCCACTCTCCGTTACCGTCATCATCTGGAATTGGCGGAGTTTATCGCCCTATGGGAAGCGCAGGGTCGCCGCTGCTACCGCTATCCCGAGTGCCCCAGAATGCTGGCTGACCCTCGGACTCCCGTCAACGGCAAGCAGGGGACCGCTGGAGAGTGGGAAATACGAATAGATCACGATCACCGGGTCTGTCCTCGGCCGCGGCACTCATGTGATCAGTGCCGCAGAGGGCTTGTATGTACTCTCTGCAACGTTCACGAGCTTTCGGTAAGGTCGGTAGGGTTCTGGCTCCTGCCGGAACGCGATGGCCTCCGCCGCTGGCTGGAGTTCCTCGGCCCTGCCGATCGCGACAGGCTGCGTGATGCGATCGGCGCGTTCCCGGATCGGCCCGTCCGGAGGGTTCCGCGACGGCAAGAACCGCAGGAGGCTGCGGTGATCCCTCTCTTCGGTGCCGGTGACTTCCCGGCGACGGCATGATAGAAGGCGTGAGCAGCGAAGCGGCAGGCGGCCTCATCGAGTACCGCGACATCTGGCCTGGTGGCCGCGTCATCTCCTCCTGGGAGTGCGCCCCCGGCCAGGAGTCCGGCAATGACTACAGCCAGTTCGGGCCCGGTTTCGAGCCGGAGCCGCCGTGGGAGCGCCAGCGGCGCGCGCCGGGCGGCGAGTGGGTCACGGTCCAGCTCGTCCGCGAGGACGGCGCCGTGGAGACGAGGCAGCCGGGCGGCGCGGTGTTCCTGTGCCGCGAGTTCTGGGAGTAGCCCCCCTTCAGGCAGCCTGCAGCGCCCGCTCGCGGAGTTTCACGATCGCCGCGATGTCGCCGGCCATCCGGGTCCTCCGCCACGCCCAGTAGGCGTCGCGGTCGGCGTCGACCCGCCGGGCCGACTCGGAGCTCGTGGCGTCCTTCGGGGCCATGCCGAGGTCCGCGCGCAGGTGGTCGACGGCGATGGCCCGGCAGTGCCGGATGCACCCGGCGCCCCAGCCGAGATCGGACCAGGCGTTGTCGATGTACCAGTGGCCGCAGGCGGGCAGCGCCATCCAGCCGAGCGCGGCCACGATGTCCGAGCTCACCACGACCGCCTCGGGGATGTCCTCCCGCGTCCCGGTCCACGGGTGGGCGAACCCGGTCCCGCCCATGTCGCCGATGGCCCGGGTCAGCGCGAGATCCCAGCCGGGGGTGCGGGGCACCATGTCGTCGCCGAGGCTGGCCAGGAACGGGTACTCCCCGGCCCGGCGGACCGCGACCTCGTTCGTCCAGGCGCACAGGCCCTTGCGAGGCCCTGCCTCCAGCACGTCATGCTCGCCGCCGGCGTGACCCATCACCGCCTCGTACTGGGCCCGTTTCGGATCGTCCTCATCCACGGCCACATGCAAATGGGTGGCCAGCCGGGAGGTCTCGTGGACCGCATCCAGCAGCCGGGCCAGGTTCTGGGGCCTGCCCCTGCTCGGGACGATCACCAGGAGGTCGCCAGTGCTCAACTGCGGTCCCTTTCCGGCATGATGGGCGGATGGCGGCCGGCCGTGACCCGCGGGTGCTCAGGGGCATCGTGATCGCGGCGGCCGTCATCATCGGCCTGCTCGTGTGGCGGTAGCTGCTCCCGGGGCAGGTCCCCCCTGGCCCACGCCCGCAGGTACGCCGCCCGGTGGTCCGGGTTGTCCCAGTCCAGCTCGCCGGAGGCGACCATTTCCAGCAGGCGGGGGGTGGCGGTCACGGCCGGATCACCCCGAGCCCGTACCGGCCGGGCAGGTCCGCCCACTGCAGCCCGGCCTCGGCGCAGTACTCGTCCAGCGCCGCCCAGACCGGCGGCACGTCCCGGTCCCACTCATACCCGGGCCACCCGATGACGTGCGTGTCGTGGAACAGCGCCACCCCGCCGGGGGCCACGCGGGGCATGTAGGCGCGCAGCTCGGCCAGGGTGTGCTCGTACTCGTGGCTGGTATCGACGAACAGCACGTCGCACTGCGCGGGCAGCCGGGCCTGCACGGCCGGGTCCGTGTCGTCGCCCGGCACGAACGTCCACCACGGGCAGTCCTGCCACGCCTGCGGCACCGTGACGGCCAGGTCGCATGACCAGACGCGGCCGCCGCACGCCTGCGCGCCGGCCAGGAACGCCACTGTCGAGTTCCCCTGCCGCACGCCGAGCTCGAGCACCCGGCAGCCCGGCCGGCCCGCGGCCTCCCGCCACAGGACGGGCAGGTACTCGCGGATGTCGCTCGGTGTGGCCAGGACGGCGCGGAACACCTCGTCCAGGGTGACCGGCCGGGCCGCGCCGGCGTCGCGGGCTACTGGCATCAGGGGCTCCCCGGGGCCGCCGCGGGCGGTTCCCAGCCTTGCGCCCTGACCCATTCCGCGACGTCTGCGATACGGCCAGAGGGCAGCACGGGGAAACGCTCCTCGAGGTCTGCGGTGATCGCGCCGATGTGGCGCTCGGCCTGGATCGCCGCGGCCAGCGCGTGGCCTTCCTGCGGGCGGAGCCAGTCAGGGAGCCCCTCCGGGGTGTGGCATTCGCACATGCAGGGATCGCCGTCCCGGTAAGGGCCGACCGGGCCGCCCCGGTAGATCCCGTCGCACTCGCCATGCAGGTGCCCGCGTCTCACGACCGCGCCCCGGAAAGACGGGCGCGCATCGCAGCACTGCCTGGACATCGGCGTGTAGGTGACGCTCACGAGATCCGGGCCTCGATCTCGGCGAGCACCGGGACCATGAACTGCCCGAACACCCGGTCCGCGTCGTACTGCAGGGCGAACGCCCGGGCCGACTCGCCGAGCGCCGGCATCGTCCCGTCCTCCCGGGCCTGCCACGCAGCCTCGTACGCGTCGAGCACATCGTCCTCGTCCGGATTCAGCCACCAGGCGCAGTGGCCGTCTTCCCACTCCCGCCGGCCCGCGACCAGCCACCCGGCGCCGCACAGCTCGCTCATCGCCGAGGCGTCCGTCGTGATGACCGGGGTTCCGCACGCCTGCGCCTCGATCAGGGGGACGCCGAACCCCTCGCCCCGGCTGGCCAGGGACAGCACGTCGATCGCCCGGTAGAAGTCGGCCAGGTTCGCGGCCGAGATCTGGCAGGTGTCGTACAGGTAGGAGTCGGGCAGGTTCACAGCGCCGCTGATGCCGAGCCGGGCGCACAGCGCCGCCACGTTCACCGCCTGGGCGCCGGCCGGGGCGGTGTGCAGCGCCAGGAAGCTGTCCCGGTGCCGCTCGCGGAACCGGGCGAACGCCCCGAGTTGCACGTCGAGCGCCTTGCGCCGCCCCCGGTTGAGGCCCACGATCCCGATGACGAAGGTCCCCGGGCCGATGCCGGGCACCGTGTCGCGGTACGGCTGCGGGTCGCCGGGGCTGAAGGTGCGGGTGTCGACGCCGTGCGGGCAGTACAGCGGCGTGACGCCCTCGTTGCGGAGCTGCTGCTCCCCGAACCGGCTGATCGCGATCGGGGTGCCGCCGGATTCCCGCAGCACCGCCACGTCCCCGGTGCCGGCCGGGGAGCAGTCGACGGGGAACCACGGGAAGAAATGCACCTGGGCGAGTTCCTTCGCGCACTTCTGGAGGCCGAACGGGTCGGCGAGCGTGATCAGGACGTCAGCCTTGTGCCATTCGCAGTGCGACGGGAGTATGTCGCAGCCCGCCACGTCCCGCACCCCCATCAGCACGGGGATGCCTTCCCACTCCAGCGGCGGCCCGGACCCGGAGTACGGCGCGGAGATCGCCACCACCTGGTGGCCGGTGAGCTTGTTGATGCGCTGCGCGAACATGGCCGTCTGAATGGCGTACGCGCTGTTCAGCCACGGGGCGTTCTAAATTTGAGTGCCATAGGATCCTGAGCACTCACACACCACCTCCTTAACCGGAGGCAGCCGCCACCCGGCGTATCTTGCCGTTCAGATGCGCCTGCGGCGCATAATGGCCCGGCATGAACCTGCGCCAGCGCGCATGCCTGCCGTCCCACCCGACCTGATCACCGCAGCCGCAAGCGCACAACGGCGCGTGGCCTGCTATCTGCCTCGCGGTCGCGATACCGCGCCACCTGCTGCCGCCGGTCTCATCGTAGGCATTGTGGCACGGCTTGCAGAGTTCCCGGTAATCCTCACGCTCGCGGGAGTACTCGCGGCCGTGGATCAGGGCGTACTCGGTGCGTTCGGCTGGCTCGCCGCACTCGTCGCAGATTTCCGTCTTCGGGAAGTGCTTGCACAGATAGGTGTGGATGGCCCTGTAGCCGACGTCGTCTCCTTTGAACCAGGGGGCGTTGCCGTTCCTGATCGCGTGACCCTTAATGAATCGCTGCGGCTGGCCTTTGACGGCGCCGCGCCGCATGTTGTTAGCCTTCGCGACCGGCGCGGTACCCCCGCAGCCGCACTCGCACAGCTTCAGCGGGGCTCGTGATGACGGATCATCCAGGCCGCAGGTACCCTGTTCCATGCTGGACCTCTTTGCTTAGTCGGCTAGGTCTGGCACGCCCCGAAGGTGTGCGACCACCTCCGGGGCACCTTCGCACATCCTAGCGGAAAGAGCCGGTCTAGTAGGGCGAAAGGTACGCAAGTGTCTGCGGCGGCAGCCCTTGAGCATGGCCCCCCCGGGGCGCTAAGCCGTCCGCCACGCCACCGTGGCAGGCCCGTTGTCGATCCGCTCGAAGGAACACCCGTCGCAGTCCCCGGGGTTGTCGACCCGGTAGGTGATGCCGAGCGAGGGAAGCGTCAGCGGCCCCGCGTCGAACACCGCCGAGTCGGCGTGCGCGACCCGCAGCGCCACCACGGGAGGGTCGGGCTGCGCGCCGTCCCAGTCGGAGAACAGGACGATCCGGGCGACGCTGCCGGGGGCCCAGGCGTGCGATTCCCTCATGCCGGCCGGGACGCTGATCGTTCCGCTGGGCATCTCATCCTCCGCTGGCTTCGGTGAAGGCTGGGGCCGCGGGGCCGGGGCGCCGAAGAAGTCGGGCAGCAGCATCGACTCGTCCAGGGTGCGGCCCCACGCCTGGTTCGTCCACTGGGTGCCGTCCACGGCGATCGACACGGCCCCGCATGTCGACGGCGAGCAGATATGCCGGCCTGCGTAGTGGGCGCTCCACAGCCGCACAGCGGCCCGCTCGAGCCCGGCCGCGCGCAGGGCCGGCAGGATCAGCGCCTGCATGGTGTCCGCGGAGGCGTACAGGCACGGCCGGGCGGCCCCGCGGGCGTGCTGGCGCTGCGCCCAGGCCGCCGCGGACTCGGGGGAGGCGGCGCCGTTCTCGATGTCGAGGGCGTCGGCGTCCAGGTCCGGGTCGAGGGTGATGGACAGGTGCAGGGCGTTCGGGAACTCCGCAGTGATCCAGCTCCAGTTGGGTTGCGACGCGACGACACCGTCGACGTACGCGGCGTACGCTTGCGCGCCGCGCGGGAACGCGGCGTCGACCGCGCTGTCGAACATCGTCAGATAGGTAACGCTCACGTCGCGCCGCTCCTGCCGGATGCCGGGGCCGCAGGCTGCGGGGGCAGCGCGGAGGACGCCGCAGCCGTCTTCGCCGGGTCCCGGAGCAGGGCGGTCAGGGCGGCGACCATGGCGCGCACATCCTCCCGGCCGGCCCTCACCTCGTCCAGGACGCTGGTGATGCCCCCCTTGGTGGAGGTGTCCAGCCGGTCGGCGGCAACGTCCACCACTGTCGCTATGTGCGTCTGGGCGGCATGGTCGGCCTCGTTCTTGGCCTGCTGCTGCCTGCTGATCACGTTGCCCACGAAGGTCATCACGGCGCAGAACACCAGCTGCACGCCGTTGGACCAGAACAGCAGGGCCGTCAGCCAGGACGGCCTGACCACGCCGAGCAGGGTGTAGCCGGTGAACAGCCAGATCGTCACGGCCGCCCCGTAAGCTGCGGCGACGGCGAACGCCAGCTTCGTGTTCCACCTGACGATGAAGTGCGCGCCCGGAGCCAGGATGTCGCGGTATGTGAGGGGCGCCTGCTTGTGCAGCAGTTCGCGCGGGTGGATGACAGCCGGATGCGGCTCCCGGGGCGGCGTCCCCGTCACTGCCGCCCCCCCGGGCCCCGGGCCGGGTCCGTCCCCGCCGCCGGGTTGGCCGCCCCGGGCGCGACGGCCTGCCGGATCACGTTCAGCTCCGCGTTCACGTGCTCCAGCACCGACGTCTGCCCGGACACCTGGGTAACCAGCGCGTGGACCTGCTGGGTCAGGTCGGTGTTCTCCCGCAGCAGCCCGGCCTGCTCCGCCTCCAGGGTGCCGTTCGCCTGCTCCATCGCGCCGAGCCGGTCCAGGGTCGCCTCAAGGTTCCGCTCCGAGCGGTTAGAGGACGCGCCGACGAGGAAGCCGATGTAGAGCTCGGCGATCGTCGTGACCGTGTTGAGCGGGAAGTTGAAAGAGTTGCTGGTGAACCACGCCGGCATGAAGTTGTGCTTCGCGATGACCGGGCCGAGCGCGATCCACGCGCCGACCGCGACGATCCAGACCAGGATGTTCTGTGGCGTTCCCATACCGAACGACACCTTGTCGGCGATGCGCTGGAACAGTGACACCCGCTCCGCGGGCTGCTCCTGAACTGTCATCCGGCACCTCCGGGTACCAGCAGGTTGCACGCGGCCGTCAGGGCGGCGACGACGGCGAGAATGGCCAGGGTCTCGGCATAGCGGCGTTTCCGCCACGACCGCAGGTGCCCGACCGCCACGGCCACCGCCATGCACGCGGCAGCGGTCAGCCCGGCCGCGGGCAGGCCCCGGGTGAACAGGTAGGGGAACGCGGGCAGCACCGACCCGGTGAACGTCGCCAGGCCCATTACCGCCACGGCGGCCCAGTCGGTGGCCTGCTCGGACATCTGCTCCCCGGCCGCCATCGACGCCGACGCGGACACCGCGCCCATCAGCGCCACGGGGAACACCAGCCGGGGATTGCGGGACGCGAAGAACATCACGGGCCCCAGGATGCTCATGAGCCCATCTGACGAGCCGAAGATTGCCTGGCGGGCGAGATCGCGCCGGCCGGCCGGGGCGGTCACGCCGGCTCCCACTTGCCGGCCCGGATGAACCCGTGGTTGCCGCAGGTCCGGCACAGCAGCGACGGCGCGACCGTCAGGTGCTCCTCATCGCCGGGGCCGCCCGCGACAAGCTGGTGCTTCGCCGTGATGCCGTCCGCTGCGGTCCAGGCGATCCAGCCGCCGCAGTAGATGCCGGGCGCGTCCGCGTCCCGCTTGGGGTGATGCTCGATCAGCCCGACGATCTCGCCCTTGCTCGTGAACCAGGTGAACGAGCTGCCGTTCCCGAGGTCGAACTCGTCCTCGCGGCCCTCGTACAGGCTAGGCATCCTCGAGCCTGCCGTCCCTGACCCAGCCGTGCCACGGCCGCGACGGAGAGGTGTCGTTGATGCTCGGGCTGACCGTGATCGCGGGCGCGGTGCCGGTCACGTCCCAGTAGCCGCCGATCTGGTTCCCCTCGCCGGATGCCCGGTCGTTGGTGTTCCAGTAGGTGCCGTTCGGCAGGAACACCACCCACGCCGGCGGCCGCCCCTCGGCATCGCGCCACGGGGAGCGGATCATCGCACCCGGCGGCCCGTCCCAGTTCCCGGTGCCCCAGCAGAACCGCTGGCCGCCGCCCTCGTACCAGTCAAGCTCGTTGACCTGCCATTCGTCGCTGGGGGCGAACGGCTCGCCGCACCCAGTGCAGGCGGCCGGCCAGCGCGGGTCGTCGTGCGGGATCCGGCGGCCGGTGAGCGGCCTGGTGCCGTCCGGGTTGCGGGGGGTGGCCGGCTCGTCCTCGCCGATGACCACGGACGCATCATGCCCATGCCCGTCGCTGCGGCCGAAGCAGAACCGGCGCAGCACCAGACGGCACGTCCCGGTGGGCTCGGCGGTGAACAGCGGGATGCCGGTCACGGCTTCCCCGGGCTGAAATGGCCGCAGCCGAGCTGGCGCAGCAGTTTGAGGTCCGATGCCGTGTCGGTCCGCAGCGCCGCGTCCGGGCGGGCGTGCGACTCGGCGGTCTCGTAGTGGACGATCGCCCACGTGCAGAAGTCCGACCGGATCCCGTCGACCGACCGGGCCGACGCTACCAGCGCCAGCGCCACGACGGCGAACAGGATCACCAGCAGGACAGCCACGGCGGACCGCACCCCGCCGTGCAGCAGCCGGCCGAGCCGCTGCCGGAGCCTTCTCACCGCCGCCCGCATCCCAGGTCGGTGCCCAGCTCGTCCAGGGTGTCGTGCTGCTGCTGCTCGTACAGCCTCGCGGGGTTCTTCACCGGGTCCGGATCCGCGGGAGGTTTCAGCGCGGCCAGCTTCCCGAACGTCAGGCACAGCCTGGCCTCCAGCAGTTCCCCGGCGCGCCGGGCGGCCTGCTGCTGCATGACCTGCTCGCGGTGCTGGGATGCCTGCTGACTGCCCTGCAGGTGCGCGTAACCGGGCAGGCTGGCCCCGTTCAGCGCCACCATGATGGCCACGAGGATGAGCGCGCTGGACTGCGCCCGCAGCCACGCCCGGACCCGGCTCACCGGATCGCCGCCAGGACGGCCAGCGCGGCCGCAGGCAAGTGCCCGGCGGTCATCATGGTGGTGATGGCGGCTCCCCATCCGCATCCGATGACCCCGAGGACGGCGGTGCTGACGGCCCGGACAGGACGGCCTTGGCGTGCGACCTCACGGACGGCGTGGTGAGCGCCAGGCCGACGACCAGCAGCACGTCGGACGGCTGGTGGGCAAAAACCTGCCGTTCGATGATCCACAAGCCCGTCCCGGTCAGCAGCACGTCCCTCGCGAACCACCATGCGGTTTGCAGCCACGTCACACGCCCCCCTTTCGCGTCTTTGCGGCCGGGCGCCCGGGACGCCGGGACGGGCGCGCGCGCATCTGGCCGGCGCGCCGGGCGCCGTCGGGGCCTGCGGCGGGCCGCGGCCAGCGGCATGGCGATGACACCGGCCACGCCGCCCCCTCCCCGCTCACGTCCACAGGCCGCCCGGGTACACCGGGTCGAGGACCATCTGCAGCCGGGCCGTGGGCGCCTGCCCGTTGGCGCCGTACGCGATCTGCCGTGACAGCCCGGAGATCCGGTAGGTGCCCGACGTGACCGGCGCGGAGAACGGCTGGTCGGTCACCTGCACCAGGTCGGACAGGCTGGCTCCGGCGACCATCGGCCACGCCGCCGGATAGGTGGCCGCGTCGACCGTGACGGTCTCGACGCCGCGGCGCATCGTCCCGTAGTAGGCCAGCGCCCAGTTCGCGTGGGACTGGTTCTCCGTCGACGACTGCAGGTAGCTGGTGATCGCCAGCGGCCGGACGCCGTACTGGGCCTGCGCTGCGGCGACCGCGGTGGCGCTGTCGGGCACGATGTCGGCCAGGGACGCCCCGTCTGGGCTGTACGGGTTGATCGTGATCGCGGTGT
>Ga0187783_10002002_pt1 | contig 15159 bp, 10 predicted proteins | sample 1015_SJ02_MP02_2_FD_132471 | JGI IMG/M metagenome (GOLD analysis project Ga0187783, IMG submission 132471) | Tropical peat soil microbial communities from peatlands in Department of Meta, Colombia - 1015_SJ02_MP02_20_MG | ecosystem: Environmental > Terrestrial > Soil > Wetlands > Peat | place... | reverse complement strand
GGCGGCAATGTCCGTGCCCGCTACGCTGATGCGTCCCGCGGTCGGCTCGGTGAATCGCAGCATCAGCGCGAGAAGCGAGCTCTTGCCTGATCCGCTCGGGCCCGTCAGGACGACCCGGTCGCCAGCCTCGATAGTTGCGCTGACATGGGAAAGGGCCGGCTCACTCCGGCCCGGGTACGCGAGGCTAATGTCCTCGAGCTCAATCGAGTGCCCGGAGAGGCTAGCGCCGGGTCCATTTCGCCCCTCACGGGGCAGCGGGACCTCGAGGATTTCCAGAGCGCGGTCGGCGGCCGTTGCGCCCTCAACGCTGGCGTGAAACTGTGCTCCGACATTCCGCAGCGGCAGGTAGGCCTCGGGTGTCAGCAGCAGCACCAGGAGCGCGGTCTCGTAGCCAATGTGGCCGCCAAGCAACCGCAGCCCGACTTCGACTGCGACCAGCGCGGTGGCCAGCGCCGCGGCCAGTTCCAGCACGAGCGCAGACAGGAAGGCGATCCGCAGCGCGGCCATTGTCGCAGTCCGGTGCTCGTCGGTCACCTTCCTGATCACCTCGGCCTGTGCCTTGGCGCGGCCAAAGACCTTCAGCGTCGGCAAGCCCTCCACCACGTCGAGGAAGTGTCCGCTCAGCCGTGCCAGCAGGGTCCACTGCCGCTCCGTCCGAGCTTTCGTGTGCAAGCCGACAAGGACGGCGAAGATCGGGATCAGGGGCAGCGTGATCGCAATCACCAGGCCGGACAGCCAGTCGGCCGCGGTGACCCTCGCCAGGACCGCCAGCGGGACCAGAACTGCGAGCAGCATCTGCGGCAGGTACCTGGCGAAGTACGGATCGAGTGCGTCCAGGCCCTTGATCGCAAGCGTGTTGATCTCGCCTGCCTGCTGGCGAGATAGCCAGGCGGGACCGAGCCGGAGCGCATGCTCGCTCAGCCGCAGGCGAAGCCGCGACTTCACCACCGAGGCGGCGCGCAGCGCGGCCGCTTCGCCGCCGAACGCGGCGACGGCGCGAGCGGTCACCACCAGCAAGAGCGCAACGACTGTCCCCCGAAGCGCCACAAGCCCGACGCCTCGAGCGGCGTCGGCCAGAGCATGGGCGAGCAGGCTTGCTTGCGCCAGGACGAGGCAGGTAGTGACAACTCCGAAGCCGACTGTCGCGATCAGGTAGCCGCGAGCCGCTTTTGCCTCGCGCAGCAGCCGCCCATCGAACGGTCGCTTTCGCCCACCCGCAGCCGTCACCCGCGCCTGCCGCGCCGGAGCCCAAATCCGTGCCGCTGCGACCGGCCCCTGCTCCGCGACCCGCTGGCCGTCGCCGCATGCGCGTCGCCGCCCGACTGGCTGGCCGCCCCTATTGTCGCCGAGACTGCCGGGCGGACAGAGGTCGGCGCGGGCGAGCGGTAGCTCTCAACGCTGATGCGCTTGCGGAAGACGTAGTAAGTCCAGGCCTGGTAGGCGAGCACGATTGGCACGAACACGAGCGCGATGACGGTCATGACCTTGAGCGTGTAGGGCGGCGACGCGCTGTTGTGCACCGTGAGGCTGTAAGCCGGATTGGTGCTCGACACCATGACCCTGGGATAGAGGTCGACGAATAGGGTCACGATGGCCAGGCCGATCACGGCGGAATTCGCCGCAAAGGCCCAGCCTTCCTGGTGGCTGCCGACCAGTGCCCAGGTGGCCACCATCAGGATGGCCACAAGGAGCTCGACTGGGTTGAGGAACGCGCCGCCGCCCGCGGTGACGTGCGTCCAGCCAACCCAAGCCAGAACCACGAGTGCCGTCACCGGAGCAACCCGCCGGGCGAGCCGGCCGGCCCGGTACCGGAGGTCCCCGGTCGTCTTGAGCGCGATGAAGATCGCGCCGTGAAGTACGCACAGGCACACCAGCGTGATGCCGGTGTAAACGCCGTAGCCCTGGAACAGGTCCCAGAAGCTGCCGGTGTACTCGTGGTTGGCCGCTATCGGCAGACCGTGCAGAAGGTCGCCCAGCGCTATGCCGATCACCAGTGGTGCGACCAGGCTGCCGATGCTGAGCAGTCGGCTCCAGGTGTCACGCCAGCGGTCAGCTGGGTTCTTGCCGCGGTACTCGAACGAGACTCCACGCAGCATGAGCGCCACGAGCAGCAGCAGTATCGCCAGGTACATGCCGGACAGCATGGTCGCATACCACCCGGGGAATGCCGCGAAGATCGCTGCAGCGGCAACGATCAGCCAGACCTCGTTGCCATCCCAGAGCGGACCGATGGTGTTGATGGCCGCGCGCTTGCCGGCCTCGTCCCTGCCAACGACGGAATGCAGCATGCCGACACCCATGTCGAATCCCTCGAGAACGAAGAATCCAGTCCACAGGATCGCGATGAGGACGAACCAGAAGGGTACGAAAGCCACCGGACCGCTCCTTAATAATGCATCGCCGGCACCGGCTCATCCGATTTATCCGGGGCCGGTGTGGCGGGCAGTTCCTTGCGCGCGTACCGCAGCATGAGGATCAGGTCAATGGTGGCAAGCGAGGCGTAAACCACCACGAACACGATGATGCTGATCCACAAATAGGTCGTGGACACCGAAGGCGATAGCCCGTTCCGCGTGAGCATGATGCCCTGCACGATCCAGGGCTGGCGGCCGATCTCGGTAAGGAACCAGCCCGCGGTGTTCAGCATGAACGGCAGCACGACAGCCCAGGTGGCGACCCACAGGTACCGGCGGGAGGTGGCTAGTTTCTTGCGGCGGATCAGCCACAGGCCCCACAGCCCGACCAGCAGCACGAGCACGCCCAGGTAGGCCATCGCCCGCATGGACCAGTACTGGATGAACACATTCGGCACGTAATAGCCGGGTCCGTACTTGGCGGCGTACTGGGCCTGCAGCGGGTTCAGCCCGATGACCTTGCCGTTCCAGTGGTTGGTGGCCAGCAGCGACAGCAGGTGCGGGATCGCGATGATCTCGGTCGGCGTCTGGTCGTTGTTCCCGCCGCCGATCTGGAACAGCGAGAACGAGCATGGCTGGCAGGTAGTCCACTGCGCCTCGGCGGCGGCAATCTTCATGGGCTGGTACCGGCCCTCGATCACGCCCAGCTCATCGCCCACCAGCAGAGTGAGCAGGGTCGCCGGAACCAGCACGATGAGGGACAGGCGCGCCGACTTGATGAAGATGTCACGGGCCGCGCCGTGGCGCAGTTGCCATGCCGACACCGCCAGCATTACCGCGGAGCCGGTCACGATCGCAGCCAGGATGACCTTCGTGTACCCCCAGACGAACACCGGGTTGGTGAACAGCGCCCAGATATCGTTCAGCTGCGGGGAGCCGTGCACCATCACGTACCCGACCGGGTGCTGCATCCAGGAGTTCGCCGCCATGATGAACATGGCCGACAGCACGCTGCCCAGGAACACCAGCCAGATCGTGGCCAGGTGCACCCGGCGGGACAGCTTGTCCCAGCCGAACAGCCACAAGCCGAGGAACGTGGATTCCAGGAAGAACGCCGCCAGGCCTTCCATTGCCAGCGGCGCCCCGAAGATATTGCCGACCAGCCGCGAATACGCCGACCAGTTCATCCCGAACTGGAATTCCTGCACGAGCCCGGTCACCACGCCTATCGCGACGTTGATAACCAGCAGCGCGCCGAAGAACCGGGTCAGGCGCAGATACTCTGGCTGCTTCCGCCGATACCAGACCGTCTGCAACAGGGCGGTCAGGAGGGCAAGCCCGATCGTCACCGGCACGAAGAGAAAATGGTTGACGGTGACGAAGCCGAACTCCCACCTGGCAAGATCCTCGCGCATTAGCTACCTCTTCTCCCGACGCGCGCCGACGGGCCTCTCAGCCTCCCGATACGCAATTTGCACCTAGCGGCCTTATCGAGGAACCGAGATTGCCGTGGCGGGATGTCCGCCTGATCCGACGCGGGGAGAGTTAGCCCATGCTCCGCCTGTGGCGCTCGCGCCAAGCCTTTCGGCGATGTGCTCGCCGACCCTGATGGCGTTGGCCATCGCGGTGAGCCCGGGGTTCACCGCACCGATGCTCGGGAAGAAGCTCGTGTCGGCCACGTACAGGTTGTCGACTTCGTGCGCCTTGCAGTTGACGTCGAGCACTGAAGTCGCGGGATCTGTGCCGAAACGGCAGGTCCCGGCCTGGTGCGCGCAGCCAGCCAGCGGGATGTTCATGCTCATGTAGAAGCTCTTGTGCAATACATGGTGCTTCGCCAGACCCACGTGGTTGAGCACCTTACGCATCTCCTTGTACAGGCCTTCCGCCTCAGCCTCGTTGCTAGAGGTGTAAGCCAGGCGTATGTTGCCGTCCTCCTCGACCGTGACGCGGTTGTCGGGCTTGGGCAGGTCCTCGGTGGTGAGCCACCAGTCGACGGCGTGCCGCGCTGCCTCTTCCAGGCCCCAGTGAGGGACGAGCTTGGTCAGGTGGGGCTCCTCCCCCTTCATCGCGCCTGCGCTGGACTTGCCGAGCATCTGGATATTGCCGAGCGGGTACTCCCTGCCGTCACCGGCGAGATAGAAGTCGTTGATCCCCAGGGTCTTCTGGAAGACGGTTTCGTTGACGTCTTCGCCGAAGCCCGAGACTGCCTTGCTGAGGTGGAACATGTAGTTCCGGCCGACCTGGTCAGACCCGTTGGCCAGGCCGTTCGGGCAGGCCTCCGAGGCTGACCGGAGCAGGATCTTGGCAGTGTTCGCGGCACCGGCCGCCAGCACGACGATGCTGGCCCGGTAGATCTCCTCCTTGCCGTCCGGGCCGTGATCGACGACCACGCCCGTGACCGTCCGCCCGGACGGGTCGATCTCCAGCCGGACGACCTCGGAATTGAGGAGAAGCGTCATGTTGGGCTGACTCAGCAGCGGCCTGACCGCGATGACCTCCGCATCTGCCTTCGCGTGCACCAGGCAGGCATAGCCATCGCAGGTCGCGCACCGGATGCAGGTGCTGGCAGCCCGGTCAGCCTCGTCCAGCAGGATGCCGCAGGGAGCGTGGAAGGGGTGATAGCCGGCCCGCTGCAGGGAGTCTGAGATCTGCTGGATCCGCGGCTCGTGCGACACCGGCGGCCACGGATACTGCTTCGAGCAATGTCCCTCGGTCGGATCCTCGCCGTGCGATCCGTGCACCTGGTATAGCCACTCGGCCTTGGTGTACCACGGCTCGAACTCGTCGTAGCTCATAGGCCACGCTGGCGAGACGCCGTCTACGTGCTGGATCTCGCCGAAGTCCTCCGGCCGTAGCCGGTACAGGGCGGCACCGTACAGCTTCGTTGCGCCGCCGACGAAGTAGTGCACTTGCGGCTGGAAGGGCGTTCCGTCGCCGTCGTACCAGGTGTCGGATGAAATGTATCTGCCGTCCACGAACACTGGCTCGGCATCCCAGTTCTCCAGCTCCTTCTTCAGGAAGGTGCCTCGCTCGAGCAGCAGGATCTGCTTGCCGGACGGTGCCAGCGTGTGCGCTAGCGTCCCGCCGCCAGCCCCTGTCCCGACGACGATCACGTCGAACTCGTCTGCCACGACAACCTCCCCCGAGCCTTCATCCCCTTGCCGCAGGATGCCCGCTTATGGGTTGCGGTCACACCACCCGAGCGGGGGTGATTCGCGCCGCTGGACTGCGCATCCGACCTCTCGATGGGCTGGCCGGCAGTTACCGCGCTGCTCCTGCTCGACGCGCGAGTACCTGCGATCTCACCCCGCAGCGGGTGAGGCCGGCCGGCAGTCAGCGGGTGAGCATCTTTATGGACCCAGGCGTCGGCTGGTGTGACGAGCGCGCTCGGGTGCCAGCGTGAACGTGAGATCGAAGGAGATGATCATGGAGCGGTATCCGAACATCAGCGATCACGGGCTGATCGGCGACTTGCAGACGGCGGCGCTGGTGACGACCGATGGCGCGATCGATTTCTTCTGCTGCCCCCGCTTCGATTCGCCGAGCGTGTTCTGCTCGCTGCTGGATGCTGAGAAAGGTGGTTTTTTCCGGATCTCGCCGGTGGCCGACAGTTACGTGTCGAAGCAGCTGTACTTGCCGAGCACCGCGATGCTGATCACCCGGTTCATGACACCCGATGGTGTCGGTGAGGTGCTGGACTTCATGCCGGTGATCCACGGTGCGCCGACCGACCGGCACAAGATCGTCAGGCACCTGCGGGTGGCCAGAGGCACGATGAAGTTTCAGGTGGAGGTCCAGCCCCGGTTCGATTATGGCCGGGCTAGCCACACCGTCGAGGTAACAGACGCCGGCGCGGTATTCCGCACAGCTGGCGGCATGGAACTGACCCTCCACGCGGCAGGCCAGGGGGGCGGAGGAGGAATCGAGCGGGTCGGAGACGGCCTGCGCGGCACCTTCTCGATGCGCGAGGGCGAGAGCGGCCTGGGCGTGATCCTGGAGTCGATGGGCGGCCAGCCGCGGCGGGTCGAGCCTGCCGAGCTGGAGCGGCTGGCGAATGACACGGCAGCTTACTGGAAGGGCTGGCTAGCCCGCTCCAGCTACACCGGCCGGTGGCGCGAGATGGTGACCCGGTCGGCCATGACACTCAAGCTGCTGACCTACCAGCCGACCGGCGCGCCGGTCGCCGCGGCCACGCTTGGCCTGCCTGAGCAGGCCGGCGGGGAGCGGAACTGGGACTACCGGTTCACCTGGATCCGGGACGGATCGCTGACCATCCACGCCCTGGCAAACCTGGGCTACATGGAGGAAGCGGCCCGGTTCGGCATCTGGCTGCGCGAGCGCATCACCGAAAGCGCCGGTCGCAACGGTAACGGGCCGGTGAACATCATGTACCGGGTCGACGGGTCCTCCCACCTGACCGAGGAGACTCTCGACCATTTCGAAGGCTGGCGCGGCTCGCGCCCGGTGCGGATCGGCAACGGCGCCGCCGACCAGCTACAGCTCGACATCTACGGCGAGGCGATGGACGCCATCTACAAGGGCGACGAAGCCGGCCTGCCCATCGCACACCAAGGCTGGCAAGCGCTCACCGGGGTCATGGACTGGGTCTGCGACAACTGGGACCAGCCCGACGAGGGCATCTGGGAGACCCGCGGCGGCAAGAAGAACTTCACCTACGGTCGGTTCCAGTGCTGGGTCGCGCTCGACCGGGCGATCAAGATGGCTGAACGCAACGGGCGGCCCGCCAACATCGCCAAGTGGGCCACCGAGCGGGACCGGCTCTACAACCAGATCATGAGCCGGGGCTTTAACGACAAAATCAAGGCGTTCACCCAGCATTACGACACCGAAGTGCTGGACTCCTCCCTGCTGCTCATGCCGATCGAAGGCTTCATGTCGCCCGTCGACCCGATGTGGCTTTCCACCCTCAAGGGCATGGATAAGCAACTCGTCTCCGACAGCCTGGTCTACCGCTATAACCCGGCTGCCTCACCGGACGGGCTGCACGGCGACGAGGGCACCTTCTCGCTGTGCACCTTCCTGTACGTCGACGCGCTCGCGCGGGCCGGACGGCTCGACGAGGCCATCCTGGTCTTCGAGAAGATGTTCACCTACGGCAACCACCTCGGCCTGTTCTCCGAGGAGATCGACTCGACCGGCGGGCAACTAGGCAACTTCCCGCAGGCCTTCACACATCTGGCCCTCATCAACTCGGCCATCACCCTGAACCGCGAACTCGACCGCCGCACGGTTAGCGAACCTATCTTCGCGGCCGCCACCTGATGGGGATGCGGCGGCAGGCGCCAGCCGACTCGCCCGACCTGGGGACCGCGCGCCCGTCAGTGCGAGCCCTGGCGCGGGACTTGGTTCGTGTATGAACAGGCCGCGGGGCTAGCGGCGCTGGCGGCGATCTGGCCGCCCGCGCTGCTAGTCGCGGCGGTGTACCTGGGTTCAGCGCGCCCGCATACGATGGCCGCCTTCTTTCTCGGCGGGGCCGTGCTGTCGACGGTCATCGCGGCGGTTGTCGTCCTGGTCGTGCTGCGGTCCGGAGGCCTGAGCCTTCCCACAAATCGGCCGCCGCGCTATGGCCTCCGGGTCGGGCTGGGCGCTGTAGCGCTCGCTGTGTCCGCCTACCTCGTCTGGCGCCGCCGGCGGCCGGGCCGGCCGGACCGTGCCAAGCCGAAGAAGGAGAGCCGAATCTCGCGGATGACCAGCCAGCCGCGGCCATTGACCGCGCTGGCGGTCGGGATCCTGCTCTTTTCGCCGTCCGTTGGCTTTATCGCCGCCATCCAGGTGATTGCCACGGCAAAAGCTAGCCCGGCCGCGACGGCGGGGGCTCTGGCGATCGTTATCGTCATCGACCTGGCCTTCGCATGGGTGCCGGTGGCGGTTTACCTGGTGGCGCCCGACCGGACGACGCGAGCGCTCAAAGCCCTGAACGCCTGGCTTGCCGTCAGAGGCCAAGCCGTGCTCGCCGCGGCGCTGGGCGCACTTGGCGTGATCCTGCTGATCGACGGGGCACTCGGGCTCGCCTGAAACTCGCGCCCGGCCTGACAGCGGATCGCCCGCACATCAGCTCAGTCGGCTGTCCGATAGCTACAGCAGGTGCAGGTCAATCGCGCGCTCGATAGCCTCTTTGCGGGTGGCTACGACCAGCTTGTGATAGATCGAGCGCAGATGCGTCTTCACTGTGTTCCGCGATATATACAGGCGGTCCGCCATCTGCAGGTAGGTACTGGTGGGCAGCAGCCTGAGGACGCGCAGCTCCGCATCGGTCAGCGGCTCGGCGAGCCGTTCCAGTTGCCGTTGCGGCGGGTGCTGGGTATCCGCGGCGCGCGCGTCCAGCGCAGCCGCGATCAGCTGCTCCATGAAGGGGTCCTGCCGCGCTTGGACCGAACGCTCGATCAGGAATTTCGTCAGTTGCGGGGCCGTCGTGACGAGCGTGTTGAAGTATCCGCTGCGCCGAGCAGCATCCACTAGGTCGGCAACCATGGCGGTGGCCCTTGGGTCGGCTCGTGATATCGCCACCGCAGCCTGCAGCGCCTGGGTCTGCAGGGCCCGCCGCGGCGTCAGCTCGCTCGGCAGCGCCCGAAGGTGGTCGGCAGCTGAGTCGTGCTCGCCAGCGGTCAGTGCGATCCTGGCGAGCAGTAGCTGACGGGGGCAAGCCGACACGTGGCTGGCTAGGCGAGCAGCGAACGGCAGGTCACCGATCGACAAGCGGAGTATGGCCTCGAGCTCATCGGCCCGTTCGAGCAGTACCGAGCCCGATCCCTCCAGGACGATGCGTGCCGAGTCGACAGACGCGAGCGCCTCGCGGACTAGGCCGCGCGCTGCCCAGATGGCGGCCCGATCTAGCAGGGCGAGGAATTCGATCGCGGGCCTACGGCGCTCCGATATCGACAGAGTCCGCTCGGTGAACTGCTCGGCGGCATCGAGATCGCGGCGCTCCAGCGCCAGCCCGGCAAGGGCCCGCAGATGGTCGAGGGCGAAGAAGTGGCGGTCGAAGCCGAGCATCCTGGCTTCCTCATCCGCGGCGGCGGCGGATTTCGCGGCCTTATCGAGGCTGCCATGTTCGAGCCAGGCCGCGGCCTGCGCACCTGGAACGGCCACACGCACGACCGGCCCCGAGAGGTCTCGAGCCGCGACGGCTGCTTCTCGCTGCACGGCGTCATAGTCACCCAGATAGGCGTAGACCCGCCCGAGGTTCGCGGTGGTGAGCGAGACCCACTCATCTGCCAGCTGGGCACGCTCCAGGATGCGACGTGCTTCGTTGGCGTGGCGCACTGCATCGTCTTCCTTACCGATCTGTGCGGACAGCGCTGCGCGACTTCCGGCGATGCGCGCCGCCAGTCTCGGCTCCGTGCTGGCGGACAAACCGGCGCGATCAATGAGGTCCAGGTACTTGGCGCAGTTTGTCAGGTCGCCGGAGACGAACAAGTCAGCAGCGAGTGACAGCACGCTGTCCGGCGCAGATCCGAGCAGCTCAGGCCCTATGGCGCTGAGGTCCGGTGGCGGCAAGTCCGCAGGGTCGCAGAGGAACTCCCAGATGACCCCGTCCCGGAGTCGCGATAGTGCACGCTCTGCCTGCCCGGCGGCCAGGTACTGGCGCGCTGAGCGGCGACTGTCTCCTGTCGAATCGAACCATTCAGCGGCCCTCAGCTGTAGTTCTTGTTCTCGGGCTCGATCCCGCGCGCGCAACTCAGCGTGCAGCACTTCCTTAATCAGATGGTGGTACCGGAAACCGGTCCGCTGCTCGTCGAGGGGTACCAGGAACAGGCTGGCGGCGTAGAGGAAGCGCAGCATCGCCGCCGAGTCTTGCCTGCCGGTCACCGCCGTGCATGCTGGGGCAGTGAGGTCGCAGAGGACTGACGTGTCGAGCATGAACTGGGCCACATCGACTGGTTGCCTGTCCAGGACCTCTGAGATGAAGTAGTCGGGAATCTCATGGGTACGCAGATCCAGCGCGCGGGCCAGCTGGCCCGGATCGTTTGCGCGCCGAATCGAAAGTGCTGCCATCTGCAAGGCCGCTACCCAGCCCTCGCTTGCATCATGCAGCCGGGCGAGGTCAGCGGGCGTGACCTCAACCTCGAAGTTCGCGAGCAGGAGGCGGCTCTGATCCAGCGAGAACCGCAGGTCATCATTCCGGAGCTCGCAGAGCGCTTCCGACAGGCGCAGCCTGTGCAGAGGCAGGGAAGGATCTGACCGCGTACCGAGCACGATCTGCGCAACTCCGCCCGGCCAGCGCTCGATGAGATTGGTCATGTCAGTGCTGACTGCCGGCGCGGCCTTGTGAAAATCGTCAACGATGACGGCGGACCCGGCCGGGAGCTTCGCTGCGTCGTTGGCCATCGACGCGATGACATCGGCGGACACCACTTCGTCCATCGCGAGCAACTGAGCGGCGTCGACGCCGAACGCCGGGTCAATAACACGGACTGACTCCACGAAACCAGCCCAAAACCGGACCGCATTGGCATCAGCCTCATCACAGGACAGCCATGCTGTGAGGCCTGGAGACCTGACCGAGGCCCAGCTCGACAGCAGGACGGTCTTGCCCGCCCCGGCCGACCCGATCACGACCGTTAGGCGCGAAGCCGCACCGGCGGTAAGCCGGTCGTAAAGACCCTCGCGCGCGACCAGCGTGCAAGGCAAGGATGGCGGCCGGAACTTGACCGTCGCGAACACCGGAGTCGCGGACGCACGTCGGTCCGCAGCCGAATCCAGCGCCACAGTAATCCCCCCGCGCGATCTCCCCCGGCGCCCGAAGCGGTGCTAAACCCTGTCGTGCTCACTGTAAAGTGTCCCGTTCCCGGAACCCCGACCAGGTCCATGGCTACGGGCGATATGCCTTCTCTGAGTCCCACCCGCACCACTTCGTTAGTCCCACCATCGCCGCTGCTAACACCCTCAGCGGGTGAACGAATCACTGGCGTGATGCCTGTATTCCCCGTTTCACCCGTCCACGGGTGGTGCCGGCCAGACGGACGCGCCTTTTAATGACCGTGTGGCGGCGTCTAACACCCGTGTCGGCTTCCGATGCTGTCGGGGCTAATCGTCGCGACGGTCTGCATCTACGGCCTCAGCGCATTGCCGGTCGCGCGCCGACTGGGTGTCATGCGAGCGGCGCGCACGCGCCCACTGCTGGTCGGTGGCGAGCCCTGGGTAATCGACCTTGGCCGCACTTTGAAGTCGCTCGGACTCGACGTCATGGTGTGGGCAAGCCCGCACCGGGACCGGTCTGAGATCGACTTGGCAGGTCTCGAGGTGGCCCATGATCGATTGCTCACTTAAGCGACTAATCCCGGCGCGCAGCTTGAGGGAATCACCTCGGTGCTGCTACTGACCGACGAGGACGACTTCAATGAACTGGCGTCGATCGTCTTGCCGCGCAGCCTGGACGGCCCGGTGTTTTACCCAGGACCGAATCCCACGCATGGAGGTGGAAGAGCAGGTCCGAACCGACAACGTTCTGTTCGCCAAAGGCCTGGACCGGCCCAATCTCGCCCGGCGATACAGCGCGGGCGAGCGCATAACCACCGCACGCGGTAACGGAGGGCTTGCAGCCGGGCACGACATCTTGTTCCTGGTCCGCCGTGACGGCCGGCTGATGCCGAGCACCCATTCGGGTGTTCCGGCACCCGAGCCAGGCGACACGGTGATCACTCTCGGCCCACTGCCGGACGCTGCCTGAACTCCCTGCTCGCCGCCATTCCGGCATAGCGCCATTCGTCAATAAGGTCCTCTCGCCGCCACGATTCCGCCACGCCCAGCGCTGGAAGCGCAGTCCGGCTGCACCCACGCCGATCAGCAGCACGACGTTAACGAGCAACTGCAACAGCGAGCCGCCGGACTCGTGCCATAGCGAATAAGCAGCTGACAGACCCGTATCGGCCGCGGCTGGAATTGTGGTCACAGAAATAAAGACGCCGATAATTGCACCGGCCCGAGCCTCGGTGAGTGACACGATTCCGACGATGCCGGCCAGCACGGCGATCACGACTGAGAACAAATTCGGCGCGTTTATCAGATCAGAGACTGGCCTGAGGCCAAGTTCGAAAAGGTGCGGAGTCTTGCCGAGTGCATTTATGCACAAACCGAAAACATAAGACGCCACGATAGCCAGGAGGAATCCCCAGAACATCGCAAGCAGTCCGGTGGTGACGAGCGGCCGCTCATGCCTGTCGATGCCGAGCGCTACACCCATAATGGCGCTGTACTCGGGTCCGACCACCATGGCACCTACGATGAGGATCTGCGAATTCGTCAAGATACCGGTACTCGCAATTAGCCCAGCAATGACCAGGAGCAGGTAGAAGCTCGGAGCGTAAGTCGCGTCAGACCGGATCCTCGACTCGATGACGGGCCAGACCGGCGGAAGGTCACTGGCTATCAGGCGGCTCGGTCGCGGCAGAGTGCCTTTGATGTCCGCGTCCACCCCATGGATGGCGATGGTCGAATGACGGTGGATCTCAAGCTTGCGGAGCTGATTCAGGACATGATTCGCTACGCTTCGCTCGACATCGAACTGCACAGCGTCGCCGGATGGCTGGTCGGCATCAGGGACGACCACCACGTGTGATACGCCGTCGGACTTCTTGATTTCCGCAGTCAGAGCCTCGGTCGTTTCTCGAGGGCTTACGAGGCGTATGTGAAGTGTCATCCAGATCGCTTCCCTATGTCCGCACGCTCTCGGTAGACCAATGAACTCCCGAACGCGGCATGCGCCCAGCCATGGCCGGGATTCATGCCGCCGGGCCTCAGTGCCGCGGGCCGCCCTTCCTCAGTGCAGCAAAGCCGCGGCGCCGCCACGTCACCCCTGAGAGGGCGATTGGCCGACCGCAGCGGCCCTGGCGGGGCCACTCAGGCTCATTTCCCGCAGTTTGACCTGCACACCAGGTGCTAGGAGGCACACGACCGACCAGCACCCTGCTGCCGTTGACCGTGTCGACAACAACGGCAGTACCAGCCGGCCAAGCGCTAGCACTGCTGATCTCCATAGCCGGCTTCCGGCCCCAATGACCACGGCCGGCGCGATGCCCATCAGCGGCGTGGCGAGCGGAGCGATAATCATCGCTCCGATCACGGCCGCCGTGGAATTTGCCAGTATGCCCGCTGTGGCAATCACGGCCGATAGCGTGAGGAGGATCCAGAACCTCGACATTTTCGCCGGATATCCCTGCGGCCAACAACAGCGCATCCTGCAGTTCCAGCAAAGTCCGCTGGAACTGGGTTGGATTACCGAACGGTGGCCCGCCACCATCGGAAGTCGCCCCATCGGTCTCCTCGGTCATTGCCTCGCCCGCGCCTGTGCAAAATGCGCGCCAACCGGCCGCCCGGACGGCGCGGACCTAGATATCTGCTCTACCCGTTGAGCCGCTGCACTTTGCAGCGAGCAGACAGCCATCCGACTGCGCCGCTGGTCGCAGTGGCGTGATGGCGCAGGCGTGATGGTGCGGCTACCTGGCTGGCGGGCGGACCTGCTGGCCTGGTGGCAGAGGGCCCTGGGCGAACTACCGGCCACTGTCCGGGCCCAGGCCCGACGAGGCGGACTGGCGGACCGAGATTGGCTGGCCCATCTTCCGCGCCGACGCCGCCCGCGCTTGCGGTAATTAGCCGGACCGATGCCCTGCAGATTGGTCGCTCGGCGCAAGATCGGATCCGGTGCTGGCCAGCCCGCTTTGTGGGGCCGGGCGTCCAGCGTGCGGAACAGGAAGTCGACGTCGGTTCAGGCCAGCCCGTGCCGCAGGTCACGAACTCCGATTGGAGAATTAGGCCAGATGCGTGCGAGGTGGCTGGCCATCCGGACACCTAACCGTCCGCTAATGCACCGGGTTCACCCAGCTGACCTGCGGAAACCTCGCAAAGTCAGAGTCCGCCGAGCAGACCCCCACTCCGTGCTCAATGGCAAGCGCCGCCAGGTGAGCATCAGTCACCAGATTGCCGCGCAGATCGCCCGCCACAATAAGGTCACGAAGGATCTCCGCGTGCCGCTCGCCAGGCACCGGCACCCATGTCGCCTCGGCATCGAGCCAGTCGGCTACAAATGACCAGGCCTGGCTCGGGCTGAGCGGGCTAACTGAGGCCCGCGGATGGGTCGAGATGCGCTGGAACGCCAGCAGCGACGCCCACGGCAGCCCGACACGGGCCGGCTCGTTGAGCGAACTCTCCAGCCAGTCCTTGGCAGACTGGTGAAACGGGCTGCTGGTGTCCACTGCGTACAGCAGCACGTTCGCATCGACGATCATCTACGGATGCTCTGCGCCGTCAAGCAGCTCGAGTGCGTCCGCCACATTGGAGACATCCACCCGCAGCCCCAGCGCGGCGGTGCGCTGCCGGAAGGGTCGAGGCTTTGACCGTCCGGGTCGCAGCCCGGCCCGAACAAGCCTGTTGACAGCTTCGCCGAGGCTAATGTGCTCTTCCCGGCTGAGGCGCTGCGCAGCGGCTGCGACGTCGTCGTCAAGTCGGATGGTGGTACGCATGAATCAAAGGCTAGCATCAAAGATGCAGCTGTGAAGCATCATAGAATCAAGCTTAATTCGCTCGGAGCGGGCAGGGATGGCGGGCCGCGCCGAGGCGCCGCCCTAGAACAGGCCCGTGCCCGCCAGCGGCCAGCTGCTCAAGCACGCGGACTGTGGTAGCGGCACGCTTACTTGACCCTCCCTCCGGGGGAGCATCCAGGCTGGATGCCGTGATTGATTCGCGAAGCACCCGACAGACTGGGCCGATGAAGACCACGCGGCTGTCCATCGGCGATTTCGCCAAGATGACTTACCTGAGCATCAAGTCGCTGCGCCGCTACCACGAG
>Ga0187783_10002001_pt1 | contig 15161 bp, 7 predicted proteins | sample 1015_SJ02_MP02_2_FD_132471 | JGI IMG/M metagenome (GOLD analysis project Ga0187783, IMG submission 132471) | Tropical peat soil microbial communities from peatlands in Department of Meta, Colombia - 1015_SJ02_MP02_20_MG | ecosystem: Environmental > Terrestrial > Soil > Wetlands > Peat | place... | reverse complement strand
TTGCCAAAGAAAATGGAGCAGGGCCCATCCGAGCGGATGCAGTGTGCTCGGAGAAGACCAAAGTGTAAGGCTGTTCATCGCTTACTCCTCTCGTACTCTTCCAGAATGCGGCGCAGTTCTTGAATTTCTTCCGGAGAGGCCTTGCGTCCAGCCAAAGCATGCATCATCAGCTGACTGGCGGAACCCTCAAAGACCCTTTGCAGCATGTCGCCGGCCAGCTGGCGTTTGGTTTGCTCAGCCGGAAGGCATGCTTCATAGACGTGCGCCCTATGGGTTTCGTTTCGCCGAACCGTCCCCTTACTGGTCATGATTTGCAGGAATTTCAACACGCTGGTGTATCCGAGAGACTTTTTCTCTCGCAGTGACTCGTGCACTTCCCGGACCGTGGACGGGCCTCGAGACCAAAGAACTCGGAGGATCTCCAGCTCCGCAGCGGTGGGCTTCTGTGGGGCCTGCTTCATGGGCCGGACGATACTACGAAGACATTCGTAATGTCAACGAAATTCTTCGTAATTGCTGCAAAACAGCGGCCGAATCGAGAAGTTTTCTTGCGATGAACGATCTGGTTGGAAGACGGTGAGGACAGGAATCGTTTTGGCGTTGAACAACCTGGGGTTTGATGATATTTTCATGGCCCGGGAAAAGAAACGGGGACTTTTCCCGACCACCCCCAAAGCGCTTTTAGTCCTCTAGATCCATCTGACAAACGGTCAAAACTTGAACTCTTGCCCAGGAAAGTACTCTCCCATGAAGTACCGGAGGTCTCGCTGCGCAGCGCTTGTTCTGCTGCTGGGCTTTTGTGGTTCCCCTGCCTTGGCATCCACGGCAATTCTTCACGGCCCTTCGCCTCGAGGGCAGGCCCTGTCCGTCGAGACCTATGCAGGACGGGTCGAGGTCACGGTCTCAGCGAGCAAACCGTCCCCGTCCGTCACGATACTGATCCTTTTGAATACGTTGAGTCCGTCGAACCGGGACCAGATTAAGGCTGATCTCCTCGACTACTACCCGCAATTCCATGGCCGTCCCGTTCAGCTTGCGTTTCTCGGAACTGGCGAGTTTGCCGGACCCTTTCCGGTATCGAGCCGTACGCGCTTCAAGCAGCTGTTGGACAGAGTCGCAACGGAACAGGAAATCGAACCGGTCATAGAGCCTTCGTTAATCGACGACTTGGTTGCAGTCGTCCCCAAGCTTGGGCCCAGCCGAAGCACGCTGCTGTTGGTTGGCGATTTTCCCAAGCTGGATGCTGCCAGCACGATTTTCGCCTCCGCCGTGCTGGCCAAAGCCTGCAGCGGGCAGCAACTGCGGCCCACGCTGATTTCTGCCAACAACGCGCCTCCGGATTGGTCTGAAGCTTTTCGCTCTCTGGGCGGCGACGTGGTTGCGTCTGTAAAAGACGTTTCGCTGCCGCCGCCGAGTTCCGTAGAGCCGCTTACGCAGCTTGACTGGGCTACCCCACCGCCGGCCGCAGGATTTGTGGTCACGCGCTCCGCGATTACCGACGAACAGGGAGCATCGATTGCGGAAGTACCCGATCTCTCCGTCGCCGATGGCATGACGGTGCCGTCCGTACAACAGTATTCGGATTCACAGAAGAAGCTTGCCGAAGCGGAATCGCTTTTGGCTCAGGAGCCGCTCACGCAAGAGCGAGCCGATCACATCCGCGAAGACGTCCAGGCCGCCCTGCAATTAAACCCGCGCGAACCGGGAGCCCTCACGGTCGCGACTTCGCTTTATGAAAAAGCAAAGGACTACCGTTCCGCCGTCAGCATGTCGGCATTGCTAGTGGAAGTGAGGCCTCGGGACGGATTGGCTTTCGCCTCGTTTGGACATGTGCTGTTGTTGAATTCCGAGCTCGACCGCGCCGAGGCCGCACTCAAGCGCGCTGGCGACCTTGGGATCGCGAACGTCGAAACCAACGAGGATTTCGCCCGCTTGCACATCGCGCGCAAAGACGATAAGGGGGCACTTCCCTATCTCGAGGAAGTGTTACGACGGGATGGAAAGCGGCAGGATCTTTGGTTTCTTCAGGCGGAAGTCGCCGAACGGGCGGACGATCCATCGCTCGCCGAGCATTCTTACGAACAGGGATTCTCTCTTGGTGGAGTGCACGTCGGTGAGGCAGGGGCTCTTCTTCGGCTGTATGTCGCTGCCAAAAAAGACGAGCGGGTATCGGCGTTTGCCAGAGAGCAGTTGACGAGTCTTCCTCCGGTTGCGGAAGACCGGCTTCAGTTCGCCGTGATTTTGGACGAGCTCCATCTAAGCGATCTTTCCCTCGAGGCCTGGCACAAAGTGCTGGAGGTGCAACCGGCATCAGAGCGGGCACACACGCGTGTGGCGCAATTGCTGCTCGATGCGGGAAACGCATTGGGAGCAGAGGAGGAAGCGAATACTGGGTTATCCGCCGTGCCCAAGTCTGCTCCGCTTTTCCTGGTGAAAGCTGAAGCCGAACAGAGGCTGGGGCATCGCTACGAATCTCGACACACCCTCGAGGAGGGTGCGGCCGAGGTGCAAGATTTGGCGCTGGCTACACAGCTGGCTGCTTGCGAAGAACAATTCTTCGGAAGCGCGCCCCAGGCTTACGCACGCGTCGCTCAGCTAGCAGCGCCATCTTCTGCCGAGCAGATTCATGCTCTGGAACGTGGCTTTGACCTGTCCATGCGCGACGGCGATCTCGCGCAGGCGGCAAAGTTCGCGTCTTCGCTGGCATCATCCGGGCGAAAGGAGTATCGCGCCCTTCTGGGTGGTGAAAAGTCCGCCGACAGCGTTGTGATGGTGCCGGGCGGGTTGAGTTCGCTGGCGTTTGCAGCGCATGCCTCGAAGGAAGAGATTCCACCCGAGCGTTTCTTTTTCGAATACAGCCGCATGCTAGTAAACGGCGGAGCCGACAGCGGCAGGAATCCATATCTGGAAGGAATTCGCGACTACTTCGAACGACTCGGGGCTCTGCGCGCTCTCGGTACCAGCGCTTCTGGTGATGTGGTTATCACGCTTTCTCTTACTGATAAAGCGGCGAAGCATCAGACGGAAAAAGCACTGAGCATTCTGGGAATCCGCCTGAAGAGCTCCAAAGGTGAAGTGGAAATCGCTCAGGGAGAAAAGAAATCGCAGGCTGTCAAACAGGAAACCGCAGCTGCCCTGGCGGTGGATGAAGTTGGCATGCAGGAGGCGCTACAGGCGGGAAAGCCGTATCGTTTGGAGATCCACGATGAGCCGGCATCGGTTTTCCCGAGCGAGCCGACTTGGCGCGAGGCCTTGAACCTGAAGTACGGCCCCGGCGGCTTTGCCGAAGAGCTTACTCGGGTTCCGCGGATGGCGAGCACCTATGTGGCTCTGAACTCAATGGACAGGGGGGCCGCAGAGGAATTGCTCAAAGCCGTCCCGCTGAAGGTACTGTGCGAGCATGAATCAGACCTGCTGTACTACTTCGCGCCCGCGCTGGCTCTGGAAGGCGCTCATGCAGCCGTACCCGGAGGAGTGAAGGCGGAGGCTCTCTGGACGACTCTCGTTGGCGCTAGTCCTCGATCTCCGGGAGCGTTCTTCCGGGCGCTGCTGGCCCGCAACGACGGCAGAGTGCTGGTTTATTTTTCGATGCTCGCGCAACTGGATCGGGCGCACCAGGCCTTTTTCACCGCAAATGAAAGCCGAGCCAAGCAATTCTACGATCTTCTGGTGTCGACCAGTCAAATGCGCACCCGGCCGTTTGCTCAATTCCGCGACTCGGGTTTTCAGCGCATGTTGCGCTCCGTGCCGCTGGATGAGGACGGGCACGTGGAATTTCCCGGATCTCCCGAAGTCTGGACGGTTGCCAAAGGGCGTTCTTCGACCGAAAGCCACACCGCTCAGCTGATGAAGAAGGTTAGCAAAGCCGCAGCTCCGGATCTCGAAGATGCGGTGCTGGTTCGGATGGCGGGCACGCAATACAAGGAAAACAACTTCCGGCTGACTGAACTCGATAACTTCCTCGCCGTTTCCTCGGTTGACGCGCACCGGATTGAACCGATGGATGACGAGTCAGCGTTGTTACTGGCTCAAAGCTATGCTGATTTTGCGGCGACATATCCTTATTTAACCGACCTGCGGACTTTGACGGCCAACGATTACCGGCAGTTCTTCTCCGCTTTCGAGCGCACCTTCAACCACTCCTCCGTCGATGCGAATCTGCAGCTCGGACAATTGCATGCTCTTACGGAGTTGATTTGCCTGCTGGTGCAACGCCGGGCAATCAACGACAATCAGGCGGCTGAGTTGATTCGGAAGATGGCAAACGGCCTGACCACGGCCGAGGACGGCGCGTCCTACACGGCAGCATCGCTAGAAACGATCCGCTCCATCCTTCACGTCTGCAACCAAAAGATCTCGACGGCCGATGAGGCACTCGAGTCCTGTCTGCTCGGACGTCATGCGGTTTCAAGCGACGAACGCTGGAAGCACTACCAACGCGTGCTCGATGCCCAGCATGTTCCCGGCCTGACGGCGATGCTGGAAATCTACGACGCGAGCAACGGACTCGCCTCCGCCAAGTCACCGCAGCAACTGGTCGACATTATTCAGAAGAGACTCGACACTTTCACGGCCGTCGACCTGCCCAAAGGAATGAATCTCTTGGGTGAGGAAAAGAACGTTGTGCTGCGGTACGATCCTGGTCCGGCACGCAAGGTCGCTCTGCAGATGAAGGAAAAAGCGGCCAAGAGAAAAGTCAATGCCAAAGATTTCGAGAAGCTGTCGCGGGAGTTGCAGAGCGAGCTTCAGGGTCCACTGGTTGCGGCACTTTCCGGCCCCCTGTATGCCTATTTCCTGCGCTCTTCTGACGCCATCGTGATGAGCGACCCTTTGCTTCTGCGCAAGCATCATTACTTTTCTTTCTCCGAACAGGGACGGGAGCATGAGCGGATCGTACAGTCCGACTTCAACGTGACCAGCGAGAAGGGTGGAAGCTATTTTGTGGGCGGTTTCGCACAATTTCCATACTCCGCAGGACTGGCCGCAGCCCATTCGAAGAACCTGGCGGCCGGTGTCGAGAGCATGGCTGCCCAACTGGCGACGATCCGAAGTGTGGACTGGGATCGATTTACCGAGTCGGACCAGCGTCTTGCCGCTTTGCGCATCATTGTCGCGCGAGAGTGGATCTATGAATCGGCACGAAAGCCGGATCTGCTTCGCGCCCTGAGCGAAGAAACGATGGGGCTTTTGTCATTGTCCCGGCGAGCGGACCTGCTGAATGGCATCTCGGCCCATGAATGGCCGAAGGCGTGGGATGCGATTACACTTCCCGAGTTGTTCGCTCTCGGGGACCGGTACACCAGACACTATCCCAAGGATCTGTGGATTTCTCAAGCCACGCTGGCTTTGCGCGAAATGGAAAAAACAGACAAAGATTCTCACCTTAACGTGCTCGGCGCTGTGCCGACACACATTTTCGGATGCAACCATCCTCACTTGCTAATCGATGCTCCCTATGAAGAATATGAGCATCATCTGTCGCCGGAAATGGGAGAACGATCCGCTGAGTTCAAGCTGTTTCTCGTCTTTCAAGGAGACCGCTTAGGATTGCAACCGGAAGTTTTGGAAAACGCGGATGAGAAGCTCGCCGTCAAGGCGTTCCGCAAGGCACAAATGACCGACTACCGGGATTGGCGTTCGTTGTTGAACGCATACGCATCGGTCAATCCCGCAGACTTACAACAGGCGATTCACAATGAGTAACCTCAGACGCCTCCTTTGGATTTGTCTCGTGCTGGTAGCGCCGTCTGTGGTGGATTCGGCTCAGGACTCCCTGGCCACGATCAAGGTCGACGTGCGCCTGGTAGAGGTCTACGCAACCGTTCTTGATCACAAGGGAAAGTACGTCGATGGACTGAGACGCGACGATTTCCAGATCCTCGAGGATGGCAAGCCCCAGCGGATTTCCATTTTTGAGAGCAATGCAGGCGCTCTTTCCTGCGCCATTCTGCTGGATACTACCGGAAGCATGCGGGAAGCGCTTCCACGCGTAAAGAACTCCGTCACCAAGCTCGTTGATGAATTGGCGCCGCAGGACTCCGTCGCGATTTTCACTTTCGACGATCACCTAACCGTTCGGCAGGATTTCACGACGGATAAGGACGCAGCCAAGCGGGCGGTGCTTCGCACTCGAGCAGCCGGAAACACAGCGCTGTTCGACGCGATTTCCGATGCCGCCGAAGAATTGGCAAAGCGACCGGGTAAGAAAGCCCTGATTGTTTTTACCGACGGAGACGACAATTCCAGCCTGCTCACTGCCAGCGGAGCGATCGCCCAGGCTAAGAAAGTTGGGATTCCCTTATACGCAATTGCAGAGGGTGAAGCGACGCACTCCTCAGAACTCAGCAAAGTGCTGAATGAGTTGAGTGAAAACACCGGCGGGATGTCCTACCGGGTCAAAAAGCCCGACGATATTGAAGAGATCTTTCAGACCGTTGCCAACAACCTGCGCCACCTCTATCTGATGAGCTACAAGCCTTCAGCCGAGGGAGCCGACGGGAAGTGGCGCAAGATCGAAATTCTTGTGAGCGGGGTGGAGAACTACCACCTGCGCGCCAAACAGGGATACTTCCCGCAGTAAAAAACCACCGAAAGATTGAGCCAATCTCACAGCCGCCAACGGACTCTAACCCCCGAGGCGAATCCTTTTTGGGCTTCAACGGGTTGCAGGAGAAGATTTGAACCATCCACGGGCAGGCCGCATGGTCGCGAAATCGGGTCCAATTTTCGCGCATTCATTGCGCTACATTTGCGCAAATTTTCTCGGGGACTGACCTCCAGAGCTTAGCTTGCAGGCCGTCCGGCAATTGTTGGGTTCTCTGAACAGGATTCGGAGGCATCGCTTGGGCGCCGGTTGGGGCGAGCCCAACCGTTGATACCCAAAGAAGCACTGGGAAACGCAATCGCGGCATTTTCCCGCCTCCAGGAACATTCATTCGTAACGAACAGCGACCAGCGGATCGACCTTCGTGGCGCGCCGAGCTGGAAGAAAACACGCTATCATCCCGACACTGCCGAGAACGAGGATGACTCCCAGAAGTGTCCATGGGTCCGTTGCGGAGACACCATAGAGTTGGCTGGCCATCAAGCGAGTGAGAGCGAGGCTCATGGCGAGTCCAATCAGGACGCCCGCCAGGACCGGTCGGAGTCCTCCCCACAGAACCATCCGAAGAACGCTCTCTGGCTGAGCTCCGAGCGCCATACGAATGCCGATATCGTGCGTTTGCAGGGATACGGTGTACGACATCATGCTGAAGACACCAATGGCGGAAAGAATCATGCCGATTCCGGCGAATACGGTGAGGAGGAGAAACCCGAATTCCGGCCCAGTCAGGAATTCGCGGTGCAAAATGCGTTCCAGCGGCGCTGTGTCCGCGAGAGCCACGTTCTGGTCGATACTCGATACCGCCTGCCTCATATTCTCCTGGATCGAGTCCGGACTGACCGCAGTCCGCACCAGAATTGTGTCGTCGGCCAGGGCAGTGATGGTATGAGGAATAAAAGCTTCTGGTCGAGTGTCATTCACTAAGCCGTCGTTGCGCGCGTCGCCCACGATTCCCACAATTTCAAAGGGTTTCTGGCGGGGAACGGCCATCAGACTGTTCAACTCCTTCAGTTCTATGGTCCGCCCGATCGGATTCGATTCCCCAAAGAAGTCGTGCGCGAACTTCCGGTTGATCACAGCCACATATCTGGCGGAGTCGATGTCGGCAGCCGAGAGTAGCCGGCCGCGAAGGAGTGGCAGACGGATCGTTCCAAAATAATCGTCATCGACCAAGTCGAAAACACAAGTCCACGTTTGGGAATGTGCCGATCCTGGGATGTTAAGTTCCGACGGGTTGGCTCGCACCACAGGCAGACTATCAGACAAAGTGAGACTGATTACGCCGGGCAGAGCGGCGATACGCGGCAAGAGTTGCTGGAAGAAAATCTGCTTTGTGGCAGCCGTGGTGTACTGGCCATTCGGAAAGATGACAGGCGCGACCAGAATGTTTTCAGCATCAAAGCCCACATCAACATCCATAAGCGCCAGGAAAGTCCGCATCATCAGGCCGCCGCCTGCCAGCAATACAATCGCGAGACTTATCTGTATCGACACGAGAATGGTAGGCAGCCATCCAGGCGGCGAGCTCGCGTCCGCGCCCTTTCCCGTATTCGAGAGTTGACGGCGAATATCGAAGCGGCTGGCTCGCAAAGCGGGTGCCAAGCCGCAAAGTAGCGTGGTCAGAAGAGCCACGACGACTGTCGCCAGCAGAGTGACGCTGTTAAGCCTGATTTCGGCTTCTGCGGGGATGCTGCCCGGAGGAATCGTCGCCTTCACCCATTGAATCCCGCCGTAGGCGAGGAGGCACCCGATGACGGTGCCAGCCAGCGCCAGCACAAAACTTTCGGCCAGTACTATACGAATTAAGTCACGGCGGGACGCACCTATGGCGGCACGCACAGCAAGTTCCTTCTCCCGCACGGAAGCGCGGAGCAGCAGCAGATTGGCGACGTTGCCGCAGGCGATCAGGAGCAACGTGAGGACTGCACCCAGGAGGATGTAAACCATCAGATGCAGCTTTCTAGTCCAACGATCAGCTATTGTTCCCACGAATACTTTGAACTGCTTCGGAAAAAGCTCAGGATGCATCCCGGCTTCATTGTGTGCAATTACATCAACGTTGGCCGCAGCTTGCTGCAAGCTGATACCCGGCCTAAGGCGCGCTATCGTAAAGACGTAGAGAGGCTCGCTGGCAGGCCCTCCAGCGGCGGCCGCCGTCATTTCCGCCGTGATCTTCATCGGAATCCAGATATCTGCGTCCAGCATGAGAAACCGCGGCGGCATGATTCCGATGAGGGCACGGGATCTCCCGGCTAGGGTGAGGGTCATCCCCAGCACTTTTGGATCACGATTGAACTTTTCCCGCCACATGCGATCACTTATGACAAAGACGGGCGGAGCGTCCGGTTCTCCGTCCGATTCCGTGATCTCACGCCCAAGCATTGGCCTTACGCCGAGGCCGGAAAACATGGCTGGATCGAAAAATGCGGCAACGGTACGGTAGGTAGAATTGCCCAGTCTGTAGACCAGATAAAGTCCCGTGCAGGCCATCATGTCGCTGAAGACGTGATTCTGTGCCTTGTAGTCGAAGAACGTTTTCGCGGTGTGATAAGTGGGGCCATACTGTCCGGGCTGTGCTAGATCGTGGATGTAGATGTGCACGAGTTGCTCAGAGTTCTTGTAAGGAAAAGGATCAATCAGGACGCTGTAGACAACGCTGAAGATAACAGTCGTGGCGCCTATTCCGAGCGCCAACGCGACTAATGCAAGCGCAACTGATTTGCGATCCCTACGTAAGGACCGCATCGCGTACCGCAGGTCCAGGATGAGCCTACGCACGATATTCGTATCCTCTGTAGTTGTCGTTTGAAACGGCTGTCGGCCCTGCCTCACATCCAGAGAGAACGGTATTGTCCCTCAGGAAACGGATAATTTGCAAAGAAATCGCGGCTGCAAAAGCTCACGCAGGAAGTCCTTGAGATAACACACGGCTCAGGACTTAGGCTGCTGTTTGATCTTGCTGAGGCATTTATGAGATGGGTTGTAGTCTAGAGAGAGTTCAGAGCCGCCGTAGCGCCATTTTGGCCGCATGATATCCGCACATTCCGTGCACACTTCCTCCCGGTGGCGTTGAGGCGGAACAGATGTATATATTCTTTGCGGAAGTAGCATAGAGTTTTCTTGTAGGTCGAAACAGCATTTGACGAAGATCGAGGACTCCACCTCCAATGTCACCGCCCACAAGGTTCGAGTCCATGCTCTCGAGCAGCGCGGGATTGAAAGTGCGGCGCGCGAGAACGGTGTCACGAAAACCCGGGGCAAACCGCTCAATCTGATCCTCGATCTTCTCGAGCATGTCCAGGTTCGCTCCATTCGGGACGTGGCAGTACGCCCAAGCTGTGTGCTTGTCTCGAGGAGCGCGTGATGGATCGAACAATGTCGGCTGAGCAAGTAAGATGAACGGGCGATCGGCGCATTTTCCGCTACGCACAGCCTGCTCCGAGGCGGCAATTTCTTCGAAGCTTCCTCCCAGATGGACGGTGGCAGCACGACGGCATGCAGCAGCTGTCCACGGGATTGGATCGCTTAGCGCGTAGTCAACTTTGAATGCGCCGGGGCCGTAACGGAACTTACTCAGTCGCCGTCGATAGCTTTCCGAAAAACGCTGGCCGCCGAGCGCGAGAAGCTGTTGCGGCGTAACATCGCAAAGAATCACTTCGTAGTGGGTCAGCGTCTCGAGCGACTGGACCCGTGACGACGTGATCACCTTACCTCCGAGTGTCTTCAGGTAACCGCAGAGCGCATTCGAAATGGACTGAGCTCCTCCGCGCGGAATCGGCCACCCGACCGCGTGTGCCGGCACTGCCATCACGATTGCGAATGCGCTGCTCAAAGGCTCATCCAACGCGAGAAACGAATGAGCAGCCAAGCCGGCAAAGAGTGCGCGCGTGCGTTGGCTCGAAAAACGACGGGCCAGTGTTTTCGCGGACAGCAATGCATTCATTCCAAAGCGGGCCAGCAGCCAGGGATGACGTGGAATCGCAAGAACAGGGCGCAGCAGCTCAGGAGCCAATTCTTCCCAGTGCTCAACCAATGGGGCCATAAGCTTGCGCCAGGCTTTGCCGTCCGGGCCCAAGTGAGCTGCGGCGCTTTCCAGATCGCGCTCCAGCATTACCGCGGTTCCGTCGTCCAGGGGATGAGCGAGGGGAGCGGGCGAGCGAATCCACTCCAGTCCGTGCTCCTCGAGGGGAAGACCAGAAAACAAGGGCGAGCTAACACCCAGCGGATAAACCGCGGATCCAAAGTCATGCAGGAACCCGGGCAGAGTCAACTCCATCGAGCGCGCCGCCCCGCCAGGTGTGGCTTCCGCCTCGAACACCTCGACGCGCAGTCCAGCCTGGGCGAGAACGATCGCCGCCGCGAGCCCATTCGGACCCGCTCCTACCACGCATGCTTTGCCACTTTCAGCCATAGCATGGAATACGATTGAGCTGCCGCAGCCGATTCAGTCTCTTGGTTCCGCATCCGGCCATTCAACGACTTGGATGTTTCCATTTTGCATTCGTTCCAACGTCGGTGCGTATCGGCCCAGCATTTGCCGACGCCACCACATCCCGGTGTTTCGCTTCTCCGCCATCGACGTGAACCAGTATTGCCACAGCACAGCCCGAATTTGACGAGGCGGCTGCTGCGGGAAAGGATTGTCGGCAAAGAGCTCGAGAACATCTTTGCCGTTCGAGAGCAGTCGAACTTCCGTGTTGGGCACAATCGGATATTCTCGCCAGGAACCTAACGAAGCGAACCAGAGGTTCCAGTCGAATCGCGGCTGGTAGGGCGCGTAAATCCGCGGCGGCTCTTGCAGCTCTTGAGGCTTGTAGCGAAAGTGATAGGGCAGCCAGCTCTGACCATCGTCGGAACCCTGAAATTCGATTTCATAACGCCCGCGTGTCATGACGGCGAACAGGCCGTATCGATTGGCAATGCGAAAGGGCTCGAGCGCAACCACGGGAAAGCTCGGAAGGGGCAAACTGGTCAGCATCTCCGCCACGCTCACGTAGAAGATCCAGACCAGCATGACCGCGCTAAGGCTCAGTTTCACTAACTTCCAAGCACGGTGAGCAACGGCGGGCTCTTCCCCCGGTTCGCTTGTCGAGGGAGGGTTTGCAATCGACGCAGAGGAGTCCACGGCCCACCTGATGGGGATAACTTTTTGCATGAACTGATCGTCGAGCAACAATACGCCTAGAGCGAGAACCAGGTAATTGAGAAAGGTGTAGTTTGCCGTGAGAATGACACCGATTTCCCAAGGCGTCACAATGAAAAAACACACGATTCGCCAGCGCCGCGGCAGAAACAACATCCAGACCAAACCCAATTCCAGCGCCAGGGTCGCCCACACCGTCGCGGCGTGAAATGCGTGGGGCAGATGCTGCGTGTACCATCCAATCCAGGTAGGAAGCGGCCCGTTCTGGTAATACTCATCCATCGCCGTGAAGTTGCGCCATTCCGGATCACCGCTGAGAAGCTTCGCCATACCGGATTCGAAGTAGATCCGAAACCATTCCCATTGGAGCAGGAACAGACTTGCGCGTGATGCCGGATGCGCTCGTCCAAGTCCGGGACGCAACCCCGGGGGCGCGAAGAAAAAGGAGATGAATCCGGCCTCCAGCAACATGCCATCCGACTGATAGCCGGAGAAGTCCTGGGCCGCGCTGACGAAAGAAAGGAAACAGACGAAGCAAATCGCCACCATGGCGCGCGGCCAGAAGTTCAATAGCAGGAGCAACGATGCAATCATCCCTGCCCAGCAAAGCGCATTCAGCATCCCTGGGCCGCTCGAAAACCAGAGCAGCGTTGGCGCATACCACAAGCGTTCCCAATGGCCCAAGGATTCGGCCAACGCCTGAAGATAGTGACGCGCAGGAAGAATTCCTTCCGGCCCAATCAGTCCGTGGGTCTGAAAGACGAGCGAGAAAAAAGCGGAAAAATAGATCGCGCCCAGCGCACGGAGGAACAGCCAGCGAGGAATGTCGCGTTTTGACCCTCCCTTCGGAGCATCAAAGAGCCATGCGGCCGCTGAAGCAGCAGAAGAAACCATCGGCTGCAATTATACGAAGGCGGACTTACGGAACTTTCAAAGCGCTGCTCGCGGACCGAGCTGCGACGAACGATAGGATTGAGGGACGACGGCCTCGAGAACGGGGCTCTAGGATTCCAGTTGCGAGAGTTGCTTCCTGGCGTCCCGGGCATCGCTCGATTCAGGACTCATCCGCAACATTCTCTGCAATTCTTCACGGGCATTCGCGATCTTGCCGCTTTTGGCATACGCCATGCCGAGATGGTAATGGTAGCGCGGACTATCCGGCGCGTTGTTCTCGTGGCTGAGCGCCAGCGCGGCCTGAAGACTATCGATTGCGGAACGGTAAGCGCCCTTCTGGTAGTAAATCCAGCCTAGAGTATCGGCGACGTCGGCCGAATCTGGAAGTGTTCGGCGAGCGCTTTGAGCAAGTGAGAGTGCGATATCGAGATCGCCGCCCGTGCGCAGCATCACGTATGCAAGATTGCAGGAAGCAATGGGATCTTCGCGCCGTATGGTCAAGGCTTTCTGGTAGGAGTCTCCAGCTTTTGACCAATCTTGCCGAGATTGGTAAAACTGCCCGAGTAGGTCGTGAAAGCTGGCTTCCTGCGGATTGTCTTTGGCCGCCTGCTGATAGACGGCAATGGCGTCATCCATATGGCCGTTCGCAGCTTCGACTTGTCCGAGCTTCAGGATCGCATCCGTGTTGTTCTTGTCGAGCACGATCGATTTCTCGAGCGCTGCTTGAGCTCCAACCAAGTCCTTCTTTAACTGAAACAATAGCGTACCGAGCAAATCGTAAAAACCGCTGCTGTCCGGCACCTTGCTGATCTGAGTGTTCACAGCCGTGATGGCCTTGTCGGTTTGCTTCATCGCCACATACGTATTCAGCAAACCGCGAAGCGCATCGTTGGATTTTGGATCATGAGCGAGCGCCTGCCGAAACAAGCTTTCCGCCTGGTTGAACCGCCTTTGAGCAAAATTGACATTCCCCAATTGCACGTAGCCCGCGGAGCCTGTGGGCGACACCTCCATGGCTTTGCGCGCGTCGGTCTCTGCCGCCGGAAAGAGCTGGCGATTGATCTCGGAAACCGCTCGTAAAGCGTATCCATCGGGCGACGCCGGTCGAAGGCTGATGAGTTGCGTACTGACCTGTTCGAGAGTCGCCATGTCGCCCTTTCGCATGGCTAATAGAGCGAGCTCACGCTGGGCATCGATTAGCTCAGGGCGCAGTCGTACGGCGTCCCTCCACTCGGTCTCGGCGTTTTCGAGGATTCCGGCCTTCTGGAACGCGAGTCCAAGCTGGTAATGGGCCATACCATTGTTGGGATCATTCTTGGTCACCGTTTGCAGGATGGAAACGGCAGCACTCGCGTCGCCTTTGCGAAGACAGATCTGTCCCCGGTAAATCAGGCCATCACTATCGCTGGGGTCAGCTTTCAAAATCTCATCATCGATCGTGCTCGCCTCTTCGAACCGGTTGGTGTGGATCAGGAGGTCGGTGTAATTCTTTTTCACCAGAAGGTCTTCGGGATGCTCTTGATAAAGCGTTCGGTATTCCTTGGCAGCATCACCAAGATCGCCAACGCCCAGGTAGAAATCGCCAAGCAGACGATAGCCGGCCGAATTGTCAGCGAACCCTCGCTTTGCCTGAATCAGAAGACTTTCGGCTTCGCTCTTCTTCCCTTCATCGAGGTACAAACGCGCCAGCGCGGCGGCGGGCTCAGGATTCCCGGGATTCGTCTGCATGCTTTCGCGGAGCTGCGCTTCCGCTTCGTGGAAGCGGCTGCGTACTTCATAGTAGCTGGCGAGCATCAGCCGCGGGCTGACCGACTTAGGATCCAGCTCGATCGCCTTGTTGAAATTGGTCTCCGCGCGATCCGCTTGATGGTTTTTCAGTTGGATTAAGGCGAGCTTCGCGTACAGACTTCCCTCGGTCGAATTGAGACCGATTGCCTTCTTGGCTTCCTGAAGGGCCGAGGCAAAGTCGTTTTCCGCTGCGCATAGATCTGCAGCCGCCGCATGAGATTCTGCATCGGCCGGGCGATTCTGAAGCAGCCAGTCGATTTGCTCTTTCGCCGGTTGAAGATCTCCGCTAGCGATCAGCAACTTGGCCAAGTCCAATCGCGCCGAGTAATTCTCGGGCTCGAGCTGAAGCGTGCGGCCTAGTTCCTGCGCTGCCCGAAGCCATTGCTGCGTGTTCAGAAAGACCCGGGCTAGTTGGGAGTGGGCGTCGCCGTATCCGGGGTCAACGGCCAGGGCATTGCGGAACTCGATTCCGGCCTCATCAAACTTTCCCTCTGTGAAATAGCGCTGTCCACGATCGAAGTACTTGTGCTTGCGGACATTGGGATCGCGGGAACATCCGAAAAAGAAGGAGATAGAAACCAAGACCAGCAGAAGATACAGGGCCGGAAACTTCCTCACTAACAGGACCTCCCACTGCCGGTGCCTGGCAACGATTACCACTATAAGGCAACGGCTCGTAACCCTCTATGGCTCTTCCGTGGTGTAACTGTTGGGCGGGCTGCACGGAAAAAG
>Ga0187783_10002000_pt1 | contig 15163 bp, 13 predicted proteins | sample 1015_SJ02_MP02_2_FD_132471 | JGI IMG/M metagenome (GOLD analysis project Ga0187783, IMG submission 132471) | Tropical peat soil microbial communities from peatlands in Department of Meta, Colombia - 1015_SJ02_MP02_20_MG | ecosystem: Environmental > Terrestrial > Soil > Wetlands > Peat | place... | reverse complement strand
GTCACCAACGACGTGGGCGGCTCGTTCGGCATCAAGGTGCACGTCTATGCCGACGAGATGGCGGCTGCGGCGTTGTCCAAACTGCTCAAGCGGCCCATTAAATTCGTGGCCGATCGGGTCGAAAGCTTCGTCACCGATATTCACGCCCGCGATCATCGGGTGGCCGCCAAGGTAGGTGTCCGGCGTGACGGGACGCTGACGGCTTTCGAAATCGACGATCTGACCGGGATCGGGCCTTACTCGGTCTATCCGCGCACCAGCGGCATCGAGGCGAACCAGATCGTCAACCTGGTTGGAGGACCCTATCGATGCAGCAATTACAGGGCACGCGCGCGGGTCGTATTCCAAAACAAGAACGTGATGTGTCAATATCGGGCGGTCGGGCATCCGATCGCGACCGCTGTCACTGAGGTGCTAGTCGACCTCGCCGCCGAGAAGATCGGCATGGATCCGGTGGCCATCAGGCGGCGTAATCTCATCGCCGACGACGGCTATCCGTGCGCCGCCGCATCGGGCCTCAAGTTTGAGAGGCTCAGCCATCATGCCTCGCTCGACAAGCTCCTCGCGATGATGGACTACGAAAAGTTGCGAGCCGAGCAGCGGGATCTGCGCCGCGCCGGCGTCTATCGCGGCATCGGGTTGGCATCGTTCATCGAGGTCACCAATCCGAGCGCCGCCTTTTATGGGGTCGGTGGCGCACGCATCTCCTCGCAAGATGGCGCGACAGTCCGGCTCGACGCCCAGGGCAGCGTATACGTCCAAAGTGGCGTGACCGAACAGGGACAGGGCGCAGAGGCGGTGATCGCCCAGGTCACGGCAAGCGCCTTCGGGGTCCCGATTGAACGGGTTCGGGTCATCACTGGCGACACCGACAACACACCCTATGGGGGAGGCACCTGGGCATCGCGTGCGGCCGGGATCGGCGGAGAGGCCGCGTGGCGGGCCGGCAATGCGCTGCGCGCGCAGGTTCTCGACGTGGCGGCCAGCATTCTTCAGGCGCAGCCGGAAACCCTCGATATTCGCAACGGGATCGTCGTGGACGCACAGAACGGCCGTGAACGGCTGGGTCTCGAGGAGGTGGCGCGGATTGCTTATTTCCGGCCTGATACCCTGCCGCCCGGCTTTCAGGCCGAGCTGATGGCCACCCGGCATTATGTGCCGCGCGACTGGCCCTTCGCTTTCACCAACGGTGTGCAGGCGAGCCATCTCGAGGTTGATATCGAGACCGGCTTCGTCACCTTGCTGCGTCATTGGGTCGTGGAGGATTGCGGTACGGTGATCAATCCGCAACTGGTCGACGAGCAAATCCGCGGCGGGGTCGTGCAGGGTATCGGGGCCGCTCTGTTTGAGCATTGCATTTATGGCGAGGACGGTCAGCTGTTGAACGGCAACATGGCCGACTACCTGGTTCCCATGGCGGCGGAAATGCCCGACATCGAGGTCGGGCATGTGGTGTCCCCGACTACAGATTCAGAACTTGGCGCCAAGGGCGCCGGTGAAGCCGGTACGGCTGGGTCTCCAGGGGCGGTCCTGAACGCGGTCAACGACGCGCTCCGTCCGCTGCAAGCGAGCCACATCGTACAGATGCCTATCACGCCCGAGCGTGTGCTCGAGGCGCTGGGTCGGCTGTGAGCGTGAATCGGCCAAAGCTGCACGGGTCTGCCTCGGTGGACGCGCCGACCCGGACCGGGTTATACGGGCGGAGCGAACCAGCGACCCGCGGGTCGCTCAAACACGAAGAGTCCCGTGCTGACGGCCGATCCGCAAACGGGCGCACGCCGATCTCGCCGGCCGCGACGCGCACGGGGTTGCTGACCTCCGGTGACTCCATCGGTCGACACCGGACCCGTAGGGTTCGCGAACTGTCCGGCGAGACGGCTGTTTGACCAAGGAGAGAATGCGATGGCCAAGGGCGGCAAAGTAGTGATCACCTGCGCGGTGACGGGCGCGATCCACACCCCGTCGATGTCGCCCTATCTGCCGGTCACACCGGACCAGATCGTCAATGATGCGCTGGCCGCCGCGGAGGCCGGCGCAGCCATCCTGCATCTGCATGCCCGGGATCCGCAGACCGGACGGCCTGATCAAACTCCCGAGGCATTTGCCCGATTCCTGCCTCGGATCAAGCAGCAGACCAAGGCGGCGATCAACATCACAACTGGCGGCAGCCCGTTCATGAAGGTCGAGGAGCGAGTGCTCCCGGCCGCAACCTTCAAGCCGGAGGTTGCCTCGCTCAACATGGGCTCGATGAACTTCGCACTGTTTCATCTGCTCGATCGTTACAAGGAATTCAAGTACGACTGGGAGCGGCCATTCTTGGAATCGACCCGCGACCTGGTGTTTCGCAACAGCTTTAAGGATATCGAATACATCCTGCGAACCTGCGCAGACAACAATACTCGTTTCGAATTTGAATGCTACGACATCGCGCACCTCTACAATCTGCGCCATTTTCTCGACCGCGGTCTGGTCAAGCCGCCGCTGTTCGTTCAGTCGGTGTTCGGTATTCTGGGCGGCATCGGCGTGCATCCGGAGGATGTGATGCACATGAAGCGAACCGCGGATCGATTGTTTGGCGACCAATATCGGTGGTCGGTGTTGGGCGCGGGGCGTAATCAGATGGCGATCGCCTCGATGTCGGCCGCGATGGGCGGCAATGTGCGCGTGGGCCTTGAGGACTCGCTGTGGATCGGGCCTGGCAGGCTGGCAAAATCCAACGCTGAACAGGTCCGTATGGCACGTCAGATCCTCGAGGGATTGGGTCTTGAGATTGCGACGCCTGATGAGGCACGTGAGATTCTCGCGCTCAAGGGAGCCGATAAGGTAGCCTTCTAGCGCGTCGACCACAGAGCGGACTCGGGGTGCGCCAAGCCGGAGCTTTTGGGGAGACCATTGGATGGACATTAGAGTCGGACGCCAGGCAATCGACGAAGCGTCCAGGAAGCTTAGCAATTGGGGTAAGTGGGGCCCCGACGATCAAATCGGCACGCTGAATTACATAACGCCCGCCGACGTCGTGAAGGCAGCTTCACTGATCAGGACCGGCAAGGTGTTTGCACTCGGCATTCCGCTGGATCGCCATGGTCCGCAGACGGGCCTGTTCGGAGGTCGCTGGAACCCGATCCACACCATGCTGGCGACCGGTACCGACGCCGTGGCCGGTCGGCAGGATTCAAGCGTCGGACTGCGTTATGCCGACGATGCGATCAACATGCCAGTGCAGGGGGCGACTCACTGGGATTCGCTCGGTCACATTTTTTATGTCGACAAGATGTACAACGGCTACGACGCCCGTCTGGTTGACTGCAACGGACTCAGTAAGCTCGGCATTGAACATACCCGCAACAGGATGAACGGACGCGGCGTATTACTGGACATTGCTCGACACAAAGGCGTCGAGTTTCTGGAAGACGGCTATGGGATCTCCAATGATGATCTCGATCGTTGCGCCGAAGCTCAGGGCGTCAAGATCTCGCGTGGCGACTTCGTCATTCTGCGCACCGGACAAATGGAAAAATGTCTTAAGACCAGACATTGGGGCGGCTATGCCGGCGGCGATGCACCCGGAGTTAAATTCGAGAACTGCTATTGGTGTCACGAAAAGCAGGTGGCGGCGATCTGCTCTGATACCTGGGGCGTTGAGGTGCGTCCGAACGAAACCCGTGAGGCTAACCAGCCCTGGCATTGGGTGGTGATCCCGGCAATGGGACTTACCATGGGCGAAATGTTTTATCTTAAGGAGCTGGCGGAGAATTGCGCCGCCGACCGAGTGTACGAATTCTTCTTTTGCGCGCCACCACTCATCATTACCGGCGGGACTGGCTCCCCAATCAATCCTCAGGCCATCAAATAGATCATGGACCGGGGAGATGGATGAGATGAAAGCGGCATGGGGGAGTTTTATCGATAAATCCCGAGGGCCTGCAGCGCAGCCGATGGGAGTCGCAGTTGGAATGTGATGTGTCTGAGGGGTCAGGGGCGATCCGAGTGTAAAGGTCCTAGAGGCAACCGACAGAAGAGTAACTCGAAGAGGTAAGGAGGTCGCCATGGCCCACCATCTCAAGCGCGGCTTGGACGCAGCCGTCGCAAAGGCGACAGAAGCGAGCGTTCGCCATACCGTCGAGTCGATCCTTTCCGAGATCGAGCAGCGCGGCGACGAGGCGGTTCGCGGGTATTCGGTCCAATTGGACCATTGGTCGCCGGCCTCCTTCCGGTTGACCGAAGCTGAGATCGAGCAAGCCATCGCCCAGGTATCAAGGCGGGATCTCGAGGACATCCGCTTTGCTCAGGCACAGGTGCGCCGGTTCGCTGAGCACCAGCGGGCAACGCTTGCCGATCTTGAGATTGAAACCCTGCCGGGTGTGGTGCTTGGTCACCGACATATCCCGGTGAAGAGCATCGGCTGCTACGTGCCGGGCGGGCGCTATCCGATGGTAGCCTCCGCCCACATGTCAATCGTGACCGCTCGGGTGGCGGGCGTGAAACGGATAATCGCCTGTGCGCCGCCATTCAAGGGCGGACCACATCCGGCCATTGTTGCGGCCATGAAGCTTGGTGGCGCTGACGAGATCTACGTACTGGGAGGGGTGCAGGCGGTGGCCGCGATGGCTCTAGGCACCGAGTCGATCGCGCGGGTTGACATGATCGTCGGGCCTGGCAACGCCTATGTGGCGGAAGCCAAGCGTCAGCTGTTCGGCCGCGTCGGCATCGATCTCTTGGCCGGACCGACCGAGACCCTGATCATCGCCGACGACAGCGTCGACGCCGAAATATGTGCAACCGATCTGCTCGGTCAGGCAGAGCACGGCCCGACGTCGCCGGCCATCCTCGTCACCACTTCTGAGCAGCTCGCTCGCGATACCATGCGTGAAGTCGAGCGTCTGCTGACCATCCTGCCGACCGCCGACGCCGCGCGCAGGGCCTGGGAGGATTGCGGCGAAGTCATCGTTTGCGACAGCGATGACGAAATGGTGCGCGAAGCCGACCGCATCGCCAGTGAACATGTGCAGGTGATGACCCGCAATGACGACTATTTCCTTGAGCGGATGACAAATTATGGCTCGCTGTTCCTCGGACCGCGGACCAACGTTGCGTATGGCGACAAGGTCATTGGGACCAATCACACGCTCCCGACCCGCAAGGCCGCGCGCTATACTGGGGGGCTGTGGGTTGGCAAGTTTCTCAAAACCTGCACATTCCAGAAGGTACTGACTGATGAGGCAAGCACGGCGGTCGGCGAGTATTGTTCACGGCTGTGCGTGCTGGAGGGCTTTTACGGTCACGCCGAGCAAGCCAATGTGCGTCTGCGGCGGTACGGGGGACGCAATGTGGGATATGCCGAGCCTGCCGCGTAGCAATGCCGGATGAGATAGGCGGCGAGCGCATGACACAGACGGTCGCCACGCCTCTGACCCGCGCCCCCTCTTTTCGACTGGATGGCAAACGCGCGCTTGTCACAGGTGCGGGTCGGGGCATTGGACTGGCGGCGGCGGCTGCGCTCGCGGATGCCGGTGCGCAGGTAACGCTCGTGGCACGCACCCACGATGAAATCGAGCGGGCGGCGATGGCGATCCGCGGCCGTGGACAATCCGCGGTGGCACTTGCGCTGGACGTGACTGATACCGACAACATGCAGGTGGCGATTGCTGCGCAGCCGCCATTCGACATTCTGGTCAACAATGCCGGGACCAACCGGCCGGCGCCCGTGGTTGAGGTGACGCCGGCGGACTTCGATTTGATTTTCGCTCTCAATGCGCGCGCGGTTTTTTTCGTAGCCCAGGCGGTGGTGCGCGGTCTCCTGGCCGCACGTCGGCCAGGCTCGATCATCAATATCTCCTCGCAAATGGGCCTGGTCGGCAGCCCACGGCGCAGTGTCTATTGCGGGAGCAAGCACGCGGTCGAAGGCATCACCAAGGCCATGGCCGTCGAACTCGGTCCCCATGGCATTCGTGTCAACACACTGTGTCCGACCTTCATTGCGACCGAGATGACGAAGCCCTTCTTCGCGGACCGGTCGTTTTTCGACAGTGTGATTGGCAAGATCAAGCTTGGCCGACTCGGTACGGTCGACGATCTCACCGGCGCGTTGCTGTTTCTGGCTTCTGACGCCTCGGCGATGATTACGGGCAGTGCGCTCGTGGTCGATGGCGGCTGGACGGCCGAGTAACGCGTAGCACCGGGCAGTCAGCCCTAAGCCAAGCGCACTGGATAGACCGGTTTCTGACCGCTGAGCACCCGCGCAACGTCCGTGGCACACTTGGTCTGCAACTCGTCGAGCGCCTCCACCGAATAGAAGGCGGTGTGGGGCGAGAGAATGACGTTGTCGCGCCCGAGCAGTGGCGAATCAGCCGCAAGCGGCTCGGTGGCAACCACATCAAGGGCGGCGCCGCCGATCCGGCCGGCATCGAGCGCAGTGATCAAGGCGGCCTCGTCGACCAATGGCCCACGTGCGGTATTCACCAGGTAGGCGGTGGGTTTCATCCTGGCAAAGGCGTCACGGCCAAACAGCCCGCGCGTTGCGGCGGTCAGCGGCGCGTGGATCGAAATGAAGTCGGCGATACGCAACAGCTCGTCGAAACTTGTCGACTCGACTCCCTCGGAGGTCATGCTGGCCGGCGCCACAAAAGGGTCGTGGCTGACAACGCGCATCCCGAACGCCTTAGCCTTTGGGGCGAGGCAGCGCGGGATGTTGCCGAAGCCGACGAGGCCCAGCGTGCACGTGCTCAGGCGCTTGATCGGAACCACGGCCGGCATTTCCCAGCGGCCCGCCTGAACCAGACGGTTGGAGAAGGGGATCTTGCGCGCGAGCGCCAAGATGAGCGCCATGGCGTGATCGGAGACCTCGCGCACGCAGTAATCCGGGACGTATGTGACGGTAATTCCCAACTCGCGAGCGGCCGTCAAATCGATATTGTCGACCCCGATGCCGAACCGGCCGATCACCTTGCAGCGCTGCAATTGCCGCAGCAGATCCCCAGGCAATTTGGCATAAGTCACGAACAGCGCATCGGCATCCCGGGCCACTGTCAGAATATCCTCAAGTGAAGCGCTGCGCGCCAACTTAAGCTGAGGCTCGAGATGGGCGAGCGCCGCCATGGCCGGATCGAGAGAAGGGAAAACGCTGTCGGTAACCGCAATGAGGGGAGAGCGCATGATTGGGCTCCATCTGGCGGGGGCACGATCTTCATCAGCCAGTCCCCATCAGCCGTGGTCAGGCCACGCTGTGGCTCAGGCCGTGGCGGCAAGTACCTGCGGATTGACGCAGTTTGGCGGGCGGTGCCCCTGCAGGAAAGCGATTAGATTATCCACCACGATGTTGGCCATCACCTCGCGCAGTTCCACTACCGCGCTGCCCATATGGGGAGTCAGCACGACGTTCGGCAGGGCTCGCAGCGCCGGTTCGACTGTCGGCTCGTGCTCGAATACATCAAGCCCGGCGCCGGCAATGCGCCCCGTTTGCAACGCGCGGGTCAGCGCGGCCTCGTCAACGATCGGCCCGCGTGCGGTGTTGATCAAGATCGCACTGCTTTTCATGAGATTTAGCTCGCGCTCGCTGATCATATGCCGAGTCTGTGCCGTCAGAGGGACATGCAACGAGACGAAGTCCGATTGGGCCAGAAGCGCGTCAAGCGGCGCATGGACGAGCCCGAACCGCTGCTCGAATTCAATCGGCTTGCGACTGGGTGTGTAGTAAAGACACTCCATGGCGAACCCCTTGGCCCGCTGCGCGACCGCGCGGCCGATGCCGCCACCACCGCCGATCAGGCCAAGGACCTTGCCGGATACGCCTGCGCCAGCAAGGTGGCTTGATTGCGATCCCGGAAAGCCCCCAGCTCGCAGCATGCGGTCGCCTTCAAGCATGCGGCGCGCCACCGCGATGATGAGGCCAAAGGTCAAATCGGCCGTGGCTTCGCCGACAATCGCCGGAACGACGGTGACCGGGATGCGGCGCGCCGTGGCCTCGGCGACGTCAATATTGTCCGGAGTGATCGCCATCGACGTTACGGCGCGCAGCTTGGGATTGGCACCGATCACATCGCGATCGACGCGATCATGCAGCAGCGAAAACAGAATGTCGTGGTCGCGCAGGGCGGCACACAACGCGTCCTTGGGCAGGATCTGGCTGTCGTCCGGATTGAGGGTCACCTGGCCTACATTGTGCAGGCGTTGAAGAGCGCTCAGCGCGATCGGTTGGGTGACGAAGATGCGGGTGACCATCAGACGATCCAACGCACGATGCCGGCGACCCCGTCAACTGCGACTTGTGCGCCGTCAGGAATCTGTCGGGTCGCGTCAAGGACGCCGAGCACCATCGGAATGCCACGCTCGCGCGCCAAGGACGCCAGATGAGAGGTGCTGCCACCGAGTTCGGCTACGACGCCAGCGACCTGTGGCAGCACGTGGCCCAAGGAGGGTCCTGCCACGCGGGTCACTAGGACGTCGCCGGGAGCCACACGAGCGAGCTCGCATTCGCAATTGATCACGCAGGCCCGCCCCGATCCCCACCCGATACCGGCCGGGTGGCCGCTCAAACCAGGGTGCTGCAACCAGATTTCGTCTGGGACCTTGATCGGGTCCATTTGTAGCGGCCGTGCCTGCAACAATTTGAAACCGTCCCGATCCATGGCCCATTCGATCTCGATCGGCATGCCGACAACTTCTTCGGCCTTACGCATGAGACGTCCAAGTCTTACCGCCTCGCCGGGTTCCAGGGATGGGGTGCTGACGAGGTCGGGGGGCGTCGCCTGTGCGGCGGTACCGTTGCCGTGGAGACAGGTGTCCTGGTGGTTTTTGCGACCCGCATGCACCTGACGCACGAAGCCCTGCCGGCTGAGCGTGAAACGATCGGGCACGACCTCGCCCTGAGCGATCGCCGAGCCAAGACCCCAGGTGGCGCTCAACAGCATCTGATCATCGGCGGTGCGGCTCAGTCCGCCACCGGCGGCGCGCGCCGGAACGAGCGGCTGAATGAGCACCGCCATCGCGGTATCGGCAGGGCTTACCCCATGATTGGCCATGTAGCGTCGCGCGTTCGAGGTCCACAGTGCCGCCCAACAGGCGCGCACGGCGGTCAGCAGGTCGACTTCGCTTGTCAAGCCCAGGAAGCTCTCGAATTGTCCCGCGAAGCTGGCGCCGGCGCGATCCTCGATCAGCGCCGAGGAACGTACCGCCCCCTGATGCGCATGAGCCACGATGTCCTGACGCCAAGCTGCCAGAAGCGGTTCCAGGATCGCTGGTGCGATTGGCTCCTCATAGAGCTTCAGCCGGACGGCGACGCCAAGACGGCGAGCGTCAGGTTGATCGGTGGCGCGGTAGCGGTGGACGCTGTCGACGAGGCCGAGTTCTGACAACTGATGATGATAGGCCTGCGCGGTAAGGCAAAAACCGCCCGGCGTGGGGAGGCCAGCGCGCGCCAGGCGACTAAGATTGGCGGCTTTTGGACCGACCAGATCGGGATCGCAACCCTGTGGGGCGTCAAGCGGGAGGACGAAGACTTCCATTGGTCGGGACTCTAACGAGCGCCATTCGGGTTCGCGGCCAAATCACCGGCTGAACTGTCACACTCTCTTGTCAGGAACATGCCGGTCCGATCACGTCGAGGTTCCAATCGTCGGAGTCGAACCGTCACGCCTTAAATTGCGCGGCTGCGCCGGCAAGTCTGAGGCCCAAAGATGCCCGGACCTGGGCCAGCCGGCGGCCAATTGCCGGCCCGCATCGACTAGCGGACATGATCGCCATAACCCGGGATCGGATCGACCACGGTGATTTGCTTGACCGGGAAGTTGGAAATGATCTCGATCCTGTCGTCGTGCACGATAAGCATTTCCTCGATCCGCACGCCCCAGCGGAAGCGCTTACCGTGTTGGGTCTCGAGGGCAAACACCATGCCGGGTTTGATCTCGATCGGGTGGTCGAGCGACCAGATGCGGGAAATGACCGGCTGGTCGTACTGGGCGAGTCCAAGTCCATGGCCCCAAAGATTGGCAGCGGCCTGGTCCTCCTCTTCGTAGCCCCAGGCCTCCTTAGCGGAAGGCCACTTGGAGGCGATCTCGCGGGTTGTGGTGCCGGCCTTGACCGCATCGATCGAGTCGTAGAGCCATTCCAACGCGGTCGCGTAGATGTCCTTTTGCTCCTGAGTCGGCTCCTTGCCGACGCAGTAGGTTCGGTAATAACAGGACTTGTAGCCATTCCACGTCAGCGCGGCCAAATCCATGAAGACGATGTCGCCTGGCTGAATGATGCGATCGGAAAAATTGCGCCAGTTGGGCCAGGTGTTCGGGCCAGACGAGACGATCACGTCTTCGACATCCTCCATGCCCGGAATGCTGTAGAGGAACTGCATCAGATGAGCGGTGACCTGGTTTTCGGTGATGCCGGGGCGGAGGAATTTCATGCACTCCCAATGGGTGGCATCGCCGATCGCGCCGACGATGCGCATGCACTCCTGTTCGTCCTCGTTCTTAATCGCCCGGGCCTCCATCATCGGGGTCATGCCGTCAGTCCAGTTGATTTTGGCTTCTTGGAAGATCTGCAGCATGTTGATGTCGATGAAATCAACGCCGAGCTTTTCCTGTGCGACCCCGTGGCGTCGCATCTCGGAGAGGATGGCGTCGGTGAATTTCTTGACCTGCTGGGTCGAGGCCGGCCCTGCCGCTCCTTTGATCCAGGCATAAGACCAGCGGACGTTCTCCTTGGGAATCCACGGCGCGTGCCGTTCGATCTGAAACCCGATATCGCCCTGCTCGAACAGCACCGGCGCCCCGTCGCCGCAGAGCAGAGCATAACGTAGCCCCGGCTTGAGCCGATTCCAGCCGGGCGTCAGGGTTCCGGTCACATAGCGGACGTTCTCGTCATACATCAGCAGCATTGCTCCGAGTCCATGGGCCTTCATGCGTGCGCGCGCCCGCTCCAGGCGATGTTCGCGCATTCGCTCAAAGTTGATGCGCTGCTGCCAGTCCAAGCCGACGATGCCGAAGTTCGCTCCCATGGTTCCTCCTTGTAGGTTTCTGCCGGGGCTCTTGCCGGGAGTCCTATTCGATACTCGCAGTCGAAAGGTGCGGCCAAGGCCTTTTGAGGGGCGGCGGGGCGCTCGCCCACCAGCGATTCGGCCAAAAATGTAGCTGGACGCCATCCGCAGCTGAAATAATATGTTTTTGCTCGGGGCATTAGGTTTTTTGATGACAGACGCCAGCATGCGCCAGATTCGGGCGGTCGTCGCGGTCTGTGAGGAGGGGTCCTTCACGCGCGCGGCGGAACGCGAACGCGCCACGCAATCGGGGATTTCGCAACATATCGCGGCGCTCGAGCGCAACCTGGGGGTGCGGCTGTTCGAGCGGTCCAACGCCGGGGTCCGGCCGACCCCGGCGGGATTGCGCTACTATCGCCGCTGCGTTGAAGCGCTTGGCACGCTCAAGAGCGGCAGCGAGGAAATGCGGGCACTGGCGGGCCGCGTGACCGGCCATCTCGCCATCGGCCTGATGCCGACCTTCACCCGGGCAGCACTCGCGCCGGCGCTCAAGGACTATGTTGAAAATCATCCGGACGTAAAGCTGCGCATCATCGAAGGCTACAGCGCCACGCTGACCGACATGGTGCTGGCCGAGGATCTCGATTTTGCGATCGTTCCGACCTTTGAGGGGCGGCTGGGATTGCGTTCGCGTCTGCTCGCCCGCGATGGCGAGATGCTGGTTTCGGGACGCGCGCGGGGGTTGGCGCGACTCGCCCCGGTTCGGCTCATCGATTGCGTGCCGCTCAAAATCGTAGTGCCTGGAATGACCAATATCCGGCGTCGCAATCTGGAGATCTACTTCCAGACAAATGGCGTGCCGATTGAGGAAATGATCGAAATGGACGCCATGATCGGCACGCTCGAATTCGTCGCCGCGACCGACTGGGTTGCCGTGCTGCCTGGCCTCATCTGCGTCAACGACATGCACCGGGGCGATCTGGTCATCAATCCTATCGTCGATCCTCCGCTATTCGCCGAATTCGTCGTGGTCGAGCCGGCGCGGCGTGCGCTAAGCGTCCAGGCGCAGCTGTTTCTCGAACGTCTGGACGCGGAGGTGGCCGGGATCAGGGCCAGGTGGAGCAAAGCGGTTCCGTCCTTCGCGCTCGAGGGCCGCTGAGAGTACCAAGCTGGCGAACTGCCGATCCGCAAGGATTACCCGCCCTTGGGTTGGCGCCGGCAGCGATCACATTGTCAGCATCGTGATGCGTTTGGCGTCAAATCGCCGATGTGCATCGGCTTCTTCAAAGGCCGGATCGCGCGACCTTCCATCATCCTCATGTGCGTCGGACGACCGCAAAGGCAAAGTGATGGCCCGCCCCCCGGTTGTAGGCTTGGTCGATCCACAGCATCGCCAGCGGCTCGAGCAGGCGCGCGTTCCGCAGCGGACCGGCGTCGATCGCTTCAAACCCGATATCGCGTACCAGGCCCATGACCAATGGTTTGCGCGAGTTGTCGTCGCCTGCCACAAACATTGCAGGCACCTGCCCGTATCCAGACAGGTCGGCCATGTTGGCGGCGCCGGTGGTGTTGAAGGCCTTGAAGACCGTCGCGTTTTGCGCCCATTCGGCTACCCGCTCGCCGCCCGAAACGGTGTAGCCCACAACGAGCTCGAGCCCGCTCGGCCCCATGCCGAGGGGATTGGTGCAGTCGATGACCACCCGGCCCGAAAGATCTCCCAGGCCGCGCAGGGTGGCTTCCGCAGCTGGCCATGGCGTAGCAAGCACGATCACCTCGACGTCTCGCGCCGCCTCGGCCGGTATCGCGACATCCGGCAGGTCGCGGTATTTGGTGTCGGCCGGGTGGCGGACGCCGAACCGCACGGCGTGGCCGCATTTCAACCATCCCTGACCCAATGCCCGTCCAACATTGCCGGCGCCGATCACTGCAATCCGCATGGGTAGCACTCCTCAACTGGCCTCGTCTTCTTTGAAGGCTAATCGTCCCATCACGCCGACAACATGGCAGCGGCGGAGGGCTTGGTCGTCAAGCGGCCTTCGGAGCGCCCGGTTGGCGCAGCGGATGGGCGTCGGCAAAAGCGGGGATCTCGAGGCAGGTTTCGACGATGCGTGCCACAGTCGGGAAGGCCGATGCATCGCAATCGAACAGCTTCGCTCCAGCCGCATGGCTGACGACGCAGAGGTCCGCCATGGTCGGCTCATCGCCGTGACAAAAGCGGCCGGTTCGTGGATCGCGCGACAAGTGCGCTTCCAGCGCTTTGAGGGCCTCGGTGATCCAATGATGGATCCATTTCATGCGGCTCGCCTCATCAAGCTTGAGTTCGTGCTGCAGAAAATTGCGCACGCGAGGAACCACTAGCGGATGGGCGTCGCAGGCGACAATCTGCGAGAGGCCGCGCACCCGGGCGCGCCCCTTCGGATCGGAGGGCAGGAGCGGTGGCCTCGGATAACATTCGTCGAGATATTCGATGATGGCGAGCGACTCGAACAGGGGTGGGCCGTCACCATCGATCAGCGCTGGAATTACCATCAGCGGATTGACCGACGCAAAGGCGGCGCTGCACTGCTCGCCTTTGATCAGATCGACGAATTCGACCTCTGGCTTAAGGCCCTTGAGGTTGAGCGCGATGCGAACCCGAAAAGTTGCAAGCGATCGCCAGAACGAAAACAGTTTCATGGGGCTCTCCGATCAGGAAACGGCGAGATTAAGGGGCCTTGGCGCGGACTGTCCATTGCGCCTCACCTGCCAAGGATTGGCAGGCCGCGTAGGAAAGTCGTACACCGCCAATCACCGGCTCGGAACCAGCCCTGCCTTCGAAAGGAGTTGTTTGCCATGCCCCGCCTTCCTGATCTCGATCCCGCCACGTTCTCGGCCGAACAGCAGCGTGCCTATGACGCGATCGTGGCTGGACCCCGAGGCGCCGTACGTGGGCCGTTGCGGGTCTGGCTCCACAGCCCGGAGCTTGCGGATCGCGCGCAGGCATTGGGCGCCTTCTGTCGTTATGGCACCGGTTTGCCGCCGCGCCTGTCCGAACTCGCGATTTTGGTGACGGCCGCTTTTTGGCGGGCAGGCTACGAATGGTACGCCCACGCGCCGATCGGCCTGAAGGCCGGGTTGGATCCCGCAGCAATCGAGGCGATCCGTACCGGCCAACCCCCGATTCTGTCCCGCGGCGACGAGGCAACGGTCTATGAATTTGCGCGGGAGATGCTCACGCAACGTCATATATCCGACGAGACTTATAGGCGCGCTGCGGCCGAACTCGGGCCCAAGGGGGTTGTCGAACTTGTCGGCATCCTCGGCTATTACGGCCTGATTTCGATGACGATCAATGCGTTCGAGGTGCCTCTGCCAGAGGGCGCCGCCTCCCCCTTTTCGCCGACGCAGCCGGGCTAGCTCACTCCGACCACCGCTTTGAGTCCCGCAGCCTCGATGCCGGCCAGCGCGCAAGTCTCGTCACGATCCGACGTGTCGCCCGAAATGCCGACCGCTCCAAGCACGTTGCCGCCGGCGTCGTTGATCAGCATGCCACCCGGCACCGGGATGACGCGTCCGTGGCTGGCCACCGCCAAAGCGGTGATGAAGGCCGGCATCTTGGCGGCCCGCTCAGCAAACTCACGGCCGCCAAAGCCCATGCCGAGCGCGCCCCACGCTTTGCCGATGGCAATGTCCGGCCGCAGAATGCCGGAACGGTCCTCGCGTTTGAAAGCAACGAGATGACCACCGCTGTCGAGTACGGCAATCGTCAGGGGAGCGCAGTTGATTTCACGGGCCTTTTGGAGCGCGGTATCGACGATGATGCTGGCTTGTGCGAGGGTCACGGACATGTCAGGCACCTGTTTGAAATGAGAGTGGTCGGCTTGGCCAACTGCACGGTGGCAGATGAGGAGTTAGCGGCTTCCTTCATGAGCGTCGGCGTGGATTTTCGCAAGTTTGGCCGCGTGCAGGTGAACCAAAGTCAAACATGGGCGAAGGTCCCAAATTCGCCTCCACGACAATTGCCCACATAAGGAGAGAGCATGAGTGCTCGCAGCTCGAGGGAGCAGGTCGGCATGATCGGGCTTGGCATCATGGGCGGAGCGATCGCCAGAAACCTGACGGCCGCCGGCTGGCCCGTGGTGGGCTTCGATACGAATTCCGAGCGTTGCCAGGCTGCGGCGGCTGCCGGCGTCAAGGTGGCACCGAGTGCGGCTGTGG
>Ga0187783_10001999_pt1 | contig 15166 bp, 12 predicted proteins | sample 1015_SJ02_MP02_2_FD_132471 | JGI IMG/M metagenome (GOLD analysis project Ga0187783, IMG submission 132471) | Tropical peat soil microbial communities from peatlands in Department of Meta, Colombia - 1015_SJ02_MP02_20_MG | ecosystem: Environmental > Terrestrial > Soil > Wetlands > Peat | place... | reverse complement strand
TCTACGACGCCTTTTGCGACCGTGTTCCGGTCTATATCATCCTCGGGAATTTTCCCGACGCCGCTCTGCGTTTCGGTCAAGTCGACTGGACTCATAGCGCGCAGGACCCCGCCGCCATGGTCCGCGACTATGTGAAGTGGGATGACAGTCCGGTCTCCCTGGAGGCATTCGCGGAGTCGGCTGTGCGGGCTTACAAGATCGCAACGACTCCTCCGACCATGCCGGTCGCTCTGGTTGCCGGCCACGCACTACAAGAGCATCCCGTTCCGGAGGGCGCGAATCTCGCGGTGCCCAAGCTCCCGATAACCTCGCCGCCCGCCGGCGATTCTGCGGCCGTTTCCGAAGCGGCGCGCCTCCTGCTTGGGGCGGAGAATCCGGTTCTCGTGACGGACCGCGTGGCACGGACTCCCGCAGGCCTCAGGGCGATGATCGAGCTTGCCGAAACCTTGCAGGCGCCCGTGATCGACCGCAACGGCCGAATGAATTTCCCGACTCGCCATCCTCTCAACATGACCGAGCAGGCCGGTGCCACCCTAGCCGCCGCGGATGTCATCGCCGGATTCGAATTGACCGATTTTTGGAGCGTTGTGAATTCGGTGCACGGGCAAGTCTATCCGGAAACGCGTCGGCTGACGAAGCCAGGCACCCAGCTGATCAGCGTTACCGCCAATGATCTCTACCTGAAAAGCAACTATCAGGACTTCCAGCGGTACACGCCGGTCGATCTGGCGATCGCCGCCGACGCCGAGGCAACCCTGCCTTCGCTGATTGAAGCCGTGAAGCGGCAGATGACCGATGACCGTAAGCGCGCGCTTGCGGACCGCGGCGCGCAAATCGCTGCCGCCCATCACAAGGTGATCCAGGCCCAGCGCGAGGCAGCGGCATCGGGCTGGGACGCCAGCCCGATCAGCACCGCACGGCTGTCCATGGAGCTTTGGGGGCAGATCAAGAACGAGGACTGGTCGCTAGTTTCCAATTGCCAGTTCGCCAGCCGCTGGCCGCTGCGCCTGTGGGACTTTCAGAGGCATTACCAGTACATCGGTGCCGAGGGCGGCTATGGCGTGGGCTACGGTGCGCCCGCCTCAGTCGGCGCCGCGCTGGCGAACCGCAAACATGGCCGTTTGACCGTCAGTATCCAAAATGACGGCGATCTGATGTTTGCGCCCGGCATCCTCTGGACCGCTGCCCATCACCGGATCCCGCTCTTGATCATCATGCACAACAACCGCGCTTACCATCAGGAACTGATGCAAATTCAGGTCATGGCCAGCCAGCACAACCGCGGCATTACCAACGCCAGCGTTGGCAGCGTGCTGGTCGACCCGCCGATCGATTACGCGAAGCTAGCGCAGAGCATGGGCGTTTATGGCGAGGGACCTATCGCCGATCCGGCTGATCTTGCGCCTGCCATTCGGCGCGCCATTGAGGTGGTCAAGCGCGGCGATCCGGCACTCGTCGATGTGCTCACGCAGCCGCGCTGACACAGACCTATGAAAACGTTGGTGCGCTACAAAAAGGCATTGGCCATGGGACTGGCTCTGATCGTGGGTTCCGGCTCTGCGCGAGCGCAAGCGCCAGTCTCGAAATCGGGCGATACCTCTCAGAGAAATGTCGACAACGGGAAGCGCATGTTCGCCAGCGCGGGCTGCGCGACGTGTCACGGAGTCGAAGGGCAGGGGACGTCGCTCGCACCCGCCCTTGCTCCCCCGCCATTGGAGCTGCCGGCTCTGATCGCATACGCCCGCCATCCGACCGGCAAAATGCCGCCCGTCCCTGTCGCCACGGCGTCGGATCAGGAACTCGCCGACATGTATCGGTTTCTGAAGTCGGTCGCGCCCAAAGGCTCCTCGCCAGAAGAGCAAACAGGAAACGCGGAGAACGGCAAAAGCCTCTTTGTGGCCTACGGCTGCTACGAATGTCACGGACGCCAGGGTGCAGGTGCCGCTACCGCCCCACGTATCGGGCCGCCTGCACTGAGTCTGGCAGGGATGCTTCGCTACGTGCGTCGACCGACGGGCCAAATGCCGCCCTACACGGCGAAGGTCGTCTCCGACCAGGATCTCGCCGACATCTATTCGTATCTAAAAACATTCCCGCCGCCGCCGTCGGCCAGCACCATCCCGCTGCTGAGTCAGTAGCGCTGGCCGGTTCGGCGTAACCGTCTCTCACGCTCGCCTTAACGTATGATGGACTAAGTCCTGCTGGCCAGCCTGCGTTTGATCTCACCCTCGAAATGCGGAAAATAGCGGCCAATGACGGTGAGATCGAATCGCGCCAGGATCGACTCCTTCGGCTCGTTTTCGAGCAGAAATTGGAACGAACGGCGGACCACCTCTCCCGGCGCGATCTTCCCGCCCGCAAGGCGCTCATAGTCAGCTCTTTTCAAAGTGACGCGATGCGACGTCGAGCTGGTGCCTTCGGTCACGCGGACCTGAAACTCCTCCTCATTGATTTTTTCGACTTCGATCTTTGAGATCATGGCGGCGTCGCGCGCATGCCAGGCTATCAGAATGTGTCAAGCGAAGGAATCCTGAGCACGACCGGCGCCGGGATGTGCTTTGCTGGGGAAACGAGGATCTTGACCCGACAGCAGGTTACGCCCGAGCTGGGCGTATAATGATGGCAGCAGGATGTCGCCCATGCCAGCCGAGAAAAATGTGCCAACTACGGCTTCTTACCACCAAGCGCGGTGGTGGGAGGCGGAGCCGAACGGCAAGGTCCATTGCTATCTTTGCCCGCGGCACTGCCATATCGGCCAGGGACAGGCCGGGTTCTGTTTCATCCGCGCGAACGAGGGAGGAAAACTCTACAGCCTCGGCTACGCGCATCCAGCGGCGCTGCAAATCGATCCGATCGAGAAGAAGCCACTCAACCATTTTCTGCCGGGCACGCGCGTCTTTTCCATGGGTACGGCTGGCTGCAACATGGGCTGTTTCTTCTGCCAAAACTGGGACATTTCGAAATCGCGGGCCGATCAAGTGCGGGCGGTGCATGTGCCGCCACACGAGGTCGTTGCGCTGGCCATTCGCCACGGCTGTCCCTCGATTGCGTTCACCTACAACGAGCCGACGATCTGGGGCGAGTATGTGATCGACATATGTCATGTGGCCAAGGAGCGAGGCATTAAAACCGTGATGGTGTCGAACGGCTATATCACGCGGGAGGCATTTCACGACATCTACGACCACATCGATGCGGCGAATATCGACCTAAAGGCGTTCACCGAGAATTTCTACGGACGAATCACGCTGACGCATTTGCAGCCCGTACTGGAAACGCTCACGTGGCTAAAAAAGGAAACCGCTGTGTGGTTCGAGATCACCAACCTGATCATCCCCACGCTGAACGACGCGCCGTCGGAGACCCGCGCGCTGGCCGAATGGGTGCTCGAGCATCTCGGGCCGGACGTGCCGCTGCATTTTACGGCGTTTCATCCCGATTTCAAGTTGCGCGACAAACCACGCACGCCGCCCGAGACCCTGGACGCGGCGCGGGCCACGGCCCTGGAAGTGGGACTGCACTACGTGTATGAGGGAAATATCTATAGTGGCGGGGCACACACATTTTGCCCGTCCTGCCAGAAAATGCTCGTGCGCCGGTCCTGGCATGACGTCCTGGAGAACCGTCTCAGGGACGGATGCTGTCCGAATTGCGGATTGGCGATCCCGGGCAAGTGGACCAATCCGGTGATGCCGGAGAGCGAGCGGTCGCGGGCTCGCAACCAAACCATCGACGAACGGTACGGAAGTTTGAATCTCTGATGGCGACGACGCTCACAACCGCCGCCCGGTTTCTGATCGAGCAGAACTATGAGGCATACACGCCCGAGCAGCATGCCGTGTGGGCCGAGTTGGTGCGTCGGCGACGGCCGCAGATCGACCGCCACGCCTGCCAGGCCTATCTCGAGGGATACCAGATCCTAGGGCTTCAGGATGACCGGCTGCCGAATCTTCGCGCGGTGACCGCACGATTGAAGCCTCAGACGGGTTGGAGCGCGACACCCGTCAGCGGCTTTTTGCCGAGCGACGCGTTTTTCGAAATGCTTGACGCGCGGATGTTTCCGACGACGACGTGGATTCGCGGCCGGGATTCGCTCAAATACACTCCCGAGCCGGACATCTTTCACGATGTCTTTGGTCATGTTCCGATGCATACGCATCCGGTCTTCGCCAATTTCCTGCAGCATTACGGAAGCGTCTGCGCCAAAATCAAGGATGCCGAGATGCTGGAGCGACTGGGGCGCCTTTTCTGGTACACCGTCGAATTTGGGTTAATTCGCGAAGACGGAAGGATCAAAATCTACGGTAGTGGCGTTATCAGTTCTCATGGTGAGTGCACCAACGTCATCGAGGGTGGCTGCCAGGTGAGCGACTTTTCTTTCGACGAAGTGCTCGCCACGCCGGTGAAAGTGGACCGCATCCACTCCCGCCTGTTCGCCATCGACAGCTTCGATCAGATTTACGACGCGATGGGCCAGGCCGAACAGCTCGCCCTGGCACATTCCTAGGCTCGCGGCCGACTGCCAGTGGGTTTTGCCGCGCGACAAATTCCGATCGCTCACGCCGATGATTTCGGCCGCTTGGCCCCCGCGATTTCTTCGCGTCGCTCGCAAAATGGCTTGCTGAATCTTCTTCGCTCCACGGGGGGGACTCCGGGCAGCAAAGCGTGCCTGCCTCCGGCAGCTACCTCTACCTCGAGCCGCGCCACAAAAAGCGGACATTTCACTTGCTCATTCAACCGGACATATCATGTGCTAACGACACGACGCCACAAATGCGTTGACAGAGAAAATCGTGCGTGTTAGTGACGCTGTCACGCCGATCGACGGACGGAAGTTCGGGGAATCGCGACACATGCGTCTCGTGCTGCCACCCAGGGTATCGGAAAAGAACTTTCAGAGAGCGCTGGACGCCTTTACGGGCGCCGTCGGCAAGCAGTGGGTCCTTGCAACGGATCAGGACCGCGAAACGTTCATGGATTTCTACGCAGCGGGCGACGCAGATCAGCACGTGCCGAGCGCGGCAGTGGGACCGCAGTCGGTCGAACAGGTGCAAGCGATTGTTCGGATCGCCAATGAGTATAAAGTGCCGCTCTGGCCGATCTCGCGCGGGAAGAATCTAGGCTATGGTGCGGCGGCTCCGTGCCTGAGCGGGACCGTGGTTCTCGACCTCAGTCGGATGAACAAGGTGCTGGATGTGAACGAGCGCCTCGGCTACTGTTTGATTGAGCCCGGCGTCGGCTTTTTCGACCTGTTCGACTACCTACAAGCAAACCACATCAAACTGTGGATGTCAGTGCCGGCCAACGCGTGGGGCAGTGTGGCGGGCAACGCGCTGGAGCGTGGCTATGGCTATACGCCCTATGGAGAGAACACGCGCAACATTTGCGGGCTAGAGGTGGTGCTGCCGAGTGGCGATCTGGTTCGTACGGGCACGGGCGCGATGACGAACAGCGCGTCGTGGCAGCTTTTCAAGTACGGATACGGCCCGTCGTGGGACCAGCTGTTCGTGCAATCCAATTTCGGGGTCGTGACGAAGATGGGAATGTGGCTGATGCCCGAGCCCGAAGCGACCCTCGGATTGAACATCCAGCTACCCAATCCGGACGACGTGGGCTGGGCCGTTGATGAATTGGCGCCGTTGCGCATGAGGGGTGTCATCGAGCAAAGCCCTAGCATCGGCAACTCACTGCGCTTTGTAGCGACGCGGACGCAGCGCAGCGAATGGTACACGGGCGACGGCGCACTCCCGGACGATGTGCTCAGGGACATCTTGAAGAGGAATAACCTCGGCTGGTGGACCATCAATCTGCGTCTTTACGGCTACGAAGAAGTGAACGAAGTGCACGCGCGGATCATCAGGGAGGCGTTCGCGAAACACACGAAACAGGAGATGGAGGTTGTCAAGTGGCATCGCGGTGATCCCATCGAGAATTCCGGCGCGGGCGTTCCGAGTACACAGGTCCTGCAGATCATCAACTGGCGCGGGGGCCGTGGCGGACACATCGGGTTTTCGCCCGTGCTGCCGGCCACGAGCGAGCACGTGCTGAAGCAATTTCACAGCACCAAGAAAAGATACGAAGAGATAGGCGTGGACTACTACGGATCGTTCACGTTATTTGAGCGGTACACGACGAATGTCAATATGATGGTCTATGACCGCGACGACCGGGCCATGACGTCGAAGGTGCGAGCGCTGTTTAGGGTGTTGATCGCTGATGCGGCCAAACAAGGCTATTCGGAATATCGGACACATTTGTCGTACATGGACGATGTGGCGCTGACTTTCGATTTCAACAATCACGCCCTGCTGCGGCTGAACGAAGCCGTCAAGGACTCCCTGGATCCCAACGGAATTCTCGCGCCGGGCAAACAGGGTATTTGGCCACGCGCGCTGCGGACGGAGCGCGCGTGAGCAGGAAGACCGGCTCAGGTGGCCGAGATCGATGAGCAAGCGCGCCCTGATCGCTCTAGCGGGAGCATACCTCGGGATGGCGGGCGCGTTGGCTCGCCCCACCGAGGATGCGGCACAGAAAATGAAAGAAGGGCAGAAGCTATTTGAGCAGCGCTGCGGCTTTTGCCATCTTTCGGGGGGGACGGGAACGACTATGCTGGCCCGGCGTCTGGGTAAAGACCGTTCGCTGCTGGGCGAGCGCACGGACCTGACGGCCGAGTATATCGAGAAAATCACGCGCGTCGGCATCAACGGCATGCCGCCCCACAACCGCATCGAGCTGCCAGATGCTGAGCTCGAACTAATCGCAATCTATCTGACGCGTCCGGCCGCTGCGCGCACGGGCGATACGCATCGATCGACAGGCGGAACGCCATGAAGCGGCGCACCTTTCTCAAAGAAGTGGTGATCGTGCCGGCTGTGGTCGCCGCTTCCGAGTGGTATGCCTCGGCGGAAGCGATCGTTGCACGACCCGTCAACATCACTGCCGTCCTATATGACGAGCGCTACGCCGATTGTCGGGCCTTCGCAAACGTTTTGGAGAGGCAAGGAGCAACGTCGTTTCCGACGCGCGGAGATGCGGCGAGGGTCTGGTACGGTGCTCTGCGCCAAAGCCGCACGCGAACCTGCGGCAGCGTGGCCGGAATGGTGACCTACTCGGATTGGGCTGTCTCCCGCGCCTGCGGCAGGGAACAGGGTCTCCGGGTGGCGTATGAGGGTTCTCACGATTGGCGCGTGTCGGAGCGTTTGATTCATCGACTGCACGGCGACGGCCTCGAGCGGCAAGTCTATTGCGCGCTTTTGCAAGCAGAGACTTCGTGGCCCGAAGCGGTGGCTGGCGGACTGGTCCGCCCTTTGCGTGGTGATGCGGTCGGGCCGGCCAGCTCGGTGGCCATCGCTGATGCGGTTCAAATAGGTCCGTCCACGGGCCATCCTGGCTATCTCACCTCCTGGCGGCTCGATCGGCCGATGTGCGTCTAGGAAGTTCCACGGGCCCAGCGGAATTTCCCTTACCTCATTCCTTAGCAACTCTGCTCGATGCCACCTCGGCGCCTGCGATAGTTTTGGGAAACGCAGGGCCGAGGCAGCTTTGCACTTTTTGCTTTGTAGGGCTTACCGGTTATTCCGGCACTCCCCTTGGTTTTGCGCAGCGATCAGCAGACAGGGCGCGATAGGTTCGAACGGCAACCTAGAGTGTAGGTTTCTGAAGACGCAGGCGATTCAATTTGACGCGTAGACGATCGGGATCGAGCCCGGCGGACTGACAGACAACCGGGAAGTCTTTTTGGTCCTGGAAAAGATACTCTTCTGCCTGGCGTTTGGAGCGGAGAGGACCTGAAATCCACTCTTGAATTGCTGTCACGATCACGGCTTGCCAGAGGCGCACTTCGAGGCCTCGGGGTGGTTCGCCCAGCACCCATGCATTTGTCGCCATTTTTCCCCCGTAGTGCCGCCGCGGCTGGGGGCGGCGGAGACTGAATTCCCGTGAGGGCAACCACTTGGCCGAAAGGCCCTGCGGTTGTCTTGTTTCCTTTCCCCGTGTGCTCTTTTAGTGAAGAGTGAACGCTATGTGGAGACACGAGTTAGGCGTTCGCATCGAACGACACCGCGGACGGATATCACATAGCGGCCGGCCCAATCGAAGAACAGGGAAAGAATTTCCAGGATCAATAACCTTTCTGGGTACGGCTCCCCGGGTTGCACCCTCGGCGGCCAGTCCTTCACGGTGTTGGACTTGGCTGCCCGTAGCGATCGATTCCGATCTTTTAGCGGCTTTGTTCCCGGACGAAGACCACGGCAACAGGATCCTGGTACGCCAGTCGGAAACGTGGATCGCTTGCGAGAGCAGATGCCAGGGGAGCGTATCTCTCTAGAAGCACGAGCTTGGCGCGGGAGAGGTCTGGATCGTCCTGCCAGTGGACGGCGTTGAACGTGTTGGCCGACCGAGCGATCAACTCGTCGTCGTAGGCATTGCCGCGGGAGTCGATCGAAACGGGCTGCTCGCGTAGGTTAAAAATCAAGAATCCGCCCCAATTGAAGCTGTTGAACATCGGTCCGGGCAGGCGGGAATCGCTCACAAACCCTGTTGCACCCACCGGATACATGCGACCGATGCGCGCCATCAGACCCTGCAGATCGGCACCCTGGCTTTTGGCCAGGCCGAAGGAAACAGACAGAGCCACCGCCGCAGCGAGGGCGTACTGGAGGAGCAAGCGGATCCGATTTTCTCGTTGTGGTTCGGCCGCCTGTGCATATTTCTGGCTCACCGCCTCGGCCAGCACAAAACTCGCGGCGATGGCCACGAACCACATGTCGCGCTGCGAACGGAAGGAAACCACCGCACTTACCAGAAGCAGCGCTGGCCGGAACAGATCCTCGCGGCGCGACTGTCCCACCGCGTAGCATGCCGCCATCAGCAGCAGCAGTTCGACGTAGTGCTCCGGCCGCCGGAAGTTCATTGGCAGCATCTCTTGGACAAGCTGGAATTGCCCGGAATGCAAGATGTAATAAAACACCACTTTGTACGGATAGGCCCAGTTGGGTCCGATGCACGTTCCCGCGATCGCGGCAGCGAGGACGGCGAGAAGTTGAGCGGGCGAGGTCTCGCGTAAATCGCCAGGCAGCCACCTTCGGGCCAGGACCGGAACGATGCGCGCCCCCACGTAGAGGGCCAGGACAAACAGGCCGTATGTAAACTGTATGTGAACGTTCGCCCAAACGACAAAAAGAGGGACGGCCCAAAACAGCAGCCTGTCCTTGCGCTCCCGTTCCGTCTCGAAGATCAGCCACAATTCGATGATGAAAAAAAGCAAGGTGAACTGCTCGGAACGCAGCGGATTCACGTAAAAAGCGTAGATACCGAGGACACCGATGAGCCACGACCACCAAAAGCCCCGTCCAAAATGCCAAAGGGCGGCCAAAAACGTCAGCGAAAGCAGGACTTGCAAGCCAATCAGCAAGTTTGGAATTCCCATCAGGCCAAAACGATGGAGCACTCGGGAAACGATCAAATCGAACAGCCAGCTGTAAGCGATCCACTGTCGCTCAAGATGCTGGGAAAATATGGCGTAACGCGGTACGGTGTGGTGCGCGATGATCCAGTCGCCGGTGCGGATATGCCACCAGATGTCGGGATCGACGACGGCCGCCCAGGTTCGAATGGAGTAGTAAGGCGCAATACACAGGGCGAAACTCGCAGCGACCAATCGCGCCAGAAAGGAAAAAACTGAGCGCATGTCCTAACTCCCCAGTGAGCTGTCCGAAGTTTGGCCGGGACCGCGTACCCACCCACACTGCCCTAATTGAACCACATGGCGGGCCGCTCCGGTTTTCGCCGGCGTGTGCTATTTGTCGTATCCGCCACGGAATGGAGCGTGTTTTCTGCCATCGATTGGGTCCGGCAGCAGGAGAAGGCTGCACATTTTGACAGTGGCCAGCCTGCTCGATAGGCGGTATCAGCTCGGGTCAAAGGGAGTTGAATAGCGGCGCAGTCCGCACCAGATTTACGGGGTTCAGAGCTGCGCCCGGGCGGCTAGGCCGCCCTGATTGGTCAGACAAGCGAGAGAGGGGTGTTGTGTGTCTTCCTTGATTTGGAGCCTGCTGAAGCCATATCGCCCGAGCCTCATCCTGATTCTTTTGACCATGTTACTGCAAATGGTTGCTAGTGTGGCGACCCCCTGGCCTTTGAAGATCATCCTGGACAATGTGGTGGGTGAACACAAACTGCCGCACTGGTTAGAAGGCTTTCTGCAGCCGTTCATGACAAGCGGTACGAAAATGGAGATCGCCACAGCTGCAGCGATCGCTGCGGTTTTGATTGCAGTGCTGGGAGCGGTTGCTTCCTACGTAGCCGGTTACTACACGACCAGCGTGGGGCAGTGGGTGGGGAACGACCTTCGCCTGCGGGCGTACTACCATCTGCAACAACTCTCGCTCAATTACTACAACACCCACGACATGGGGACGCTGCTCAGCACCATTACTGCCGACGTGCAGACGATACAGGCTTTTGCGTCCTCCTCTACGCTCGGCATGCTGGTGGACCTGCTTACCATCGTGGGAATGCTGGCCATCATGTTCTGGATGAATTGGGATTTCACGCTCATTGCAGTCGCCATTACCCCCTTTCTGCTGCTGATGGTTTCGCGCTTCAAAAAAGCGGTGAAAAAGGCTCAGAAGGAAGTGCGCAAGCAGCAGAGCAACATCGTGGCAGTGGTCCAGCAGGGCCTGGAATCCATGAAGGTAGTGCAAGCATTCGGGCGGCAAGACCTGGAACAGGAGGAGTTGAGTGAGGTGAGCAAGGCGACCGTCGATGCCGCGCTGAAAGCGCGGCGTGTGAAGGCCTTGCTCTCGCCGACCGTGTCGGTCGTCGTCGCCCTGTGCACGGCCTTTGTCCTCTGGCGGAGTTCTTCGCTCATGTTAAGAGGAGCCATGACCGCTGGAGAGCTGACGGTTTTTCTTTCCTACCTGTCGCAGTTCTTCAAGCCCGTGAAGGATCTAGCGACCATGACAAACGCGATTGCGCAAACCGCCGTCGCGGTCGACCGCGTACGCGCCATTTTAGAAGCGGGCGATGTCACCCCGGAAAAGCCGGAGGCGCGAGATCCCGGGACATTGAAAGGCGATATCGAATTCGATCATGTCGCTTTCAGCTACCAAAAGGACGCTCCCGTGCTGAAAGACGTCAGCTTCAAGATAAAAGCCGGTGAGATGGTCGGCGTGGTGGGTCCGACGGGCACAGGAAAATCAACCATCGTCAGCTTGATCCCGAGATTTTACGATCCGGGCGGCGGCAGGGTCCTTGTCGATGGCTTGGACGTGAAGGACTATAAGCTGCGGGGCTTACGAGACCAGATCGGCTACGTATTACAGGAGACGGTGTTGTTTCGCGGCACGGTGGCGGAAAATATCGCCTACGGAAAGGGCGGTGCGACGCGCGATGAGATCGAGGCGGCAGCCAAGCTCGCCAACGCCGACGAATTTATTTCCAGGATGCCGCAGGGCTACGACACGATGGTTGGCGACCGCGGGGACACGCTTTCCGGCGGGCAAAGACAGCGCATCGGCATCGCGCGCGCCATCATTCGCCACAACCCGATCTTGATCTTGGACGAACCAACGGCGGCACTGGACACCGAGTCAGAAAAATTAGTCATCGAGGCCCTGGAACGACTGATGAAGGGTCGTACGGTCATCACCATTGCGCACAGGCTGAGCACGATTCGCGACGCGAATAAGATTCTGGTGTTGAAGGATGGAGCCCTGGCTGAAGAGGGAAGCCACGAAGAGTTGTTGGCGCGAGGCGGCATCTACGCGGAGCTTTACCACATCCAGTTTGACAAAGCGCCAACGGAAGCAACATCCCGCGCTGCTTCCTCCAACTAGACAACTGTAAATCAGGTTCGGGAGGAAAGACCGATGTCCCACAGTCTGCTGGTAATGCCCGATGACACGGTGCGGCCGCTTATCGCAGCCATTCGGGGAGCCAAAAAGTCGATCCGGGTGAAGATGTTTCTGTTTTCCCACCCCGAGGTCTTGGCGACGTTGATGGAGGCGAAAAAACGGGGCGTGCACGTGCGGGTCATGCTCAATCCGGCTCGCCGGAGTGGCAAGTCGGAAAATAAGGCGACGCAAAAGAAATTGGAGACGGTGGGCGTGGAAGTGATTGATACCAACCCCGACTTCGACGTGACCCATGAAAAGTCGATGGTAGTCGACGAGGAGGTTGCTTACATTGGATCATTCAACTGGGATCTGAAGGATTTGACCGAGACCCGCGACTACGCCGTTGTGACGACACATGCGCCGGAGGTTGCCGAGGTCATTCAATGCTTTGAGGCAGACTGGGAGCGCAAACCCTTTAAGGTGAACCAGGACACAAAACTGATCTGGTGCACCGCCAATGGGAGAGATCGCGTCGCTCGCTTCATCGATGAAGCCAAGCACACTTTGTTCGCACAAAATGAACGGTATCAGGATGCCGTAATTCTTGAGCGTTTGGTTCGCGCCAAGGAACGTGGGGTGAAAGTGCACGTGATGGCGCGACCTCCCCACAAGCTGAAGAAGGAAAAACTAACCGAAGGGGTCGGCGGCCTGCGCATCCTGGATGACGTGGGTATTAAGGTGCATAAGCTGAAGCATTTGAAGCTGCACGGTAAGATGCTGCTGGCAGATCACGCTCGCGCCATTGTGGGGTCCATTAACCTGGCGCCAGGAAGTTTCGACAGCCGGAGGGAACTCGCGATTGAAGTCCATTCTCCCGAGGTGGTCGAACGCTTGCGGCACATCGCACATCACGACTGGAAGCATTCGCATCCTTTCGATCTAACCGATGAGGGGCTGCTGGCCGAGTTAGAGGAACACAAGATCGATGCGGCGGAGGCTTTGGCGCTCGACGACAAGCGTAAGCGCAGGAATAAGGCAAAGAAATAGCAGCAGCTGCTGGCACCGCTCCGCTAACGGTCCCGGCAGGGTTCCGGTCTTCATCGTCGCTGCCATTTTTAACGGCGCACCGGCCTCTCCGCCGGCCGGGCTCAGGCGACAGCACCATGGACCTCCCCAGCTCCGGTAGACACAGTTGCGGGAAAGTAGGGAAGACGTCTTGCGGAGGCCCACCGCGAACGTGCCGGGCCCCATAGGATGCTGGAAAAATCTCTTTGCATTTTCCTCATGGATAGGAATTTTTTCATGGTGCGCAGAAGCCACTGTTTTCCGTAACAACAACGGAAGCCCTGTTCGAGCAAAGATTCCAGCACCCCGGGCGCACAGTGTGGGTGGTTCCAGACCAGATGCTTGGTGTCGAAGCGGGACCAATCCCGTTCAAATATGCCGTAGCGAGAATCAAGCTCACGCCACATTTCCGTTTGCGGGTGCGGCGTGACAATGGTGATCTGCGTGACATCGAGCTCCAAAGATGCCAGCGTTCTCATGTCGGCAGCGATCGATTCCGGCGTCTCCGCGGGGAGGCCGATGATATAGTAGCCTTGGGCATACAGGTCGGCGCGCCTCAATCGCTCGGCCAGCTCAAAAGCAGCCCCTACTTTTTCGTTCTTGCGCATCTGCTTCAGGATGTCCTGATGAAAACTCTCGATTCCGAATAATGCCCCCTCCATACCGCGTCTCTGCCAGTCGCCAAAGTTTCGAAGAAACAAGTCCACGCGCGACTGCACGAGCCAACGAACTCCGTGGCGTGCCAACAACTCGATGACAGCATCGGCATGAGAGGGAAGATTGCCGAAATTCTCGTCGAGGAGCAGAACAAAATGAATGCCATGTTGCACGTAGAAACGAAGGACACGATCCAAAGATGCCAGAGAGATTCCCGTCGGTTTCGGCGCGAAGGCGGTGGTCTGGCAGAAGGTGCAGCGAAAACTGCAGCCTCGCGAAGAAAATAAAACACCGACGGGAAACGACCAACCCCCGGGCAAGCGGAAACGCGTGATCAGGGGCGGGTGCTGAATTTCGTCGAGACGGATACCAAGCCTTTGAGCGAGGGCATCCTCGCTGTAGCTGGTGAATACTTGATCGAAATGCGATTCGATGGAGGGCGTTAGAGCGCCGTAGTTCCCAGCCCAGAGCTCGCGGACGCCCGCCTGCCTCGTTTCGGCGGCCAGCGCCAGAATATCGTTCGTCTCCTCTAGGTAAAAGGAAAAACCGACCGCATCCCAACCTTTTTTGAGCTGGGTAGAAAACTCCGCGCGCGTCGGGTATTCGAGAATCGTAAGATCCGGAAGATTCTGCCGCAGGAATCGCAGGCCGAACGAGATCGCTCGCGGCATACCGAAGCGCCAGCGAAAATTTCGTGGCGCGTTTTCACGAAAATAATCGTAGAGGCCGGAGTCGCGGCAGCGAGTGGTCAGCAAAATTCGAGGCATCGGTTCCTCCCCCGGCAAACAGCTCCGCTAAAGCGCGCCACTAGCGTAGTCGAGACTCTAGCACATCCTTGGAGCTGAATTGCAGCAACCCAAACGCAGGTCGTTAGCCGAGGGGTGAACGACACGGGATTGGACGGCGTCGGGACTGGCTGGAGTCGAGTGCCACGGTTCCCTTATTGCTCGCGGTCAACGACAACTGCCTGAGTCTGGTGTTAGCTGCCAAGCGCCCACCTTGGGAGGTCCCCCCGCGATTGCGGCGCGAACGGGCTACCTGGGACGGTCTTGTGTCGATGCGGTGAGCTGGTTCTCCCCCAAAGGGATCCGCAGCGGAGATCGCGCGGCGACAAGCCTTCGCTCTCCGCGTATCCGTGGCCACGCACAGGCTGCGCGAATCAAAGCGCGCCCACTCGATCAGACAGGTTCGGAGGTTTGACGGAGAAAAATCATGGGCATAAAAGTAGGCGACACCGGTAGCCGATTCACTGACCAGGTGCACTTCAAGCGAGTCCGAGAGAGTCGCGGACTTTCGCAAGCCGCACTGGCGGAGCTTGCCGGGGTCTCACGCGAGCTTGTGGCAGGTTTTGAGGTTGGCCGCGGCGGCATCGAGATCAACAGCGGACAGCGTATGTGGGAAGTGTTGGGCGAATTTGAAATCGCCCTGGAGGCCGTTGAATATCGCAGGGCTTCGGCAGAAGGAGCGCTGCGGGGCTTGAAATGGACCATCGCTAACCAGAAGCGGCTGCTGAGAGAAGCGGCTCAAGCCGTCAGAGAGATTGCCAATGAGGAAAAACGCCTGAAGGCGCAGATCGCCCTCGCCAAGCGCGCGCGGGAATGAGAAAT
>Ga0187783_10001998_pt1 | contig 15169 bp, 11 predicted proteins | sample 1015_SJ02_MP02_2_FD_132471 | JGI IMG/M metagenome (GOLD analysis project Ga0187783, IMG submission 132471) | Tropical peat soil microbial communities from peatlands in Department of Meta, Colombia - 1015_SJ02_MP02_20_MG | ecosystem: Environmental > Terrestrial > Soil > Wetlands > Peat | place... | reverse complement strand
GAGACACTTGACTGCACCGTTCCGATCTCCGCGCTCACAGTTCGGGCAACTCCCGCTGAGGCGGAGCTCGTGTGATAGATCGAATAAAACGCGATCGTCGCGGCCACCACGACCGCCACCACGAGGGCGCCGTATCCGATCAGCTTACGATTGTGCAGTTTGCTGCGGGCCGGAGCCATGTCCTTGCGTCCCTTTCGTTGGCGTACCTGAGGCGACCTCCGTGAGCGCCGATCCGATCAACCTGAGGAGCTCGGAGACGTTGTTGTGGTTGTGGAACCAAATGACGGGCGCAATGCCGCACAGGCGGACTCGGCCGCTTGGAAGGTGGGATTTGAAGTGTCGAACGTCGTTGGCGGCACGCTCGGTACGCCCGAAGTCGATGAACCAGGTCCGCCCGACGGGAGGGTTACCCCGTGAAGTTTCAAACAGTTTCGGTAGGCATCGAAAGCTGCGCTGTTGAATCCCGAGCGCCCGAACCCTCCGGAGGGTCGAAGGCTGTTACACGCCTTCGCTGCCGACGCGAACTTCGGGTTGTTCCGAAGAGCTCCCGCACCTCCGAAGCCGCCGCCGGGGAAGCCTCCCGATGGCGGTGTAGAAGACGACGTTCCGGTTCCTCGTGGGAAGCTCGGGAGCGTCACACCGTGTTGTGAAAGGCAAGTGCGATACGCGGCGAACGAGGCCGAACGAGAGGTCGTACTTGTCGAGCCCTTAGCGGCGGCAGTTCCCCCTCCACCGCATGCAGCCATAAGCATGGCTACGGCGCCGAGGGCTGGGACGATGGCGAGCCTCGAGAGCTGCAAAGTCCCCAGGGAGCGTGGTGAATCGAGTCCTTTCATGGTCCGACCGTACATTTCTATCCTGTGAAAAAGGTATGGAAATTCACAGGATTTGCCTGCTCGGATCCGACGTTTGGATGCACGTATCGACACAAGCTCGGATTCTCCCTCAAGGCACCCCGGGCGGCGTCCTCAGTACCTCGGAACCCTCCGGTGATCCACCTTCGACCGGACCCGAACCTCTAGCATCGCTCGTCCAGCCGCGAAGCACTGCGCCCACACGACCAAAATTACTCGACACTTACGACGCGTAGTGAACGGGCGACGAGTGCGAAGCCCGAGACCCGTAGGAACCCGCGATGGGAAGGGAACCCGCGATGTGTTCGGGATTCGCGTGTTGTGACTGGCCCTGAACCCGCTTCGTGCTGCGCTTATTCTCCAGGCGTGAGCGGTCCGAGAGTCTCTCCATGGTCGGAGGTGCCCGGTCAACTAAGCGAAGGTCCGCGCTGGCACGAAGAACGATCCGAACTGCTCTGGGTGGACATCATCGGCTCGAAGTTCCATCGTGCATCGCTCGGCCCCGAAGACGAGCTGATCGAGCTCGCAACGGTTGTGATCGATCGACACGTCGGTGCAGTGGCTCCCGTTCACGGCGGCGGGTACGTACTCGCGGCGGGTACGGGATTCCTGTTTGTCGACGAGACCGGTCACGTGCACGACCTCGCACAGCCCGTGTCAGGACGAACCGACATCCGGATGAACGACGGGGCATGTGATCTCCTCGGGCGGTTTTGGGCCGGAAGTATGGCGTATGACGAATCGCCGGGGATGGGAACGCTTTACCGGCTCGAGCTCGACGGCACCTGCGCCGTGGTTATGGACGGTCTCACGATCTCGAACGGGATCGGTTGGAGCCCCGACTGGTCGATCATGTTTCTTGCAGACAGCGGCTCGAAGAGCATCGAAGCCTTTGATTTCGACCTTGAGTCAGGGGAGCTCACCAATCCTCGGACCATCGTGCATCTCGAAGAACCGGGCATCGCCCCCGATGGCTTGACCGTCGACGACGAGGGTGGGATATGGGTCGCAATTTGGGGAGCGGGGGTGATCAATCGCTACGACGCAGACGGGACCCTCTTATTGACGATTCAGCTTCCGGTCGACTACCCGACCTCATGCGCGTTCGCCGGCCGAGACCTGAAGACCTTGTTCGTCACAACGGCTCGAAGCCAGTCCGGCGATGCCTCCGGGGATTGCCAACCCGACGCCGGCCGAGTCTTTCGAATCGACGGTTTGCCATTTCGCGGGGTCCCGTGCCTCCCCTACAGGGGGAACGTGAACACCCGATAGCTCGTCAAGGGTTGCGGTTTGTGCGAAGTCGTCGGCGACGTCACGGACGGGACGGTGAGCGCACACGGCTCCGCCCACCTGCTGAACGGAGCCGCGGCCCTCTGGGGTATCCGGCGATCAGGCTGAAGGTTCCATCGCTTCCGTGGCACTCATACTATCGTCACCCTATGTGATTGTTTTGAGTCATTTTCTCACGTAGAGAGATTTCGACTGCAGGCCCGGCTTGCGCAGAAAGCCGGGCTGGTTTTCTGCAACCCCCGGTGAGCCGAAAGAACCCACTGGACCCCGCCAGACCGGAGCGGCCCGACAGGAGTCGGTGGGCCGACGGGACTCGGATGGCTAGAGACATTGTTTCCGCGGAAACAGCTCCGGGCAGGAGCGGCAGGTCAGCGCATGCCGACATTGTTTCCGCGGAAACAGCTGCGGGCTGGAGCGGCAGGTCAGCGCCTGACAGGAGAGGGGATCTCGCCGAGCACGCGACCCCGGACCGGCGCCCAGATAAGCGGTATCGAGGCGGTGACCAACGCTGCCGCCGCAGCAGTAGCTACGAAGGGCAGCCAAATCGCGATACCGAACAGCCAACCGCCTGCGCCTGCCGCGAGGGCGGTCGCGGCGGTCTGGCTCGTCGCGAAAACTCCCTGGGCATGGCCGAGCCGTGCGAGAGGAGAGAACTCGGTCATGATCGATTGAACGGCCGGGAGGATCAAAGCGACGCCGACGGCTTCCAGAGCACCAAGACCGATTAGAGCTCCCACACTGTGCAGAAGCGGGTACACGACCGCGAAGAGCGCCGACGAAAACAGCCCGAATACCACGAGCCATCTGCGATCGAGGTGATCGGCCAAACGGCCGGCCGGAACGGACATCGCGACGAAAGGGACGGCAAAAAGAGTCCACGAGAGGCCGATCTGCCAAGTGGCCGCTCCTCGTTCTTTGAGCAGGAGGGTCCAACACGCCTCGTAAACGCCGGTGAGCAGCCCGATCGCGAAGGCGGCCACCGCCGCTCCCACGAGCGCGCGGCCCCATCGGACGCCGAACGCGCGCCGGCTGGAAGGTCCATCGTCTCCACGTCGAGTCTTGCGAAGAGCCGCAGGCCGGGGTGGCTCTTCCGACCGGCAGGACAGGTCGTTGACTTCGCGAGGGATGCGTGAACTTCTTCCCACGTAGGCGACCGGAAGGCAGGCCAGGAGCGACATGGCGGCGGCAAGAACGAACAAGGACCTCATGTGCTCGACCCCGAGCAGGCTCCCGAAGAGCGGTCCGATCGCGAGGCCGGCAAGCTGGCCGGCGTAGACGGTTCCGAAGGCTCGACCTCGCTCGTCGACCGGAGTGGCAGCCCCGACGATGGCCAGGGCCGCCACCTCCGAAGCACCCACCCCGGTTCCCTGGAGGAACCTCCACACGACGTTGCTGATCGGGCCGAACGGGGCAAGGAACGCGAGGCTCCCGAGCGCGTAGAGAATCAGTCCGAAGTAGAGAACGGTACGCCGTCCCACCCGGTCGGCCAGGCGTCCAGCGGGAACCTGGGTCGTGAGCCCCGCGACGAAGAAAGCGGCGATTACAGCTCCGGCCAAGGCGTCGCTACCGCCGTTGTGACGAACCCACAGCGGGAGGAGTGGAAGGAGGGCGCTGGCCCCCAGCCACTGGAGGAAGGTCGTGAAGCTGAGCGCGAGGACGAGTGTGCGATGGTTCGGGGGGCCCGGGACCCTCTCCTGATCATCACCATGCAAGAGGTGACGGTCTCCCTGCACAAGGTGACGGGCCTCTGTGCCATCAGAACGCGTCACGATTCGAGCGCTCTTGTGCTGGTCACCCCTTCTCCGGATTGCTTGATCCACGTTTCATACATCGACGCGTATAGGCCCCCACTGTTGACCAACTCGTCATGCGTTCCAATTTCTGCGATGCGACCGTCGTCGACCACCACGATCCTGTCAGCCTTCATGGCGGTCGACAGGCGATGAGCGATGAGGACGGCCGTTCTCTGCTGGAGCAGTGCGTCCAGCGCGGACTCGATCTTCGTCTCGGAGCGCAGATCGAGATTCGAGGTCGCTTCGTCGAGAACGAGCACGCGTGGTTGAGCGAGGAAGGCGCGCGCGAGCGCGATGAGCTGTCTCTCACCCGACGACAGAGCCTGACCGCGCTCGTGGACAACCGTGTCGGCGCCTTGAGGGAGCTGCTCGACCAGGTCTCCCAGTCCCACCATTTCGATGGCTTTTTCCACGAGCTCGTCCGGTGCGTCGGGTTTGGCGAACGTGATGTTCTCCCTGAGCGAACCGGCGAACAAGAAGGGCTCTTGGGGAACGACGCCTATTTGCCGGCGGAGGGACTCGAGCGTGACCGACCTCAGATCGTGCCCGTCGATCAGGACCCGGCCTTCGGATGGATCGTAGAAGCGGGTGATGAGCTTCGCGATGGTCGACTTTCCAGCGCCCGTCGGACCCACGAACGCCACCGTTTCACCCGGAGCTATACGGAGATTGACATCGTGGAGGACAGGCGCTCCGGCTTCGTACTCGAAGGACACGTCGTCGAAGACGATCTCGCCCTCGACCGGTGGCAGTTCGCCAGCAGTGGCCGACTCGATCACGGACGGCGGGGTGGAGAGGAAAGTCCGCAGCTTGAAGATCGAAGCGTGACCCTGCTGAAACGTGTTGTACTGCTGCACGAGAAGCGTGATCGGCTGGAAGAACCGGTTCAGATATAGGAAGAACGCCACGAGCGTGCCCGGACTGATGCTGTGGTTCAGCACCATGTTCCCGCCGACGCCCAGCAGCACGGCTTGCGCCAGGACCCCTTGGAGCTGGGTGCCAGGCCCGTAGACGCCGTTCATCTGTGCCGTCGCGTTGTTGGCGTCTCGGTATTGGCCCACGATGTTTCGATGGCGGACGATGTTGCGGCGCTGACGGTTGTAGGCCGTTACGACCCTCACACCGTGAAGACTCTCCGAGAGATCTGCCATGACGGCGGCGATCCCGTCCCGAACGCGGTCGTATCCACGTTCGGATGCAGATCGGAACCACAGCGACATCGCGGTGAGCAGAGGCACTACGAGGACCAACGTGAGGAGAGCGAGTTCCACGTTCATCGTGAACAGGACGACCGCTATTACCACCATGGTGAGAACTTGAAGAGCGAGCTGCGACAGACCGTCTTGAAGGAGCTGCTGTAGGTTCTCGATGTCACTCGTCATCCGCGTCATGATCACGCCCGCTTTCTCCGAGGTGAAGAAGTCGAGCGACAAACGCTGTAGATGGGTGAAGATCTTGATGCGCAAGTCGTTCATCACCCATGCGGCGATCCTCCCCGTGACCATCACGAGCGCCCGCTGAGTTCCCGCACCTGCGACGACTGTGAACAGATAGATCGCCGCGACCACTGCCACGACCGTGAGGCTCTTATGCCCGGGCAACATGCCGTTGTCTATGGCGATCTGGGTCAACTTCGGGCCCGCCTGAAGAAGGACGCTCGTCGCCACGACGAGGGCACCCGCGAGGAGCAACATCCAGGGGTACTCGGTGAGGAGTCCCCACAGTGTCAGCGGCTTGTCCTCACCTTTCGTCGGGATCTGGGAGAACGGCCGTGTCGGGTCGCCGTGGTCGGGTTCCTCGGCGAGGAGCACGTCGACACCGTCCTGCAACTCGGACGGGATTCCGGCGAACGGCAGGCCTGGTTGGGGCTGGCCCGGAGGCCCCCCGCCGAGCCCGCCGCCCGCTCCACCCATCGGTCCGACCCAGGTCATGGTCTTCCACCGTCAGTACCTGCAGCCACGTCGAAGTCTTCGTCGACGACTTCGTCTTTCTCTGCATGCGCAAGGACCTCTGCATACCGCGGTGTGCTCGCGAGAAGCTCGGCGTGAGTGCCCTCGGCGACGATCCGGCCCGAATCCAAAAGCGCGACCCGATCCGCGAGCGAGATCGTCGACAAGCGATGTGCGATCACAAGCGTCGTCCGACCGTGCGCGAACGTCCTCAGCGCCTCGTGGATTGCCTGCTCGACCTTTACGTCGATCGCACTCGTCGCGTCGTCGAGCACGAGAATGGGCGGATTGACCAGGAGTGTGCGCGCGATCGCGATCCTTTGACGCTGACCGCCCGAAAGCGTGTACCCCCGCTCGCCCACGACCGTGTCGTAACCCTCTGGCAGCTCCCGGATGAACCCGTCGGCCTCGGCGGCACGCGCCGCACGCTCGATATCGGCGAGGTCGGCGTCGGGCCTCCCATAGGCGATGTTGTCGCGAATCGACTCGGAGAACAGGAACGGTTCATCGAGCACGATCCCGACATGTGCCCGCAAGCTAGCGAGTGTCAAGTCCCGAACGTCGTTCCCGTCGATCGATACGGATCCCTCGTCGACGTCGTAGAAGCGCGCTAGCAGACGGGCGACGGTCGACTTTCCCGATCCCGTTTCCCCGACGAGTGCGACGACCTCACCCGGCCTCAAGTGCAGGTCGAATCCCGACAGGATCTTTGATTCGGGTCTGCTCGGATAGGAGAAGCCCACTGCTTCGAAGCGAACGTCTCCACGTGGGTGCAAGAGATCTCTGGCTCCGGGGCGCTCCTCGATCGATGGTTGTTCGTCCAAGACCTCGAAGATCCGGCCCGCGGAAGCCGCAGCGCGCTGTCCCATCATGATCAGCATCCCAAGCATCATGAAGGGGGCTTGGAGCATGAGCAGGTAGGCGTTGAAGGCGAGGATCGCGCCCACGCCGAGCTTTCCTTGAATAACCATCCACCCGCCCACGAGCAGCACCAAGGCGAGACCCACCTGTGGGAGGTTCTGGACGAGCGGAGTGAACCTCGCCCGCAGGTCTGCGTCTTTGATGTTGGCCCATTGCAACCTGTCGGCGGCCGCCCCCAATGAGCGCAGCTCGTTTTTCTCAGCGGCAAACGACTTCACGACCCGTACGCCGTTCACGTTCTCGTCCACGATCGTCGCGACGTCTGCGAGGCGGGACTGGATCAGCCAGCTGACGGGGAACATCGCCCGGCGCATCCGGACACCCACGAGGTACACAAAGGGCATCGTCACCATTGCGACGAACGCCAAGGGCACGTCGATTGAGAGCATGTACCCGAATGCCACGACGGCGATGCTGCACTGCACGAGGATCATGGGGGCGAACGTCAAGTACATCTGCACAGATCGAATGTCCGAATTTGCACGTGAGATGAGCTGACCCGACTGGACACGGTCGTAGAAGGGGAACGACATCCTTGTGAGGTGCTCGTAGATCAGATTGCGGAGATCGAATTCGATCGCGTACGCCGTCTTGAACATCGAGACACGCGAGAAGTAACCGGCTACTCCACCGGCGAGGCCCAGACCGACGATCCACCACACATAGAAATGAAGCGGGACCGTGTGGTGCTCGATCGAGTTGTTGATCGCATGATTGAGCAGATCGGGAATCTGCACCTGGAAGACCAGCCCGATGAACGAGGTGACGAGTGCTGTGGCGAAGACCACCCGGTGAGATCGCACCACGGGCATGGCACGCCGCAACCAGGACTTCGTGCGGTCAGGATCGATGCCAGCTTTCGGAGCCCGGTAATGGGAGACCTCTGGAACGGGAACTAACTGAGACGCGCCGGATTCCGCCCGCGAACCAAGGGCAGTTTCGACACGCATGAGATCAGGCTACCGAACAACCGCCTTCGACCGTCGCGAGAGCGCGCTGTCCTGCCTGGTCGGGTGCGGTATTTCACTTGCGACTGACGCGACTGCTACCCGATTTCCATAGAGGCGCGCTCAAGCGCCCTTCCGCCTCGTTTTGCGAGAGTCGGTCACACGACGAGTTCGGGGAATCTCCGCTCGTCGAAGGCCTCGATGAATTGACGGACGGGTGGCGGTAGGGGGACCGCCACGGACCGCCTCCAACGCTGCTCGGGGGCAATCATCACGCTGGTGTTCCCCACACTTACCGATCGCACCCTGTTGTCGGAAGTCATCACGGCGCGCAGGTACACGGCGACCGCGCACTGCTCGGCGTTGGTGGGCGTACCGCGGACCCCTGCGGAGCGCAGCCGCGTCACGACTGCGTCGACACTGTCACCGAGCGACGAGAGCAGCTCTGCCGTCTGGCTCCTTACGATCGCCCGCTGGCGGTGCGGCTTGGTTGCTTCGAGGTCGCCGGGGTCGGTTCCCGGAACGTCCCCGTTCGGACTCGTGCCGGGCGGTGCCACCGGGATTCCGTCGACCCGGCCGTCGTGCCTACGGTGCCAGACGGGTGTGCTCATCGCTCCGCTCCTTGTCCTTCAACAACTTCCTTGTGACTTCTCGGCGTCGGCTCCCCGCTCCGTCTCCACCATCATTTCGCGCTTTTGCGATTTAGTGAAGCGGGATTCTTCGAACGGTCGACGACCTGCTCTGACGCGTGCCGGCAGGCGCCTTCACGACCGCCCGCTAGCTTGCTTTGGGAAGCGTCGAAGCCTCGTCCCACGTGTGGATCGACGCCAGATGACCCAGCGGACAGAGGCCCGATGATCCAGGGAAAAGACGCCAGATGACCCAGCGGACAGAGGCCGGATGACCCAGGCGATCGAGGTCGAATCGCTCGAGAAGACTTTCAAGGGCAGCGTCCGTGCCCTCGATAGTGTGAGCTTCGAGGTCGAAGCTGGCTCGATCTTCGGGCTGCTCGGCCCGAACGGCGCCGGAAAGACGACGGTCATCCGGATCCTGACGACGATTCTCAGACCCGACGCCGGACGGGCAGCTGTGCTGGGTCGGGACGTGGTTCAAAGGCCGGCGGAGGTCAGGTCGCTCATCGGCCTCGCAGGTCAATTTGCGGCCGTCGACGAGAACCTGACCGGGCGAGAGAACCTGACAATGGTCGGCAGACTCAACCATCTGCCGATGGGCGAGGTGAGCGCGCGCGCCGTCGACCTGCTCGAGCAATTCGAGCTCGCGGATGCTGCCGACCGGACGCTCAAGACTTATTCGGGGGGAATGAGAAGGCGCCTGGACCTCGCCGCCGCGTTGCTTCGAAGGCCGCCGGTCCTCTTCCTCGACGAACCGACGACCGGTCTCGACCCGCAGAGCAGGAACGGCCTTTGGGAGGTGATCGAAAATCTGGTCGAGTTGGGGACGACGGTTCTCCTCACGACTCAGTACCTGGAGGAAGCCGACCGTCTCGCTGGACGGATCGCCGTTATCGACCATGGAAGGGTCATCGCCGAGGGCATCCCTTCAAACCTCAAGGCTCGTCTTGGGTCTACCTTGCTCGAAATCGCTTTGTCAGACGTTTCGTCTGCGACTTCGGCGGCCGGCTTGCTCCAAGGGGTCGGAGCCGATCGACCGAGCGTTTCGGGCTCGAGCGTGGAGATTCCAGTCGACGCGGGGCCGAGCACCGCGATCGAGGTTCTGCGAATTCTCGACAATGCGGGAATCACCCCGACTGGGATCGTTCTCCACGAGCCGAGCCTGGACGACGTCTTTCTCGCGCTCACCGGACACAAGGCGGAAGAAGAAGAGACGGGAACCAAACTGACCAGAGTGGGCAAGCGTGGCGAGTCGACCGACGAGTCGAAAGACGCGGATCAGCTCTCGGCCACGGGCGAGGAGACAGCATGACGGTCGCAACGGTCACCCCCGAAGTCGGAGTCGCAGACGGTGTGGTCTCGAGGCTCCGTTGGGCGATCACCGACGCTGGCACTGTCACACGTCGGAACTTGATCGCCTACGTGCGCATTCCCGAGTCTCTTTTCTTCTCGACCGTCCAGCCGATCATGTTCGTTCTTCTGTTTCGCTACATATTCGGCGGCGTAATCGGTTTTTTCACCGAAAAGGCCGGCCTCAGTTACGTGAACTACCTGATGCCGGGCATCTTCGTGCAAACGATGATGTTCGGATCCATCGCCACGGCAATCGGCCTCGCCGAGGACCTTCAAAAGGGCTTGATCGAAAGGTTCAGGGCATTGCCCATGGCACGCTCGGCAGTATTAGCCGGCAGAACGAGCGCCGACTTCGTTCGGAACGTGTTCGTGGCCGTGGTCATCACTGCGGTGGGGTACGCAGTCGGATTTCGCGTCCAGACGAACTTCGCGCTGTTCCTTGCAGGAATGGGGATCATCTTGCTGTTCGCTTACGCGCTCTCATGGGGTTTTGCAGTAGTCGGCTTGTCAGCGCCCAACAGCGAGACAGCACAGGTGATGGCCTTTCCGATTCTCTTCCCCCTCGTCTTCGCTTCGTCGGCCTTCGTGCCGGTCCGTACGATGCCGACCTGGCTGCAGGGCTTTGCCACTCACCAACCTGTGAGCGTCGTCATCAACGCGGCGAGGGCCCTGATGTTGGGCCCAAAGGCCGCAGCCTTCGTGCACTCGACCACCGCGGATCTGACCGTCACGGCGTTGGCATGGTGCGCAGGACTCTTGGCAGCGCTAACTCCACTCGCCATCTGGCGCTACCGGTCGCGAGTCTGACGCAATTTATGGAATTACGGAATTCCGCCGTCCACCCGCAGGACAGCTCCCGTCGTGAAGCTCGACGCCTCGCTCGCGAAGTAGAGCGCTGCGCCAACCACTTCCTCAGGTTGTCCACCACGACCCAGGGCAAACGCAACACGGGCGCGCTCTTCGAACGCAGGAATGTCCCATGAGCGCGTCACGTCAGTGAAGAAGGGGCCCGCCATGATGCAATTGACGCGCACCGAGGGGCCGAACGCGTGCGCGAGACCGACCGTCAGCGAGTTCACGCCGGCCTTCGCCGCTGCGTAGGGCAAGATCCAGGGAGTCGGCCTGATCGAACCAGTGCTGCTCACGTTGATCACCGATCCTCCGGACCCTCGAAGCATTCGTCTGCCGACGAGAACGCTGAGTCTGAACACCCCTTTCATGTTCAGATCGACGACTCGATCCCACATCTCTTCTGTCACGTCCTCCAGTTCTGCGTAAGGCAGGGACATCCCGGCGTTGTTCACGAGGACATCGACGTGCTCGAAATGTCCGTACGCAGTGTCGACGAGTCCCTGGAGCTCCTCCCAGTGCGCGACGTTGCACCTGACGGCCAGGGCCCGCCTTCCGGTTTTCGAGGTCACCTCGTCAGCTACGGCTTCGCAGGACTCGAGCTTCCGGCTTGCGATCACCACGTCGGCGCCGGCATCGGCGAAGGCAAGCACCATCGACCGCCCGAGACCGCGGCTGCCGCCCGTTACGAGTGCGACCTTGCCACCCAGGTCGAACCGCTCGGCGGGTTTCACTGTTGCCACGTCCCGTCTGTCTTTCTCAGCTCCTCTTCTGTCTTTCTCAGCTCCTCTTCTGTCTTTCTCAGCTCCTCTTCCTTTCTCAGGCTCTTCTTCGCTTGTCTCTGCAACCTTTCGACGCTAACCCGCTTCGGTGCGCCGACGCCGGTTGCCCACTAGCGTTCGCTCGCGTGCCGGCAATCCAGACCCGCCGTTTGGGCAGAGCCGGCCATCGTTCTTCGCTCGCAATTCTCGGAGGGGCGGCTTTTTGGGGATCCGATCTCGAGACCGCCGGGGCCGCGTTCGACGCCGCGATCTCCTCGGGCGTCAACCACCTGGATATCGCCCCCCGTTACGGACATGCCCAGCAAGTCGTCGGTCCTTTCGTCCCGCCGGTGAGAGATCGTTTGTTCGTCGGCTGCAAGACGCTGCGGCGCGACGGGGCGGGAATGAGACAGGAGCTCGAAGAGTCGCTCCGCCTTCTTGGCTGCGACAGCTTCGATCTTTACCAGCTCCACGCCGTCACCAGCCTCGAGGAGCTCGACCGCAGCGCTTCTGCAGCGCAAGAACTGGTCAAGATCCGCGAAGAGGGCGTCGCCACTTACGTCGGAATCACCGGTCACGACCTAACGGCACCGGCCGCACACCTGGAAGCGCTGCGCCGTTACGACCTGGACACAGTGATGTTCCCGGTGAATCCCCGCTTGTGGGCTGATCCGGATTACAGGCGCGCCGCCGAGCTGCTCCTCTCGTACACAAAGGAGAACGACATCGGCGTGATGGCCATAAAGTCGGCCGCCGCGAGACCTTGGGGCAAAGGACCACGCGACTCGTCAACGTGGTACGAGCCGTACACCGCCCGCACCGACCTCGAGCGAAATGTCGGGTTCACTTTGTCGGTGCCCGGGGTAGACGCGATCTGCACCCCGGGTGACCTCGGCCTCCTTCCCACCGTGCTCGACGTCGTCTCCCGTTTCGAGCCGATGAGCGCGAGAGAGATGGAGGAGCTGGCAGGATCGAGAGCGCACGAAGACCACATCTTCCCGATGCCTCGAGGCTGATATCTCGACTATCTGGACGTGGACGCCACAACCTCAGCGTTGATGCCCGCCCCTTGACCAGGTCGGATCCGGCCCTCCGATATCAGGGTGGCCGGTACGATCTTTCGACGTGCTTTTCAGCGGACCAGAGCAGTCGATCGCCACACGGTGTTGTCCTACGTGCGGTTGTCGTACCTTCACGCCACTCCGTGAAGGTGGGGACTACAGCGTGAAGCTGCGGAGCTCCCAGTGAACATGGGCGGGATGGGGGGCCATGGCGCTTGGGGCCTCATGCGCTCTTTCAGGCGCGATGAAAGCGTCACCCAGCACAAGCTGCCTCCGGGGACGCTCAAACGAATCGCCCGCTTCGCAGCGCCCTACAAGGGAATGCTCGTCGTTTTCCTCGTCCTCATCGTCATCGACGCACTAATCGGCGCGGCCAACCCACTGATCTATCGGAGCATCATCGACAAGGGGATCCTCGGCCACGACACGAGCTTGATCGTCAAGCTCGCAGCGCTCGTGGCGATACTTGCGATCTTCGACGCCCTTCTCTCTCTCTGGCAGCGCTGGTTGTCTGCGAGGATCGGCGAAGGGCTGATCTTCGACATGCGGGTACGTGTCTTCGAGCATGTCCAGCGTATGCCGATCGCGTTCTTCACAAGGACCCAAACAGGGGCGCTCGTCACCCGCCTGAACAACGATGTGCTCGGTGCACAGCAAGCATTCACCGACACGTTCTCCTCCGTCGTGAGCAACGTCATCGGTGTCGGCGTGACGCTTACCGCGATGTTCTTGCTCTCATGGCAGCTCACTCTGATCGCCCTCGTGCTCCTCCCGGTGTTCATCATCCCCGCTCGCTGGGTCGGGAGCCGCCTGCAGGCCATCACCCGCGAGAGTTACGCGCTCAACGCCGTGATGAACACCACCATGACAGAACGGTTCAATGTCGCTGGCGCACTGCTGGTCAAGCTGTTCGGACGACCCGAGGACGAGGTGTCGGCCTTTCGCAGTCGTGCTTCTCGTGTGCGCGACATCGGAGTGACTCAGGCCATGTACACCCGCGTCTTCATGGCCGCCTTGTTGTTGACAGCATCACTCGCGACAGCCGTCGTCTACGGATGGGGAGGCGTTTCCGCGGCGAACGGCACGCTGGCACTCGGCACCGTCGTGGCCCTGACCGCGTACCTGAACCGCCTTTACGGGCCTCTGACAGCTCTGTCGAACGTTCAGGTCGACGTCCTCACGGCACTTGTCTCTTTCGATCGGGTGTTCGAAGTGCTCGACCTTCCACCGATGATCCAGGAGGCGGAGCGGGCGAGGGACATCCCACGAGGACCGGCTGAGGTGTCCTTCGATCACGTCGATTTCCGCTACCCGACGGCAGAGGAAGTGTCGCTCGCCTCGCTCGAGTCGGTCGCGGTGTTGGAACGGACGCCGATCCATCAGGTCCTTCATGATGTGTCGTTCAAAGCTGAGCCGGGCCAACTAGTGGCGCTGGTCGGACCATCGGGTGCTGGGAAGACCACGATCTCGAGCCTCGTCCCGCGTCTCTACGACGTCCAAGCAGGTGCGGTCCGGATAAACGGAATCGACGTCCGAGACGCGACCCTGTCGTCTCTTCGCGACGTCATCGGAGTGGTCACCCAGGACGCCCACATGTTCCACGACTCGATCCGGGCCAACCTCGCGTACGCGAAGCCTGACGCGACCGACGAGGAGCTGACCGAAGCTCTGAGGGCGGCGCAGATCCTCGACCTCGTCGAATCGTTGCCGACCGGTCTCGACACGGTCGTCGGCGAGAGGGGATATCGCCTGTCAGGGGGAGAGAAACAGCGGATCGCGATCGCCCGACTTCTTCTCAAGGCTCCAGACGTCGTGGTCCTCGACGAAGCTACGGCGCACCTCGACTCCGAATCCGAGCTGGCCGTGCAGCGCGCGCTCAGCACTGCTCTCGCCGGACGAACATCGATCGTGATCGCGCACCGGCTTTCAACCGTGCGCGACGCAGATATCGTCCTTGTCGTCTCCGACGGTCGCATCGTAGAAAGAGGGCGGCACTTCGAGTTGCTCGCCGCCGAGGGGCTGTACGCGGAGCTCTACAGAACACAGTTCCAGGACCAGTCAGAGGACTCGGGCAGCGAGCCCGACGGGGCTGACGCCGGCGCTGCCCACGGCTTCTGAGCCAGGTAGTGGCTCATGGGCCCTCGCGCTCGGGATCCGGTTCGACAATTGATTCGCCTGATTCGCCTTGGAAACGGCGAGTGATCCACACTGTGCTGAACGGGCGATGATCCGGTCCGGTGAAGCGGAAAACGATCCGGTGAAAGGCGGCTCCTTGGTTGTCGACGGTTCAGACGAACCAGTAGCCGGTACGAACACGAGGGGGGCCGGCGGACGTGCAACCGTCCACGGCGGTGCCGTCCTCTTGGAGGACCGACGCCCAACCTGGCGCGGCTGGATTCACGCGGGCGCCTTGATCGCTGCGCTCGTTGCGGGACCTTTGTTGATCGTCCGCGGCAACGGGCCCGGAGCGCGTACCGTGCTTTCGGTTTACGTGATCTCGCTCGTGGCACTTTTCGGCGTCAGCGCCGCCTTTCACCGCATCGCATGGGCGCCCTCGGGGCGACGCCGAATGCGTCGTGCCGATCATTCGACGATATTCGTAGCGATCGCAGGCACCTACACAGCGGTAGCCGGTCTGGCACTGCGAGGATGGGCGCGGATACTGGTTTTGACCGTGGTCTGGGTGGGTGCCGCGATCGGCATCGTGTTGCGACAGCTCTGGCTGGACGCTCCCAAATGGGCCGTCGCTCTCCCTTACG
>Ga0187783_10001997_pt1 | contig 15187 bp, 12 predicted proteins | sample 1015_SJ02_MP02_2_FD_132471 | JGI IMG/M metagenome (GOLD analysis project Ga0187783, IMG submission 132471) | Tropical peat soil microbial communities from peatlands in Department of Meta, Colombia - 1015_SJ02_MP02_20_MG | ecosystem: Environmental > Terrestrial > Soil > Wetlands > Peat | place... | reverse complement strand
GTGGAAAACTACTTTAACTACTTCACCGAAATCGAGGATCACTTTCGCCAGCGACGCGGCACGACGCTTCTGCTTTCCACGCTCGACTGGGTGCTGATGGACCTCTGGAAAGAGGCGGGCGTTCCCCTGGAAGCTGTATTGCGGGGCATTGATATCACGTTTGAGCGCTTTGCCGAACGGCGATCGAAGAATCGCAAAGTAAATGGCTTGGGATTTTGCACGCAAGAAGTGCTTTCTGCTGCCGAGGCGATGAAGGAAGCCGCCGTTGGGAGCAAAAGATCGGCCCGCGAAAATGCGGCCGAATCCGCATTCCGGATCTCGGAGATTGTTGGCTTTCTGCGGCAAAACGCGGACGCCCTGGAAAGAGTTCAACTCCCTGAAACCAGAGATCTCTCGCCTCGGCCAGTGGCCAGAGAAACGGCGCAGATGCTGCGGGAGATTGCGGGACAACTGGAGCAGGCCGAGACGCTACCATCGCGACTGGAAGATCTCGAACGAAGGCTTACCGTGGCCGAGGAGAAGCTGTTTGCGGTTTTGCTTGCGGTGATTCCCGATCACCAGATCGTGGCTGCGCGGGCCGAGGCCGACCACGCCCTGGCGCCCTATGTAAGGAAAATGTCAGCGGCGCAGATTGAGCAACTGCAGAAGCAATATATCCGCAAGCGCTTTCTCGACAAATATGGGCTGCCGAGACTGAGTTTGTTCTACCTCTGAGCCCCGGAAGTACTCAGCCAGGCTCAAGCCCGGAGAATCTCTCGGTCAGCGAACGAGAGCTGTCTGGTTTCTCCTCGACCGAGGACAAGTCATTGCCCTGGTGGATAGAATCATTTCTTGCTTTTCAGCATCGAAAAACTGGTTTATGGCGGCGACGGTTTAACCCGGCTGCCCTCCGACGAGCATGGGCAGGGCAAAGCCGTGTTCGTACCGTTCGTACTCGAGGGAGAAAGCATTGAGGGCTCTCTGGTCGACGAAAAACCTGGATTTGCCCGGGCCCATGCCGATCACATTCGCCACGCTTCCCCCCATCGGATCGAACCACAGTGCCCTTACTTCGGCTCCTGCGGTGGATGTCACTACCAGCATTCCACCTACGAACATCAGCTCGAAATTAAAGCCGCCATCCTGAAGGAAACCGTTCGTCGTATTGCGAAAATAGAATTGGGTGTCGATTTGATCCTTCATGCCTCGCCCGCCTGGGGTTATCGCAACCGCGCCCGCTTGAGAATCGAAGGGAAACCTGAGTTCGCGCTCGGTTATTACCGATTCAGCTCGCAGGATCTGCTCCCCATCGAGCAGTGCCCTATCAGCTCCCAGTCGATCAATCAGGCGATCGCAACGTTGTGGAGAATGGGGCGGGCGGGGACCCTCCCGGCTGAACTCGAAGAGGTGGAAATCTTTGCCAATGCCGAGGATGACCGGCTTCTCGTCGAGCTCTACGGCAACTCTGCCATGAACTTGGAGTTTGTTGGTGAAGCGGTGAAGAGCGCAATACCGAAGGTAGCCGGGGTGGTGTGCTTCCAATCCGGATTCCGCACCCGGCCGCGTACGGAGCATCAGACCCCGATCATCGGATCGCGAGAACTCACCTACAACACAGAACATTTTGCTTACCGGGTCAGTGCGGGATCGTTTTTTCAAGGGAATCGCTATTTGATGGACAAGCTCATCCGTGTTGTGACCGAGGGATATGCCGGAACGTTGGCGTTGGACCTGTACGCAGGAGTTGGGCTGTTTTCCGCAATACTAGCCAGGAGTTTCGCCCAAGTACTTGCCGTTGAATCGTCCTCCACTGCTTACGCCGACCTCGTATGCAACCGACCGTCGAATGTGAAGGCGGTTCATAGTACGACGGAGCAATTCTTGAACCGCGCGCGTAAACTGCGCCCAGACCTGCTCGTAGTCGACCCACCGCGGAGCGGGCTGGGGGAAGCGGTGATTCGCTGCCTTCACACGTTGGGAGCGCGCTCGATGGTCTACGTTTCCTGCGATCCGGCCACCCTCTCCCGCGACCTCGCAAGTCTGGTAAGAGCAGGGTACTCCATTCAGCAAGCCCATTTGGTCGACCTATTTCCTCAGACCTTTCACATCGAAGCCGTCTTCCGCATGGTGATGGCGTAGCCAGCCGACACGACGGCAAGTGACACGTCGAGAGCGCAGGTTCAGGCTACCTGAGCGTGTCGCAAGCGTGGAGCGTCAGTCGGCCTCGATAGCCGTGCTCTTATCGTTGGTCGGGGGGATCTTCGAACGCGGTGAACTCAGCCGTTTCGGCCTCGTCTGGACTCTGTCGATATTCCTGAATCAGTCTCCGCGCCCGCTCGGCATCCTCTTGGCGTACTAAGATGATCGTGCCGCCGACCCCGGGCAGAATGTCTTGCGGAGCATCGAGTGAGGTAACGTCGCAGTCAATTCCTGCCGATTCCAGGAGTCCGCTCACGACCATGGCTTCGGATTCTTGTTCGGTATCAAACACCCGGACCAGTTTTTCGTTTGGATCAGGATGTTGCTTGGCCTGTTCAGAACGGAGTTGTACCATGGCTCCTCCAGTAACTGGATGTAAATTCTACTCTTCCGGCAAGTACCACGGGAACTGATTCCAATCATTCGACTTTTAGAGTATGCTCGGCCGCGGGTAACCAAAGTCCAACACTGTCGAGCCATTGTCTTCCCCGCGAATAACCACCACAATACGATGAGAAGGGGCGCAACGCCCACTAGTCGTCGGACATCTAACTTCAGATAGAGCTGCGAAGGGAAGTGGGGAACGAATGAATAGTGTGGAACACGCTGGGCAGTCGGTGAACCTAAGCGAGAAGGAGCAGGAAGCCCGGCAAATTCGCCGCTTGCAGCTCATGATCAGTATGGTCATGTCTGTGATCAGCCAGGACCCTAACCTTACGGTCGAAGAAGCGTCTGAATTAGTGGCAGGTGCGAAACGAGCGGCGCTCGCGATGTTCCCGGACAAGGAATTTGCCTACGATATTCTCTACAAGCCTCGGCTGCAGCGGCTGATGAACGAGCGCTTCCGGTTGCAGTAGAGATCTTCGAGACAAGGCTCGCAGCCCTTGCCAGGTGTGGCTTGCCAGCCGTTGTGCTCTGCCAGGGATCGCCCACTTGCGCGATCAACCAAGGGAGAAAAGGCGGCCGAGGCTGGAAGTTGACCATCTCTGCCGATACGGACTAGACTCCCTCCTCAGTGAGGCCCTCGATGAAGGAAATTCTGGTAGTGCTCGCACTATGCCTAGCCTGCTCGGCTCAAAAGGCGGCCGACGATCCAGCTCATCATCACGAGGATCTTACTTCCGAACAGCTTGGAACCGTGCATTTCCCGACTTCCTGTACCGAGGCGGTTCAGAAAGGCTTCGAACGTGGCGTGGCTTTGCTGCATTCTTTCTGGTACGAGGAGGCACAGAAACAGTTCCAGGAGGTGGCGACCGAGGATCCCCATTGCGCCATGGCCCACTGGGGACTCGCGATGAGCTATTGGCACCAGCTCTGGAACCATCCCGATAAGGCCACCATCAAGAGAGGAAACGCCGAAGTAAAGCGGGCGATCGCGCTGCACTCGCGCGATGACCGGGAATGGGGCTACATTTCTGCCATGGAAGCCTTCTACGGGGGAAAAAAGGATCGCGGCTATCAAAGCCGCGCCGTTGCCTACTCGAAGGCGATGGAGGTCGCCTATCGGCATCATCCTGAGGACCGTGAAGCCGCCGCCTTCTACGCCTTGTCCCTGTTGGCGTCCGTCCCGGATCACGACACTACGTTCAGCAATCAGAAGAAAGCAGCGGCCATTCTGGAAAAGCTGTTTGCCGAAGAACCGGATCACCCGGGGGTCGCTCACTATCTGATTCATAGTTACGACACCCCGCAGATGGCACAGCTTGGGCTGCCTGCCGCTCAGCGATACGCCAAGATTGCTCCCGCATCGCCCCACGCCTTACACATGCCATCCCACATCTTTGCCCGGCTCGGGATGTGGCAGGACGATATTAATTCCAATCTGGCCTCGATCGCTGCCACTCGCAAGAGCGCGGCGATGCACATGGGAGGCGAAGGCCACGAGTTCCACGCCATGGATTTCCTCGAGTATGCGTATCTTCAGAGCGGCCGGGAGGCGGATGCCTGGCACTTGATCGAGGAAGTTAAAGCGATGCCCCCGATGAAGGACATGTACGGCCTGGGTTTCGATCCCCGGGTTTGGGCTCTGGTCGTTTTTCCCGCCCGCTACGAGCTGGAGCTGCACCGCTGGGCCAATGCGGCCGCGCTCCAACCTCCGCCGGAGGCCAACACGGATGACAGCGCTGCCACGTACTGGGCCCGCGGAATCGGTCATGCCCGGACCGGACATCTCGACGAGGCACGCCAGGATCTGGCCGCACTCGATTCCATTCACCGGAACCTCGTAAAGGAAAAGAAGCCGTTGATGGCTGAGGCCGTCGAACAGGATCGACAAGAGGTCGCAGCCTGGCTGGCGCATGCTGAAGGGCGGAACCAGGAAGCGATCACCACGTTTCGCGAGATTGCCGGAAAGGAAGAAAGCGAGGGTGCCGAGCCCCTAGCAATCCCGGCCCGCGAAATGCTGGCCGACCTCCTGGTCGAGCTGAATCGTCCCCAGGAAGCCTTGACCGAGTACGAGGCTGACCTGAAGTTTAATCCGAACCGCTTTGATGGCCTCGCCGGAGCGGCAAAGGCCTCGGAGCTGGCGGGCAAAAGCGAACAAGCCAATTCGTACTACGCCCAGCTGCTTAAAATATGCGCCGGGTCGAGCTCCGACCGACCGGAACTCCTGCATGCCAAGCAGCTTGTGGCGCAGAACTAAGACAGTTGACCGTCCACCGTTTGCCAACTGCCTGGCGACACCTAGGGTGAGCGCTCGATCGTCCGCACGTGAATCGTATTGGTTGGCTGGTCAAAGGTGCCCATGATTTTCACGCTCTGGTTCGCGTAGGCTCTCGCCTCGTCGGAATCATCAAGTTGGTACTCCACATCGCCGGCGCGCAGCACATAAATGCGGTTTCGACGCAAGACCGTCCCCATGAACGGCCGGGGCTGGGCTGTCGCCGCTCCGGGAGCCGCCTTCTTGTCCGTGGCTGTGGAGTTTTGCCCCTTTGGCGCACTCGCTCCTTGCGTGCTAGGAGCCTGTCGAGGAGAACCCTGAGGCGGCGTCGAGGAGGTCTGGGCAGCGGCCGTCAGCCAGGTTCCTCCAAGCACGACGGCTGCCAGCATCTTTCCCGACCTCATCGCTCCTTCGACCTCTAAACACCAAAGTTACCTCAGGAGAAACATCGATTCAGCCAGCCCTCTTAGGTCCCGTAGGTGCCGGTCGCCTCCTTCTCGGAAAAGCGATCGCGAACTTTTTTCGCGATATTGCTGCGGGTTTCTTCCCCGCTGGTCGGGGCCAGAAGCAGTCCCACTCCCAAGCCAATGCCCATACCTACCAAGACAGCCAAGGCGGTGTTGAGGCCGGGGTGATCCTCACCGCGTATCACCTCCGCCGCTCGGCGGGCACGACCTGAGGCGGTCTGGTAGATATTTTGTGCTGTTTCCCCGGCGCGCTCGGAGAAAGTGCTCGCACTCTCCGCCACACGGTTCCGTAACGCATCGAGCAAAGAAAGCCCCGTGCCGAGCAAAACATTGAACAGAATCTTGTCTCTTCGCGATCGCATAACTCCTCCTGGCTCGATTCTAATCCTGGCATGGAGATGCCGGAAAGGCATCCGGCGTTGGCGCACAATTTGCCAACCGTCGAGAAGGTCCGACACCCTGTGCTGCCACCCTGCGCAGGTACTCCTGCGTGCACCCTTACGCTAGGCGAAGATGCTACAGTTAAAGATTCATGTCTGCGCCGGAATCGCGGTTTGTAAAGGCCTGCAAGGCTCAAGCTGCCGACCGCACCCCAGTCTGGTTGATGCGGCAGGCCGGGCGCTATATGCCAGAATATCGCGCCGTGCGCAAACGATACTCCCTCATTGAAATCTGTAAACAGCCTGCCATCGCCGCCGAGGTAACGATTACCGCCGCCGAAATCCTGGGCGTGGATGCCGCCATCATCTTTGCCGACCTGCTGCTTCCGCTGGAGGTTATGGGATTGCCATTCCACTTCGCGGCCGGGGAGGGACCAGTGGTCAAAACGCCGATCCGAGGTGCCGGAGACGTCGAGCGCTTACAAGCCGACGGTGCTGCCGAATTGGGATACGTGTCGGAAGCCGTGCGTCTCGTATCCCAGCATTTCGCCGGCCGCCTACCGGTGATCGGCTTCTGTGGTGCCCCATTCACCTTGGCCAGCTATATGATCGAGGGCAGCGGCTCGAGAAACTACGTTCACACCAAGAAGATGATGTACCGATCTCCCCGCACCTGGAACGAACTGATGGGTAAGCTGGTCGAAGTAACCTCGGCCTACGCCACCGACCAAGCGAGCGCTGGAGCAGACGCCATCCAGGTGTTCGACAGTTGGGTGGGTTGCTTGAGTGTGGAGGATTATCGGCGATACGTCCTGCCACGAACCAAGGAATTGGTCGGAAAGCTGCAACAGACCGGTGTACCGGTCATTTACTTCGGAACCGATAGCGCTACCCTGTTGCCATCCATGAAGGAGACTGGCGCGGAGGTGATCGGCCTGGACTGGCGCATTCCCCTCGACGAGGGCTGGCGGAGTCTGAATTTCCGGGGAGCCGTACAAGGCAATTTGGACCCGGTTCTGCTTTTTGCCGACTGGAATGAGCTGCGCTTGCGGGCACAAGGCATTCTGCGCCAAGCCGGAGGGCGTCCAGGACACATCTTCAACCTGGGTCACGGTATTCTGCCGGAAACCCCGGTGGAGAACGTCAAAGCGCTCGTGAGGTTCGTACAAGAGCAGTCGGCGAAAACATCGTGAGCCGCGTATCCAACTCGGACAAGAAGGCGGTTCTGCTGGTGGCACATGGCAGTCCGGATTCCGTGGACGAGGTTCCCGAGTTTCTTCTTCACGTCACCGGAGGGCGTCCGCTTCCCCCGGAGGCAATCAAGGAAGTGAAGCATCGTTACGGGCTGATTGGCCGCTCTCCGCTGACCGAACTAACCCTGAAGCAGGGAGAACTTCTAGCGCGAGAACTGGAGTTGCCCGTCTATGTCGGCATGCGGAACTGGAAGCCGTTTATTGCTTCCGCAATCGACACCATGACTCGCGACCAAGTGTCCCAGGCTGTTGTCATCTGTCTGGCGCCGCACAATTCGCGTACCAGCGTGGGTCTTTATCGTTCCGCGCTCAGTCGCAATGGCCAACTCCCGTTTGCCCTCGATTTTGTGGACTGCTGGCACGATCATCCCCTGCTCATCCAAGCCTTTTCCGAAAAGCTCCGTGCCGCCTGGGAGAGAGCCTGTCGCGAAGCCGGGGCCGAAATCCCCGTAATCTTCACCGCGCACAGCGTTCCTCTGCGGACAATCACGGAAGGCGATCCCTATGAGATCCAAGCCAAGGAGACGGCAACCTTGGTTGCCCGCGACGCATCGCTGCCAGTTCCGCTCTCGAAGTTCGCCTTTCAAAGCCAGGGCATGGCCGGGGGAGCCTGGCTCGGCCCGACCGTCGAAGACACGATTCGAGAGTTGGAGCGGGCCGGTCATAAGGGCATTTTCATCCAGCCCATCGGGTTCCTTTGCGATCACATAGAGGTACTCTATGACATCGACATCGGCTTCAAACAGTTCGCCGCGCAGCGCGGAATGCGTTTGTGGCGAGCCGAGTCTTTGAACGACTCGCCACGGCTGGTGAAGGCTTTGGCCGACATCGCCCGCTCGCGGATGGCCAAGCCAGCTCCCAACCTCTGAATGCGGCGGCACGGGGCCGGCTTCGGGCATTTTGTCGCCCGGCGGAACAACGGCCGATGAGCACCAGGATTACCCAACATGCAACGGATTGCCATCATTGGAGGAGGGATCTCGGGATTAGCCGCCGCATTTGCGCTCGAAAAGGTGAGACGTGATGGCGCGCTCCTGGACTATGTCTTATATGAAACCTGTCCCCGGCTGGGCGGAGTCCTGCTCACCGAGCGCGTCGACGGTTGTGTTGTGGAAGCTGGTCCCGACTCCTTTCTGACGGAGAAGCCCTGGGCTCGAGATTTATGCCGTGAGCTCGGGCTCGAAGATCAACTGATCCCATCGAACGATGCCCATCGCAAGACTTACATTCTGAAACAAGGACGACTGGTAAAAATACCGGACGGCTTGCTGTTCATGGTGCCAACGAAGATTTGGCCGGTGCTTCGCTCACCGTTATTTTCTGCGCAAACCAAACTGCGCATGGTGCGGGAATGGTTCTCGTCACCCCGCAAGTTCAGCCAGGACGAAAGCGTGGCTTCGCTAGTGGAGCGGCATTATGGTCGAGAGATGGTGGAAAGTTTGGCCGATCCACTGCTGTCCGGGGTGTATGGCGGGGAGGCGGGCCAACTGAGTGTCAATGCGGTGCTGCCTCGTCTGGTCGAGATGGAGCGAAAGTACGGCAGCCTGGGAAGAGCAATGCTGGCCGCCCGGAAACAAACCGCCGCCGCGCCCCAAGGCCACGCGAGACCACTCTTCACCTCGCTGAAAGAGGGCATGCAGCAGATGGTGAGTGCCGTGGCCGCCCAGTTGTGGCCTCCGTCGCTATGCCTCGAGACCCAGGTCGAAGCCATCGAGCGCCAGGGTCGTGGGTGGACGATTTCGGGCAAATCCCGGTCCGAGCGGTTTGATGGCGTGATCATTGCCACTCCGGCTCCCACGGCGGCGCGGTTGGTCCGCAGGATCAGTGAGGCGCTGGGGGAGGAATTGCTGGGCATCCCTTACACCTCATCGATCACGGTAAACTTCGGCTACGACCAACGAGTGCGAGCCTCGCTGCCTCCGGGATTCGGATTCCTGGTCCCGTCGAGCGAAGGCCGGCGAATCTTGGCAACGACTTTTGTGCACAACAAGTTCCCGTTCCGCGCACCCGACGACCGTGCTCTTGTCCGCTGCTTCATCAGCGGTGCCCGCAATGAAATCATCTGGGAGCGTTCCGATGAGGAGATTCTCGCCATCGCCAGCGAGGAGCTTCAGAAGACGATGCACCTGCGAGCCGATCCGCTGTTCGCCAGAATCTATCGATGGAAGAGCGTGATGGCGCAGTATGGAGTCAGCCACCTGGGGCGCTTGGAGCGGATCGATCGGTTGCTCTCCGAGCTTCCCGCTTTGGCCCTGGCCGGCAATGGATACCGTGGCATCGGGGTTCCCGACTGCATTCGTACCGGCACTGAGGCGGCCGGCAGAGTCCTGGCGGTGCTTGGTATGGCGGCGGTCAAAACCAGCGCAGCCCTCCCTGGGCATATATCCAAACTCGACACTGGGCTTTCGACATAGGTCTGATAGGCTTCTGAATAGGTTTCTCACCCAGCATGAAAGACCCATCGCAGTCCGACGGTGACCTGCGTCTGACATGTTGACACGCGCTCTCCGCTTCCTCCGGCCTTCCCATCAGCATGGTGCGTTTTCGGCGACGCTGCTGATGATGACGGCGATCATGCTCTCGCGCGTGATTGGCTACGTTCGCGAAGCCTATATCGCCTGGGCCTTCGGTGCTGGACCGCAGACCGATGCCTACGTTGCCGGCTTCACCATCCCCGACTGGCTGAACTACCTGGTGGCCGGGGGGACTGCCTCGATTACCTTCGTATCCATCTACACCCGCTTCCTGGCCGAGAAAAAGGAACAGGATGCCCAGAAAACCTTTTCGATCATCATCACGGTCATGACGGTTGTGCTGGGCAGCGGTACGATCCTGGCCGAGATCTTCACCCCGCAGATCCAACGCCACCTGGTCAAGAACTTCAGCCCCGAGCAACTTGAACTTTGCGTGCATTTGACCCGTATTCTTCTGCCCGCGCAGATTTTTTTCTACGTGGGGGGAGTGGTGTCGGCCGTGTTGCTCTCCCGACGCTTATTCCTGCTTCCCGCCTTTGGGCCTTTGCTCTACAACGTTGCGATCATCGCGGGCGGATTGCTGTTCTCCCGTCGGCTCGGCATTTCATCGCTGGCCTACGGCGCGCTCGTGGGCAGTTTTCTGGGACCATTCCTGGTGAACGCCATCGGCGCCGCATCAATCGGCACGGGCTACCGCATCTCGTTCGACTTCCGCAATCCGGCGTTTCGAGAGTGGGTGCGGCTCACGATTCCTCTCATGGTAGGCGTCTCTCTGGTCACCGCCGATGATTGGATTCTCCGCTACTTTGCCTCTGGCAGCGTGGGTGACATTACCCGCTTGAATTACGCCAAGCGTCTTTTTCAGGTGCCGATCGCCGTGTTGGGACAGGCCATCGGCCAGGCCTCCCTGCCCTTTTTTGCCCGGCTGTTCGGCGAAAAGCGAATGGAAGAGTTTGCCCAGCTGGTGAACTCGTCGATTTATCGAATCATCGCCAGCTCCCTCATCGCCTCCAGCCTGATGGCGAGCGCGGCTTTGCCGCTGGTCGATTTGGTCTACCGCCGCGGACGATTTCACTTCTCGGATTCGCAAGCCACCGCCCTCTATTTCTGGTGGTTCTCCCTATCCCTGGCGTTCTGGTCCGCGCAAGCCCTCTACTCGCGGGCTTTCTATGCAGCTGGAAACACGCTCACCCCGATGGTGGCCAGTAGCCTCATCACGCTGGCATCGATCCCCATGTACGGGGCGCTTTTTCGCGCTTTCTCCACGGTCGGACTCGCCATCGCGTCCGATTTGGGAATTGTCGCCAATACTCTGGCGATCGCCATCTTGCTCGACCGACGTAAGCTCGTGCGCTTTGACCAGTTCCCGTGGGGAGAGCTGGCCAAGGTGGCGATGACCGCGCTTTTTGCGGGAATGATCAGTTCCCGCGTCGCCCGGGGCATCATCGGAGGGGAAAGCCGAGTGCGCGATTTGTATGCGCTGATCCTTATCACCTCGACCTGGGCGGCAGCGGTTGCCGCAGGCCTGTGGTTGACGAGATCCCGACTACCCGCAGACCTTCGCCGGCGTAAGGGTACGATCTATCCTCGCCTGGCGGAACGGCAAGCCGAGGAGCTGAGTCGCGGCGCTGAACCGTAGCGTCCCGCCTTCCGCCCTTCCTCGGGGGGCCGAACGCGGAGCCTTCCTGCGGAGAAATTAGTCTGCCCGGAAGGACCTCGCGCGAGGAATCTTACTGGTACACAGGCAGCAGATTTGCTGAGGGGGGGATAAAAGGTTGGAAGCCAGCCATGCTTTGTGGGAGGGTCGGAGACTAGAAACCCCTCTAGCGCGGCGGACCGCAAGTGCGGTCCCTTCCCCGAGCGCTTCAAAAGCTGAAACTAGGCGCGAGCAGCAACCGCTTCGGCAGGGGCTGTCGGCTTTGCTTCTTCGCCATTCGCCTTTTGGCCAGCTTTGCGGATGTCGATCCCACCCTTGAAGAACGCGCCATCTTCGATCGAAATGCGGGCTGCCACCACGTCCCCGGTCAGGGAACCGTCGCTGCGAATGTCCACGCGGTCGCTGGCGGTCAGATTGCCCCGCACTTTTCCTAAGACCACGATCTCCCGCGCATTGATATTGGCAGAAACCACGCCATTACGGCCCACGGTCACGCGATTTCCAGCCAGGCTAATCGAGCCTTCCACTCTTCCGTCGATGTAGAGAGACTCCGAACCGGTAACTTCACCTTTGATCACGAGCGATTTGCCGATGGTCGCCTGGTCGGCCGTTGTGGCTGACACCGGACGAGGCGGCGCCGCGGTGGGTTCAGTAGGGGGAGTGCTCGCCATCGGCATCGCAGCGCGTTCCGGCTCATTAGGCCGGGTTGTTGGGCCGACGGGCGTCTGAGTTGTGGGTTTCCACATGGGCCTCTGATTCCTTTCCTGAGCTCAAGTTGAACGGTCAGCGTCGCATTTCACCAACCAAGCCGCATTCTACTCCGAAGAGGACGCGGCGTCATGTGGAAATTCTGTGCTTTCCATGACTTTCGCGGAGCCCGAAAACGGCTTTACCATCGATCCATCCTCGGTTTTCGGGGTGCAATTCCTGCTTGGTTACCTGCATTTCTTATATTCATGCCAGCCTGAGCACGGGATTATCCTGGATTCGGGGGGATGTTGACCAACTATGCTCTCGGATTCCATCATTCTTCAGAAGATTGCCCGCCAGCCGAAACGCACTGCAGGATACAAACAGCTGGTCCGAGAACTCGGTCTCGACAGCGCGGCCCGCCGCCAACTTTCCGAACGGCTGGAGAAACTGGTCGAGAACGGGCAGCTCGAGCAGCTCGATTCCCACCGCTATTCGATTCCCCGCACCTCGGCGGGCAAGAACATCATCGTCGGACGTCTGAGCATGCATCGCGATGGCTATGGCTTTGTGATCCCCGATCCGCGCTCTCTCGACGAGACCCTCAAAGCCAAATTGTCGGGCGATATTTTCATTCCCCCGCCGGCCATTGGCTCGGCCATGCACGGGGATCGCGTGCGGGTAGAAATTCGTTCCATTCGCTCGGATGGCCGGGCGGAGGGACGAATCGTTGCCCCCCTCGATCGCGCCCACCCGACCGTGGTCGGAATCTTTCATTGTGGTCATCGTCGCAATTACGTGAAACCCATCGATGAGCACCTTACCGAAGAAATTACCATTCCGCCCGGAATGGAGTATCCCGTCGATTCGACCTCTCTGCGATCGGAAGCCGCCAGGACCAAGGGGCGGCGGCGGGAAGGTCAGCGACGCGACCGTCACCGCGTTCTCGGCGAGGAGGCAGCCTCGAAATCCGACTGGCAGGATCTGGAAAATGTGGTGGTGGACGTTGAGATCACCGACTGGCCTACGGCTACACAGAATGCGCGGGGGCGAGTGGTTGAGATTCTTGGGTACCTTGAGGATTTTGGCGTAGACGTCGAAATCATCATTCGCAAGTTTCATCTGCCGCATCGCTTCCCTGCGCCGGTGCTGGCCGAGGCGGAAGCGGTCGAACCGATCATCTCGGCACGGGAACTTGAGAAACGACGCGATTTCCGCAACTTCGCGGTGGTCACCATCGACGGCGAGAGCGCGCGAGACTTTGATGATGCGGTCACCGTGCGCCAGCTCGATAATGGCAATTTTGAATTGCAGGTGCATATCGCCGATGTCGCCCATTACGTAAGGGAAGGCTCGCCTTTGGATCAGGAGGCGCGTCTTCGGGGCACGAGTGTTTATTTCCCCGACCGCGCCGTTCCTATGCTTCCCCTGGAGCTTTCGACCGACATCTGTAGTTTGCGTCCGCAAGTCGATCGGCTAGTGCTCTCCGCGGTGATGGAGATTGACCACCACGGCGAGGTTCTGGGTTCAACATTGTCGGAGGGCGTGATCCGCTCGAGCGAACGAATGACGTACACCGATGTGAATGCCGTCCTCGAAGGCGACGCGAGCACACGCCGGCGCTACGCCGGGCTGGTCGAAACCTTCGAGCGCATGCGCGACTTGGCGCTCATCCTCAACCGCAAGCGCGAGCGCCGTGGTTCGATTGACTTCGACTTGCCGGAACCGGTCATCGAGTTCAATGAATTCGGGCTGATGAAGAGCATCGTCCGCTCCGAACGCAACCTGGCACACCGCATCATCGAAGAGTTCATGCTCGCCGCCAATGAGACCGTGGCCTCCTATCTCGAGTCGAAGCGTGTCGCATCGCTCTACCGCGTTCATGAAAAGCCGGATGCCAAGCGGGTTTATGAATTTGAAATGGTGGCGGCGACCTTTGGCTACTCCCTGGGAGTAGGTGCCCTGCCCATCGAGCGCATCGCGATCAAGACCGATCGTCGCGCCAGCTATGGCACAGGCAAACGAGCGCGCGATCTCGAGATTCCGAAGGAAGTGCACATCACACCCCGCATGTACCAGAAGTTGACGGCGAAGATCGCCGGTAAGCCGGAAGAAAGAATTCTTTCCTATCTCATGCTCCGTTCCTTGAAGCAGGCCAGGTATTCGGAAGAGAATCTTGGACACTTTGCCTTGGCAGCCCCCACCTACACCCACTTCACTTCCCCGATCCGGCGCTATCCAGATTTGATCGTGCACCGAATCTTGAAAGACGTGCTCGAACAATCGGCAGAAGAGCAGGAGGGCGCGGTGCGAATCGGGGTGGTTCCGCCGGGCTTTCGCATGGCGGCAGCCTATCCCGCCGATGGCGTGCAAAGTGAGAGCGAGAAGCCCCGCAGTGAAGGAAGGCGGCCGGCTCGCCTGGTGGACCCGCCGTCGCCATGGTCGAAGCGTCGCGACCGCTCCACCCACCGTGAGGCGCTGCGACCGTTATCGGGTCCGATCTCGCTCGAGGAATTGCACGAGGTTGCCGAGGAGTCGAGCCAAGCCGAGCGCCGGGCCGACGACGCGGAACGCGAACTCATGGAATGGAAGAAATCGAAATTCATGCAGGAGCGTATCGGCGAGCACTTCGAAGGCCTGATCACGAGCGTGACCAAGTTTGGCTTTTTTGTCGAGCTGACCGATCTGTTTGTGGAAGGCCTGGTGCCGCTTGCCTCGCTCACCGACGACCGTTACACCTATCACGAGACGACCCGCGAGATCATGGGTCAGCGCACGGGAAGGCGGTATCGGCTCGGGCAGCAGATTCGCGTGCTGGTCGATCGCCTGGATCCGGTGGAGAAGAAAATCCAATTTGCCCTGCTCGAGGACTCCGATCACGGCCGCAAACCGAAACGGAAATAAGGCCGGGTGCGAGATCGAACCCTTGTCGGTGGTGTAAAATTTGTCAGTGAACCCCCTTGCCGCTCCGGTTTTGGAGCGGCGAGCTTTCCTGTCGGGACGTGGCTCAGCCTGGTAGAGCACTCGCTTGGGGTGCGAGGGGTCGGCAGTTCAAATCTGCCCGTCCCGACCATTCAACCAGATGTGCGATTTCACTCCGCCGATTGAGTAACTCGCTTGGAGAAAACAGGGAACCGCGTTTCGAGCAATTTATCCTGCTATTCACGGCCGCCGGCAAGGGACGCAAACCGCGCAAGATTCCGTTCTCATTCGAGCTTCGTCGGCATCTCTCTCGATTCTCGGTTGATCTACACTCGGAACAACTCATCTTCGCCACTCGCCGCGGAAGGAAGCTCTGCAGACGGATTGGGCTACGAGACCTGCTCCAAGGCCATCGACAAGGTCACTTGAGCGATCCGGGTCCGCCTGCGCGCTGAAGAGCTATTGCAACCTCGCGTACTCCGCTTTGGCTTGCTTCAGAATGGGGAG
>Ga0187783_10001996_pt1 | contig 15188 bp, 15 predicted proteins | sample 1015_SJ02_MP02_2_FD_132471 | JGI IMG/M metagenome (GOLD analysis project Ga0187783, IMG submission 132471) | Tropical peat soil microbial communities from peatlands in Department of Meta, Colombia - 1015_SJ02_MP02_20_MG | ecosystem: Environmental > Terrestrial > Soil > Wetlands > Peat | place... | reverse complement strand
CCGGGCCCGGTAAGCCCTCTGTCTGACACCCCGAGCATCCCGCCGCGGCACCGCCGGGCAGCACCGCCGAAGGCCCCAGAAAACCCGGGCCATAAGACCCGACCTTTCCCGGCTTAATGGCCGGCGTCTCGCACCACCACAACCGGGCACGTGGCGTACCGCACGCAGTGCTGGCCGGTCGACCCGAGCAGTGCTTCGACGAGTCCCCCGTGCCCGCGGGTACCGACGACCAGCAGGTCCGCACCGGCGGACGCGGCGATCAACGCCCGAGCGGCGTTACCCCGCACGACCTCGTAACGGACCGGCACGTCGCCCTGCCCGACCTCGCTGATCGCCGCCGTGACGACCTGGGTGGCTAGTCTCTTCCAATCCAGGGTCGGCATGATCACCGGATAGCCGTACTCATCAGGGAACGCCCAGGCCGTGACCGCCAGCACCACAGCGCCGGTCAGCCGCGCCTGCCTGATGGCCCACGCGAGCGCGGCCTTCGACGACTCCGATCCGTCGACCCCCACCACGACCTGGTGTTCGACGCGCCTGCCGCCCGGCTCAGTGGTCATCGCCGTCATCCGAGGGCTCCCTCCCGCATCGCTGTCGTCAGTCAGCGTCCGCGGGGGCCGCCAGGCCGGATAGAGCCGGAAGTCACGTGCGCGGAGGACGTCTTACCGGGCGCCGCTCGGGCGGTGCCGGACGGCCCGGTGCCCGCCTCGCGCGGCCGGTGTCAGGCGTAGAGCGCCTCGATCTCGGCGGCGAAGTCGCGCGCCACGACGCTCCTGCGCACCTTGTCTGACGGCGTCAGATAGCCCGCTGCCTCGGTGAAATCGCCAGGCAGAATGCGGAACCGGCGGACCGACTCGGCCCGCGACACCGCCCTGTTCGCCTCGTCCACGGCCTGCTGGATGTCGGCGAGCAGGTCACTGTCGGAGGCAAGATCCTCGGCGCGGGCGCCGGCTGGCCGCCCGTGCTGGAGCTTCCAGTGCTCGAACTCCTCCTGATCTAGCGTGATCAGGCAGCCGATGTAGGGACGGCCGTCCCCGACAACCAGGCAGTGGCTGATCAGCGGGTGCGCGCGGATCCGCTCCTCGAGCACGGCTGGCGCCACGTTCATGCCGCCCGCGGTGACGATCAGTTCCTTGCGCCGGCCGGTCACCCGCAGCATGCCCCGGTCGTCCAGCGCACCGAGGTCACCGGTGTGCAGCCAGCCGTCGCTGTCGAGCACGTCGCGGGTCGCGTCGGCGTTGCGCCAGTAACCGCGGAACACCGTTTCGCCTCTGATCAGGATCTCGCCGTCGTCGGCGACGCGGATGGCGACGCCGGGCAACGGCGGCCCCACCGTTCCGATCGTGTTGCTCGCCGGCCGGTTCACCGTGGCCGCGCCGGCCACCTCGGTAAGCCCGTAACCCTCGAGCACGGTGATGCCGGCCCCCCGGAAGAAGTGGCCGAGCCGCTCATTCAGCGGCCCTCCGCCGGAGATGGCATAGCCAACCCGCCCGCCCGCTGCGCCGCGGAGCCGACGGTACACGAGCATCTCGAACGCAGCGTGCCGGGCAGCGCGGAACGGTCCGGCCGCCCGTCGGGCCGCCAGCGCTTCGCTCCACTCGACGGCCGCGCGTGCCGCGGCGGCGAAGATCCAGCCACCAGCCCTGCTGGCGCCAGCCTGGCGCTGTGCGCGGTAATAAATCTTCTCGAACACCCTGGGCACTGCGAGCACAAAGGTGGGCCGGAACTCTGCCAGCCCGTCGGCCAGCGTGTCGGGGTCCGGCCAGTGTCCGAGCACCGCCCCGGCATCGAGCATGCCGATCTGGATGATGCGCGCGAAGACATGAGCCAGCGGCAGGAACAGCAGCGTCGAAGCGCCGGGCTGCTCGAACAGCTCTGGCAGCACGGCAACGGCGTTGCGTACGTCCGCGAGCAGACAGCCGTGCGACAACTCACAGCCCTTCGGACGACCCGTCGTGCCCGAGGTGTACACGATGGTTGCCAGGTCAGCGGCCGTGGTCGTGGCTAGCCGCTGCGCGAGCGCGTCGGCGCGAACGGCCCTGCCGCCGCGCGCCACCGCGTCGAGGTCATCGATCCGCCAGACGTGCTGGAGGTCAGGCAGGCTGGCTCGCACGCTGGCGATCAGCTTCTCGTGGGCGTCGGTCTCGGCGAACACCGCACGCGTGGCCGAGTCCCCGAGGATCCACTCGACCTGCTCGGCCGACGACGTCTCGTATACCGGCACCGTGACAGCCCCGGCGGCCCAGGCGGCGTAGTCGGCCAGCGTCCACTCATAGCGGGTCCTGGACACCAGGGCTACCCGGTCGCCCGGCGCGATTCCGGCCGCGATGAGCCCCAGCGCCAGGGCGGCTACCTCGGCACGGAACTCACCGGCCGTCACGTCCCGCCAGCCGGCATCGGGCACTCGCCTGCGCAATGCAACCGCGGCAGGATCGGCATCCGCGCGCCGGAACACGGCGGCGGCGACATTCTCGGATTCGGTCACCCGCGCCAGTGGCGGGACGCCGTATTCGTGCACGCCTGCTCCGATCTCTTAGCCGCTGGACGCGGCGACGGCAGGGCCGGCTCGGGCCGGGTGACCCGACGCCAGCGCAACCAGCATGCCCCCCGCCAGGGCGGCCAGCACCGGCCAGGGCAGGCTGCCGCCGGGCGCGAAGCCCGAGATCGCGAGCCTCGTGAGGGCTGTCACCACGGCGGCGAGGCCAAGACCGAGCAGCGCGGGTGACCACGGGCCCGGCCGACCAAGGCCCGCGGGCAGCAGGCGCAGCGGCCGCTCTGCCCACGTGACGGCGGCGACGAGCGGCACGAGCAGCACCGTCAGCACGGCGAACCAGGCCAGCCGCAGGAGCCACCAGTGCGCGCTGCCGACCGGCGCCTGCGGCATCAGCCCCGTCGGGTAGAGCGAGACGGCCACGATCGCGACCGGTGCCATGTGCCACAGGTAGATGGTCATCACTTTGGGGTTGAGCCAGCTGACGAGCCGCCACCAGCGCTCGCGAGCGAGCAGCCGATTCACGGCCGGCTCGGCGGCCAGCAGCAGGCCGGCCTGCGTCGCAGCGAGGGCCAGCAAGGCGACCGAAGGCGGCCCGGTGTTGGTGACCCGTTCGCCCGCGCCGATCATGTCGACCGGGAACGGGCTCCAGGCGAGCAGCCCGGCGAGCAGCGCGAGCCCCGCGCCCGCGAGCAGCCACGGGCGCCAGCGGGTCCGGGTGAGGCTGCCATCGTGCCAGGCGAATCCCCACTGGTGCGCCGATCCCCACACCAGGAAGTAGTTGGCGTAGCCGATGACCGGCAGGTGGGGGCCAAGGACGGCGGCGTCCACGCCGGCGGCGGCTACGGCCATCACGACCGGCACGATCAGTCCCCATCGCCGCTGCGCGGCGAGCATGACCGGGGTCACCGCGATCAGCACGAGGTAGACGGGCAGGAACCAGAGATGCAGCGCGATGAGCCAGCCAGCCTGCGCAAGCTCGCCGGACGGCACGCCGTCCGCCATGGCCACGCCGGCGGCGACGGTGGCGGCTGCCACGTACACGCTGGTCGGCCACAGCAGCCCCATCGCACGGCCGCGAACCCAGCTAGTCCAGCTTTCGCCGCGGGCGTGGTGGGCGGTCCACGAGACCGCGTTGACGTAGCCGCCGACCAGGAAGAACACGGGCATGACCTGAAGCGGCAGCGTCAGCCAGCGGCCCCAGCTCACGTATTCGAGCGCGTCGAGACCAGAAAGCCGGCCCCGGGAGTAGGTGATGTCCGTGAGCACCCAGTGCCCGTAGACGACGGCGAAGATCGCGACAACTCGCAGCAGGTCAGCGTAACGGTTTCGGCTATGGCTCATCGGGCCGCCGGCCAGGTCGGTCGACGATGCCTGCTGGAGCCCGGTCATAGAGCGTCTCCTCGCCCGGCTCACGCGTTTGCCCCCGGGCACTCCCCAGGGCGCTTATCACAGGTTCGGTACGCCCTGTCCGTGCGGGCTAGGGTCTGAGTTCCTCGGGACCGGGGACCAAGGCCATGCCGGCGCCCCGCGGCCCGGCAGGGCTTTGCCCGCCGGGGCTTGCCCGCCGCAGGAGCGGCAGCCCGTGGGTGCTGGCCGATGGCTTTGCCGGTCATAATGCTGACAAGCCATGACAGGCCCGGGCGCGAACGCGCGGGTGGCACGGACTCGCGGAGGTGACAAGATCAGCTCGACGGTGCGCGACGTCATGACGACGTCCGTCGTCGCGGTCCGCCAGGACGCGTCGTTCAAGGACATGGCGGCGATGCTGCGCAGCCGCCGGATCAGCGCGTTCCCCGTGCTCGACGACACCAACCGGGTCATCGGAGTCGTATCGGCCGCGGACCTGCTCGTGAAGGAGGCAGTCCTGTCGGAGGGCACGAGCCTGCTCGCGGCGTTGCGCCATGTTCGGGAGGACGACAAGGCAGCCGGCGTCACCGCGGCTGACCTGATGACCGCACCCGCGGTGACCATCGGACCGGATGCCCAGGTCGCCGCGGCGGCACGGCTCATGTATGACCGCAAGGTGAAGCGGCTGCCGGTGGTGAACTCGGCGGGCCACCTGGTCGGCATCATCAGCCGGGTGGACGTGCTCGCGGTGTTCAGCCGTCCGGACGCCGACATCCGCGAGGAGATCACCCACGCGGCGCTTCCCGGTGTCGCCCCGGCCGCCGCGCGCCATCTGCAAGTCGAGGTACGGGATGGCATCGTCACCATCTCCGGCCCACCGCAAAGCGAGCCGACGTCGCGAGCGATCATCGATGCGGTGCGGCATGTCCAGGGCGTGATTGCCGTGCGCGACCGGTTCAGCTAGGACCTACGGCGACGGCCGCGCGGGCCTTCCGACCCTATCCCGCCCATAACGCCCTGATGGACACTGTAACCAGCAGGAGAGCCGGCTTGAGGTGCCTGGAGGCACCGCGGGAAGAGGCGAGCGAGATGTCGACGACCATCGTCATGACGCCGCCACCGCGCGCCGCGAAGTCCCCCAATCTCGCGCTCGTGCCACCGTGAAGTACCAGCGGGCCGACAGCCTCGGCCCAGAAAGCGAGGGTCAGATGTCAGGCGTAATCGTGGGCATCGATGGGTCACATCACTCCAGCCGCGCGCTGGACTGGGCGATGTCGGAGGCAGCGCTGCGCGACGCGGAGCTGACCGTCATCACCGTCCACTCTGTGCCGGCGAGCCCCTGGACGGGGCGGCCCGTGACGTTCCCCAGTGACGAAGACACGGTGGAGGAGATCCGGAAGTCTGCGCAGGACGCAGTCAACAAGGCAGCGGAGGCGCTCGGCGACCACCAGCCGAAGTCCGTCCAGGTGCTCGCGGCGAACGGTTTCCCGGCGAAGATACTCGTCGACACGTCCGCAAGCGCCGACCTGCTGGTGGTCGGCAGCCGCGGCGGTGGCGGTTTCGGCCCGCTGGTCCTCGGCTCGGTTGCTAGCCAGGTCGTCCACCACGCGAAGTGCCCGGTCGTCGTGGTTCCCGCCGACCGGTAAACCAGCCAGCTGCGCGCGCTTCACAGCGAGGCTCGGGCTGATTCGGTCAGCCCGAGCCCACGCTCAAGTCCGAGCCCGCGCCAACGAAAAGAGGGGTAACACACCATGACCAGCCGCATCGGGATCAACGGCTTCGGTCGCGTCGGCAGAGCCTTCGCGCGGCGCTGTCTGGACCACCCTGACCTGGACGTGGTCGCAATCAACGACATCACCGACGCACGTACGCTGGCGCACCTGCTGGAATTCGACTCGACCTACGGCCGGCTCGCGGCCGCGATCGACCACACCGACGACGCCATCATCGTCAACGGCGCCCGAATCGCCGTGCTCAGTGCCAGGGATCCGGCCACGATCGACTGGGCCAGCCTCGGTGTTGACATCGTGATCGAGTCCACCGGAAAGTTCCGCAGCCGAGAGGACGCCGCCCTGCACCTCAAGGGCGGAGCACGCAAGGTACTGATCTCCGCGCCGGGCAAGAACGCCGATGCCACCATCGTGATCGGGGTCAACGACGCCGCTTACGACCCGCACGCGCACGACGTGATCTCGTGCGCCTCGTGCACCACGAACTGCGTTGCGCCGATGGCCAAGGTGCTCGACGACGCGTTCAGGCTCGAGCAGGGTCTCATGACGACCGTGCACGCCTATACCGGCGATCAGATGCTGCTCGACGGACCGCACAAGGACCTGCGCCGGGCGCGCAGTGCTGCCGTCAGTATCGTGCCGACGTCTACCGGCGCGGCGCGCACGACCGGCCTGGTCATCCCGGAGCTGGCTGGTCGCCTCGACGGCGTCGCGGTCCGTGTCCCGGTCGAGGATGGCTCCCTGACCGACCTGACCGCGGTCCTCGGCCAGGACGTTACCCCCGGCCAGGTGAACGACGCCTTCCGGCAGGCGGCCGAGGGCTCGCTGGCAGGCGTGCTCCGCTACAGCACCGATCCGCTGGTGTCGCGTGACATCATCGGCGACCCCGCGTCGTGCATCTTCGACTCCGGTCTCACCCAGGCGGCGGGCCGCCTGGTCAAGGTGTTCGGCTGGTATGACAACGAGTGGGGTTACACCTGCAGGCTGGTCGACCTGGCCGCCCTGGTGGGTGACCGGCTGTAACAGCCGGCGGCGGTGTTGCCGGTGGCCGTCAGGATCCGATCCCCGTGGCCACCGGCGCAGTCGGGGCAAACTCACTCTGGCGGGGCCGTTGCCCAGCCCGCCGGCCGATCTTCGTCGGCGGGCTGGCCTTCGCGCGCAGGTTCCCTGACGATGACCACCGGGCACCGGGCGTGGTGCACACACGCCTGGCTGACCGAGCCCAGCAACGCCTCGGTAAACCCGCCGTGCCCGCGACTGCCGACGACCAGCAGGTCGGCGCCTTCGCTCGCGGTCAGCAACACCTGTGCCGGGTTGCCCGCACGAACGACCGAGCTGATCTTGACCGGCCCGTCCGGGTCCACTGTCTCGGTGATGGCATTGCTGAGCACCATCGCCGCAAATTCCCCGTAATCCGCCGTTTCCAGCGCCCCGATGGGCACGAATGGCACGCCGCCGAGCATGAGCGGGTAGTGCCAGGCGATGACGGCCTCGACGCCGGCGCCCGTCAGCTCGGCCTGGCGCACCGCCCAGGCCAGCGCGGCCTTGGACGAGGCCGACCCGTCAACGCCCACGACGATCCGCCGCCCGGGCGCCTGCTTGTCGGGCATCTCCGTGCTCCCTTCAGAAAGCTCCGCCTACAGCCTTGCCCCATACCCACAGGTAGCCGCGGCCCGATGCAGCGGGAACGGAAACGTTAGCGCCGATCTGCCGCGAAAATGGACATCGGCCAGGAGCGTCCTTGCCCGGCGCTGGCTCGCGGTGTTCGAGCCCAGCCGGCCCCGTGGGCCGGGACGTCTGGCCCTGGCCAGCGCCCCGCTGGTCCCGTTGGATGACGTCAATGGTTACCACGAGAGTGGGAGGCAGTTCATGACCACAGCAGAAAGCAACGCCGAACCGCGCGTGGTCGTCGGCGTGGACGGCTCGCCAGAGTCGATCGAGGCGCTGCGCTGGGCGGCCCGGTACGCGGCCGCAACCGGGGCTGCCATCAGCGCGGTGCACGCGTACCACTATCCGGCGGCGGGCCTGGTACCGGCGGCGCAGCCTCCGCAGCCGATTACCGACCAGGTACGCGCGATGATGCAGGAGACGCTGGACACCGCGCTCAAGCAGGTGTACGGCACGACCACGCCGGAAAAGGTGAGCACCAAGGTGGCCTACGGGCACCCGGCCATGGTGCTCGTGAACGAGTCTGCCGGAGCCGACCTGCTCGTGGTGGGCCACCGCGGCCACGGCGCGTTCCACGGCATGCAGCTCGGGTCCGTGAGCATCCACTGCGTCACGACCGCGACCTGCCCTGTCGTCGTGGTGCGCAGCAGCGTCACCTGAGGGCACCACCGGCTGACGGCCGCAGCCACGGCGTGCCGGCAGATGCTCCGAGTTCGAGATCAGTCAGGTGGTGGGTCTGAGGTCTCGCCTGGCCGCGACCTTGGTCCCTATCCGACCCGACAGGGCGCTCGTTGACTGAAGGTGCGAGGCGAGGAGGTGACAGTGATGAGCACCGTGATGACGACAGTAGCTGCCCGCGCTTCAGACCGGGCAGGGTCGCCGTCGCCGACTCGGCATCCGGCGACCGGTCAGCCGCGGATGATCCCGATGGAGCAGTACTCAGATGGGACCGGCTACGTCATCCGGCTGGAGATACCCGGTGTGGACCCGGCTCGTGACCTGAGCGTCTCGGTTGAGACCGGAACGCTCAGCGTTCGCGCCGAGCGGCGCAGTGCCAGAACTGACCAGGTCCAGACGGAGTTCCACTACGGCAGCCTCGCTCGCGACGTGGCGCTGCCGCTCGGCTCTAACGTGGACGATGTGACCGCAAGCTGCCGAGACGGCATCTTGACGGTGCGAATCGGCATGCAGCCCGAGCACCAGGGCGCGCGGCGCGTCAAGGTCGGGATCGAACCCGGCGGCCGCTGAGTCGCATGGCGCTCACCGCCGCACCGGAAGGTCCCTCGAAGGGCAGGGAAGGGTGGTGGGTCATCGTGGACGGCGAGATGGGACCCACGATCGTCGTCGGGATAAGCGGATCGCCAGGTTCGGCCGCGGCCCTGCGGTGGGCAGCCGACGAGGCACACCACCGTCAGTGCCAGCTACGGATTGTGCTGGCTTGGCAGCCCGAGCAGCGGGCGTTCTACGCCTGCCCGACGGGCCGGCCGGATGGGCCGTGTCGTCAGGACGAGGCGGTGCGCCGCCTAGCGGAGATCATTCACGCGGTACTCGGGCCGGGCCCGCTCAACGACACCGCGGCCGCGGTCGTTGAGGGCACCGCCGAACGGGCACTGGTTGCCGAATCCGCCCGTGCTGACCTGCTGGTCCTCGGCTCAGGGTCGGCCACCACCATCGGCCCCGTGATCCGGACCTGTCTCACGGACGCGCACTGCCCTGTCGTGGTCGTGAGCCAGCGAGCCGTACCTGAGCACGGTTCGAAGCCGCCGAGGCACTCGGGCGCGGAGTCCGCCCGGCGAGATTGCGAGCGCCGGCTGGTGGGGTCGGGACTGAGCGGCTAGGTCACGAGCAGCTGGGCGTGGGGCCGACGCGGGGTTGCGAACGCGGTGTTAGCCCGCCCGAGTTGCAGCAGCATCCGCGGCGCCCCGGGGGCCTAGCCACGCACCCGGATGGCCCGCCCGGTGACCTGGTGCGCCCGAAGGCGCACGTACATCGGGCGGTCTCCGCCGGCCCACGGATCGATGCTCAGCGACTTCAGGCGGTCGACCTCGGCCGGGTCCGTGATCACGCTCGCGCTACCGGTGAGCAGCACGCTCCAGCCCTCGCCAAGCGCCTCGTCCAGCTGATCAACGTCGAAGGACACGCTGGCCTGCCGGATACCGTCGGCGAGGCCTGACCCGCTGGCGGTACGAAAGACGACGTCGTCCCCGTCCATGCGGTAGTTGACCGGGACCGCGACCGGCCCGCGGCCCGGCTCGACGAACAGCACGCGGCCAACGCCGCCGGCCGCGATGAGCGCCCGGCACTCGGCTGGATCCAGGCTCGCCAGCACCGGCGTGTCCGCGGCATCGCGCTGTCCCGGCGGGATGTTCAGCCCGGCACCAGACAGCGCGCCTACCGAGGTTTCTAGCGCGGCGGCTAGCCGGATCAGCGTTGCATACGTGGGGTTGGGATCTGCGGTTGTCTCGAGGTATGCGAGGTACTCAGGGGCAAGGCCTGCCCGCGCGGCGGTCTCCGCCCGGCTCAGTCCGGCCCGCTCGCGGCGCTCGTAGATGCGCCGGCCGATGTCCGTGCCGCCGGTCGCGGCGTTCGTGGTCATGGTCTTTCTCCTTGCCGAGGTCAGCTAGTGGGCTGGCCGACGGTGAGCCGGTCGCGGACCGCCACGACGCCCTCGACGTGCCGGATCCTCGCCACCAGGTCGAGCGCTGTCTCGGTCAGTCCGACCAGGCCGGCGATGGTGACCACGCCGGCGGAGACGGTCACCTCGACGTCAGCCGGGTCGACCGCGAACTCCCTGACGATGATCTTTATGGTCTCGTCGACGATGTCCGCGTCAGGCCTGTCGTACACGCTCAGCAGGTCGACCCGGCTGACGATGCCGATCAGCTGTCCGTCTTGGGTCACGACTGGCAGTCGCTTGAGCCGCCGGTCTCGCATCACCCTGGCCGCGACCTGGACCGGCGCGTCCGGGTTGATGGTCACCGCGGGCGAGGTCATGAGCTGGGCCGCGGTGACCGCGGTCAGCTTCGATTCTTCACCCAGCTTCCAGCGCAGCCTGATCAGGCCGGCGGGCATCTCGCAGCCGGCCGTCTTGTGGAGGAGGTCGGCCTCCGACACCACGCCGACCACCCGGCCTGCGTCGTTGACCACCGGGCAGGCGCTCACCCGGAACTGCCTCAGCACGTGAGCGATCTGCTTGAAGTCCGCGTTCCTCTTGACCGCGATGACCTTGCGGGTCATCACGTCCCGCACTGTCGTGCTCATCGGACTCTCCTACCCGTTCTGGCGCGGCTCTGCTCGCCCTACCGGCAGCATCCGGCATACCTCCAGGTCATGGGAGGGTCGTGCGGCTCAGGCCATCGGGACCATGGTCCCGATGGGGCCCGCCCGGCCACCGCGGCGGTCAGCGCAGCTGGCGCAGGAACGGATCGCGGGGCGTGGCAGGGGCAACGCGCACCCGCACGTCCACCGGATAGATCCCGTCCGGCCGGGCGATCACCGGGTTGAGGTCAAGCTCCGCGACGCCGGGCAGGTCGTCTGCCAGCCGCGACACCCGCAGCAGCACTCCCGCTAGGGCGGCCGTATCCACTGCGGGTGATCCGCCATGGCCGAGCAGCAAGGGCGCGGCGCGCACCCCGCTGATCATCGCGTCGGCGTCGGCGTCGGTCAGCGGGGTCAGCCGGGCCGTGCGGTCACCCAGCACGTCGGTCGCCACCCCGCCCAGGCCGAACACCACCAGCGGGCCGAACACCGGCTCCTGCACGACGCCCACGATCGTCTCGACGCCACCGGCCTGCATCGGCTGCACCAGCACCCGCTGCAGTCTGTCGCCGAAGGCGGCGGCGAGTTCGTCGTAGGCGCCGGCCACCTCGTCACGGGTCCGCAGGTCAAGCCGGACCGCGCCTGCCTCGCTCTTGTGCACGACGCCGGTCGCTTCGGCCTTGAGCACGACGCGCCCGCCGAGCCTTTCAGCCGCGGCGACCGCGGCCGCTGCGTCGGCGGCCGTCTCCGTGGGGACAGTGTGGATGCCATAGCACGCCACCAGCGCGGCCGCGTCAGGTCCGGGAAGCCAGCCGCCTCCGGGGTTGTCCACGAGCGATGCAGCGACGATGGCGCGTGCCCCCGCCGCGTCCACGTCGTCCAGCTCGGGTACCTGGCCGTGCTGCGAGTCCCGCCACTCCCGGTACTGGCAGGCGTGCGCCAGCGCCCGTGCGGCGCCTTCCGAGTCCGCATATGCCAGGATTCGTGCTGGCGGGCCGACGGCCGACTCGCCCCCACTCGCGCGCCGAAGGCTGACTGACTCCGGCTGACCGAGCAACACGGCCACCATCGGCTTGGTCACGCTGGCCGTGGTGATGGCCGCCGTCAGGTCGGCGACGGCGGTAGGCACCTCAAGGGCGAGCACCGCGTCGACGCCGTCGTCCGCCGACACGGCCTCCAGGCAGGACCGGAATGTTGCCACGCTCACCGCTGCGCCGGTGTCGACCGGGCCGGCCACCGCCGCTCCAGGTGGGAGCAGCCTGGCCAGCCGGCGCTGCGTCGCGCAGCCGAGCGTCGCGACCTTCAGCCCGCTGTCGCCGCACGCGTCGGCGGCGAGCACGCCCGCGCCGCCGGCATTGGAGACGATCCCGATGCGGCGGCCGTCAGGAAGCGGCGGGCAGGCCAGCAGCGCCGCCGCGTCGACAAGCTCTCCGAGGCTGTGCGTGGCGATGATGCCTGCCTGGCTGAACAGTGCCTCCTGCGTGACCAGCGGCGTGGCCGCCGCGGCCGTGTGCGATGCAGCCGCCCGTTGGCCAGCGGCTGACCGCCCGCCGATCACCGTGAGGACCGGAAGCTTGCGGCCGACCCGGCGCGCGGTGCGCGCAAACCCGCGCGGGCTGCCGAAGGACTCCACGTACAGGATGGCGAGTTTTGTCTGGTCATCCTGCTCCCACCAGGTCAGCATGTCGTTGCTGGATACGTCGTATTTGTCGCCGACGGAGGCGAAAGACGACACGCCGATGCCGAGCCGGCCGAGGTGCTCGAGCAGAGCGATGCCCACGCCGCCCGACTGCACCACCACGCCGGCCGTGCCATCCAGCGGCATCGTGACCGCGAAGGTGGCATTCAGTCGGGGCGCGCTGGCAGCCAGGCCGAAGCAGTTCGGCCCGACGAGCCGCATGCCATAGCGACGGCAGATAGCGAGCAGGTCTGCGCCCGCGGCGCCGAGACCGGACGTGATCACCACCAGCGCGCGAACTCCCTTGTGACCGCACTGTGCGGCTACGACCGGCACCTTGGGCGCCGGTACCGCGATGATCGCCAGCTCGGTGCCCGTCGGCAGGTCGTCGGCCGACGCCAGGCACGCCAGTCCCTCCATGGATCGCCCGCGGGGGTTGACCGCGTAGACCGGACCCGTAAAGCCGCCAGCGACGATGTTGTGCAAGATCTCACGGCCCACCGAGCCGCGGCGGCGGCCAGCGCCGATCACCGCGACCGATGCGGGACTCAGCAGATGGGCGAGGCTGGCCACGTCTGCCCGGCTGGCCCGGCCCGCCACTGCGTCCAGGTACCGGTCCAGCTGCGCGCCGTCATGGCTGGGCAGCGGAATGGTGACGTCGACGACGCCATCGGCAAAGTGACGCTCGACCGGCAGCCCCGCATCGGCGAACACCCTCTGCATGGCCGTGTTCTCCAGCAGCGTCTCGCCCGAGAAGGCGGTAAGGCCCCGCTGCCTGGCCAGCGAGACCAGGTGCTCGAGGAGCAGGGTCGCGACGCCGTGGCCCTGCATGTCGTCGGGCACCGCGAAGGCGACCTCGGCCACGCCAGCGCGCGTGGTGGGCTCGTAGCTGGCCACTCCGACCAGCCGACCATCTCGATGCGCCAGCAGCGCCGCGTGATCAGGGCTCTCCGGCCGGCAGATCCGCTGGGCTTCTCGCTCGGGTGCCTGCCGACTCACACTGAAAAACCGCAGGTACGCACTGTCCGGCGACAGCTGCTCGTGCATCGCGCGGACGTCGGCGCTGTCGTCGGCGCGGGCGGCCCGGATCTCGACCGTGCTTCCGTCGGTCAGCAGGGCATAGCTGGGCGGCGACGTTGTCATGTCACCACTGTGCCGACCGGGCTCCGCCGGCGGCACCGGCAAACGGACCGCGCCTCGGGGACCAATGTCCCCGCTCGCAGGGCCGGTCGGCACTCGCGAGGCGCGGCAGCTCGATGGCCAGCTCCGCGCTCCGGCTTGGGCAAGCGCGCACAGCGGCTTACGGGCTGAGCACGACCTTCAGCGCGCCGGTGTCGGCAGACCGGGCAACCACGTCGTAGGCGCGCTCGAAATCCGCGAACGCGAATCGGTGGGTCACGAGCTTCCGCGCGTCAAGCTGGCGGCTGGCGAGCAGCCGGAGCAGTGCTGGCACCGAGTAGGTGTCGACCAGCCCGGTGGTGAGGGTGATGTCCCTGGTCCACTGGTCTTCCAGGTGCAGCGGCGCGGGCTTGCCGTGGACGCCGACGTTCGCGATTCGCGCTCCCGGCCTGCCGAGCCGCATCGCGAGCTCGAAAGTTTCTGGCCGGCCGACCGCCTCGATGACCACGTCTGCGCCGAGATCGTCGGTGACCGAGCGGACGGTCGGCAGCGGATCGGCGGTCGCGTCGTTGACCATGATGTCGGCCCCGAACTCCTTGGCTGCGCCGAGCCGGGAGTCAGCACGGTCGACGGCGATGATGTGGCTCGGACTGAACAGCCTCGCGCCCATCATCGCGGTCAGCCCGACCGGGCCGCATCCGATCACGACAACGACGTCACCGGGCCAGACTCCGGCCTTCAGCACCCCGACCTCGTAACCCGTCGGCAGCAGCTCGGACAGCATCAGCGCCTCCTCGTCGTCGACGCCGCCCGGCAGCCGGTGGGTGGAGGTATCGGCGAAAGGTACCCGCACGTACTCGGCCTGCGCGCCGTCGTACGTCCGGCCGAGGATCCAGCCGCCACCGCCCAGGCACTGCCCGTAGTGAGCCTCGCGGCAGTACCGGCAGCTGCCGCACGCGGAGATGCTGGAGACCAGGACCCGGTCCCCCGGGCCCATGGTGCGGACCGCGCTGCCCACGTCGACGACCGTGCCGACCGCCTCGTGGCCGAGGATCCGGCCGTCTCGTACCGTCGGCACATCTCCGGCCAGGATGTGCAGATCGGTCCCGCAGATGCTGGTCGCCTCGACGCGCACGACGGCGTCTGCCTCGTGTGTCATCTCCGGATCCGGCACATCGGTCAGGGCCACGCGTCCCGGCCCGTGATACACCATCGCTCGCATCGGCGTCTCCTGCCTTGGTGGTGAGCGGCTACCCGGCCGGCCGATGGCTGATGCGCCGGCCGGTCACCCGGGCGGGGGTGATCTTGATGAAGTGCTCGCGGACCCCGCCAGGCCACGGCACCACGCCGGCCTCCGCTGCCTCGGCGCGCTCGGAATCAGAGTCGAGGTGGTGTGCCGGGCCCTGGACCAGCACGCTCCACCCTTCACGCGCCACCGGGTCGAAGTCGTCGACCTCGAAGGCCACCCGGTATTCCGCGTGCGCGATCCCGGTGCGCAGATCCTCTTCCGTCGAACCGTGCTGGGCGGTCCGGAACAAGATCGCGCCATTAACGAACTTGTAGTTGACCGGCAGCACCGTCAGGTCCCAGCTACCGGAGAACACGAGCCGCCCGATGCCGCCCGGCGCGATCAGGCGCAGGCACTCGGCCTCGTCTAGTTCTTCCAACACCACATCGGACACGGTGCGTCTCCCCTTCGTTCGCTGGTGTCCAGCCTGCCCCAGTCAGCGCCGCGGGTAACTGAGCCGGTCCCGGACGGCGACGACGCCGGCCACCCGCCGGACCTCGGCCAGCAAGCTGACCGCGACGTCCTCGGTGCCGACCGGGCCCGCCAGCGTGACGACGCCAGACTCGACCGTCACCGTGAACGCGAGGCTGTCCAGCACGAACTCGG
>Ga0187783_10001995_pt1 | contig 15189 bp, 15 predicted proteins | sample 1015_SJ02_MP02_2_FD_132471 | JGI IMG/M metagenome (GOLD analysis project Ga0187783, IMG submission 132471) | Tropical peat soil microbial communities from peatlands in Department of Meta, Colombia - 1015_SJ02_MP02_20_MG | ecosystem: Environmental > Terrestrial > Soil > Wetlands > Peat | place... | reverse complement strand
TCGAAGCGGATGTCCTCGATGCGCTCACCGTTCAGGCGCACCGCGAGCGTCAGGCGGTCCCCGCAAAGCGGGTTGTGGCCTTCGGCGTGGCGGTCGGCGCCCTCGAGGCGGCCGAAGTTCCGCGGGTGCCGGTTGTGATCGAGGATCACGTCGCGGTAGAGCTCCTTCAGGTCCATCAGCCGAACACCTCACGGGCCCGCCTGAGCGCTGTCACGAGCCGCGCGACGTCGTCCTCGGTGTTGTAGCAGCCGAAAGAGGCGCGCGCCGTTGCCGGCAACCCGAAGAAGGTCATGACCGGCATGGCGCAGTGGTGGCCGGTACGCACCGCGATTCCCTCGGCGTCGAGGATCGTGCCGAGGTCGTGGGGGTGCACGCCCTTCATGACGAAGGAGAGCACCGCGGCCTTCGCGGCGGCGGTGCCGATGATCTCGATGTCGGGCCGCCGCGCGAGCTCCGCGGTGGCGAGCGCAAGCAGCCGCGACTCGTGCGCGGCGATCGCCGCGCGCCCGAGACCCTCGATGTAATCCATTGCGGCCGCGAGACCCACGGCGCCGGAGATGTTGGGGGTGCCAGCCTCGAACTTCCAGGGCAGCTCGTTCCAGGTACTCTTCTCGAAGGACACGGTGAGAATCATGTCGCCGCCGCCCTGCCAGGGCGGCATGGCGGCGAGCAGTGCCTCGCGGCCGTAGAGCACGCCGATGCCGGTGGGCGCATACAGCTTGTGGCCGGAGAAGGCATAGAAATCCGCGCCGAGTGAGCGCACGTCGACCTCGGCGTGCGGGACCGCCTGTGCGCCGTCGACGAGCACCACGGCGCCGTGGGCGTGGGCGGCCTCGATCATGCGGCGCACCGGCAGCACGGTGCCGAGCGCGTTCGATATATGCGCAATCGCCACGAGCCGCGTGCGCGCGCCGAGGAGCCTCACGAACGCCTCGAGCTCGACCTCGCCGCGGCGATTGATCGGCGCCACCTTGAGCGTGCAGCCGGTCTGCTCGCACACCTGTTGCCAGGGAACGATATTCGAGTGATGCTCGAGCGCAGTGATGAGGATCTCATCCCCGGCAGCGAACCGCGGCCGGGCATAGGCCTGTGCGACGAGGTTGATGGCCTCGGTCGTGCCGCGCACGAACACGATCTCCTTCACCGAGGCCGCGTTGATGAAACGCCGCACCCGCTCGCGTGCACCTTCGTAGGCCGCGGTGGCTGCCTGACTGAGCGCGTGCACCCCGCGGTGCACGTTGGCGTGAGAATGCGTCTCATAGCTCTCGACCGCCCGCAGCACCGGCAGCGGGCGCTGCGAGGAGGCCGCGCTATCGAGGTACACGAGCGGGTGACCGTTCACCGTGGTGGCGAGGATCGGGAAGTCGCGGCGCACGGCCGCCGCATCGAGCGGCGGTGCGTTGGCCAGGGAGACGGAAGGGTTGGCGGCCATCACAGGAGCTCCCGCAGAGTATCGTCGTGCAGTGCCGCGGCGAGGCGCTCCTCGATCTGGCGGCGCAGTCGCGGCGGTGCGATCTTCGCGATCGCGTCCTCGAGAAACGCCCACTTGAGGAGTCGCTGCGCGCCCTCGTGGTCGAGTCCGCGCGACAAGAGGTAGAACAGCATGTCATCGTCCAGCTTGCCCGCCGTTGCCCCGTGGCTGCAGCGCACGTCGTCGGTGTAGATCTCGAGCTGCGGCCGCACGTCGATCTCCGCCTCCGGCCCGGCGAGCAGCCCGCGCAGCGACTGGCGCGAATCGGTTCCCCGGGCGCTGCTCGCCACCACGATCTTGCCGTTACAGGCGACGCGCGCCCGACCTGCGGCGATGCCGCGGAAGATCTGCTCGGTGCGCGCATTCGCTGCGGCGTGCTCGACCAGCGCGTAAGTGTCCAGCACCTGCTGCCGCTCGCCGAGCGCGGCCCAGGCGAGGGTGAGCTCGGCGCGCTCACCGCCGAGGCGCACGCCGAGCGTGGAGCGCGCGGCCTGCGCGCCGGTGCTGACCCCCTGCAGCCGGTAGCGCGCCTCCTCGGCGAGATTCGCCGACAGCGTGTCGAAGAGGATGCTGCGCGTGTTGAGCTCCTGGAGCCGGCAGTGCTCGAGCTGCGCACCGCGCGCAAGGTCCACCGTCACCGCGGCGCTGACGAAACTCCCCACCGCGGCAGCGCTCACGTGCCGCTCGATGAGGACCATGCGAGCATGGGGTTCCAGCCGCACCGTCACACTCGGGTAGGAGGCGCCGCGTTCGGCCGCGGCGCTCGCCACGAAGAGCAGCTCGAGTTGTACCGGCTCCGCGCTCCCCGCCGGGACGCGGATGGCGAGGCCGTCGGTGGCGAACGCCTGATTGAGGAGGGCAAAGCGCGCATCCCCGCGCGGCGTGTGCCGCGGAACCTCGGCGGCGGGGTCATCGAGCGGCGTCAACTGCGCACTGCCTGAGAGCGGCGGCTGAGAGACCGACGGTAGCGGCACGCCGTCGACGAACACATAGCGCGCCGCGCCCGTAAGCGGCGCCGGCAGTTCGGCGGGCGGGTGCGGCGGCTCTGCGACGGCGGCCGGCGCGAAGCGTTGCCGCTCGAGCATCCGCAGGCTCGCGTACTTCCAGTTCTCATCGCGCGAGGTGGGGAGCCCGGCTGCCGCGAGCGCCTCGATCGCCGCACGCCGGCGCGGGGTCGCCCCGCCCGGCTGCCTGCGCGCAGCGCCGTCGTAGTCCTCGAGGATGCGTGCGGTGAGGGGAGTGCTCATCGGCCGCTCACGCCGCCTCGCCCGCGACCCAGTCGTAGCCGCGCCGCTCGAGCTCGAGGGCGAGCGTGCGATCGCCGCTGCGCGCGATACGACCGCGCACCAGCACGTGCACGAAGTCGGGCACGACGTACTCGAGCAGCCGCTGGTAGTGCGTGACCAGAACGCAGGAGCGCTCGGGCGAGCGCTGCGAGTTGACGCCCGCCGCGACCACCTTGAGCGCGTCGATATCGAGCCCCGAGTCGGTCTCATCGAGGATCGCGAGGCGCGGCTCGAGCACCAGCATCTGCAGGATCTCGTTGCGCTTCTTCTCGCCGCCGGAGAAGCCCTCGTTCACCCCGCGCGAGAGGAAGCTGTCCTCTATGTGCATGAGCTGCATCTTTTCGCGCACCAGGCCGAGGAACTCGAACGCATCCACCTCGGGCAGGCCGCGCTGCTTGCGCACCGCGTTGAGTGCGGCCTTGAGCAGATAGACGTTGTTGACGCCCGGGATCTCCACCGGGTACTGGAAGCCGAGGAACAACCCCTCGCGGGCGCGCTCTTCAGGGGCGAGCGCGAGCAGGTCGCGGCCGAGGTAGCGCACGGTCCCGGAAGTGATCGCGTAGCCGGGACGGCCGGCGAGTGCATAGGCGAGGGTGCTCTTGCCCGAGCCGTTCGGGCCCATGATGGCGTGCACCTCGCCGCTGCGCACCTCGAGCGTCAGCCCGTTGAGGATCTTCTTGCCGTCGACGCAGACGTGGAGATCGTCGATGTTCAGTAATGCAGTCACGCGTTGACTCTTGCGTAGCGCAGCCGCGGCACCATCAACCCACCGCTCCCTCGAGGCTGACCGCTAGCAGGTTCTGTGCCTCGACCGCAAATTCCATCGGCAGCTCCTTGAAGACTGATTTGCAGAAGCCGCTCACGATCATGTTCACGGCGTCCTCCGCGCCGATGCCGCGGGCGAGCAGGTAGAAAAGCTGGTCGTCGCTGATCTTCGAAGTGCTCGCCTCGTGCTCGACGGTGGCGCTCGGGTTCTTCACCTCGACGTAGGGGAAGGTGTGGGCGCCGCACTTGCCGCCCATCAGCAGCGAATCGCACTGAGTGAAATTGCGGGCGCCGTGCGCGCTCGGCAGCATCCGCACCAGGCCGCGATAGGTGTTCTGCCCCTGGCCGGCGGAGATGCCCTTGGAGATGATGGTGCTGCGCGTGCCCTTGCCGATGTGGATCATCTTCGTGCCGGTGTCGGCCTGCTGGTGGTTGTTCACCGTGGCGACCGAGTAGAACTCGCCGATCGAGCCCTCGCCGCGCAGCACGCAGCTCGGGTACTTCCAGGTGATCGCCGAGCCGGTTTCCACCTGCGTCCACGAGATGTGCGAGTTGCGGCCACGGCACTCGCCGCGCTTGGTGACGAAGTTGTAGATGCCGCCGACACCGCGGGCATCGCCCGGGTACCAGTTCTGCACCGTCGAGTACTTGATGTGGGCGTCATCGAGCGCAATCAGCTCGACCACCGCGGCGTGCAGTTGGTTTTCGTCGCGCTGGGGCGCCGAACATCCTTCTAAGTAGCTGACATAACTTCCAACATCAGCGATGATGAGCGTGCGTTCGAACTGTCCGGTGTTCATCGCGTTGATACGGAAGTAAGTCGAGAGCTCCATCGGACAGCGCACGCCCTTCGGCACGTAGACGAACGAGCCGTCGGAGAACACCGCGGAGTTGAGCGTGGCGAAGAAATTGTCGGTATAGGGGACGACGCTGCCGAGGTAGCGCTCGACGAGCTCGGGGTGCGTGCGCACCGCCTCCGAGAACGGGCAGAACACCACGCCGGCGGCGGCGAGCGTCTCCTTGAAGGTGGTCGCCACCGACACACTGTCGAACACCGCGTCCACCGCGACGCCCGCGAGCCGCGCGCGCTCGTGCAGCGGCACGCCGAGCTTCTCGTAGGTCTCGAGCAGCTTCGGATCGACCTCATCGAGGCTCTTCGGGCCGTCCTTCTTTGCCTTCGGCGCCGAGTAGTAGGAGATCGCCTGGTAATCGATGGGTGCGACCTTGAGGTGCGCCCAGTGCGGCTCCTGCATCGTCAGCCAGTGCCGCAACGCCTTGAGGCGCCACTCGGTGAGAAAGGCCGGCTCGTGCTTCTTGCGCGAGATGAGGCGCACCACGTCCTCGTCGAGTCCCGGCGGCACGGTATCGGCGTCGATCTCGGTGACAAAGCCGTGCTGGTAGCCGCGGGCGATGAGATTCTCGAGCTGTTTGGCGTTTTCGCTCATGGAATCACTTCACGAACGGGCGTTGCTGCGTCCGGCGGCCGTCTTCATCTCGCGCTCGAGGGCCGGTAGCCGTGACGGCGTAGCGTCGAGCCCGGCGAGCTGCGCGAGACTCACCTCGTAGAGCGCACGGCGGATGGCGAGGTTCAGACGCTGCCACACGCGCCCGACGCGGCAGGTCTCCTCGATGTCGCAGTTGCCGTGCCCCGCCGAACAGTCGGTGAGCGCCACCGGCCCCTCGAGCGCATCGAGGATCGCGGCGGCGCTGATCTGGGCCGCGGGACGCGCGAGCTGATAACCCCCGTGCAGGCCGCGCGTCGAGGTCACGAGCCCGGCACGCTGCAGCTGCTTGAGAAGCTTGCTCACCGTCGGGGCGGCGATGCGGGTCTGCTCGGCAAGCGCCGCGGCGGTCTGCACGCGCTGCGGCTCGCCCGCGAGGGCGGCGAGCAGCACCGTGGCGTAGTCAGTCAGACGGCTGATGCGCAACATGGAGGTACCCTTGTAAAGTAGGACTAGTTTAGTACTAATTGCCTGCCGAACCAAGCGGTAGCAGGAGAGCGGGCACTGCGCCGCAGCGGCTGCGGCGAAGGCACCGTCCGCGCACCGTCGCAGCCGTACCAGGCGCACGCCGGCGGGGCGCGTCCGGCGGGGGGGATTTGCTATCCTTGGCGCCCCGTTTCCGGGGCTGTTGTTTCATTGGCGGATTCGGCGCCGCGCGCATTGCGCATCTTGTGGGCGTCCGCCGCCAACGCCGGGAGGATACTTGTGATGAACACGAGTGAGCTCACACGCGTTGCCAGCGCCATGGTGGTCCGCGGCAAGGGCATTCTGGCCGCGGACGAAAGCACCGGCACCATCACCAAACGTTTCGCCAGCATCACGCTGGACTCGACCGAGGAGCACCGGCGCGCTTACCGCGAGATGCTCTTCACCACCGCGGGCGCCGCGGAATCGGTGAGCGGCGTCATTCTCTACGACGAGACGATTCGCCAGAAGACGCGCGACGGCGTACCTTTTCCCCAGTACCTCATGTCGCAGGGGATCATCCCCGGCATCAAGGTCGACACCGGCGCGAAGCCGCTCGCTGGGTTTCCGGGCGAGACGATCACCGAAGGGCTCGACGGGCTGCGCGAGCGGCTGATTGAGTACCACAAGCTCGGTGCGCTGTTTGCCAAGTGGCGCGCGGTGATCGACATCGGTGAGGGCATCCCGACCGCGTTCGCCATCGAGGCCAACGCTCACGCGCTGGCGCGCTATGCCGCGCTGTGTCAGGAGAACGGCCTCGTGCCGATCGTCGAACCCGAGGTGCTCATGGACGGTGCGCACTCCATCGAGCGCTGCGAGCAGGTGACCGATCAGGTGCTCGAGACGGTGTTTCGCCAGCTGTTCGAGCAGCGCATTCTGCTCGAAGGCATGGTGCTCAAGCCCAATATGGTGATCTCGGGCAAGAAGGCCGCACACCGCGCCGGACCCGAAGTCGTCGCCGAGACGACACTACGGGTGCTCAAGCGCCACGTGCCGCCGGCGGTGCCGGGGATTGCCTTCCTCTCCGGCGGCCAGTCACCGCAGGAGGCGACTCTGCACCTCGCGCTCATGAACCGCATCGGCGGCGGGACGCTGCCCTGGTCGCTCACCTTCAGTTACGGCCGCGCGCTGCAGGACACGGCGCTCAAGGCCTGGGGCGGTGCCGCCGCGAATTTCACCGCCGGCCAGAAGGAGTACGCCAAGCGCGCCAGACTGAACGGCCTGGCCACTCTCGGCCGCTACACCGCCGAGATGGAGAGTCAGGCCGCCTGAGGTTGGATGGCGCCGACCGCGCTCGCGTGACAAGCCTGGCAGCTGCTGCGCCCGTTGCAGCCGCGGATGCGGCGGAAACGGTCGTCGACGTGGGTGACGTGCATTACGCCGTGGGCGGGCGGGAGGTGTTTTCCGGGCTCGACCTCAAGGTGCGCCGCGGGCGCATCACCGGCATCATGGGTCCGAGCGGCACCGGCAAGACGACGCTGCTGCGCCTCATCACCGCACAGATCAGCGCCGATCGTGGGCGCGTGGTGGTGTTCGGGCGCGATCTCGCCGAACTGCGTCGCGGCGAGATCTACGCGCTGCGCCGGCGCATGGGCATGCTGTTTCAGAACGGCGCGCTGCTCACCGACATGGACGTGTTCGAGAATGTCGCCTTCCCGGTGCGTGAGCACACCGACCTGCCCGAGCCGCTGATCGAGAAGCTGGTGCTCACCAAGCTGCAGGCCGTGGGACTGCGCGGGGCCGCCGACCTCATGCCGGAGGAGCTGTCGGGCGGCATGGCGCGACGCGTGGCGCTGGCGCGTGCCATCGTCATGGATCCCGAGGTGCTGCTCTATGACGAGCCGTTCGTCGGACTCGATCCTATCTCGCTCGGCGTGATCCTGCGTCTCATCAAGCAGATGAATGCGGCGCTCGGCATGACCAGCATCGTCGTGTCGCACGACGTGCAGGAGCTCGCGACCATCGCCGACGAGAGCTACCTCATCTCGGGTGGCCGCATCGTCGCGAGCGGCACGCCCGATGAGCTGCGCGCGAGCGACTCGCCCGCCGTGCGGCAGTTCATGACCGGCAGCGCCGACGGGCCGGTGCCGTTCCAGTACCCGGCACCCGACTACGCTACGCAGCTCTTCGGAGCCTCGAAGCGATGAGCAACGGCTACCTGCTCGAGGGCGTGCGCCGCCTCGGCTCGGTCGGGATCTTCTTCTTCCAGCTGCTCATCCAGTGCGTGCCGGCGCTCGCTCGCCCCCGGCTGCTGCTCTACCAGATCTATAACGCTGGTGCCCGCTCGCTCATCATCATCATGCTGTCGGGTCTCTTTGTCGGCATGGTGCTCGGCTTGCAGGGCTACGACCTGCTGCAGCGCTTCGGCTCCGAGGAGGCGCTCGGCACCGCGGCCGCTCTTGGACTGCTGCGCGAGCTCGCGCCGGTGATCACCGCGCTCTTGTTCGCCGGTCGCGCCGGTACTGCTCTCACCTCGGAGATCGGCCTGATGCGCGCCACCGACCAGCTGACCGCCATGGAGATCATGGCGGTCGATCCGCTGCGCTACGTGGCCGCGCCGCGCTTTCTCGGCGGCGTGATCGCCATGCCGCTGCTCACCGCGATCTTCAGCGTGATTGGCCTGTACGGCGCGCAGCTGATCGGCGTGCAGCTGATGGGCGTCGACCGCGGCGTCTTCTGGTCGCAGACGCAGGCCTCGGTCGACTTGCACGACGTCAGCGAAGGTCTGGTGAAGGGCCTGGTGTTCGGCATCGCCTGCAGCCTGATCGCCGTGCACGAGGGTTATCACGCCGAACCGACCGCCGAGGGCGTTGGTCTCGCCACCACGCGCACCGTGGTAGCCTCCTCGGTGGTTACGCTGTTGCTCGATTACGTGCTGACCGCGGAATTCCTCTGAGGGGAACTTTGACTTATGCGTGCCAATCGAACACTTGAGATCGGAACCGGATTGTTCGTGTTGTTGGGCTTTGCCGCGCTTCTGTTTCTCACCACGCAGTTGCCGGCCAGCGGGCTGAAGCTCGGCGGCGCCAAGGCGGGCTACCACGTGACCGCCGAGTTCGACAACGTCGGTGATCTCAAGGTCGGCTCGCCGGTCACCATGTCGGGCGTGAGCCTGGGCGAGGTGCAGGACATCCACTTCGACCCGCAGGACTACAAGGCCGTAGTGCGCTTGCGCATCGATCCACAGTACCGGCAGATTCCCGACGACAGCTTCGCCAGCATTCAGACGCAGGGCCTGCTCGGCGGCAAGTACATCAGCTTAAGCCCGGGGGGGTCGGACACCTTCCTTAAGGACGGCAGCCGCATCGAGCAGACCCAGTCGGCGATCGTGCTCGAGAGCCTGATAAACAAGTTCTTCGCCAACTATGCGAGCAGCAAAGGTAACAATGACAGCCAGGGCGGCCAGGGCCAGGCCGACGCGCATGGCAAGGGCAGCGAAAGCCAAGGCAACACGGAGTCGAAGCGATGAGAGACGCAGTTGCAGGGGCCGTGCTGTGCATGGCGCTCGCCCTCGCGTGCGCGCAAGCGCAGACGCCGGCCGCGCAGAGTTCGGCCGCACCCGCGGCGGCGACCTCGAGCGATCTCGGACCCACGGAGGTCGTGCAGAACGCGGCTCAGGGCATGCTCGGCGATCTCGACAAGGATCGCGACGCCTACCGGCACGACCCGGCGAAGGTCGGGCAGCTGGTCGACAAGTACCTGCTGCCGCATTTCGATACGGCCTTCTCGGCGCAGCTGGTGCTCGGCAAATACTGGCGCACCGCAACGCCCGAGCAGCGGCAACACTTCATCGATGCCTTCTACCATTCATTGCTCACCAACTACGGCAGTGCGCTCGCCGAATTCACCTCCGACCGCCTCAAGATCTATCCGACCAAGGTTGAGCCCGATGCCACGCGCGCCACGGTACGTACCGAGGTCAAGCGCGACAACGGCGACCGCGTCGCGGTCAACTACTACCTGCGCAAAACGCCGCAAGGGTGGAAGGCGTGGGACGTGGTGATCGATGGCATCAGCTACGTCAACAGCTATCGCGAGGACTTCGGCCCGCAGATCGAGCAGCAGGGGATCGACTCGGTCATCAAGCGTCTCGAGGCCGGTGAGAAGCCCGAGGCGATCGGCAAGACGGCAGCCTCCGGCAAGAGCTGATGAACGCCTCCGCGGCGCCGCCCGCCATGCCCGCGGCCCGCGCCGCGGCCTTTCGGCTCGTGGCTGGAGACGGCCGCGTTGCCGCCGAGGGGCCGCTCACGTTCGCGACCGCGCGGCGCGCCTGCGAGCTCGGAGCGCCACTCATCACCGCTGCCGCCACGGCACTCGAGATCGACTGCAGCGGCATCACGACGTGCGACAGTGCCGGGCTCGCCGTGCTGCTCGAGTGGCTCGGTACCGCCAGGCGCGCCGGCCGCAACCTCCGCTACACGCAGCTGCCGGCGGGGCTCGCGGCGCTCGCGCGTATCAGCGAAGTGGAGGAATTTCTCACCCGCGGCGTGTAGCGTCGGCGCGGTGCGCGTGCACACGCGCCGCAGTCGCTCGCCGCGCCGCCCATCAGTGCGGCGGGTTTTGTGGCGGCGGCGGTGAGGGTTGGGGCTGCGCCGCAGGTGGCGGCGCGGGCGCGGCGTTCGGCGACGCACCCTGTGGCGGTGCGGCGGGCGGCGTCTGCGGTTGCGTCGCCGGGGGCGTCGTGGGCGTCTCGTCCTCACCCGCTTCCTCGAGCAGCTTCTGCTCCTGCTCTTCCTCGTTCTTCGATGCCGCGCCGTGCACCTTGAAGTCGCGGTTCTGCAGGTAGGCGTTGCGCACGAAGGCGTACGGGTCGTAGGCGCTCTGGATCATCGGATCGAGGTAGAGGATGCGGGCACGGTGATCGACCCCTTCCGCGGCCCAAAGGCCGGTCGCGACCCAGAAACCGGTGTAGGTGCGCGGGTTGGCGAGCGTGTCGACGGTCGAGGCGCCGATGCCGTCACGCACGGTGTAGGGTCCGAACACCGGCACCATGATGTAAGGCCCGGGCGGCACGCCCCACTTGCCCATCGTCTGGCCGAAGTCCCGCTTGTTCTTGGGCAGTCCATTTCCCATGCTGGCGACGTCGATGAAGCCTGCGATGCCGAAGGTCGAGTTGAATACGAAGCGGGCGATATCCGCGAGGAATGACTTGACCTGTCCCTGCAGCAGGTCGTTGGTGATGGTGACCGGGTAGTCGAGGTTGTCCCAGAAGTTGCCGATCCCGGTGCGCACCGGTTGCGGCGCCTTGGCATAGGCCTTCGCCACGGGCTTGAGGATGGCGCGGTCGAGCACATCGTTCACCTTGTAGCTGGTGCGGTTCAGCCGCTCCCATGGGTCGCGCGGGTCGCGCGTGCTGCCCGGCGGCAGTGTGGCGCAGCCGCACAAAGTGAGCAGACAAACCGATAGCAGCGAAGCGCGGACAGTAAGTGCCATAGGGAACGCGAAGACCGACGAGGGGCGGCATTGTAGCAGCCGCGTACACTCCTTCGGTGCGTGAGCGCGCGTTTTGCTTTCGTGCTGGAGCTGCGCGCGGGCGTGTCAGTCGCCGCCCGCAGTCATGTCAGTGACCGCCGCCACCACCATGGCGCCCGCCCTGGTCGCCGTTGTCGGAGGCGAGCTGACGCTTGCGCGTGCTCGCCAGGAAGTCGCGTATCTCATCGAGGCGCGCCTGGTAGCGCTGGCGCTGTATCTGACTGATGTGGGGCGAGGCGAGGGCGAGCTGCAGCTGCTGCACGGCGAGATTGAGGTCGCCGTTGGCGATCTGGTACTCGCCCATGTAGTAGTAGGCATCGCCGGGATCGCCGGCCGCGCTCGCCGCCAGCGCGGTGAGGCGAACCTGATCGGGCGTCGGCGGCACGTTGTTGAAGAGGTCGAGCAACATGTTGTGTGCCTCGCCCGGGCGACCTGCCGCCATGAGCGTTTCGGCGTAACGCACCGTCAACGGCACGTTGCGCGGGAAGAGCTGCTCGGCACGCTTGAAGGTCGCGAGCGCCTGATCGGGGTGTCCGGCTTTCGCCTGCGCCTGCCCGAGCGCGGCGTAGAGCAGTGTGAGGCCCTCGTGCTCGCGCACCAGCGTGGTGAGGATCTGCACCGCCTGCTCGGCATCGGCGTGATTGCCGTTCATGAGCGCGAGTGCCTCGCCGTAGCGGTTGCCGAGATTGTCGCCGCCATGCGCGATCTTCTGCTGGTACTGCAGCGCTATGTCCACATCGCCGGTCGCCGTCAGCACCCGCACCCGCTCACGGATCAGCTCGTAGCTGAGCGAGTCCTTGCCCTTGCGCGGCGGAAACTGTGCGGCACGTGCGCGCTGCTCGGCGATGCGGTCGGAGTCCACCGGATGATCGATCAGCATCGCCGGGATATAGGTGGCGGCGAGCCCCTCGTGGCGCATCATGGTCTCGAACATCGAGCCCATGCCATTGGGGTCGAAGCCTGCGCCGGCGAGATAGCCGATGCCCACGCGGTCGGCCTCCCACTCGTTGTCGCGCGTGAAATTGATCTGGTGCTGGATCGACATGCCCTGCACCGCGGCGATCGCCCCTTCGGTTGCCTGGCCGCCGCCACCGAGCGCGCCGAGGAGGATCGCGCCGATCATGGCGGCCGCCGTGGTGAGGCTCTGCTTCGACTGATCGGCGAGCATGCGCGCGATGTGATGCTGCGTGATGTGCGCGGTCTCGTGCGCCATCACGCCCGCGAGCTCCGATTCGGTCGAAGTGGCGAGAATGAGTCCGGCGTTGATGAACACGTAGCCGCCGGTCACGGCGAAGGCGTTGATGGTCGTGTCCTTGATGACGAAGTAATGGAAGTACTCACCGCCCATGGCGCTCTGCGACGCCAGCCGCTGGCCGATGCCGTTGATGTACTCGCTCACCTCGGGATCCTCGATGAGCGCGTTCTGCTCGCGCAGCTCGTGCGCCACCATGGCGCCGAGGCGGTATTCGTCGCTCTGCGAGAGGTAGGTGGCCGCGGGGCTGCCGAGCTCGGGGAGGTCCGAGCCCGATGCCGGGGCCGAAAGGATCGGTTGCGACGTGGTCGGCTGGTCCGCGGCGGCGAGCGTGCCGGCGGCGATCACCGTGGTGGCTAGCAGAAGTGCAAAACGGCGCATCATAGGGATTGTGACCGCCCGGAGCGGTCGCGGGTTCTCCGTGTTTACCCGTATTTACAGACGCTTACAAGGCACTTGCCAGTGGCGGCCCGAGCGCGTCGGGGCGAAAGCCTACACCTACAGCATGTCCGAGGCGAAATCGGCGAGGCGTGAGCGCTCGCCGCGCACCAGCGTGACGTGACCCGAATGCGCCCAGCCGCGAAAGCGGTTGACAGCATATGTCAGGCCGGACGTCATTTCCGTGAGGTACGGCGTGTCGATCTGCGCAATGTTGCCGAGGCAGGCGAGCTTGGTGCCGGGTCCGGCCCGGGTGATCAGTGCCTTCATCTGCTTCGGGGTGAGATTCTGCGCCTCGTCGAGAATCAGGAAGCGGTTGAGGAAGGTCCGCCCACGCATGAAGTTCAGCGAACGGATCTTGATGCGGTTGCGCAGCAGGTCGTTGGTCGCCGCGCGGCCCCAGTTGCCGCCCTCCTGTGAGCCGGTGAGCACCTCGAGGTTGTCCATGAGCGCGCCCATCCACGGCTCCATCTTTTCCTCCTCGGTTCCCGGCAGGAAGCCGATATCCTCGCCGAGCGGGATGGTTACCCGCGTCATGATGATCTCGACGAAGCGGTTGGTCTCGAGCGTCTGCATCAGCCCGGCGGCGAGTGCCAGCAGCGTCTTGCCTGTCCCGGCAGGTCCGAGCACGGTGACGAAGTCGATCTCCGGATCCATCAGCAGGTTGAGCGCGAAGTTCTGCTCGCGATTGCGCGCGGTGATGCCCCAGACGTTGTGGCGCTCGTTTCGATAGTCGCGCGTGAGCTCGATGGTGGCGGTGTCGCCGCCCATCTTGCGCACGATCCCCTCGATCCCCTCGGGCGTGTCCTCGAACACCCCCTGGTTGGGCTGCCAGTCGCGCACCGCAGGTCCCGTGATCTCGTAGAAGGTGCGGTCGGCGTCCTTCCACGAGCGCATGTCCTTGCCGTGCAGCTCCCAGAAGTCGGTCGGCAGCGCCCCCATGCCGCTGTAGAGGACATCCGCATCCTCGAGCGTCTTGTCGCTGTAGTAGTCCTCGGCGTGCACACCGAGGACGGCCGCCTTGATGCGCAGGTTGATGTCCTTCGACACCAGGATCACGCGCGCGTCGGGGTGCTCGTTCTGCAGCGCGAGCGTCTGCCCGAGAATGGCGTTGTCGCCGAGCTGTCCCGGCAGGCTCTGCGGCAGTGCGCCCGCGAGCTGGCGGGTCTGGAAGAACAGTCGCCCCGTGGAGGGCTTCTTGCCGTGATTGCCCGAATAGCCGCTCGGGAGCTTCAGCCCCTGGTCGATCTGCTCCTTGGTGACGTCGCGCATCATGTCGTCGAGGAAGCGGCTCACCTGGCGTACGTTGCGTGAGGCCTCCGACAGGCCCTTCTTGTGCGCATCCAGCTCCTCGAGCACCACCATCGGCAGATACACATCGTGCTCCTCGAAGCGGAAGATGGCCGTCGGGTCGTGCATCAGCACGTTGGTGTCGAGCACGAACACACGCCGCCCGGCGCGCGACCGCCCTTTCACCTCGCGTGTCTCTCCCGAGGCCGCCGTGGGACCGCCTTCATAGACGCTGCGCTGCTTCAAGCACTTCCTCCGCGTGACCGGGCACCTTTACCTTGCGCCACTCGCGCTGCAGTCGTCCGGAACTGTCCAGCAGAAACGTGCTGCGCTCCACCCCCAGGTACTTTCTGCCGTACAGGCTCTTCGGTTTGATGACGTCGAACAGCCGGCAAAGCCGCTCGTCGGTGTCGGCGAGCAGCGGGAAAGGCAGTGATTCGCGGGCGGCGAATTTCTCGTGCGAGGCGAGCGAGTCGCGCGACACGCCCACCACCTGCGTCCCGGCCTTGCGGAACGCCTTGTCGAGGTCGCGGAAGTCTTGCGACTCGCGCGTACAGCCGCTCGTCATGTCGCGGGGGTAGAAGTAGATCACGAGCTTGCGGCCCGCCGCGTCGGCGAGGCTGAAAGTGCCGCCGCCGGTCGCGGGCAGCGCGAAGTCCGGCACTTTCGCTCCCGGCGCCAGCTTGGGCACCGCGCCTTCAGGACTTGACCGGTTCGAGGATGGCATCGAGGTTGAGCGAGTCGCAGAACTCCATGAACTCCTCGCGCAGATGCGCCACGTGAATGCGGCTCGGCACGTTCACGATCATCTGCACGGCAAACATCGGCGCACCGGTGTGCGCGGCCGGATAGCTGCGGGTGGAAACCTCGGCGATGTCGATCCCGCGGCTGGCGAAGAACCCTGACAGTCCCGAGACGATGCCGCTCTGGTCGAGACACACGACGTCGATCGAGTACGGCAGCATGTCCGTGCGCGGCGTGCGCGGCTCGGTGCGCTTGAGGTGAATGCTGAGGCTCGAGGTGTCGGCGAGACGCTTGAGCTCGGTTTCCAGCTTCGCGAGCGCGTGCCAGTTGCCCGAGACCAGCAGCAGCATCGCAAACTCGTTGCCGAGGCTCGCCATGCGGCTCTCGCTGATGTTGCCGCCGGATTCGCTGATGACCCGGGTCAGCTCGTGGACCATCCCCGTGCGGTCGCTGCCGATCGCCGAAACGGCCAGGTGCTGCTTCATCTGTGGCTGGGGTTGGGTA
>Ga0187783_10001994_pt1 | contig 15190 bp, 13 predicted proteins | sample 1015_SJ02_MP02_2_FD_132471 | JGI IMG/M metagenome (GOLD analysis project Ga0187783, IMG submission 132471) | Tropical peat soil microbial communities from peatlands in Department of Meta, Colombia - 1015_SJ02_MP02_20_MG | ecosystem: Environmental > Terrestrial > Soil > Wetlands > Peat | place... | reverse complement strand
GAGCGCGGTCACGCCGAGCGCGAGGAGTGTCCAGATAAAGAAGAAGGCTCCGCTGGACTTGGCGATGGCTCCGCCGACTCCGCCCCCCTTCATGTGGATGACGGGGACGACCAACCCAAGGAGCGACCCGAGGAGGATGATGACGTACCCCGATCGCTTTCCGGCCAGCACCAGCGTTCCGTACAACTGGACGACGAAAATGGGCAGCGCAATGAGGTTGGAAAGCGTCCCTGGCTCCATCCCGCGGACGATGTCGTCCGTCAGGTGAAACGTCATGAAGAGGATCGTTCGGTCAACGGACGCGAATTGGGCGGGACTGGTGACACTGGGCGGGAGACTCCTATTGCGCCTGAGAACGAAGTACGTACAATCACTAGTGCATCAGTGGCTTAGGTGGTGGGCAGTGCAGGACTCGAACCTGCGACCTCCTGCTTGTAAGGCAGGCGCTCTAACCAGCTGAGCTAACCGCCCCTCTGTTTCAATCACTTTCAAAATCTAGTGCCAATCTCAGTGCCAATCCCCTCAATTCTGGTGCTTCAGTGCCACGGTCGGCACTGAGTGGCGAGAGAGACGGCATCCGCATCGGTATGGTGCGATTCTCGCACGCTGTGAACACAAGTGTCCATTGTGATGCGGCTCGAACTGTGGCCCAACAATGCCTGAGCCTCGTTCAGGGTAGTGCTTGGGCTATGGGGCGATGTCGTCGAGGTATGTCATCCGCTGTCCATATTGCGTCCTTGGCAAAGAGCTTCAGCCAATGGTGTCGCATCCGGAGGTTTGGTTCGAGTGCTCCCGGTGCTGCCATGTCGTGATGCTGCTCGACCCGGAATTCCACATTACACGCGGGAAGTGCTGGGAATTGGATCACGGCAGTTGACTCAGGTCTTCTTTTCGTCGTACTTCGCCAGGGCCCTTTTTGCCAGCGTCAGTTCCTTTTCCAAGTCCGCGATCTTTTTCTCACTGGGCTTTGGCCGCGCACGTTCGGTTACGAGCATCAGTTCCAATGTAGCGATGCGCGTTTCTAATTGATTACGCTTGATGTCCATGGCTATAAGGGCTCGAGCAGTTCACCCTTCTGTTAAAGAGGAGCCGGGTTTTGCTTACGCTGAAGTGTACCACCTCGCCATCAGTCGAAAAATCAAAGAGCCGGGCGCCTTTTGCTAACGCCGGGCTGGCTCGCTTGGAAGTAGGGAATTAACGGCGTTATTGCAGCCAATCGTAAAGGGTGGCGGCACCAGGGTCAGCCAACCGAAGTAATAAGATTGCGCATTCATGTGGAGCGAAACACTTTCGAGTGCTCCGGGGCACTTTGAGTAGGCTTGGCGGGTTTTGCAGAGATGAGTTTGAGTTTTTCGAGGCGCAGAAGCAACGCTTCGATCTTCCTCTGCTCGTGGGGCGTTGGGAGGCTGGTCCGCATAGTGGGCGCAATTGTCTCACGCCGCCTGGATCAAAAAAGTGAAATTGATGCACAAGGGTTTGTGCATTACATGTGGAAATTTTGAAACATTTGCAACCTTCCCGAAGCCCAGGTTAGCCCCATCCCACTCCGTCTTGGCGGTTGACTTGTTGTTGCACCACGCGCGGCGATTGTGTCGATCAATGTCACTCAGGATAGTCTTGCTTGCCCAATCACGCGCCAATTGAGGGGGGTCGGGCTCGCTCTTTGCTTACTTTGCTCATCGAAATTCATAGGGTCCTAAAGATAAGTCACTAGGCACTCCACTTTCCCTACCACTGCTCGCAGTCAGAAAAAGGGTGCAACGCTCGGGAATCTTCTGCGCACCCGGTAACCTATTCGATTTTCTCTATGTCCAACGATGTATACGATTCAAAGCGACAACGATTCCAGTCCTTCATCCATCGCTTCATGTGACTAAGCGTTACCGTTAAGCCGGCAGCGAGGCGTAGGAATCAGTGAGGGCCCGATGAGTCCGGCCCTGCAAAGAGGCGATGGGGAGGACTGCTTCTTGTTCCTTACAGGGCCGGAGCAAGGCAAAGTGGGCGGCCATACCATAGCAACGATGTATGCCCTCTGAACGCCCTTTGCTTCGTTGTCCGGAATTTGTAAAGCCTCATTGGCAACCCGGACAGTCCCACTCGGCAGTTCTTAGCATTCCTTGCGAAGAGTCTCGATAAAGCTCCGCCAGAAGCGTTTTCTGGAGGCTAGCGGGCTTCGAAGCGTCCTCCTTGCGCTCGCCCGGTTCCTCAGTGCGCAAGTGGGGCCAAGGCAAGTCCAAAATTGTCCCAACCCGGAAAAAGTTTGAGATCGTGGTGATGGGCATGAAAACGCAATCCTCGGAACTGTCACTGTTTCTGATCCAACATTCAAACGTCAGCAATCCAACACGCCCGCCATCGGTCTCTCGCACTCGTGTCGGCTCTTCCTCCTGCTACACTTGGCGCGTGCGACGGCTGATTGTCAACGCAGACGACTTCGGGTTCACCTCTGGAGTGAATCGAGCCATTATCGAAGCCCACACGCAGGGCGTCGTGACCTCGTCGACGCTGATGGCAACCGGCAGGGCATTCCAAGAAGCGGTATTTCTAGCGAAAGCCGCGCCCAAACTCAGCATCGGATGTCACGTTGTGCTGATTGACGGCGAGCCGGTAACGGACCCCCAGCGAATCTCTTCGCTTACGAGATCGCGAGAATTTCGCGAAGGTTTGAAGAGTTTCGCGGTTCGAGCACTCACCGGACGCTTGGCCGTGAACGAAATCACGTCCGAAGTCGTGGCGCAAATTCAGAAGCTCCAGTCCGCGGGAATCTCGGTTTCGCATGTGGACACGCACAAGCATACGCACCTGTTTCCTCAGATTTTGCGGCCGCTGCTGCGGGCGGCGCGTGAATGCGGAGTGCGGGCGGTGCGCAATCCCTTCGGACCCCGACTGCCCTTGCGTTCTTCTCAGCTTATTGCCAAGCCGAACATGTGGAGCCGCTACACTGAACTGAGAATTCTCGGACGCTTCGCCAGCAAGTTCAGAGAAGCGGTGGTGCACGAAGGGTTCGTTGCTCCCGGGGGCACCTTAGGCATCGAGGTCACGGGAAGTCTGGACGAGCGGCTCTTCGAGGCCATTGCGGCCAGCATGCCCGACGGGACCTGGGAGCTCGTGTGCCATCCCGGGTATAACGACGCTGATCTCAAGGCCGCGAGGACCCGACTGCGGGAATCGCGCGAAATCGAGCTCCGTGTCCTAACCTTGCCTTCCGCGCGAAACCTGCTTTCCCGTCATGGAATCCAGCTGATCTCTTATCGTGAGCTTGCTGGCTAAGCTCTCATCTCATTGATTACACAGAACCTTGACCGTACAGCGTACAAGAGTGGGAGGCACTCTCGTAACCTCACGACGCAACTGCAAGTAGTATGATGGGCTTACACATAAGCCGTTTCCATTCGAATGGGAGGATGCGTCGATGTCGGCCCAAGGGTCAGCTCCGCGTGCGACTCTGGACTTGAAAGTGCGAGTGTGGGGAATGGGTGCCAACGGCCAGCCCTTCTTCCAGAACGCCATGGCGCAAAATATCAGCTCCACCGGCGCCTGCATCTACGGGGTCGAACCCGAACTGAAGGTCGGTGACGTGATCGGCGTGCAATACGAGGCCAAGAAAGCGCGCTGCAAAGTGATCTGGGTGGTGAACGCGGGAGCACTGAAGAAGAATCAGGTTGGGGTGCAGCTTGTTCCAGAGCAGGAATGTCCGTGGACGGTAGCCCTTCCGAAGGACATGAAAGTCGACGAGCGCAGCGGCTCGCAGCACGATAACCGCCGCAAGTTTTTGCGCCACAAGATCTCGTATCCACTGGAATTGCGAGACGAACGCGTCAACACGCCCCTGCGCGTGAATGCCACCGATATCAGCGGCAACGGTTGTTATGTTGAAACCGTGATGCCGCTGGCTATCGCGACGGCTCTTCGCGTCGATTTGTGGATTGGTGAAGAACGGCTCATGCCGAGCGCCATCGTTCGCACGCGCGACCCCGGAGTAGGCATGGGTATTGAGTTTACCGGTCTGCCCGAAGACACCAAGAAGCGGTTTCAAGCGCATCTCGACAAACTCGATCCTGTCAATATTCTCGGCGCGAAATGAGGACCGCAACACGCTCTGGGGCCATCTGCCGCAGACCTCTCGTGTAAAATCTGCAACCACCGTTGGGACGAGCCATCGAATCACGGGACACGGGGGGCGAACATTCGCACATGAAGATAGGGATCACCTGTTATCCGACGTACGGCGGCAGCGGGGTGGTAGCGACGGAATTGGGCTTGGAGTTGGCCCAGCGCGATCACGAAATCCATTTCATTTCCTACGCACAGCCGATCCGTTTACGCGGCGCCGAGCCGAACATTCACTACCACGAGGTAGAGGTTTCGCGATATCCCCTGTTTGACTACCCACCCTATGACCTAGCCCTAGCCACGCGCATGGCGGAGGTTGCGCAGCTTTATGATTTGGACCTCTTGCACGTGCACTATGCGATCCCGCACTCAGTGAGTGCGATGCTGGCCCGGCAGATGCTGTCGGATGGACCGCGCGGCAAACGGTTGCCGTTCGTGACGACCCTTCACGGCACGGATATTACGCTGGTGGGCTTGGACCGGTCCTATCTTCCCATCACGCGTTATTCCATCGAACAAAGCGACGGCGTCACCGCGATTTCCAATTACCTCCGCGACCGCACCAAGAAAGTGCTCGACGTGAAGAAGGGCATCGAGGTGATCTACAACTCCGTGAACACGGACGTGTACTCGCGGAATCAGGCGAACACTCCAGAAATTCGAAAAGAGTATGTACCCAATGGCGAACGGGTGCTGGTGCATCTATCAAACTTCCGGCCGGTCAAGCGTATCACGGACGTCATTGAGATTTTCGATCGCGTTCACAAGCAGATTCCGTCGCGGCTGCTGCTGATCGGCGACGGGCCGGATCGATCGGTGGCCGAGTGGCTTGCGGTGCAGAAAGGCATTCACGATGACGTCCTGTTTCTGGGCAAGCAGGATCAGATAGCGGAGAAGCTATCGATTGCCGACATCATGCTGCTGCCGAGCGAATTGGAGTCGTTCGGACTCGCGGCTCTTGAGGCCATGGCCTGTGAGGTGGTTCCGATCGCAACCCGAGCCGGCGGTGTTCCCGAAGTCATCGATCACGGAAGGACCGGCTATCTGGCGGATGTGGGCGATGTAGAAACCATGGCGCGGTACGCGATCGAACTGCTGCACGACGAAAAGAAAATGCGCGAGATGGGGAAACAGGCGCGAGCCGTCGCGATGGAGCGCTTCGGCTCGAGCAGGATCGTAAAGCAGTACGAGGATTACTACCGGCGTGTGCTCGAGCGCTCGGCGTAAAATCCTTCCGGCACGGAACTGTCGGATTCAATCAGGGGCAGACGAATGCGGATCAGAGTTCCCTTCCCTTCGTGACTGTCAATGGTCATGCGAGCGGTGTCGCCATAGAGGACCTGCAGACGCTCTGAAATATTGGCCATGCCGATTCCCATGCCAGTCCAACTGCTCGTCTCCTCGAGGTGAGCTCCACCCATTCCCACGCCATCATCCTCGACCTCGATAATCAAGCGGGAGTCGGTAAGACGGCTGCGCAAATGGATGCTGCCACCCTCTATCTTGGGCGAGAGACCATGCTTGATGGAGTTTTCCACCAGCGGCTGCAGGAGCATGGTCGGTATGACCACGTCGAGCGATGCGGGGTCGAACTCCTTCACCACGCGCAATTTGTCGCGTCCGAAGCGCACCACTTCGATGTCGAGATAATTATCGATGAACTCAAATTCTTCCCGCAGAGGGGCGAACGCTTCGCTGGTATTCAACAGGCGGCGCAAAATGGTCGCCAGCTTGAAGATCACTTCGCGCGCCATGTCAGGATCGAAACGCACCAGCGACGAGATCGAGTTCAATGTGTTGAACAGGAAATGGGGATTGATCTGGTTCTGCAGGGCTTCCATGCGGGCGTGGAGGAGCAGACGCTCTTGGTCTTCCAGCTTGATCTGAAGGCGAACGCTGTTAAAAATCTTGATCTCGATGCCGATGGCCGCCACCGAGGCCGCGTAAATGGCGCAAGAAACCCACAGATCGGGACTCTCGATGCTGAAGATCGAATGCCGAAAAGTTCGGGCCAACTCCGTCTGTACGAAACGCAATCCCACGATGGTCATGAAGAACATGACCTGCCAGTCGAACAGGCGAGGTCGCGGCAGGTTGCGCCGAATCAGGCGAAAAATGCTCTGATCGATGAAAGGCGAAAACGACCAGATATCGTCTTTGTCCGCGGCCATGGTGCGCAGTTGTCCGGCCAGAAACCCGCACAGGACGAGAAAAGGAAGCGCCGCCCACTGTCCATGGATCAAAGCGGGGATGCCCATGAGCACCCCGCCCAGGGAACCCGCCCAGCGTCCACCCATCACCCCCAGCAGAATTGCCGTTTCGAAACTGATATCACCGGCCGAAAAACTGCTCTGCAGAATCCGGATCCAGACGCCGATCATGATCGGCAATCCAAACCACAGCACCAGATAGACCTTCTGCTGGAAGGTACGCTCTTCCCGAAATAGCAGGGACTTGAATTCCTTCGAACGCACCAGAGTGCTGGAGACGGCCGCAGCCACGCCTAGTCGGACCAGCAGATTGATGAGTATGAGGCGTGGTTCCATGGAGAAACGTTCGCTCGATCACGAGCAAGACCGGCGAAAACTGCCGACCAGATGACTGTAGCACGAAGTGGAAGATGGAACACCCGCCCGCGGAGTCTCTACAATGGGGTGTTCTCTTGTGGAGGTTCTATGCGCGAACTCAAGCTTGTTTGCATAGTTATGGTTGTCGCTGTAGCGGGCATAGCCCAGAATTCGGCACCACCACCTCCACAACAATCGGCTCGTCAGGCGTTGATCGAAATGTTCATGGGGAAGGGCAGCGACGATTTCACGAAGCACTTGCCGGACCAAGCGCGGAAGGCCCTAATTCGGAAGGGCGAAACTGCGGAGACATCTTCTGTGCTTCGCATTGCAGCCATCGGGCGGGAGGTGACGGCGCAGGGCGGGCCAATCGAAACCTTCGATACCGGCCCAAACATTCTGATCAGTGAAGCTCCTAACCATGTGCAAAAAATCGAAATCGCCGTGGAACACGACAGTCTCGCGGGAGAGGAGGACGAAATCGAGCTTTCTGTTCATCTGTACAAGGACGGCCAGCCGCAGTCGTTGCCCGTTGTGCCGAGTCTGATTTTCAGACTGAAGCAGGAAAACGAAATGTGGAAATTGGCGGAGGTGACCGTGGCGGCGCACATGCCGTTGACAGACCCGGACTATCTGAAAGGACTGCGGGAGGAACAGGACAAGTCGGCCGAACAAGCGGCGCAATCTCTCATGGTGACGATTGCCCAGGCGGAAACCACTTATGCCTCCAACCATGGAGACGTGGGATACTCATGCACCTTGACGAACCTGTTTCCGACATCCGGGGCCGGTCAGGTCGTGGACTCTGTCCCAGGTCTTGATAACGAGGAAAGGAACGGGTATCGCTTTTCCTTGTCGGGGTGCGAGGGCGCTCCCGCGTCGAAGTACCGGCTGCTGGCTGTGCCGGTTGATCCGGAATCGACAATGAAGGTCTTTTGCGCAGACGAATCCGGAACGGTCAAGTTCGTGGCGGTAGACAACAAAGCCAGCTGCTTCAGCGACGGAAAAGCCGCGGGGGAAGGAGCAACTCCGGCTCTGGTGCTGGAATGAATGGATTTCGCGTCGTCGAAACTCAGCCGAACGCCAACTCCTTTGCGCGCTGCGCTGCCTTGACCACGGCTTTGATGAGGGTGACGCGGAGTTTCCCTTCTTCGAGTTCCATGATGGCGTCGATGGTGCAGCCGGCGGGCGTAGTGACAGCGTCCTTCAGCAAAGCCGGATGGTCGCCGGTTTCGAGCACAACCCGGGCTGCCCCAAGGGCAGTTTGAGCGGCAAGCAGGGTCGCAACATCACGGGGCAAGCCAACCTTCACACCGGCTTCTGCGAGCGACTCCAGAATGATGTAGATGTAAGCCGGGCCGCTCGCTGAGAGGGCGGTAACGGCGTCCATGTGCTTTTCGTCGACGACGACCGTGCGTCCCACAACGTCGAACATGTGGCAAGTCACGGCGACGTCTTCCGGGCTCGCGTGTTTGCCTTTCGAGATCGCCGTCATGCCGGCAGCCAACTGGCAGGGCGTGTTGGGCATGGCGCGAACCACGGGAACGTTACCGGAAAGATTCTTTTCGATCATCGCGGTTGGCACCGAGGCTGCAACCGAGACGATAAGCTGCTGGGCGGTGATGTGCCCTTTGATCTCCCGGATAACGTCCTCGACGACCTGCGGCTTCACGCCAATGACAATAATGTCCGCATCCCTGGCAGCTTCGACATTGTTGGTCCCGACCTTCACTTTGAGTTTTGCCGCCAGAGCCCGGGCGCGCTCTTCGTGAGCAACCGTCGCGAACGTCGATTTGGGCGAGAGCAGACCATTTTTCAGCAGGGCCTGCAAGATGATGCCGCCCATTTTCCAGGCGCCGAGAAACGCCACTTTCTTTCCCGTCAAATCCTTTGCCATGACTCTCCTCGAAGTGCAGGCCGTCCACCATCAAAACACAAAGGTCTTGGGCGAGCCGGCCTCTCCACGTCGGCTGCATCCGAAGCTTATCGCACCGCAGCTTCGCGGCTCCGCTCCATCCAGTTCCACGCGGTCGACACAATGTTTTCGAGATCACGCTCCGCTTTCCAACCCAGCAGTGCCTGAGCCTTCGATGGATTGGCTACGAGAGCTGGAGGATCTCCTGCGCGACGAGGAACAATTTTGCGGGGCACTGGCTTGCTCGTGACTTTCTCGACAGCAGAAATCACTTCCTCGACCGAGGCTCCCGCTCCGGTGCCAAGATTAACGGCAAAGCTAGCTCCGCCGGCTGCCAGGTGATCCAGGGCTTTGACGTGTGCGCTCGCCAAATCGTTGACATGGATGTAGTCGCGGATGCATGTGCCATCCGGTGTGGGATAGTCCGAGCCGAAGACCTGCAACTCGGGTCCGAACCCAGCCGCGGCCTGCAAGGCGAGGGGGATCAGGTGCGTCTCGGGATCATGCAGTTCGCCAATTTCACCGCTGTCATCGGCGCCGGCGGCATTGAAATAACGCAGGCTGACATAGCGGAATGCGTAAGCGCGATCGTAGGCCTCGAGAGCCTGCTCAAAGAACAGCTTCGATACCCCGTAGGGATTTACCGGCTGGCGGGGGATGTTTTCTTCGATGGGAATTTTGGCCGGCTCGCCGTAGACGGCGCAGGTGGAGGAGAAAATAATCTTGCTTACTCCGGCATCCAAAGCCGCGTTCAACAAAGATAATCCGCCTTCGACGTTGTTATGGAAAAACTTTTTCGGATTTATGACCGATTCGCCCACATAGGCGTGAGCGGCGAAATGCATGATGGCGTCGACCCGCGGTAAGACCCCGGCTAGCGTTGCCGCGTCGAGAATATCTGCTTTGACGAGTTCGAATCCCGCCGCCAGGAACTCGTAGCCGGTGCTCAAATTATCGAAAATGATGGCATCGTGCCCGGCGCGTCGGAGAGCGCGGGCGGTATGACTGCCGATGTAGCCAGCGCCGCCGACCACCAGTATGACCACAGGTCGTTCCTTTCAGAACATCGGGTTCCACAAACAACCGAGAGCAAAACATTGTACACAGGATGAAGACCGCAAGGTTTGCGGGTGCCCAGAAGCGTGTAGACTGAATGGCAAATCCGAACTTGAATGGCGAATCGCACTTCTCGTAGCCTGTCGATGGCAACTTTTCGGATCAACCTGTGGGCTTCACAATTCGGACTGGGGAAAAGCCATGACTGAACAACTCGCCGACAAACAATGTGTTCCCTGCCGCGGCGGAGTACCGCCCCTGCGGGGAAAAGAACTCGAAGTATTCCTCCGCAATGTCCCTCAGTGGACTGCCCCCAACGAGCATCACCTTCACCGCGAATTCCGATTTCCTGACTTTCAGCAAGCTTTGGATTTTGTGAACCGCGTGGGAGCGGTCGCCGAGGAACAAGGACATCATCCGGACATGCTGTTGTCGTGGGGCAAGGTCGAAGTCACGTTGTGGACGCACAAGATCGACGGCCTCACTGAAAGCGACTTCATCATGGCGGCCAAAATCGACCGGCTAAATCACACGTAGCATCTCGACGGTCTTCCGGCAACAGAGTTAGTCCGGCAATCCAGGAAGCTCGGCGGCTCCGGCGGATCGAGCCGCGTGCAGCGCCCAGGAAAGAATGGCCGCCGGAACCAGCATGGCCACACCCGTCGCCGAGGACATGGCGCGGGCCGAGATTCCCGAATCCAAGAGGCGCCCGCAGAGATAGGCGGTCGTGGCAAAAGTCAAGCTGCCAAGGCCGAGATCGGCGGAAAAGACCCGGCCGCGAAACCGATCGTCGGTGTGGATCTGCAGCAGCGTCGTCGAAAACACCCAGACGGTGGACCCTCCCGCATGAGCGACGGTCGCGCAGGCAGCCGCCATCCAGACACTGCGACTGACGCCCAGAATCGTGTAGCCGGTTGCGATGGTGAGATAACCCAGCAGAATTCCCAATCGCAACCGGCGATCGTTCTGGCCGGCCCATCGCGCGGCGATCAAAGGTCCCACAAGAGCTCCCAGGCCGCGTCCACCAAGCAGGATGCTCATCCCGAGCATCGCGCCTGCGGTCGCACCCATTCCCTGTCGATGGAGTGCAAACTCGTGTGTGCCGAGTACGGTGAAAATGACCCAGCTCGGCCCGATCATCAGTTCTCCTGCCTTGGCAAAGACCGCGGGAAGCAGCGTGCGGTGACTGCGTATGTAGCTGATGCCCTCCAGCACCGGAGAAAAGTCCACGAGATCGCGCAGCCGCAGCGGTGTGGACACTTCGGCATGCGGCTCGTCAAATCGCATCCCGCTGATCAATATTGCCGAAGCAAGAAATGAGAGGGCGTTCAGGATGAAGGCAGCGTTGCGGCCGAGAAACGCGGCCACGACTCCTCCCACCGCGGCGCCGACCATCAAGTTCACCGACCAGGTCGCCGAGGACAAGGTATTTGCTGCGAGAACCTCGCTGCGCGCGGTGATGTTGGGAATCACCGCATTGCGGGCCGGTTCGAAGAACGCGGCCATGGTTGTCTCGGCCAGCAACAATGGGTACACAAGCCACACCGTGGAGCGGGACCGGACCAGCAGCATGGCCAGCACGATGACAAATCGAAGCAGGTCCGCGGCAATCATGACGTATTTGCGCTTGAGACGGTCGTTGACCACGCCCGCGGTCGGTCCCACAAAGGTTTGGGGCAGCACCTGCAAAACCAGCGCCAGGGCGACGGAAGCAGCATGTCCCGTGAGTTCAAGAAGCAGCGTGTAGATCGAAAGGGTGTAGAACCAGTCTCCAATTTCGCTGACGATTTGTGCCACCCAGAGGCGGCAGAAATTCCGGTTGGCGCGGATCAGGCGCGCGTACGATCGGAACGAGATCGGGGACGTGCGGTGCTCTGGCTCTGGTTCCATGGCGGATGGTCAGGCTAACCGATTCCGGAGGAACAGGGAAAGATGCGCAAACTGTCCGGATGCTGCCCACGAACCGGGAGGCTCGGCCGACGCGAGGCTCAATCCCGTAATTTGCGCTTCAGGTCCTCTGCGATCTGTTTTCCGTGGAACCGGCCATTCTCTATGAAGATTTCGTTGGTCCGTGAACCCGCCACGATCACCCCGGCCACATAAACTCCGCGCACGTTGCTCTCCAGGGACTCCGGATCGCACACCGGTCGACACTGTTGTTCCGACAACTCGATTCCCATGCTGCGCAGAAAATCGTAGTCAGGATGATAGCCGATCAGCGCCAGTACGAAATCGTTCTTCAATCGAAGGGAACCGCGCGGAGTGTTGATGACAACATAATCGATTCCGATTTCATGGATCGCGCTGTTGAAGTAGGCCTCGATCTCGCCATTCTTGATGCGATTTTCGAGGTCAGGCTTGATCCAATACTTGACGTGATGATGAAGCTGGGACTCGCGATGCACCAGCGTGACTCGCGCTCCATGCCTCCACAAATCCAGCGAAGCGATGGCCGCCGAGTTCTTTCCCCCGATCACCACCACATCGGAGTCGTAATAAGGATGCGGCTCGCCATAGTAGTGCGAAACTTTGGGCAAATCTTCACCCGGAATGTTGAGCTGGTTCGCCAGATCGTAATAGCCGGTGGCAACGATAACTTTCTTGGTGCGGTAATCGTGTGGGCGCCCGGAGCGATCGGTCGCGGTGACGACGAATTTTCCGTCCTCTCCCATCACCGTCTTCACCCACTCGTACTGGCGGACATCCAGGTGATAGTGCTCCGACACTTTGCGATAGTATTCGAGCGCTTCCTCGCGTGTCGGCTTCTGCTGCGCGGTGGTAAACGGTATGTCACCGATCTCCAACAATTCCGGCGTGGTGAAGAACACCATGTTTGCCGGATAGTGAAACAGCGAATTGACCAGACATCCCTTGTCGAGGACGATCACTTTCAAGCCGATCTTTTGCGCCTCGATGGCACAAGCCAGACCTGTGGGACCGGCTCCGATGACAAGAACGTCGGTGTGCAACTCGGGTATAGGAATGGTCTTGGCCTCGGGTAAGGTTTCCAGTGTTTCGGCGGTGAGGAATTCCGGCATGGTTTGGGGGCGGAGTCACTCGAGGCAATGAGAGTTCGAGCGGAACTCGGAAACCGATGATTCTAACATGCACAAACTTGGAAGGTTCGAATCGCCGGCTTGTCAGGACGACGAGCTAGTGGCGGACCTGGAAGCCGGCTGCGCTTCTCTCTCGATCACGCGCGCGATCTCCGGAAGCAGCCGCTGAGTCGCGCAGCCCGGTTGCGCTGTCGATCAGCGGAAGCCTGCGGCGTGCAACCCGCTCGATGGCTCGAAATCGTCGGCTGGCGAGGCACGGTTGCAGCCGTTTGTCTGGTGCAACCGAACGAGCGGATCAACAGTGTTTAGTCTGTGCATCGTGCTCCGTGTAAGGTCAACCGTTAAACGTAAACACGAAACGAGGAGAAATCAGCCGGAGTCTAAGCGCTATAATTTCCGGTTGCCCTGATCTCTTCGCTCATTCCCGGAGCTCTCATGACTACTTTCGCCGAACCTGCCACCAAGATGCGCATTGAATCCGACAGCATGGGAACGATCGAGGTTCCGTCGAACGTTTACTGGGGTGCTCAGACGCAACGCTCTCTGCTGCATTTCAATATCGGTCGCGACACCATGCCGCCGGAGCTGATCCGGGCGTTCGGCATCCTCAAGAAAGCGTGCGCGCTGGTGAATCAGGATCTGGGAAAGCTTCCGGCGGACAAAGCGAAGCTCATTGTGCAGGCCGCCGACGAAGTGATTGCCGGCAAATTGAACCATCAGTTTCCTTTGCGAGTCTGGCAGACCGGCAGCGGTACGCAGACCAACATGAACGTGAATGAAGTGATCTCGAACCGGGCAATCGAGCTTGCGGGCGGCGAAATGGGGTCGAAAAAACCCATTCACCCCAACGATCATGTGAACATGTCGCAGTCGTCGAATGACACGTTTCCGGCCGCAATGCACATCGCGGCGGCCGATCGGGTGAAAAACGCTCTCATGCCAGCGGTCCGGAGCGTGCGGGATGCCATCACTGCCAAGGCAAAAGAATTCGAAGGCATCGTAAAAATCGGTCGCACCCACTTGCAGGACGCGGTCCCTCTGACCATTGGTCAGGAATTTGGTGGGTGGGCCAGCCTGCTGGAGCGCGACCTCAAGCGGCTGGAGCAGGCGCTCGAAGGGCTCTACGATCTGGCTATTGGAGGAACTGCGGTTGGCACCGGACTCAACACCCATCCCGAGTTTGCCGAACGTGCTGCCAAGAAGATCGCGGAGTTAACCGGACTTCCCTTCCGCTCTCACGGCAACAAGTTCGCCGCACTCTCCGCGCATGATGAAATCGTGTTCGCGCAGGGTGCCGTGGAGACGCTCGCGGCCTCGCTGATGAAGATTTCCAACGATATCCGCTGGCTGGCTTCGGGACCGCGTTGCGGGCTGGGAGAGTTGTCGATTCCGGAAAATGAGCCCGGATCGTCCATCATGCCGGGCAAAGTAAATCCCACCCAGTGCGAGGCCATGACCATGGTCTGTGTGCAGGTGCACGGTGCCACGGCGGCGGTTGGTTTCGCCGGATCGCAGGGAAATTTCGAACTCAACGTTTTCAAGCCGGTGATCATCTACAACTTCCTGCACTCGGTCACGCTCATCGCCGACGCCTGCCACGGCTATGTCGAGTACATGATCAAGGGCATCGCGGTGGATGAGGCGAAGGTCGATTGGTACGTGAAGAATTCCCTGATGCTGGTAACCGCTCTGGCGCCGAAAGTGGGTTACGATCGGGCCGCGCAGATCGCGCACACCGCCCACGTGGAGCACACCAGCCTACGCGAGGCCGCGCTGAAGCTGGGATATCTGACGGGTGAGGAATTTGATCAATTGGTTAGGCCGGAGAGGATGACACATCCGTAGAGTGGTTCTCAGTTTTCAGCTCCCAGATCGAGGTCCGCTTCCGGTCGCCCGGCCTTGGCCGCCCGTGGGGAAGGCGTACCGGCTTCCTTGGGTGAAGTCGTAATTCCGATTACGCTCAGTAAGACCAGCACACTGCCCACCATGGTTCGCAGTCCGATCGCTTCCCCGCCGAAGAAATATCCCACCAGAATCGCGACCACGGGATTCACATACGCGTATGTTCCGACCTTGGTGGGCGACTCATGATGGATCAGCCAGACGTAGGCTGTGAAGGCGACAATCGATCCGGCCACAATCAGGTAAGCAAGCGCGAGCCATGCGCTGGCGGAAACAGCCTGCATGCGAAAACCACGAAACTCTCCGAGAAGAGTGGCCGCCAGCGTCAGTAACACTCCGCCGGCCAGCATCTGAATTCCGGAACTCATGGTCTTTGCCGACGGCAGTGGAACTTTGCGCGTGAGCGCCGAGGCGAGCGACCAACTGATTGCCGCCACGATCAAGGCGCATGCGCCACCTGTATCGATGGGAGTGTCTCCGAAGCTCCCCGAACGGTTCACCAAGACCGCAACTCCCACGATGCCGGTAATCAGTGCCGCCCCCAGCCGCGCGGTAAGCCGCTGAGTCTTGATGATCCAGAT
>Ga0187783_10001993_pt1 | contig 15194 bp, 12 predicted proteins | sample 1015_SJ02_MP02_2_FD_132471 | JGI IMG/M metagenome (GOLD analysis project Ga0187783, IMG submission 132471) | Tropical peat soil microbial communities from peatlands in Department of Meta, Colombia - 1015_SJ02_MP02_20_MG | ecosystem: Environmental > Terrestrial > Soil > Wetlands > Peat | place... | reverse complement strand
GTCGGCACCAATCTCTAGTCCGACAACACGATCGATGGCGTCACCCTTGCCTGTGAGCATGATGATCGGTACGTCATGCTGCTTGCGGATCTCGCGCGCAAGATCAAGGCCGTTTTCCTTGCCCAGGCCGAGGTCGAGCGTGATCAGCGCAACAGGCTGCCTTTCAAGGCGGGCGCGCAGTTCCGCACCGTCCTTGGCATCCGAGACCGCGAAGCCCTCAGCTTCGAAACATCGCCGAAGGAGGGTTCGAACCTTAGGGTCGTCATCAACCACGAGGATGTGCGCGCCGCGCATCAACCAGCTCCCGCAGGCCGAATATCTGCTCCGACGCCCATTGTCCCACCCGGCGTCGCGAAGATAGCGTTGTATGGGGTAGCATGAACATGCAAAACGGGCATCATGGGAATCTCAGCATGTCTCAGATCAACGGCCAGCCGCCCTCGCCCACCGTCCAGGCTGCCAAGCTGCGAGGGATCCTGGAGTCGGCGGTCACGGCCATCATTACCATCGATCACCGAGGTTTGATCGAGAGCATCAATCCGGCGACCGAGCGGCTGTTCGGCTACGGCGCGCAGGAAGTCGTTGGCCAAAACGTCAAGATGCTTATGCCGGAGCCATACCGGGCAGAGCACGATGACTACATCGCCAACTACGTCACTACCGGCGTCAGGAAGATCATCGGCATCGGTCGCGAAGTGAGCGGCCGCAGAAAGGACGGCACGATCTTCCCCTTGCACCTTTCGGTCAGTGAGTTTGAGGCAGACGGACGGCGATTCTTCACGGGTATGCTTCATGACATCAGCGACCGCAAACTCGTTGAGGAAGCGCTTCGGGAGAGCGAGCGTCGCCTGGCGCAGTCGCAGAAGATGGAAGCCGTTGGCCAACTCACCGGTGGAATCGCCCACGACTTCAACAATCTGCTTCTGGTGATCTCCGGCAACCTGGAGCTGCTGGAGCCGCACCTGGCGAGCGATGACTCGCGCGCCCTTCTCAAGGAGGCCCGAGACGCCGCGGCCCTTGGCTCCAAACTCACCGACCAACTTCTGACCTTTGCGCGCCGTCGTCACATGGACACCCAGATCATCCAGCTGAACGACCTCGTGGTCGGCATCACCGACATGCTGCGGCGGACGCTCGGTGAGCACATTACGCTGTCGACGTCATTAGCGCGAGAGGTCTGGCTGACCCGAGCAGATCCCGGCCAGTTTCAGAGCGCCATCATCAACCTGGCGGTGAATGCCCGCGATGCGATGCCGCAAGGCGGCAAGCTGGTGGTGGAGACCCGCAACGTGGTGCTTGACGAAGAGCACGCGGATTTCCAGCCCGAATTGCGGCCCGGGGAATATGTGCAGCTGTCGATCTCCGATACGGGCATCGGCATGCGGCCGGAAGTCCGCGATCGCGCCTTCGAACCCTTCTTTACCAACAAGCAGAAAGGGCGTGGTACGGGACTTGGCCTGGCGATGGTCTATGGCTTCGTCAAGCAGTCGGGCGGCCACGTGACGATCTACAGCGAATTTGGTCACGGAACGACGATTAACCTCTACCTCCCGCGTGCCGACGGCGGGTCAGTCACAGATGCTGCCGACAAGGACAGGATTCACTCGGATGCGCGGGCCCGCAAGACCGTTTTGGTAGTGGAAGACGATGAACGGGTGCGCAGACTTACCGTCAAGCGCCTAAAGTCGATCGGCTATCGCGTTCTCGAAGCCAGCGACGGCCCGATGGCCCTGGAGATTCTGCGCGGCAGCGATGCCGTAGATCTGGTATTCACCGACCTCATTATGCCCGGTGGCCTTTCCGGAAGGGAGGTCGCCAGACGCGCGCGCGAGATGAAGCCGGGCCTGAAGGTCTTGCTGACCTCGGGATATGCAGAGGAGCTCGTGCATGGTGATGACTTGCAGCGGGAGCGGCTGAAGGTCCTGCGCAAACCCTATCTGCAGGCCGAACTTGTCATGGCCCTGCGTGAGATCCTGGCGGATGCTGCGCAAGAACCGTAAGCCGTGCCGGCGCCATAGCTCTCCAGATGGATCGTGATCAAGGCAGGTGCTGGCATGGCTTCCACCATGCTGCAGGCGTCGTGCGTGCATGCTGCTTTCGGCACCTGGCCGATTGCACGGCACGCCGTCCGCTTCGAGAGTTCGCAGAGTCCCGAAAGATCATGATCTGGGTCGGGCTGCTCGACGGCCGTCGAAAAGCGTCGCGCTTAGCAAAGCCCGCTCGACAAGAGCTCCAATTCCGCGGGCTCACATGACCTGCTCGCACGCCGGCAGGTCGGGCCGGTAGCGCGGCTCCCTTGTTACAATCTGTTACATTTTCTCTCCAGATCGATGAATGCTGGCGAGGAGAACATGATCAGTTCATGAGGCTTAACGATCCGGTATGGAGCCTCGCCGATGTCGATTCTGCCTTCGCATCCTGCAGTCGAACCTTCCTCGGCCACGCGCTTTGCGATTCCGGCCCCTGCGGAGTCCCTATTTGCGCAAAGCCTTGATCAAGCCTCGTTGCGCCGCGTCGAAGCGAAGGGATTCCTCTTCACGGAGGGCGATCCGATCTCCTACGTTTACCGAATTGAGACCGGCGCGATCGCTCTGGTCAGGGTGCTCGCCGACGGACGGCGCCAGGTCATGGGATTTGCTTATCCCGGCGATCTGATTGGGCTAGGCGTCGAGGACGAGCACGCCATGAACGCGCAGGCTCTCAAGCCGACACGCGTACGCTGCCTGCCGGTGAGCTCGGTCCGGCAATCGGCAGCCAACGATCCGACACTGGGATTCAAGCTTTATGAAGCGTTGGCGCGCGAGCTCGCTGCCACGCGCGACCTGATGCTGACCACGGGTCACCGCACTGCCGCCGAGCGTCTGGCTGGGTTCCTGGTGGCATTCTCGCGGCGCAACGAGCGTAACGGCAAGGACGCAACGGTCTTGCAGCTGCCGATGACCAGGTCAGACATCGGCGACTTCTTGGGACTGACCATCGAAACCGTCAGCCGCACGTTTACCAAGTTCAAGGCAATGGCATTAATCGAGCTGCAGCAAGGCAACGAGGTCAAAATCATTGACAGGGCCGCATTGGAAAAACTCGCGGCCGGTGACGAATGCCGCACCCCCTGCCCGCACCCCACTGCTGCACGGGCGCCACGGCGAGAGCGGTGAGGAAACCGCGACGGCGGGAGGCTCTTTCCATCCGTGGGGTCTGGCTCGGCTATGCTCGATACGTCCTGTACCCGCCGCAGTGCGTCCAAGCCGGTCAGAGAGCCCGCCTCCCCGTACGGACAATCGGCATGTCATCCGGCAGGAGCACCACCCGTCTCAACCTCCGGGTCGGCTCTGCTGGCATGGTTACCTCCAACCATCGCGCCGGGCCGGGTCTATATCTTCCCCAATTTCTTTTCTCCCGGCTTTATACATGTGTAGGTAGCGCTCCGAGACGGCTTTGACTGCCCTCGGGAATACTCGTCTACCGTCATCGTCCCGGAGTCACGATCCAGTTTAAATTCATCAAACATCCCAAGGGCGTCAGGGCGTTCTCGCCACGTTATAGAATCGGTCGTTACGGACAAATCTACGGCCCTAGTTTCGACCGTGCCGTTTCGAAAAAGTCTATTTCCATCTATCTTAAAATCACTGTAAGAAAAACAACTAAACTCTATTGTTTGTGACTTGGCCGGCGATATGCCGAGAACAAAAAAGCTCGCAAAGAGTGCGATCGGGTGCCTCCTCACTTGACCCTCCATTCAGCGCATCGGGCCCTCTTGAACAATTTACCCTTCCGTCGACCAGTCGGCCGACGCCGCGTGTGCGACCGCGACCGTTGAGACCGGGTGCTTCCCGACACTATGCGCTCAATGTGTTGGCATGTCACCCACGACGTCTGTGCAAGGGTTTACGTCACGGATTGTCCGCTTCCGTCCCGAATGGTGCTTGCTACCAGGAGAGCATCGCGGACCGAGCAGCGGCCACGTGTTTTCATTAATTTCGTCGTCGCCAATTTGAACCGCCCGTCCGGGCGCGCGACCTTCTCGTTCCTCGGCGCCATCTGCAGGATGAATGATCCGTTCAATACGGTTTGCATGCTCAAGGGTACGCGCGCCGGGCGCGGGACGCGACATTGCAAACGCGCGGGCCGGCCGTAAGTGACGGCGGCGGTAGGCGGGGGTGGGGAGGGAATGGGTTATCCGGGCGGTAGCTTGACTGCGCGCCTTGCCGCAATGCAACGCTTACAACGCGAAGATTTGCGGCTTGGCGATCATCAGCCAGAAGATCGCCAACACGGCTGCGAAGGCCGGAAATCCAAAGGCGAACCACCACCGGAACAATCGCTGGTAGGCATCCGGCAGCGGCTCCCCGCTTGCCGCCGCGGCGCTCGCCAAATCACGCATGCGCATTTGCATCCACACGACCGGCAGCCAAAAGGCACCGGCTAACATATAGAGCACGATTGAACAGGCGAGCCATCCCTCGCGCAGCGACCAGCCCAGCAGCCAGGCGAGCGCGACGCCGGTGACCGGCTGCGCGACCACCGCCGTGGCGGTGAACAGGAAGTCGGCGATCACGACGATGCGGGTGATGGCGGCCACGATGTGTGGCGTGCCGGTGAGGTGACCAAGCAGCATGAAGAAGGCGATCCCAGCGCCCGTGCCGAGCAGGACGCAGCCGCCAATGACATGCAGATATTTGAGCAGGAAATATGCCATCAGCGATCCTCGAGAATCGCCTGTGCCGTGAGGATGAGCGCCAGCACGGGGAAGATTTTCAACAACGGCCCGAGCGGATCGATCCACAGATCCGGCATGAGGAGGGTGGCAGCACCAAGATAGAGGATGGAGAGCACCAGGGCCGCATTAAGGGCCGGCCGGGCGGTGCTGCGGATCGCGATCCCGACGCCGACCAAAAGATCGGCGACCGCCCCGCCAATGATCACAAGCGGGGCCGAGACATCGCCGATGCCAACCTGGCGCACAAGTGCAAGGCAGAAATCCCACCCCGGACCCAATGCGATCAGTCCGCTTACCGCCCAGAACAGGGACAGGATTGCGAACACGACCGGCTTGAGGAGGTAGAGGCGGGAAAACCATCGCTCTTGAGCCGCCGCCGGCTCGGCGGCCAGGGCCTGTGCGAGCGACCGGGGAGCAATCCCCGTCGCCGCGCGCCACGGCCCGGGGTCGCCAATGGCGCCCCTGACGAGTTCGTGGCGGACCGTTGAGCGAAGCGGAGGCCGCCAGCCGAGCCAGCCGGCAAAATCGCCGAGCCAGCACGCCGCAGCGAGCAGCCAGAGCGGCACGACAACACGCCGAGCCGGCGGCAAGCCGAGCCAGGCCCGGTATAGGGCGATCACCTCCTCGAGGGTCAAGCGATCGGGGCCGGCAAGTTCGAGCTGTACGCGCCCCGGCACGTCTGGGCGGACGAAGTAGGCTATCGTCGCCACCACGTCGTCGAGCTGCACGACCTGCAGGCGACCCGCTTCGGCAATGTGCGGCAACAGCGGCAATGCGGCGAGCCCGCGAAACAGCGCACTACCGCCATAGGCGGTGCGACCGACGACAACGGACGGCCTGAGAACCACCCAGTCGAGTCCGCTGGCCATGAGCGCGGCGTCGCCCTGCGCCTTGCTTCGCGAGAAGGCGGTCGGCGTCTCCCTGTCGACACCGATCGCCGAGATGTGAACCACGCGCTTTATCGCCGCCCGTGCGCAGGCGGCGTACAAGGCTGCGGGGCCCGAGCCATGCACGGCGGCCATCGAATCGTTGGCGTTGTCCTGCAACACCCCGGCACAGTTGACGACGGCGTCGGCGCCGTCGAGGCTCGCAAGCCAATCGCTGGAGCGCTGAAGCGCACGCAGGTCCGCCGTCACCCAGCGCAGCCCCCTGCGCGCCATTCCCGATCGCCGGCCGATCGCGACCAGCTCGTGCCCCTCGGCAAGCAGGCGGGCCGTCACCGCTGCTCCGATCAGACCGGTGGCGCCTATCACGACGATGCGCACGTGAACCTTCTGCTTTGCCCGGTCGGTTGGCGCCGCGTTGCACCGGACACGCGTCTCCCTACCCGGGCGCTCAACGCGAGAATGCGCCAAGCGCGACGCTTTTCCAACGACTTCCGCGGCGCCATTGCTCGTCCGCGGGCGAGGTCACCGTTGAGCGCCATTGCTCCGCACCGCTCCCGCCGAACAGCAACACGCCGGCGGAGCCGCGCTCGCGGTGGGCCCGTCGCAGTGTTTCCGAGCAATCCCACGAGTCGCAGGACGTCGCACCTTCGTGCGCGCAGCTCAGCGCATCGACCCGATGCTTGCCGCTGCGCTCGCGCCTCTGCCCTACGCCGGTCCACATCAGCAAGGCGCCGATGGCGCATTGCCGCGCGCATGATGCCCCCTACCGAGGCCCGAGACGCTCAGCATTCTCGCCCGCAACAGGCAAGCTCGGCGGAGGCTCGGGACCATCGACGGATTCGCGGGAGCATAACCGGACCATCGGGAAAGGCGGCGTCCGCGGGGATTGGCATCATCGGGTGGCCGCGATTCGGTATATGCTGGTAATCAGTTGCCGGTGCTGATGGCCGACCCGAGGGCGTTAAAACTATCCTCAAGTTCAGCCGACATCGGAATGTTGAGTCGCTCACCGGTCGGAAGGCGCGCGCGGAACCACTTGTTGTAAATCGGCACAAGGTCGTGTGCCTCTGCAAGGCCGCGAAACGTCCGCTCCACGATCGCCTTTAGTGCCGGCACGTCTTTTGGATACATGATGCCGTAAGGTTCATAGGAGAGCAGGTCGCCGACGACATGCAATTGCGCCTCGGCTCTGTGCTTGGCTATCAGGCCGTAGAGCAGGATGTCGTCCGTGGCGAACGCGTCGACCTTCCTGTCTGCCAGCATTTGGTAAGACTCCTCGTGATCGGCCGCGGTCACGATGTTCAGGTGCAGGTCGAATCTCGCGTCGGCGCTTTGCATCGCCTTTTCATTTGTGGTGCCGCGCGTGACGACCACCGTCTTGCCCTTGAGATCGATGACTGAGCTGATGCCGGAGCTGCGGGCGACCAGCAGCCGTGTACCGGCCACGAATGTCAGCGGCGAGAATGCCACGAGCTTCGCCCGCTCGGCGTTGGCGGTCGTAGAGCCGCATTCGAGATCGATCTTGTGGCCGACGGTCAACGCGATGCGATCATCCGGCGTCACGCGCACATATTCGATCTTGAGGCCGGGGGTCGTCACTACGTCTCCCTCTTTGGCGGGTTCGTCGACCGCACGTCCGATCTCGTCAACTATAGCCCCGCAAAGCTCGATGGCGTAGCCGATCGGCCGCCCTGACCGGTCGAGGAACGAGAACGGCAGTGAGGCCTGCCGATAGCCGACCCGCACGGTGCGCGTCCTTTTGATGTTGGATAAGACGGGATCGAGGCCGGTATCGTTTTCGTCGCCGGAAAGTTCGCCTCCCAAGGCGCTGCTGAAGGCGCCCACCGCAAGGACAAGGACGGCTAATGTCAGGCGCATCATGACTGCTCCGGTGATGGCCACCTAGCGCTCCCGACTCACCCAGCCGCCTGTGGCGTGACCTCACCCGGGAATAGGTCGGGCGCTGCGCGCTCGCCCAGTGCCAGCTCATGCTCGGCCGAAAGCTCGCCCTCCCATTTGGCCACTACGCCGGTCGCAAGCGTATTGCCGATCACATTTGTCGCGCTGCGCCCCATATCAAGGAAGGTGTCAATGCCCATGATCATCAGCAATCCAGCCTCCGGAATGCCGAACTGGTTGAGCGTTGCCGCGATTACCACCAGCGAGGCACGGGGCACTCCCGCGACGCCCTTCGAGGTAATCATCAGCGTCGCCAGCATGGCCAGCTGCTGTTCGATCGACATCGGTATGTTGTAGGTTTGCGCGACGAATATACTCGCGAAAGTACAGTACATCATTGTGCCGTCCAGGTTGAAAGAGTAGCCGAGCGGCAGCACGAAACTCGAGATGCGCTGTGATGCGCCGAAGCGATTCAAGCTCTCCAGAGTCTTGGGATAGGCGGCCTCCGAGCTCGCCGTCGCGAATGCGATCATCAGCGGCTCCCTTATATATCCGAGAAGGTGCTTGTAGCGCGGACCGAGCACCAGGAAGCCGACGATTACGAGGATCAGCCACAGAATCATCAATGACAAATAGAAACCGCCCATGAACTTTATCAACGTCCACAAAACTGCGAGACCGTTCTTCGCCACTACCGCGAACACGGCGGCAAACACGGCGAGCGGGGCGAAGTTCATCACATAGCCCGTCACCTTCAGCATGATGTGGCCAAGCTCGTCAATTAACGCCATAATTGGCTTGCCGCGTTCGCCGTACGAGCCCAGTGCGACGGCGAAAAACACCGAGAACACCACGATCTGCAGAATCTCATTCGTCGCCATGGCGTCGAAGATCGACGTTGGGATGACGTGGGTTAAAAATTTCTCGAGTGAAAAGGCAGAGGTTGCCAGGCCCGTCGCTTGGCTCTGGTCGGGAACTGCGCCGGGGAAATTAACGCCGGGCTTCAGCAGGTTGACCATGACAAGGCCGAGCAGAAGAGACACAAACGAAGCGGTGACGAACCAACCCATCGTCTTTGCAAAGATGCGCCCGAGCTTGGAGCCTCCACCCATGTGCCCAATGCCGCCCACGAGCGTCGCGAAGACGAGCGGGGCGATAATCATTTTGATAAGCCGGAGGAACAGGATAGCGATGAGGTTTACGTTATTGCCGATGGTGACGCGGTTGGCGTCCATAAACGTGTAAACGTACCAGCCTAGGACCACCCCGAGCGCCATCGCCGCCAGGATGTAAAGCGTGAACCTCTTCGACATAGAAAGCTCCCAGAAGATCCTCGTCTGCGCATGACTTGCGAACACGAGGCCTCACCCGACGCACCAGCACCGCCGTTTTACAAAACTGTCATCAGTTATTCGCCCGATCCTGAGCGCAAAGTCAACGTCTGCGCGCGCGGCAACAATGCGTTGCTCAAGGAATTGGCGAAGGACGTTCGGCTTCACCACGCTCGCGAGTGCGTGGCAACCCTCGCGCGCGCTGCCCGCAAGCGCCTAGACGCGGTCACGTGCAAACTGCAAGAGTGCCAGAGACCGGGATGTCGTAGTGCCCCCGGCAAGGGTCTCCGCGTGCAGCGGGCACAATAGCTCGGGTGATTTGGCCCACCTATGCAAGACTGAACGCGACGTTTGTGCCGACCTTGTGGCAAGCAGCGGGTGGCCGCAGGCATCGATCTCCGGTGCCGTCGCCATATACTGAAGGGTTCTGCAGCAGCCAGATCGGGTCAGAGCGGCACCATCAGCGTGGCCCAGGAGCCGGCGTTCATCAGCGTCCGGGCGGCGTAGGGTTTCTAGGCGTTGTTCGTCAGGGTTTCTGTTGACAACGAAGTCGCTTGCCTGCCGAAATCTTGTAAACGTGTTGGAACAGCGCAATCCGAGGGGCGTTGCAGCGAGAGAACCTTCGGTCACAATATGCCCCAGCAAGCTCCGGCGGGCGCTTGCGAACATCGCCGTCCATTCGTTCTGCCGATTTCGGCTATCTTGCCGAGGAGGTTCGCGCCAATGACGGACACGCTTCCCAAAATTAGGCGGCGGCACGGCTCTGCGGGCTCGTCGTGGTCTTCGGGCTCGTCGTGGTCTTCGCCCGACAGAATTGCTGCGCCGCGCTTGACAACCCTTGGCCATGCCGCCCTATTGCGATGCTTTCCCGTGACGCCGAACGTCCCTTCTTTTGAACGAAGATGACAGTTGTCGCGAACGCCTTGGGCAGTGCGGTACCCCCTAGTTCCAGTGCTAGCTCGAGCGGCCTTGATGGCGTCAATTTCTTCATCGCCGCCATGTCGGCCGGCTTCGGCCCTTACGTGGCGGCGTACCTGGCGAATCAGCAATGGACGCCGCAGGATGTGGGCTTTGTCCTGTCTGTGAGCGCCCTCGCCGCTTTGCTGAGCCAACTGCCGGGGGGCGAACTGGTGGATATCGTTCGCTCGAAGCGGCTGCTCGTAGCCCTTGGTGCCGTCATCGTCGCTATCAGCGCCATCATTATCGGAATCAGGCCGTCGCTCCCCGTGGTTTCCGCCGGCCTGATTCTGCAGGGGATCACGGGTGGATTCCTCGGGCCGGCGATTGCTTCGATCAGCCTTGGAATCGTCGGCCAAACGGGTTTGCCCGACCGCCTCGGTCGCAATCAACGCTTCGCTTCGATTGGAGGCTTGATCGCGGCCGGGCTCATGGGCCTGATCGCCTATTTTCTATCGTACCGGGCGATATTCACAGTGGTAGCGGTGCTTGTCCTCCCGTTGTTGGTTATTCTCGCTAGAATCCGTCCAAGCGAAGTTCACTTCGGCCGCGCCTGCGGGGCGCCGGATCATCATACGATCGATCAACCGGCAAGGATAAGACGCAAGGCTCTCTGGAAGAATCCGGCGCTCGTCACCTTTGCCGCGGGCCTCTTCCTATTCCAACTCGCCAATGCCTCCATCCTGCCGCTTGTCGGGGAGACGCTCGCGTACCAGCGAGGTCGCAGCTCCTCGCTGATAGTGTCGGCATTGATCATCCTGCCGCAGATCGTTGTTGCCGTTGCTGCACCCTGGGTTGGAAGAGAGGCGCAAACCTGGGGTCGCCGGCCGCTCCTTCTCATCGGGTTTGCTGCATTGCTGGCGCGGGCAGTACTGCTTGCCTTTGTCACCAATCCGCTGCTCCTTATGGGCTTCCAGCTGCTCGATGGCGTGAGCGGGGCGGTGGTGGGCGTTCTGACCGCGCTGGTCATTTCCGATGTCACAAACGGCACCGGACGCTTCAACCTCGCCCAAGGTTCCGTCGGCATGGCGTCAGGTATCGGCGCTGCGCTCAGCACCGCACTGTTTGGCCTCGTGGCCGCGCATTTTGGTCGTACCGCCGTATTTCTAAGCATCGCAGCAGTGGCTCTCCTCGCCGAGTTGCTATTCTTTTTCTTCATGCCGGAAACCAGACCCTCTGGCGCGAAGTAGGCTGTGTTGGATCGGTTGAAGTCAATTGGCGATGCGATGACACGAGGTAGCCGTCGCCTTGTCGTCGGTGCTGCCCCGCAAAATTCTCCACACTCTCTCGTCGTAAAGCGTGGACCCCTCGCTCACCGGCTGCGGCTGGGTGAAGCGACACAACGCACCTGCCGCGCCCATGTCTTGGCGCACTGCATCGCCGCGAAGGCCTGCAAAAGGGCGCTTGCCAAGACCTTTGGCAAGTAGGGCTCGCCGCCGGCACACGCGGCCACCGCGCAACACGTTGATCCAGGGATCGCAGCAGCCGAAGTCCCGGAATTTCACGGATGGAATGCTATGGGTGCGTTGCCTATCCACCAGTCTGCGCGGCGCGCGCTATGACGCCGGCCTTCCTTAGGCTTCGAGCCTGTGCAGCGCGTAGGCAATCGACATAATTTGCGATTGCCGACGAGGGCAATCGCGGGTTTGCCTGGCCCTATCGATTTGCCAGCGGCAACCACGGCGGTAAGCGCGTTGACGCCTATGTCAAAGATCCTGCGATTGCACACGTCGACGGTTGCCGACGGCAGGTCGAGAAATGATTTTCGTCAAGGCTGCGTCCGCGGCGAAGAGGATGCCAGCCGTCTGGTTGGCGTCGGTCTCGGGATGAAGCGAGCATAGAAATGGCAAACGCACTTAAGACCGTTATCGTAACGGGCGGCTCGCGGGGAATTGGCGCAGGTGCCGTAAAGGCCTTTCTGAGCCGCGGTTACAACGTGGTAGCGACTTCGCGTAGCATCACCAAATCGGCGGCGTTCGAAGCCTCAGATAAGCTCGCATTGGTCGATGGAAACATCGCCAGCGCCCTGACGGCGGCGAAGATCGCCGAGGTGGCCAAGAGCAAATTCGGGTCGATCGACGCGCTGGTCAACAACGCCGGTATATTTTTCACGAAGCGCTTCACGGATTACACGATTGACGACCTGCGGTCCCTCGTAACCGTCAACATCGAAGGCTTTTTCTTCATCAGTCAGCTGGCAATCAAGCAGATGCTGGCTCAGAAGACCGGCGGAAGCATCGTCAACATTACGGCGACGCTCGCGGATCACCCGATAGCCGGAATCGACGCCGCTGTTCCGATGATCACAAAGGGCGGGCTTGACGCCGTAACGCGCAGCCTGGCGATGGAATATGCCAAGCAGGGCATACGCGTGAACGCTGTCGCACCCGGCACGGTCGATACGCCCATGCACAAAGATCACCACAGCGAACTTCTCAATAGCCTACAACCTATGGGCCGGATTGCCGATGTAAAAGACATCGTCGATGCGATCGTTTATCTGACGGAAGCCGGCCACGTTACCGGGGAGGTGCTGCACGTGGACGGCGGTGCTCACGTTGGCAAATGGTAGCCCGACAGAGCGCTCAGACAGACAGCGAGAACATCTGCGTCCGGCCACCGGCTATCCCGCCCCGTAAGGATGGGCCAACACAGCGCCTGCGCGACACCGTGCCTGCAAGGCGCAATGGGCCCCACCGCCGGGACCTAGTGGTACTCCTGAGCAAAAGGCAGTTAGCCCGACGCGAGCCATCGGTCCTGCTCGGCCAAGCACGGCTCAACGCGCGCAAGTGCGATCCCGCTGGACCGCATGGGCATCCCTTGCCAAGGTGCATCCGCGATCCGAACCCGCGAGCAACATTCCCCGGACTCGCTCCCGCTCTGACGCAAAACCGCCACATGTCAAGGAGAATGTTGGTCTGTGGAAAACTAGCGGCCGTGAAGGCCCGATTGCCAGACGGGACGGGGGCCCATGCATCGCAGCAAGCGGACGTCGCAACAGTGGTCAAATAAAAGCCTATTGCGTCGGCTGGCAGCGCTGGAAGAAGCGTCTGTAACAGCCGCCGAAGTCCCGCCGAAGCGTACGGGCAGCTCCCGCAGACGCAGATCCGCAGCATTCGCTCTCGGCTTCACGACCGCCGTTGTCATGGGTGCCATCGCGCTCGTGATCTTATCCTTCGTCAGCCCACAATCGGCGCGTGCTGACGCACGCCTGCCAATGCCGCAAGTGGCTGGGTTTGAGCCCGCCTCGCCACACGAAGCGGCGACTGAAGCGCGCACCACCCCCTTGCTCGCACCGGCAGTTGATCTATGGAGTGGCCCTCGAGAGCTCTGGTGGGGGTTCCCAAAAGCTAACCGCTGATAGAGCAGCTTACGGCTTTATCGCTGACCGCCTTGAGCCCGTGCTGCGAATGGCGGAAGCCATGGTCAGGGCCGCGTCCATGCCTCCTCGGCGAGCGGGCCGAAGCGATAGTGGCCGGTAATGCGATAGACAAACAGCGTGTCCTCGACCTTCGTACCTTGACCGATGTTGTGAATGACGAGCGGACGCGCTCCGTGCTGACTGCGCGCGTCGCTGACGATGACGATGTGCGGCAAGCCAGCGGGAAGCTCCTGCGTCACCAAATCGCCGGGCGCATAGTCCGCGGGGGAGCCGCTGACAGCAAGCTCTCGTCCCTTGCGCCGCAAGAAAACCTTGAGATTGAGCACGCGTCGATGATCGATGCTGGCATCCGGCGCTTTTAGTCCCCACATGGTCGGGTAGCTCGTGAAATTCGCGAGCATGTCGACGTGAACGAGCTGCTGCAGGTCGATGCCGAATGCATCCCGGTAGGCGCGCACGATGACGTCGGTGCATACCCCGCGTTCGCGCGGCAGGTCGCCGCCGGGGTAGGTGAGCGGAACAAAGGCCGGGTCGTAGATGGTGGTGATGCCGACCTGGGCCCGTGCCGCGGAGATGAGCTGTGCGGCGGCGCGGGACGATGGTGCGGACGTCTCTTCGCCCGACGCTTGCGTCCGGAATAGCGCCAAAGAGAAGGCGATCCCGGTGACCATGGCCCTGACTGCAGTAACCGCTCCCATGGCTCCCATGGCCGCGTGCCCTATCCCTTTACGCCGATGGCTTTCGACGCCTGAAAAGCAAATGGTACTGCAAACCTCTGTGCCGTTACTGCTGGTCGCTAACCCAAGCGGACGTGATCTGTCAGCGGTCGGGGGCCGCCGGCACCAGGTTGTCCTCGATCTCGCGGAGTGACGCGACGATCTCGCCCGGGTGCTCCGCGCCAATCGCGAGACAACGACGCTCAGCGCCTCTTCTTCGATCGGCTGCCGAGCTTGCCCTCGGCGACCATGGAGCCAAGAGCGTCCAACATCACGCGGCATGCGAGTTGGGCGGTGTTGTCGTTGACGTCGTAAGGCGGGGATACCTCCACTACCTCCATGCCGCAGAGGCCCTCGCGGGCAATGAGACGTACCATCTCCAAGGCCTCCCGTGGCAAGAGACCACCCGGCTCGGGTGTGCCCGTCCCCGGGGCAAAACCCGGATCGATCGAATCGATGTCGAAGGAGAGGTAGACCGCCTTACAGCCTTTCCAGGCCATCTCGAGAGCCATCTCGGCGGCCTTCGCTGCGCCGAACTCCTCAATATCGTGCATGGTCATCACACTGGTGCCGCGGCGCAGCGCGACCTTGGCGCCAGGCCTCGACCCGTACCAGCCACCAATGCCCACCTGTACCAGGTTACGCGGCCGGCAGTTGGGCAAACCGACATCGTGCATATGGCTGTGGTCACGGTGCGTCGTCGTGGTCGGCTCATGCGTCGTCCAATACCAGGGCGTGGTGTGCATCCGCTCATCCATGTCCTTCTCCTGGATGTCGATATGCCGGTCCATGTGAATGATGCCGACGTAGCCGTCGATGTGCGGGGCGATGCCGCGCACATTGGGAAAGCCGAGGCTGTGGTCACCGCCGCAAATGACCGGAAAGGCTCCCGACGTAAAAATGTGCGAGATCGCCTTGGTCACCTGATCGAAACTCTTCTCGATATTGCCGGGGATGACGAAGACGTCACCCGCGTCACACAATTTGAGTTCCTCGAACAGGTCGACGGCACCGTCGACCGAATAGCCGTCGTAGAGTGCGGAGACCCGACGCACGGCTTGCGGGCCGAACCGGGTGCCGGGGCGGTAGGTCGTGCCGGTATCGAAAGGCACTCCGAGGAATGCCGCCTCGTAATCCCTCACCTTGCGAATGTCCTCGCAGTAAGGGACCTTCATGAAGGTGTTGATGCCGGCAAACGCCGGCTGGTGACCGCGGCTGAACAGCGAGATCGTGCGGTCAGAAATTGAAGGGGCGGCCTCGAGGCCGAGACGGAGAGTGCGGCGAACCTCTTCGTCCTGTTTGGTC
>Ga0187783_10001992_pt1 | contig 15197 bp, 12 predicted proteins | sample 1015_SJ02_MP02_2_FD_132471 | JGI IMG/M metagenome (GOLD analysis project Ga0187783, IMG submission 132471) | Tropical peat soil microbial communities from peatlands in Department of Meta, Colombia - 1015_SJ02_MP02_20_MG | ecosystem: Environmental > Terrestrial > Soil > Wetlands > Peat | place... | reverse complement strand
GCCATGCGGGCCTGGTCGAACTCCTCCCTGCGCGCCAATACCTGCGCGAGCGCCATTTGGTAAGTCGGGTTCGCCGGTTCCAAGGAGAGAGCCTTTTGCGCAAACGACAGGGCGTCGGAAAGATCCTCGCCGTGGGCCGCCATGTAGATGGCCAGCAGCGCGTAGGGCGGAGAGAGATTCGGATTGAGCGCTATGGCCTGGCGCAGATCGGATTCAAGTTCGGGCTCTGCCGAGGACAGGCCGCCCGCTTGGGTCACCAGCTCGGCCCGCAGCAAGTGGGTGAAGGCGTTGCTCGGGTCGACGTCGATGGCCTTGGACACCGATTGCAAAGCTCGAGCAGGGTGCCCGTCGAAGAACTGTGAAATCGCCAGGTACTCCTGGGTCACCGGGGATTGGGGATCGGCTGCCAGGGCCTGCTCGAGAAGCTGCTTGGCTTGTTCTGTGTGCCCGCAGACGGCGGCGAATCCGCCCCGGTAGGCGCCGGCTTCTGCTTCCGACAGCGGCCGGGATTTTAGATCGGCCTCATTGAGTTTGTTGATGGCGGGAACCTTCAGATAGTAGAACACCGCTCTGTGGATATAGTTTTGCAGGTCCGACTCGAGCTGCTTTAGGTCCCTGAAACTCCGCGCGGCGGCCTCCTCTTGGGATTCTCCCTGATCGAGCGCCTCCAGATAGGCACCGAACGCGGCGCGATGTGCGCTGTGATCACCAACCATGAGGTAATGCGCCAGAGCCCAGGATTCGGCGTAAAAGATGGAGGTCTTCTTCTCCTCGTTATAGTAGGGCGATGAACGGTCGATGTTGAACAGCACAGGGAGGGGGATCAAGGGCTCGTTGCGCAGCTCGTCCAAAAGGCTCGCATCGGCCTGGCCCATGCCAACGGATTTGTCGTCGATCTGTGTGTGTCCGTAGAATTCAGCCAGGCCTTCGGCAACCCACAGCGGCAAGTTCGGAAAATAGGGAAGGGTCAGCGAATGGTAGTATTCGTGGTAGAAGGTTTCGTACGCGCTCGCGCCCTCTTGACCAAGCAGTACGGCGGCGAAGTAAATGTTCATGCGATACACGAACAACCCGGCGTGGTGGGCGTGGCCCTTTACGTAATCCTCGGGCATCAACTCCTTCATGGTTTCCTCATCCTTGGCGCCCAAAACGGTGATGACAGGCGTTGGATGGTGGGCGGCGACGGGGAGGGACTGTCGAAAGACTTCGCGGATCTCTTCGAACTGAAGCGCGGTCTTGCGTGCCTGCTTTTCGCTCGAGTTGGACACAATGACGAAGTTCGGGCTGCGCACCTCGAGCCAGGCGTCCCGCCTGGCCGCGAAGCAGGAAAAGGCCAAAACGATAGCGATAAGGCTCAGGAAGCGCTTCATTAATTCGTTAGGCACGTTCATCCGGCTTTATACCCTTCGCGCGTGCCGGAGTCAATTCCGCGCCCTGCTCACCTCCGCCTGGATTGGCCGGCTGGCCGACGAGGGCGGCAGGAGAGTTCAAAGCGAGCCCTGTCCTTGGCCAGTGTCTAAATTCTGTCCCTGAGTACTATTGACTTTCGCTTTTGCTTCGCCTAGACTCGCGCGTACGAGGAGTGAACAGCGAGCCCGTCAACCGACGCCGGGGCTGGCCGCTCGGGTCCGGAAGAGAGACCACATGGTGCTGACCAAGCGTCAAAAGGAAGTGCTGAGCTACCTGGTGAACTTCACGAATAAGCATGGCTACTCGCCGAGCTTCGAGGAAATCGGCAGGGGCATGCGGCTGACTTCGCTGGCGACTGTGCATAAGCATCTCTCGACCCTCGAGAAAAAAGGCTTCATCCGCCGCGGCTACAACCAGAGCCGGTCGATTGAAGTGGTCCAACTGCCGCAACCGGTGCGCAAGGAGATTCTCGATCGACATGTCGTCGAGCTGCCGCTGGCCGGACGGATTGCCGCGGGACACCCGCTTGAAGCCGTGGAGGATCGGGAGACGATTTCCCTGGCTGATTTCGCGCGTGGGCAAAATACGTTTGTGCTGCAGGTGAAGGGCGAATCGATGCGGGACGATCACATCCTCGATGGCGATTACATCGTGGTTGAGCAGACGCAGGTGGCGAATTCCGGTGAGATTGTCGTGGCCCTGGTTGGTGAAGACGAAGCTACGGTGAAGCGATTCTATCGCGAGTCGGGAGGAAGAATTCGCCTGCAGCCGGCGAATGCACAGATGTCGCCCATCCTGGTACCCGCCAACAACGTGAGGATTCAGGGGCGCGTGGTCGGCGTGCTGCGCAAATACTAGTTGACCGTCCGCGCCGCGGGCCTACCGTGCCAGATACCCTTTGGGGCACCTCGCTCTTGGTCCTGCGGACCTCGTCATTACCTCTAGAACACATTCCTTGCAGTTTGGAATTGGCAGGCGTTCGCTCCCGGACTAGATTGAACACCCGAGTCTGGGTTATTTTCTCGCACGGTGATTCGATCAGGGCCCAAGGAGGGTAAATGTGGGGAGACAAGAAAGTCGACGTTCCCTCAAGAACGCCGCTCCCGCAGCAACCTAAGACCACCGCACCGGCTCCAGCAGTCGCACCACCAACATCAGGGGAGGCAAAAAAGATGGCACCTTTGGATTCAACGTACCCAACGACGGCGAGCGGCGGCACGGCGCGGCTCGGCGCTAGTTTGCACATTAAGGGCGAAATCACGGGCAACGAAGACCTGCAGATCGACGGCAGCGTCGAGGGCCTGGTTCAGCTCGAGGACCGCAAGCTCACCGTAGGCGCAAGCGCGCGGGTAACCGCCGATATTATCGCTCGCGAAGTGGCCGTGTACGGAAATGTGAAGGGAAATCTGCGGGCGCGGGATCGCATTGAGATCAAGAAGGACGGGTCCGTGGTAGGGGATTTGACGACCGCGCGGATCATGATCGAGGACGGTGCCTACTTCAAGGGATCGATCGAGATCGACAAGACCGGCGACGCGGCGGATGGGGACGACAAGCCCTCCTACGGACGCGTGCGCAGCACGGCTACGACTTCGGCGGACTGAACGTTCCTACGGCTTAGCGCTGCGCGTTTGTCGCGACTCGCAAAAAATTAGGGGTGGGCCCCGGCCCTTGAGCGGGCTCCGGGGCCCGCTCTTTCGAGCTGGGGCGCGCGTTCTCTGTCCGCCCGTACCCTCCGGCATGCTTCGCTCTGTTGCGCCTTCTTGCCCCTGAGTTCACTGCTCGTTGACAGAGTTTGCCCTGCTAGCTTAAACTCAGCGTTTGTCTCTAGATGAAAGGTGTATGTGAGCTGATGCGGACGTATGTTCCAAAGGGTCGTGAGGCGGAGGAACTGGCCGAAGGTAGAAACTGGTTCGTGGTCGACGCGGACGGGCAGGTATTGGGCAGGCTGGCCACGCGGGTTGCCCGGCTGCTGATCGGGAAGGATAAACCAACTTTCACGCCGCACCTGGATTGCGGCGACCACGTGATCATCGTCAACGCGGAGAAGATCCGCCTAACCGGCAATAAGATCGATCAGAAGGTTTATCGTCACCATAGCGGCTATCCGGGCGGGCTCAAGGAAATTCCCGTTCGGGCATTGATGCAACGCCGCCCCGAAGAGGTCGTGCGTGAGGCCGTAGTGGGCATGCTGCCGAAGAACAAGCTTCGCGCGCGTCGGGCAAGAAAGCTGCGTGTGTACGTTGGGAGGGAAGGGCTTGCCCGCCACGCCGGGCAGAAGCCTCAGCCGCTCGCGCTTTAGCCCCACGGCAGTGATCGAAAAAGCTGGTTTGCGGCCAAATAACGCGGCTCAAGGATGATGCCGGGCGGTTTTGCTGTGCTTAGACAGGAGGAGCATTGAGTTCATCACCAAGTGGAGTGGAAGGAGCGACCAAACAGTTCTACGGTACGGGGCGCCGCCGCGAGGCCATCGCCCGCGTCTACATCAAGGCTGGTGCCGCCCGGTTTACGGTGAACGGGAGGCCTGTCGAAGAGTATTTTCGAAATGTGGCCTGGCATACGGCCGCCGTCGAGCCGCTGAAGTTTACGCAGACGCTCGATCAGCTTGAGGTAAAGGCTTTGGTGAAGGGCGGTGGGGTTGGCGGGCAGGCGGGAGCAGTCCGCATGGGGCTCTCGCGGGCCCTGGCCGTGTTCAACCCTGAGCTGCGCCCCTCGCTTCGAACGAATGGTTTTCTGACCCGCGACCCACGCATGAAGGAGCGGAAGAAATACGGGCAAAAGGGCGCGCGGCGAAGATTCCAGTACAGCAAGCGGTAATTGCACGTAGAATTGGTAAGCAGCGAGCCCCGGCGCGCCGACCGGCCGTCATGGCCGGAGGGCAAGGCGGAGCGAATTCACGGCCGGCAAGGTGCCGGCAACAAAGGATGCTGGTTCAGGCTGGAGGGAAGGCAAAGCGTCCCTTTCGATGAGAGGAGGTACTTTGGCAGTCGAAATTACAATGAAGGAGCTTCTGGAGGCCGGGGTTCATTTCGGCCATCAGACGCGACGCTGGAATCCGAAGATGAAGGAGTACATCTTCGGCGAGCGCAACGGAATCCACATCATTGACCTGCAGAAAACGCTGAAAATGTTTCGTGAGGCAGCCCGTTACGTGGCGGAGCGCGCCGGCGAGGGCCGAACGGTGCTTTTCCTGGGCACCAAGCGCCAGGCGCAAGAGGCTATTGCCGAAGAGGCGCAGCGCTGCGGGATGTTTTACGTGAACCACCGCTGGTTGGGCGGAACGCTCACGAACTGGGTGACACTGCAAAAATCGATCAAGCGGTTGAAATTCCTGAAGGCCATGACCGAAGATGGCCGTTTGGCGGCCCTGCCGAAAAAGGAAGCTGCCCGCCTCGATCGCGAGTCGAAGCACCTGCAGCAGAATTTTGCCGGCGTCGAGAACATGACGGCGCTTCCGGATACCCTGTTCGTGATCGATCCGAACTCAGAGGTGATTGCGGTGCGAGAGGCGCGGCGCATGGGTATACCGGTGGTCGCCATCGTAGACACCAATTGCGATCCAGACCTGGTCGACTGGGTCATTCCGGGCAACGACGATGCGTTGCGCGCCATTCGCCTTTTTACGTCCAAGATTTCCGAGGCGGTCCTGGCCGGCCGGCAGTCGTTCGAGCAAACCCAAATCGCCGAGGAAAAGGTGGCGGAGGGCGCCCCGGGCGAGGAGGCCGTTGAGTACGTGGATACCAGCGCCTACGAGGTCTACGAGAAGCAAGAGGGCGATTTCGTCGAAGGCGAGCCCAGCAGCGAAGAGGCCGCCACCGCTCCGATCACCGAAGACGAAGGCTCACGTTAACGCTGGCCCGGTCGGCAAGAGCTTCGCGATCACCCCGCTGACCTGAGAGCGGCCATCCGACTCTGGCCCAGGCAAATCCAAAAAAGGGAATTGTACCTACATGGCGAATGATGGAAAAGGGAACGTATCGGCGCAGCAGGTGAAGGAGCTGCGCGACCGCACGGGCGCGGGCTTCACCGCCTGTCGCGAGGCGCTGATCGAGGCGAACGGGGTCGTCGAGCAGGCCATCGACATCCTGCGTAAAAAAGGGCAGGCGGCGGCAGCCAAGAAGGCGCAGCGCGCCACCTCGGAAGGCTTGATCGGTTCCTATATCCACGCGGGGGGAAAAATCGGCGTCCTGGTCGAGATCGACTGCGAAAGCGACTTCGTGGCGCGCACGGAGGACTTTCAGCGCTTGTGCCATGACGTGGCCATGCATATCGCCGCGCTCGATCCGCGTTTCTTGCGGCGGGAAGAAGTGACCCAGGAAGTGCTTGATCGCGAGCGCGAGATCTGCCGCGAGCAGGCCAAGGCCACGGGCAAGCCCGAGGCCGTCGTCGAGAAGATCGTCAGCGGCAAGATGGAGAAATTCTTCGAAGAGAACTGCCTGTACGAGCAGCACTTCATCAAGGATGAAGGCGTAACGGTGAAGGAGCTGATCGATCAGGCCATTGCCAAACTCGGCGAAAACGTTACCATCCGCCGTTATTCGCGATTCAAGGTCGGCGAAGGGGAGACTGCCCAGCCTCCTTCTGCCGGCCCGGAAGAGGCCGCCGCGCCCGTGTCGGCGTAAGCGCGCCTTCTTGGCCATCGAGTCCCCGTCACGAGTGGTTGCACGACCGGCTCTGCCCCAGGCTTGTTCTGGGAGCTGGTTTTGAATCCTGCTAGAATGCGGCGAACCGAGACGCGGCGCACATGACAACTCCCGCCAGGCGAGCAGACATGCCCACACGCGCGACCTACCAGCGCGTGGTGCTGAAGCTGTCCGGTGAATCGTTGTCCGGACCCCTGGAATTCGGCATTCACGCCGAGACGATTCAGGGCATTGCCACGCAAGTCAATGAAATTCACGAGCTCGGCGTCGAGGTCGCGATCATGGTCGGCGGGGGAAACATCTTCCGGGGGACGCGGCAAAAGGAGCTTTCGATTGATCGGGCTACCGGCGATTACATGGGCATGCTGGCCACGGTGATCAACGGCTTGGCCCTGCAGGACGCTCTCGAGAAGCAGGGATGTCACACGCGCCTGATGAGTGCGATCGAGATGCACGAAGTCGCTGAGCCGTTCATCCGCCGGCGCGCCGCGCGCCATCTGGAGAAACGCCGCGTGGTCATTTTCGCTGCGGGGACCGGCAATCCCTATTTCTCGACCGACACAGCGGCTGCCTTGCGGGCCATGGAAATCAAGGCCCAGGTCATCTTGAAAGCCACTCGTGTCGAGGGCATCTACGATGCGGATCCGGAAAAAGTGCGAGACGCGAAGTTGTTCGAGCGCATCACCTATCTCGACGTCCTGCAAAAGGGGCTTTCCGTGATGGACTCGACTGCCATTTCCTTGTGCATGGACAACCGGATGCCCATCGTCGTTTTCAACATGAACGTGCCGGGGAATCTGAAGCGTGTGGTGACCGGCGAACGGGTCGGTTCGGTCGTCACGTCAGCCTGAGATCAGCTTCGCGGAGGTGCCTAGGATGACCGTCATCACCACGAGCAAGGATGCTCTCGCGCAGGCCAAGGTTCGCATGGAGAAAGCCGTAGAGGATTTCCGGCGCGACCTGGCCGGCGTGCGCACGGGGCGAGCGAATGTGGCGCTCCTTGATCATGTCCGCGTCGACTATCACGGCACGCCCATGCCCGTCAATCAACTCGGCTCGCTGAATGTGCCCGACCCTCAGATGATCGTGATCTCGCCGTGGGATCCGGGGGCCGTGCCCCTGATCGACAAGGCCATTCGCAGCTCCGATTTGGGACTCAATCCCACGAATGACGGGAAGGTGATCCGTGTTCCCATTCCGCCGCTGACCGAGGAGAGGCGCAGGGAACTCGTCAAGCACGTGCACAAAGTCCTTGAAAACCATCGCACGGCCGTGCGCAACATTCGGCGGGACATCAAGGAGGCCGTCGAGAGACTCGAGAAGGACAAGAAAATCAGCGAAGACGAGAAGAAGCGTTCGCTCGAGGAGCTCGAAAAGCTCACGCACTCGGAAAGCAAGAAAATCGAAGACCTCTCCGCCGCGAAAGAAAAGGAAGTCCTCGAGATCAAGTAGATTCCCCCCCGGCGGCTTCAGTTTCCTGCCCCCTCTTCGGGAAGCCGTAACTCGAACGCGCAGGTGTCGGAGGCGGCAGGGCAGGAAAGCGTGCCGCGCAGGAGGATCCTGGCCGGAGAAGATCCAGGGAAGAGTTCCCCGTAATTGAGCGGCCGCAATCGATCGGCGAGCGGCCGCAGTGACTGGCTTCCGCTCAAGAATCGGACGCGAACCATCGGCGGGTAACGCTCGGCGGGCAATGAAATCAAGACGAGGAAGTCGGCGGCGGCGTCGCCCGTCGAGAGGCGCGGCAGGCGAAAGCTGCGGGTCTGCTGAAATTCCTGACCCGCCTTGGCCACCAGGCCATCGATCTGCGCGTTGCCGCCGAGTAGCAGCATCAGCCGCACGCGGGATTCAGGGACCGGCTGGGGGGCCGCCGAGGCCAGGGCATAAGTGCGAATCGCGCGCTCCTTCTGGCCAAGCTTTTCGTAGATGGCGGCCAAATGATTCCCGTATTCGCCGCGCCCGCCGACAAGCCATGCGGCTCGAACGTACCGCTCGGCGGGCCCCAGGTCGCCGCGCTTGAAGTGCACCCATCCCAGGATGTCCCAGTAGGCAGCCAGGCTCTCGACGTGGGCAAAATCGGTCGGTTTGGGGTGATCGAGGTCGATCTTCGCCAGGGCCCCTTCGGCCGCCCCCACAGCGGAGGTTGCGAATTGCTGCGCCTGGTCGAGGTCGACGCCGCTGTCGGCCAGGCTGTAGGCCACCTGACTTTGGAGATCGGGTGTGGGCGAAAGGGCCATAGCGTTTTGAAATGCTCCCAGTGCTTTCGCGCTCTCTCCGAGGGCCAGGTAGGCTCGACCGAGATTGACCTGGAGCTCGGGGTTGTCAGGCGAAAGAATGACCGCCTTTTCGAGCTCAGGCACCGCCTCCGGATACTGGCGCTCGGCAAGAAGGAGATTGCCGAGCTCTGCGTGTGCGATCGTGTCGAGCGGCTCGAGCTCGATCTGCTTGCGAAAGGCCATGGCTGCCTCGTCGGGCCGATTCAAGCGTTCGAGCGCGATTCCGAGATAGTCGTTGGCCCGCGCGTCGGATCGATTCACCTCGGCCTGTTTTCGAAAAGCCTGGGCCGCCGCCTCAAAGTCCCGCGTCTGCATGTAGGCAAGCCCCAGCTCATTCCAGGCCCCCTTGCGCTCCGGCTGGATTTCCGTGACTCGGCGCAGCAGTAGAATCGCGCCTTGAGCGCGACCGGCTTTCAGAAGGGTCGTGCCAGTCTCGAATAGGTCGTCGGGCGTGGCGCCGGACGGAATGGCCGCCGGATCGGCGGATGTATTGGCGACCAGCAGCACTTGCGCTTGATCACCGGAAACCGCACGCGTGAAGGCCAGGTAATCAGAGGCACGGTCTGGTGGCAGGGAGCGCATTTTGAAGTTGAGGGAGCGCTCGGCGGAGAGGGTGCCGTTTTCGAATCGATAACTCGAGCTGAATTCCGCGTAATCGCGAGAGACGCGGACGCCGACAGGCGGCTCGACGGTGAGGTGCGGGGGAAACGCGAGCTGCAATCGCGTGCGAACATCGAGCGGAGTGCCCAGCTCGACGGGGTGACGGCCGTCGGAGGGAAGGTCGGGCAGGGCAATGGTGACCAGGGGCAGCGGGAACCTTGCCTTGCCAGTCGGCCACGGGACGAGGTCGGGCTCGGAAAGGGTGAACGTCAACTCGAAGGCCGTTTCCGTCCGTAGCGGATCGCTGGTTTCTACAGCCGTCACTTGAGCATGCAAGCCGTCGAGCGTCAAGATCGTCTCGGCCAGTTGGTTCCACTCGTCCCGTGCAGCTTGATGGAAAGCGGTGCGAAGAACAAATTCGGTGTCGCCGCGCAGTACATAGCGGATCGTTCCGGCCAGAGTTCCGAGTTCGCTGATCTGGCCCTCGATTTCGACCTGCTGTATCGAAGCGAAGGGTGGATCGGTTGGGGTGACGGCCAACTGGGCTGCACCCCGGTCGGAAACCAGCAGCGCCGACTTGTCGCGCAACGGCGCAGGGAGAAAGCGAAATGGTGCCACTGCCGAGGTCGGGTCCATCCAGATGATCTCCCCCTTCTGCGGGACCATGGTGATGACATGGTCGATTTGTGCTGGAGAGGGCAATTCGATGTCGAGCTTACGCGCGTAGGGCAAGAGAACCGCCGAGGAGTGAATTCCGGCAGCTTCGAGCATGGCCCTGAGCAATCCGTTTTTGTCCTGCGCGTCGGCATAGCCGTTTCTGAGCACCTCGGCGGGCGAGAGCCGGGGAAGGATGTCGAGGCTCAGCGGTAGATTGATCAAGCGGACCTTTTGAGAAACGAAGCTGTAAATGGTCCGCATTTTGTCGATGTCGTTGCGGGCGCCGCCGGTGAGCTCAAGCGTTTGCGCGCGGAGCTCCGCGGTGGGGGCCAGGCCTGGGCCATCGGTCTCGCGGTACCATTCGGCCACGGCTGTCCAATTGGCGAGCGAAGTGAGCTGAACGTCAGCCGGGACTGCCGTGGCACCACCCGTTTGTTGTGCGTCCTCGGCAACGGAGAGATTTGCGTGTTTCCAGTCCAGGATCACGCGGCCTTCTTCCTGCGAGGTGGAAAAGGTAAAACCGTCCGCGACCCAACCTGTCTTCTGGTCTTGCTTGCCGGCGACGCGGATGAAACCTGGCGAGCGGATCGAGAACGAGCGGTCTGGCGGTAAATTGATCCTCAACTCCTCGTCAAGGGCGATCGCGTCCTGGATGAAACGATGCTCGAACCAGAATTCGCCGCGCGCGAACGGCTTTATGTTCCTGGTTACCGCCTCGTATTCGAGCACGTCGCCCGGCTGCAAGGACGGCACGAACACATGCGTTTCCTCGATCTCCCGATATGCCGGCGCGCTTGAGACGAGCGCGGCAACCTGTTGCTTCACCGCGTCGGCGGAGGCCAGCACGTTCACTCGGGAGCCGTCCGCGTGTCGGATCGTCACGGCGCGAACCAACATCTGCTGATAGCCGGAGCGATAGGGGAAGGCGAGGTCTCGGAACTTCTCGGCCCCCGCTTCGCTCTGGATTCGCAGAAGCGCGTGGACGATGACTTCGCCTGTTCCTTCCCTCGCCAGGCGCGCGTCGGTTGAATACTTCTCGATGACGTAGGGTTCACCGCTGTAGCGGGATTGCGGGAGAGACTCGCTTCGGCCGCCCGGGCTCGAGTGACCGTGCACCCCCGATGGCTGCTGTTGAGCGGCGGCAGACTCAATGCTCAGCAACCCGACGAAAACAAGCCCCAGCGCACCCGAGGACCGAAACATTCTGGCTCCCTGCTCAAAACGTTCGCTTGAGTCTAGGTGACTTTGGCCTCGCGCCGGAAGCCATAGCTTCACCGAGAGTGACCAATGCGAAATACCGCCCCGCCAGAGCGAGGCTCCTCCTCCCCCGGGCTTGCCGGGTGTTCGAACACTTGCGCCTCCGGCGGGCAAAACACGCTCGCCTGAATTTCGTAATGTGACAGGAGTCATGAATCAGATGGCGGATAAGAGAATCCCTTCCCCGGGGAGCCCTACGCTTCGAGGACCGATTTCGAAAGAGTATGGGAACATAGCCCGCGCTAGCTGCGAGTGCCTTTGTGCTAGGGCTTTATTGCAGTAGGGGTTGTGATCCCGATGTTCGACATCTTCAACTCGAGTCGATCGTTCGTCTCCGGACCTAAAGCGGCCTCGTTCTAGAACCTGCGGCTTCAAACGAACCAGGACCTTGGAGCGGACTCAAAAAAAAGGGGCTCCATCCACCTGTTTTTGCATCCTATTGGCGCAAAAGTCGTTAGTTGGCGAGAAAGCCCGGGTTTCGAGGGGGTTTGGACTGTCCGCGGATCAGGGTGGGGGCAATCGAACCCCCGAAGGCCCCGCCTGTCGAGCTCGGGCGTTCCCGGCTTCGCCCGTTCACCGGTCCTGTATTCGAGTTGACACGAGTTCTTGTTTTTCTTATACTTGCCCGGTTGTCTTGAGGCCTTTGGGCCTGTTGGTGAAAGGGAAGTCTTCGCGTCCCGGAACATAGATCGACGGAACGGGATAAGAAGAGCGGCCGAAATGGGGCGCCAGCCCCGCAAAGCCGCGTGAGCCTCTCCGCTGTAAGCAAGCGCGGTTCACTCCTCGGGGTGAAGCTTCAGCGCGGAGTACAGAATTTCAAGATCTGCCCGGCTGGTGTGCCGTAGCGGGCCGGTCCTGAGTTCAGCCGATAGCTCCTTCGGGATTGGCGACCTTCTGTTCGTTCACCCGCAGATTTCTGCGCGGGCCTGAGTGCCGGCGCGGGAAGACACGAAACAAAGTTTGCATTCGATGCGGTTGATGCGGAGGCGAAGAGTGCCGACGTTTGCGCAATTAGTTCGATACGGCCGGGAACAGATTCGAACGAAGACGAAATCGCCCGCGCTCGAGGGATGCCCGGAAAAGCGCGGCGTGTGCATTCGCGTCTACACGCAGACGCCCAAGAAACCGAATTCCGCGCTGCGCAAGGTGGCGCGCGCACGGCTGACCAACAGCCACGAAGTGACCACCTACATTCCCGGCATCGGCCACAACCTGCAGGAGCACTCGATCGTGCTTGTGCGGGGAGGCCGGGTCAAGGATCTGCCGGGCGTTCGTTATCACATTGTGCGCGGCACGCTCGATGCTGCTGGGGTTGAGAATCGCAAGCAGGGCCGCTCGAAATACGGGGCCAAACGGCCGAAAGGCACGCAGAAGTAGGAGAGGAACGTCATGCCTAGAAAGGGTTGGGTGGTTCGGCGAAAGATTCCGGCCGATGCTGTGTTCGGCAGCGACATCGTACAGAAGTTTATTTCGAGCATGATGTACGACGGCAAGCGCTCGACGGCTCAATCCATTTTCTACGACGCCATGGATCAGGTGGCCAAGAAAGCGAACGACGATGCCCTGAAGCTGTTCAAGAAGGCGATTGAGAACTGCAAACCTGTCCTCGAAGTGAAGACGCGGCGCGTGGGCGGCGCGAACTATCAAGTTCCCGTGGAAGTGAACCCTTTCCGCAAGCAGTCGCTGGCGGTTCACTGGCTGATTACCAGCGCTCGGGCGCGCAGCGGGAAATCGATGACCGACAAGCTGGCCGAGGAGATTCTCGACGCTGCGAACGGACGCGGCGGGGCGGTCAAGAAGAAGGAGGATGTGCACCGCATGGCGGAAGCCAACAAGGCCTTCGCCCATTACCGGTGGTAGTTTTCTCCGGAGCGTCGCTTGCCGTCCCCGGCGGGAAAACAACGAGCTTCGAAGACGAAACGAGCATGGCACGCCAGGTACAACTCGATCAGATCCGCAATATCGGGATCATGGCGCACATCGATGCCGGTAAGACCACATCGACCGAGCGGATCCTCTTCTACACGGGTGTGACCTATAAGATCGGCGAGGTCCATGAGGGCACCGCCACCATGGACTGGATGGAGCAGGAGCGCGAACGCGGCATCACGATTACATCGGCGGCAACCACCGCTTTCTGGAAGCGAAACGACAAGAACTACCGCATCAATATCATTGACACCCCCGGACACGTGGACTTCACGGTGGAAGTCGAGCGCTCGCTGCGCGTCCTGGACGGCGCGGTCGCCATTTTCGACGCCGTGGCGGGCGTGCAGCCGCAAACGGAAACCGTTTGGCGTCAGGCCGACAAGTATCGCGTGCCGCGCATCGCCTTCATCAACAAGATGGATCGCATTGGTGCCGATTTCGACCATTCAATTCGCTCCATGCGGCAGCGCCTTTCGGCCCATCCCGTACCCCTGCAATATCCCATAGGCAGAGAGGACAACTTTATCGGGGTCGTGGATTTCATTGACGAGCAGGCCATTGTCTGGAAGGACGAAACCCTGGGGGCCGAATACGAGGTCCTGCCCCTCGCCAAGCTCTGGGATCCGGCCTACCTCAAGACGCGGCCCAGTCTCGAGACCGCCGTGATGGCCTCGAAGCTGACGCCCGAGTTCTACAAGGAGCATCGCGACAAGGTTCTTGAGTACATTGCCGAACACGACGACGCGATCCTGGCCAAATGGCTCGAACAACATAAGCTCGCGCCGGATGAGTTGCGCGCCTCGATTCGCCGCTCGACCATCGCGCTCAAGCTCGTTCCCGTCCTGGCCGGCGCGGCGTTCAAGAATAAGGGCATCCAACCGCTGCTCGACGCCGTGGTCGATTATCTGCCCTCCCCGCTCGATGTCCCGCCGGTCGAGGGAATGAGTCCAGACGGAACGGAACCCGAACTTCGCCGCGCCGGTGACGACCAGCCTTTCGCCGCGCTGGCCTTCAAGATCATGACCGACCCGTACGTCGGACATTTGACCTACTTGCGCGTGTATTCCGGGGTGCTCAAGAGCGGCCAGTCGGTCTACAACTCGACCAAGAGAACTCGCGAGCGCATCGGTCGCCTGCTGCGCATGCACGCGAATAAGCGCGAGGAGATCGAATCGGTTGAAGCCGGCGACATCGCCGCGTGCGTGGGTCTGAAAAACGTCGCCACCGGCGATACCTTGTGCGATGAACAGAAGCCCATCGTCCTCGAGTCGATCGAGTTTCCCGCTCCGGTTATTTCCGTGGCCATCGAGCCGAAAACCAAAGCCGACCAGGAAAAGATGGGCACGGCACTCTCGAAGCTGGCCCAGGAAGATCCGACCTTCCGCGTGCACACCGACCACGATACCGGGCAGACGCTGATCTCCGGCATGGGCGAGCTGCACCTGGAAATCATCGTCGATCGCATGATGCGGGAATTTAATGTACAGGCCAATGTGGGGCGCCCGCAGGTAGCCTATCGGGAGACGATCACCCGACCCGCTACGGCCGAAGGGAAGTACATCCGTCAGACCGGGGGTCGCGGACAATACGGGCACGCAAAACTGAGCGTTTATCCCCTGCCGAACGCCGGCCACGATGACATGCACGAGATGTCCAACGATGAGCTCGATCAGCTTGCCAAGCAGATCGCGGGCAAGGGCGGAAAATGGCATTTCGACAAGGAACACCGCCTGCTCTTCATCGACAAAATCATCGGCGGCGCCATACCCAGGGAGTTCATTCCCCCGATCGAGGACGGGGTAAGCGAGGCCATGGAGACCGGCGTCCTCGCCGGATACGAAATGGCCGATATCGCAGCCGTCCTCGAGGACGGCAGCTTCCACGAAGTTGACAGCTCGGAAATGGCGTTTAAAATCGCTGGCTCGATGGCCTTTAAAGAGGCCTGCCATAAAGCCAATCCCAAGCTGCTCGAGCCGGTCATGCGCGTCGAGGTCGTGGTCCCCGAAGAGTACATGGGCACGGTGATTGCGGACCTCAATTCCCGCCGCGGGCAGCTGCAAGGCCGCGAGTCGCGCGTCGGAAGCGAGATCATCAACGTCCTGGTGCCCCTGGCCGAAATGTTCGGCTACGCGACGGATATCCGCAGCAAAACGCAGGGGCGCGGGAGCTTCACCATGCACTTTTCGCATTACGAGCAGGCGCCCGCGAACGTCGCAGACGAGGTCATCTCGCGCGCTACGGGCAAGGTGGTGCGGTCTTGAAGGAGCAGCCGGCCAAGTAGGGATAAAGCAGAGGAGCGGACACGAGATGGCCAAGGAGAAATTCGAGCGCAGCAAGCCGCACGTGAACGTGGGCACGATCGGGCACATCGACCACGGGAAGACCACGCTGACGGCCGCGATCACGAAGGTGCTCAGCAAGAACAATC
>Ga0187783_10001991_pt1 | contig 15202 bp, 13 predicted proteins | sample 1015_SJ02_MP02_2_FD_132471 | JGI IMG/M metagenome (GOLD analysis project Ga0187783, IMG submission 132471) | Tropical peat soil microbial communities from peatlands in Department of Meta, Colombia - 1015_SJ02_MP02_20_MG | ecosystem: Environmental > Terrestrial > Soil > Wetlands > Peat | place... | reverse complement strand
AAACGGGCGTTCTCGTCCACCTCGGTCTGCAGACGATGGTTGGCGTTCGCCGTGCGCTCCTTGTCGGCGCGTACGGCGTCCGCCTGCAGCCTGCGATTTTCCGTTTCGAGCGTCAAATGGTCGTCAATTTGCGAAAGCTCGAGGAAGGTCAGTGCGCGCTCCCCGGGGAGCAGCGTCTCCGGGTTGGCCATCAGCTCGCGCAGCAGCCCCTGCGCCTTGGGGAGGTCGGCGGCCGGGTGGCCGGGAGTGCCGAGAATCAGCGCAAGTTTGAGCTCGCGACTCGGTGTCGGCGCGCTGTCGTAGTCGCGCTGGGCGCTGGCAACGATCTCGGCCTGCTCGGCGGGCGGGGCCTGTACCAGCCGCTGCAGCAGCTGCAGGTCGTCGCCGAGTGCGGTCGAGGAGGCCGACACCGAGTTGACGACGGGAGCGGGCGGCGGGGCACGGGGCCCGTTGAGCGCGGCGCAGGCGACGAGGGAGAGTGCCGCCGCAGCCATGAGTGCGCCGGCAGCACTCCGCGCCGCGGCCGGCCGACGGCGGCAGTTGCGGCTGCGACCCGGCAACGAGCCCGCTTCAGGCCGCGTGGGCATGCGCTTTCGCTTCCGCTTTGACCGGCAGATCGCCGCTCGACGCCCGAATCGGCATGGTGATGCGAAAGTGCGCGCCGGGGAACTCCCCGTCCACGATCTCGATCGTGCCGCCGTGCGCTGCGACGAACTCCAGCACCACCGAGAGTCCGATGCCGGTCCCCTTGACGGCCGAGGTTTTCGCCGCCCGGCCGGTGTAGAAAGCCTCGAACACGTGGGTGCGGTCCTCCGGCGGGATTCCCGGACCGCTGTCGGCGACGTCCAGCAGTAGCTGCGCTCCGGCAGCGCGCGCCTGCAGGTGAATGGTGCCGCCCTTGGGGGAGTACTTGACGGCGTTCGAGACCAGATTCTCGAGGATCAGGCGGATCTTGCCGCGGTCGGCTACCAGCGTCACGTCGTCGACGCGCACGTCGAGACGCACCCGCTGCGACAACAGTGTCAGCTGCTGGTTCTCCAGCACCTGCTTCACCAGCGGCCGCAGACGAAACTCCGTTGCCTCGAGGCCGACGCTGGAGGTTTGCCAGGCGCTGAAGGACAGCAGGTTCTCGATCATGCGCTGCAGCTTGATGCCGTTCTCGCGCAGGATCGCCGCAACCTCGCGCTGATTGGAGTCAAGCTCGCCGACCGCGCCGTCCATCAACAGCTCCGTGCCTTCACGGATGTTGGCGAGCGGCGTCTTCAGCTCATGCGACATGTGCCGCAGGAAGCGGTTGCGCTCGTGCGCGAGCTCGAGCAGCCGCTGACGCAGCCACTCGAGCTGCCGGCCGAGACGCTCGAGGTCGTGCGGTCCGCCGACCGTGATCGGGTTGGTGAAGGTGCCCTCGCCGAGCTCGCTGATGCCGCGATCGAGCTGTCGCAGCGGCCGCCCCACGCCGAGAGTCAGCACGAACACGGCGACGGGCAGCAGCAGTGCGGCCGCGGCCAGCTCCCACAGCAGGCGCTTGCGCGCTTCGAGCGTGCGAGTCTCGAGGGATGCGACCTCGGCATCGACCTGGGCGTTGCTCTGCTGCGCGACCCGCTCGACCAGCGCCGACAGCTGAGCGAAACGGTCGGACAGATCGGTAGCGGCCTGGGCGCCACTGCCGGCGGGCGTGCTCACGACCGTGTTGCGGATGCTCTGCTGCAGCTGGCCCAGTTCTCCCAGCGTGAGCCGAGCTTCGCTGGTGGTGAGGCGCTCGAGCTGCTCGCGCGTGGCGGTGAGACGCTCGTCCTGCGTGCGGTAGAGCTCGAGGAGCTTCGGATCGCTGAGCACGTCGTAGAGACGCGCGGTGCGCTCGAGCGAGGCGATCTGCCCGAACAGCGCCTGGCTGGCACGCGCCCCGGTGACGCCCTGGATGACGATTTTCTCGCCGGTCTCGGCGAGATCACGGATCTGCAGCACGGCGGTCAGGATCGCGATGAGCAGCGGCACGGCGATGAGTGCCACGCCGAGCAGCATCAGTCCGCTCAATGACTTGGGCCTGATCCATGACATGCGGGCCATTCTACCGGGGCGGCCGCCCGTGCGTCCCGCCTACCACGGCTGGCGCAGCAGCCGCTGCTCCCACAGGTACGCGCTGCGCACGATGGTGTCGAGGTCGTCGAGGCGCGGTTGCCAGCCGAGCTCACCGCGGATGCGCTCGGCGCGCGCGATGAGCGTGGGCGGATCGCCGGGTCGGCGCGGCTCCTCGCGCACCGCGAGCGCTTTGCCGCAGATGCGCTCGACGCTGGCGAGTACCTCGCGCACGCTGTAACCGTGCCCGTAGCCGACGTTGAGGGTCGTCGACGCGCCGCCGCGGCGCAGGTAGGCGAGGGCGGCGAGGTGCGCGGCGGCGAGATCCTCCACGTGGATGTAGTCGCGGACGCCGGTGCCGTCGGCGGTCGGGTAGTCGGTACCGAAGATGGCCACGTGCGGCCGCTTGCCGACCGCGGCCTCGCAGGCGACCTTCACCAGCAGTGTCGCATAGGGAGTGCTCTGGCCGATGCGTCCGGCAGAGTCGGAGCCTGCGACGTTGAAGTAACGCAGTGCCGCATAACGCAGCGTCGACGCCTGCGCGACGGCGGCCAGCATCCACTCCGACATGAGCTTGGAGGTGCCGTAGGGGTTGATCGGGGCGGTGGCGGTGCTCTCGGCGGCGACGCCGCCCTCCGGGATGCCGTAGACGGCGGCGGTGGAGGAGAACACGAACTGCCGCACGCCCGCTTCGAGGCAACACTCGAGCAGCGTGCGCGTCGAGCAGGTGTTGTTGCCGAAGTACTTGAGCGGCTCGCGCACCGATTCCGGCACGATGGTGTAAGCGGCGAAGTGCATCACCGTGTCGACCGCGTGCTCGCGCAGCAGCGCTGCCACCGCCTCGCGGTCGCCGACCTTGGCGACGATCAGCGGCGCACCGAGCACCGCCTGGCGGAAGCCCCGCGACAGGTCATCGAGAATCACCACGCGCTCGCCCTGCGCGCGCAGCTGCAAGGCGACATGACTGCCGATGTAGCCGGCGCCACCCGTGACTAATATGCTGCCTGCGCTCATGAGGCAGCGATGATAAACAAAACCCGCGGCAGCGAGCGGCAGCCGTTCTCAGGTCTGACACCGGAGGTGGTGCTCGACGCCGCCGCTGCCTGCGGCCTCGAGCCCGACGGACGGCTGTTTGCCCTCAACAGCTACGAGAACCGCGTGTATCAGGTCGGCGCGGAGGCGGGTCCGCTGGTGCTCAAGTTCTACCGGCCGGCGCGCTGGAGCGATCAGCAGATCCGCGAGGAGCACGAGTTCACGCGCGAGCTCGGGGCCGCCGAGCTGCCGGTAGCGGCGCCGCTTCTCATCGGCCGTGAGACGCTGTTGCGATACCGCGAGTTTCGCTTCGCCGCCTTCGGCTGGATGCACGGCCGCACACCCGAGCTCGATGCACCCGACGCGCGCGCGATCCTCGGGCGCACGATCGGGCGGCTGCACCAGGTGGGCGCGACGCGTCCCTTCAGGGCGCGCCCGCGCATCGGCGTCGAGCGGCTCGGCTGGGAGGCACGCGCCCAGGTGCTCGAGAGCGAGCTGCTGCCCGCGGCACTGCGCGAGCGCTACTCCTCGGTGAGCGGGGCGCTGCTCGAGCGCGTCAGCGCGGCGTTCGCCGCTGCCGCCGGCACGCGCGAGATCCGCCTGCACGGGGACTGTCACCTCGGCAACCTCCTCTGGAACGAGCACGGCCCGGTGTTCGTCGATCTCGACGACTGCGCCACCGGGGTCCGGGTCCAGGACCTGTGGATGCTGCTGGCCGGCTCGCCCGCCGAGCAGCAGCGTCAGTGGCAGGAGCTGCTCGAGGGCTACTCCCAGTTCGCGGATTTCGACTTCCTCGAGCTGACCTTGATCGAGCCGCTGCGCTCGCTGCGGATGCTGCACCACGCCGCCTGGGTGGTGCATCGCTGGGGCGACCCGGCTTTTCCGCGTGCCTTCCCCTGGGCGGCCGAGCCCCGCTACTGGGAGGGCCACCTGCTCGACCTGCTCGAGCAGATCCCGGCCATCGATGATCCGCCGCTGCTGCAGCGCTGAGCGGCCGCGCCCGCCCGGAATGGGGCAGGTCCGCAGCAAATTGCCAAGTGGATGCGTGCGCAGCCGCTCGCAGACGCGTTATTGTCAGCTTCTGATGCATCAGTTGACCCGAAATGCCGCCGCGTGCCTCGCCGCCGCCATCCTCTGCGGCTGCGGCGCGAAGCAGTCCCCCGGCGGCCCGGCGGCTGGCCCGGCGGCTCCGCAGGCGAAGCGTGCCGCAATCCCCGGCGCACAGCTGTCGCGAACGATGGTCAGCGCCGTGGCGGCGAGCAAGCCCTCGGCGGTGCCCGTGCAGGTGCGATTCGCGCTGCACAGCCGTCCGTCTGCGGGTCAGCCGCTGGATGTCCAACTGGTGCTGGTGCCGACGTCCGGCGCCATCGATCGGATCGCCGGCAAGATCGTGACGGACGACGACCTTGATTTCGTGGACGGTGCCGAGATTGCGGCCACCGAACACCCGGCCGAAGGAGTACCGATCGACCACCCGCTGCGCGTGCTGCCTCGCCATGACGGTGTCTTCACCCTCAATGTCGTGGTGACCGTGGTTTCCGGGAGCAACACGGCAAACGAGAGCTTCTCGATGCCGCTGATCGTCGGGGAGGGCATCGGCAAGCCGCCACCCGCTGCGACGCCGGTCGCCGCCGCCACTCATTCGGCGGCTGTCACTCAGTAAGTCTTCCCTTCGCCTCCCGGTCGAGCGTCCGCCTCTGCGCAGAGCAGACCCGACCGGCCCGTCGTGTGCGCTGTGACACACCACCCGCGCCTGTCGTCGGTGTCAGCCGATGGAATCGGGAGGGGCTTCACGGGGGAGCGCGCGGCCCGCTCGTATGATTTCTGTTGAGTCTCGCAGCCGCCTTATGTCAAATCGCCAGTCTCTTCGGACGCAACCCGGTGCCCCGGAAGCGGCGGCAGGCGCCACCACGACCCTGGTGCGGGCTGACCCGCGCCCGCAGGACGCCGGCCAGTTCGAGCTGCATCCGGCGCTCAAGGCGCAATTGCGCGAGCTGCAGCTGCGAACCGGTAGCGACAAGCCCGACATCCCGATGCTGCTGCGTCTGATCGACGAGCACTATCGCACCCTCGAGTCGGAGCGGCGCGGCATCGCCGAGTCCATGCGACTGATGGCGGATGAGGCGCGCGCACTCGCGCTCGAAGCGCGCGCGCAGAGCTCCGAGCACCTGCAGGTGATCCTCGATCACATCAAGGAAGTGGTGCTGTCGGTCGACGAGCAGGGCGTGATCGGCACCTTCAACCCGACGGGCGAGCGGGTGTTCGGCTACCAGGAGGCGGAAGTCATCGGGCAGCGTATCGATCTGCTGCTGCCGGGCCTGGCCGCCGACGGCGAGACCATCCCCGAGGCCCTGCGTCGTCTGGCGGCCGCGCTGGGCGATACCGCCCTCGACCTGGCGGCGTGCGAGCTCACCGCGCGTCGCCAGGATGGCAAGCAGTTTCCGGCGGAGATCGCCGTCAGCAAGGCGCCGACCGCGCAGCGCGAGATGTTCGTGCTGTGCCTGCGCGATGTGACCGAGCGGCGCGAGGCCGAGCAGGCAATACGTGACAGCGAGGCCCGCTTTCGCATGCTGGTCGACCACGCCCCGGACGCCATCGTGGTACTCGATGTCGACACCGGGCGCTTCGTCGACGCCAACGAGGTCGCGCAGAAGCTCTTCGGACTCGAGCGAGAGCGACTGCTCGAGCTCGGTCCCATCATGCTCAGCCCCCCGTTGCAGCCCGACGGCGCACCCTCAGAGCAGCGCGCGCTCGGCTACATCCATCAGGCCCTCGCCGGCGAGGTGCCGGTGTTCGAATGGGCTCACTGGGGAGCGGCCGGGCACGAATTCATCTGTGAAGTGCGCCTGGTGCGACTGCCGAGTGCCAATCGCCGGCTGGTGCGCGGCAGCGTCACCAACATCTCCGAGCGCAAGCGCGCCGAGCGCATTGCCGCCGCCGAGCGCACGGTGTTCGAGGAAGTGACGCGCAACGCGCCGCTCCCCGAAGTGCTCGCCTCGATCACGCGTCTGGTCGAGTCGGCGGCGGCGGGCAGCGTTGCCACGGTCAGCCTGTTGGCGGCCGACCGGCAGAGTTTTACTTCCATGGTCGCACCGCGGCTGCCGGCGCCACTGCGGCAGACGCTGGCGCACTCGGGTATCGAGATCCGCAACGGCTCCTGCGCCGCCGCGGTCTACCTCGACCGGCAGGTGCTGGTGGCCGACATCGCCACCGATCCTCTGTGGAGCGAGCGGCGCGAGCCGGCGCTCGCCGCCAAGCTGCGCGCCGCCTGGTCGACGCCGATCAGGGCCGCCGGCGGTGAGCTTCTCGGCGCCCTCGGCGTCTACCGCGCCGAGCCGGGGCTGCCGACGGCGCCGGAGTCGCAATTCATGGCGCGCGCCGCCCAGCTCGCTGGCATCGCGATCGAGCGGCGTCTCGCCGAGGAAGCGCTGCGCGCGAGCGAGGCCAAGTTCCGCGGCTTGTTCGAGAGCATTGCCGAGGGTGTCTACCAGAGCCGCCGCGACGGCCGGCTGCTGTCGGTCAACCCCGCCTTCGTGAAAATGCTGGGCTTCGCCAGCACGGCGGAGGTGTACGCGCTGCCCTCGGCCGAGACTCTCTACTGGAATCCTGCCGACCGCGCCGAGTTCGTCCGCCGCATGGAGGAGGAGGGGGAGCTGCGCGATGCGGAGTTCCTCATGCGACGGCGCGACGGCACTCAGCTCGTGATCCTCGAGAACGCCCGCGCCATCCGCGATGGCGCCGGGCAGATCACCGGCTACGAAGGCACTATCACCGACATCACCGCGCGCAAGCGCGCCGAGCAGGCAGTGCTCGCCGAGAAAGAGCGCGCGCAGGTGACGCTCGAATCGATCGGTGACGGCGTGATCAGCACCGACCCCGAAGGGCGCATCGACTACATCAACCCGGTCGCCGAGACGCTCACCGGCTGGAACCTCGCGGAAGCGCGTGGTCAGCCGATCGGGGCGGTGCTCAAGATCGTCAACGAAGTCACGCGCGAGCCCATCGAGAACTCGCTGTCGGGCGCTCTCGGACGCTCGGAGAGCGGTGCACCGGCCGAGCATACGGTGCTCATCACGCGCGGCGGCAACGAGGTGGCGATCCAGGAGTCGGCGGCACCGATCTGCGACCGTGGCGGACGGGTCATCGGCGCGGTAGTGGTGTTCCACGACGTGACGCGCGAGCGGCGGCTGAAGCGCGCACTGTCCTGGCAGGCGAGCCACGATGCGCTCACCGGCCTCATCAACCGCCGCGAGTTCGACAGCCGCCTGCAACGGGCGCTGCTGTCAGCCCAGCGTGGGGCGGGCTCGTACGCGCTGCTCTATATCGACCTCGACCAGTTCAAGGTGATTAACGACACCTGCGGCCACCAGGCCGGCGACCGGCTGCTGCGCGATGTCACCGGGCTGCTGCAGACGCGGGTACGCGCCTCCGACACCATCGCGCGCCTCGGCGGCGATGAGTTCGGCGTGCTGCTCGAGAGCTGCACGCCCGAGCAGGCGACCCGCATCGCCGAGAGCGTGCGCCAGGCGATCCGCGACTTCCGCTTCGTGTGGGCGAGCAGCACGCTGTCGGTGGGCGCCAGCATCGGCATCGTGCAGATCCGTGCCGAGACCGAAAACGTGGCCAGCATCATGAGCGCGGCCGACATCGCCTGCTACGCGGCCAAGGACGCCGGGCGCAACCGCATCCACGTCTACGACGCCGACGGCGTCTCCGACCGCCACCGCGAGATGCACTGGGTAGCGCGCGTCACCCGCGCCGCGGAAGACAAGCGCCTCGAGCTGTTCTTCCAGCCGATCGTGCCGCTGGCTTCTGGCAGCCAGCGCGCCTTTCACGAGCTCACCGTGCGGCTGCGTGCCGACGACGGCCGGCTGGTGCCCCCGAGCGAGTTCATCCCTGCCGCCGAGCGCTATAACGTCATGTCGGTCATCGACCGCCAGGTGGTGATCGAGGCGATCGAGCTGCTGCGCGAACGGCTGCGGCGCGGGCTGCCGCTGCCGCTGCTGGCGGTGAATCTTTCCGGGACTTCGCTCAATGAGCAATCGTTCGTCGACTTCGTGCTGCAGAGTGTCGGCGACCCGGCGATCGCCAGCGCGCTGTGCTTCGAGATCACCGAGACGGCCGCCGTAACGAGCCTCGCCAATACGCGCTATTTCATGTGTGAGCTCAAGGGCCGCGGCTGTAAGTTTGCGCTCGATGACTTCGGCAGCGGCGTCTCCTCGTTCGTTTATCTGAAAACCCTGCCGGTCGACTTCCTCAAGATCGACGGACAGTTCATCCGGCACGTCGCCGAGGATGCTGTCAACCGCAGCATGGTAGAGGCGATCGGCCGGGTGGCGCGCTCGCTCAACATCGCGACCGTGGCCGAGTGGGTCGAGACCGAGGCGATGCTGAATGAGCTCAAGCGCATCGGTGTCGACTTCGCCCAGGGTTTCTACCTGGCACACCCACAGCCGATCGCGCTGCTGCGCTGAGTGTCGACCGCGGCCGCGACTGCGACCGCGCGCGCTGGCGCCTGCGCCGCGGTTGCGTAGAATGCGCGCTTCTTCGGTCGAGCGAGTATCCCCCATGCGCGAGTCGCGCCGCGTCTGCAACCTCGTGCGCCGTGCCGCTGTGCTGGTTGCTCTGTCGATGATGGGCGTCTCGGCCGGTGCGCTCGCGGCAGCGGCGCCCGCAGCAGGCCTCACGAGCCGCAATGCCGAGACCATCGCCGCGCAGCTGCGCGATGCCGCGACCGCCGGCCATGACGTCGCCTACTCATGGGTGAGCGAGCTCACCACCCGCTTCGGTCCGCGCCCGGCGGGGTCGGCGAGCGAGCAGGCGGCGGCGGCGTGGGCGGTCGCACGGCTCAAGGCATTCGGCTTCGACGAGGTGCACCTCGAGAGCTTCCCGCTCACCGCCTGGGTGCGCGGCAACGAGAGTGGCGAGCTGGTCGCGCCCACCGCGCAGCCGCTCACCGTCGCCGCTCTCGGCGGCTCACCCCCGACCCCCACCGGCGGACTCGAGGGAGAGGTGGCGATCTTCGCGACGCTCGCCGATCTCGAGGCCGCGCCGCGCGGCTCGCTGACGGGCCGGATCGCCCTGGTGACGCAACGCATGGTGCGCACGCAGAACGGCGCCGGCTACGGTGCGGTAGTGCCGGAACGGACCGAAGGACCCCGCGCGGCGGCCGAGCGCGGCGCGATCGCCTTCCTGATGCGCTCGGCCGGCACCGACAGCCACCGCCTGGCGCACGCCGGTACCACCCGCTACGTCAATGGACACGTGGCGATACCGGGCTTCGCGCTCAGCAATCCCGATGCAGATCAGATCGAGCGGCTGGCCGCGCTCGGGCTCGCGGTGCGCGTGCGGCTCGCCTCGAGCGCCTCCTACGTGCTGGCGGCGCACTCGCAGAATGTGATCGCCGAGGTACGCGGCGGCGAGCGGCCGCAGCAGGTGGTGCTGCTCGGCGCGCACCTCGACAGCTGGGATCTCGGCACCGGCGCGCTCGACGACGGCACTGGCACCGCCATCATCGTCGCGGCTGCCAAGCTCATCCGCGACCTGCCTCACCGGCCGCGGCGCACGGTGCGCGTCGTGCTGTTCGGCTCCGAAGAGGTGGCACAGCCCGATCCTCCCGAGGGAGCCTTCGGCGCCCATTCCTACGCCGACAATCACCGCGCCGAGTTCGGCCAGCACGTGCTGGCGGGCGAGTCGGACCTGGGCGCCGACCGCATCTACGCCGTCACGCTGCCGCCGGCGGCCGCGGGCAGCGAGTTCGCGCAAACAGTGCTGCGGGTGCTGACGCCGATCGGCGTGTTGCTCGAGAAACGCTCCCTGGAGGAGGCCGGCACCGACATCGGTCCGACGGTCGAGGCCGGGGTGCCGGCATTTCTGCTGGCCCAGGATGCCACGCACTACTTCGACGTCCACCACACCGCCGACGACACGCTCGACAAGATCGATCGGACGCAGCTCGATCAAAACGTCGCCGCCTGGGCGGCACTGGTGTGGCTCGCGGCCGACAGCGACGCCGACTTTCGCCCGCCGCCGCCCGTTCCGCGCAGCTGACCCGGCCAGTGCCGCGGTACCGCGGCCTTCACGCCGGTGAAGGTGGTGCCGCAGCGATTGCCGTTGCGTCGGCGCGCGGCACTCGGCAAGCTGCGAGCATGCACGGGCAGCTGCTGGTGTCGCGCGATGCGGGCGTGTGTGAAGTGCGCTTCAATCGCCCCGAGAAGCGCAACGCGATCACCTTCGCCATCTACCAGTCGCTGGTCGCTGCACTGCGCGATGCGCAGGCGGACGATTCCATCCGGGTGGTGCTGCTCGGCGGCGAGGGCGCCTCGTTCTGCGCCGGCAACGATCTGCAGGACTTCCTCGAGGGTCCGAGGTTCACGCCGGCGCATCCGGTGATGGAGCTGCTGCGCCTGCTCGCTACCTACGGCAAGCCGCTGGTCGCCGCAGTGCATGGGCCCACGGTCGGCATCGGCGTGACCATGCTGTTGCATTGCGACCTGGTGCTCGCGGCGCGCAGTACGCAGCTGTCGATGCCGTTCGTCGCTCTCGGCTTGGTGCCCGAGGCCGGCAGCTCGCTGCTGCTGCCGCGTCTGGTCGGCCGGCAACGGGCGGCGGAGCTGCTGCTGCTCGGCCGCCCGCTCGATGCCGCGGCTGCGCAGCATCTCGGAATCGTCAACCGCGTGGTCGACGACGCCGCGCTCGCCGACGAGGCACGCGCGCTGGCGCGCGCGTTGGCGCAACAGCCGGCACGGGCACTCGCGGAGACGCGGCGGCTGCTGCATGGTGATCCGGCGCCGGTTCTCGAGCGCATCGAGGAGGAGGCCCGCATCTTCGGCGCGCTGCTCGAGTCGCAGGAGTTCCGCGAGCGCGTTCGCGGTTTCCTCAGCCGCGGGCGCGCTACCTGAGGCGCCCCGCGCCCAGGTCACCGCTATGCCCTGCTATTCGATCGACGGCCTCATTCCGGTGGTTGCTCCGGGCGCCTTCGTGCACCCGCAGGCGGTTCTCATCGGCGACGTGATCATCGCTGAGGGCTGCTATGTCGGCCCGTGCGCCTCGTTGCGCGGTGACTTCGGCCGGGTCGTGATGAGTGCCGGTTCGAACGTGCAGGACTGCTGCATCCTGCACAGCTTCCCCGCCAAGGACACGCTGCTCGAGGAGGACGCCCACGTCGGACACGGCGCGGTGCTGCACGGCTGCATCGTGCGCCGCCGGGCGCTGATCGGTATCGGTGCGATCGTCATGGACGACGCCGTGGTGGAAGAGGAAGCCTTCGTCGGTGCGGCGAGCTTCGTGCGTGCCGGCTTCGTCGTGCCGGCGCGTACGCTGGTGACCGGCGTCCCGGCCCGGATCGTGCGCGAGCTGACCCTCGAGGAGCTCACCTGGAAGGCCACCGGCACGCGCGAGTACCAGGAGCTCGCGGTGCGCTCGCTGGCGACGCTGCGGGAGTGTGCGCCGCTCAGCGCCGCCGAGCCGCACCGCCCGCGCCTCGGCGCCTCCGCCGCCGTGCCGCTGCACACCCTCGAGCGCGGCTCCGAACGGCGCTGATCAGTCCGGTGTCCGGTCGGCAGCGTCGGGGTTGATGACGCCGAAGCGTGCCGGCACGCAGGCGTAGAAAAGCCGGATGCCGGCGGTGCGCACCAGCTCGAGGAGCTGCCTGGCTTCCTCCTCGGTCACCAGGAACTCGACTTCGACGGTGAGCGTCCCGGCGAGCTCGAAGAAGGTGCTCTCGTGCAGCACGTGGTGGCGGCCGAAGCCGGCCATGGCGCGAAACGCCGAGCCGCCGCGGATGCCGAGGGCGTTAGCCTGCTCGAGCAGCCACTCCCACACCAGGCGGCGGTGATACCGCTGGCCCTCGTGCACGTAGAATCTCAGGAACGAGCCTTGCATTTACAGCTCCGTGGGGTCGTGCTTTTCAGCGCCGGATCCAGATCACCGTGCCGATCCCGGCGAAGGTCATGATCACCGATCCGACGAGGTGCGCTCCGGCGGCCGCCAGCGCCCAGGCCACGCGCCCCTGCTGCATGAGCGTCACCACCTCGGCGGAGAACGTCGAGAAAGTGGTGAGCCCTCCGCAGAAGCCGGTGATGAGGAACAAGCGCCACTCGGGGGGCAGCGCCGGGAAGCTGGCGAACAGCGCTACCGCCACTCCGACCACGTAGCCGCCGATCAGGTTCGCGGCGAGAGTGCCCGGGGGAACGGCAGGGAAGTGCGGATTCAGCGTCATGCCGAGCCACCAGCGCAACAGCGCGCCGAGACTCGCGCCGATGCTGATGGCTGCGATAGCTCGCCACATGGGCGGCTCTTGTACCGTAGGGCGCGAGGGCCGCGCAACGGTTCGCGTATGCTAGCCGCCGTCCGCGGACGGCGCGGCAACAGGAACAATACCATGCGCAGCCTCGCGCCAATGCTCATCGCCCTGGCACTGCTGGCGGCTGCTGTCGGCGGCTGCTCGCAGCAGTCGCGCCAGCGCGCCGCCGATATGCGGCTGCGCGAGATCTACACCCGCGAGTGGCGGTGGCGCACCGAGCAACAGCCCGATGACGAGAACGGCACACGCCCGGTCGCCGACCACTTACCCAGGGTCGACCCCGCCACGCAGCAGATGCGCCTGCGCTACTGGGAGGACGTTGAGCGGCGACTCGGCGGCATCGACCGCGCGCAGCTGTCAGCGCGCGAGCAGCTCAACTACGAGATCTACCGGCGGCAGATCGCGGTACTGATCGCCAACCAGCGCTTCCGTGACTACGAGATGCCGGCGAATTCCGACACCACCTTCTGGACCGACCTCGGCTACACCGCCCGCCGCCCGTTTCGCAGCCTCAGCGACTATCAGCACTGGATTGCGCAGATGCGCGATATCCCGCGCTACTTCCACGAGCAGATAGACGAGATGCGCGCCGGCATGAAGCGCGGCTTCACGCCGCCGCGGGTGACCATGGAGGGCCGCGACGCCTCGATCACCGCCGTCACCGAAGCCACGCCGGAAGCGAGCCTGTTCTACACGCCGTTCCGCGATATGCCGGGCATCGCTCCCGCCCGGGCGGCGAGCCTGCGCGCCGAGGCTGCCCGCACCATCCGTGAGGTCGTGCAGCCGGCGTACCTCGGCCTGCTGAGCTTCATGCGCAACGAGTACGTGCCCGGCATGCGGACCACGCTCGCCGCCGCACAGCTGCCCGATGGCGCCGAGTATTACCGCGCCAAGATCCGCGAGTTCACCACGGTCGACATGGATCAGGCGCAGATCCACGCGCTCGGCGTCGCCGAGGTGCAGCGGCTGCATGCCGAGATGCTCGCAGCGATGCACGACACCGGCTTCAGCGGCGATTTCGCCGCCTTCCTCGGCTTCCTGCGCACCGACCCGCGCTTCTACGCCAGGACGCCCGAAGAGCTGCTGATGCGTGCCGCCTGGATCGCCAAGCGCTTCGACGGCAAGGCCGCGCAGTTCTTCGGCTACCTGCCGCGGGCGCGCTTCGCCATCAAGCCGGTGCCGGAGGACCTGGCGCCGTTCTACACCGCCGGGCGCGGCGGCGCCGGGGTGTACCTGCTCAACACCTACGATCTGCCGAGCCGCCCGCTCTACAACCTCACCGCCCTGACACTGCACGAGTCGGCTCCGGGGCATGCCTTCCAGATTCCGATCGCGATGGAGCACAAGGACCAGCCCTCTTTCCGCCAGCTCACCTACCTCTCCGCCTACGGGGAGGGTTGGGCACTGTATTGCGAGCGGCTCGGCCTCGAGATGGGGATGTACGATAACGCCTACGACCGCTTCGGTATGCTCGGCTACCAGATCTGGCGCGCCGCGCGGCTGGTGGTGGACACCGGCATCCATGCGCAAGGCTGGACCCGCGAGCAGGCGATCGATTACCTGCGCCAGTACACGGCGCTGCCCGAGCACGAGATCGGCACCGAGGTCGACCGCTACATTGCCTGGCCTGCCCAGGCGCTCTCCTATTATCTCGGCGAGCGCGTGATTCTCGAGCAGCGCGCGCGAGCCGAGCAAGCCCTCGGTGAGCGCTTCAACATCCGCGCCTTTCACGACACCGTGCTCGAGCTCGGCTCCGTGCCGTTGCCGCTGCTCGAGCAACGTATCGGCCGATTCATCGCCGAAGGCGGCCGCGGGCCCTACCCCGACATGGAGTAGCCGGCGATGTTGGAGTTACGATAGCGCCCCTTCGGTGGCCCATTCACCGCGCAGAGGAGATCACCTATGAGACGTACGACGTGGTTGGTGGCGATCGGGACCGCGCTCGCGCTGGCAGCCGGACAGGCGGCCATCGGACAGGGCACGCAGAACAGCCAGCAGGAAAAGATGAAGACCTGCAACGCCGATGCCACCGGCAAGGGCCTCAAGGGGGATGACCGCAAGGCGTTCATGAAGAGCTGTCTGTCCGCTGCTGCGCCTGCCGCCAAGGGCAACAGTCAGCAGGAGAAGATGAAGACCTGCAACGCGGACGCCAGCGCCAAGGGCCTCAAGGGCGATGACCGCAAGACCTTCATGAAGAGTTGCCTGAGCGGCTCTGGCTAGTAGCCGCAGCAGCGACCGATGGCCGAGGTGGCGGAACTCTCCGCCGAGGGTGGCTGCACCTGCCGCGCGGTGCGCTATCGGCTGACGCGAACGCCGCTCATCGTGCATTGCTGCCACTGTCGCTGGTGCCAGCGGGAGACCGGCAGCGCCTTCGTGCTCAACGTGCTCATCGAGTCGGCGAACGTGGTGCGGCTCGCGGGAGAGCCGCAGCCGGTGGTGACCCCGAGCAATAGCGGCAAGGGTCAGACGATCGCGCGCTGCCCGAGCTGTCAGGTCGCGGTGTGGAGCCATTACGCCGGTCTCGGCCCACGGCTGAGCTTCGTGCGGGCCGGGACGCTCGATGAGCCGGACCGCTTTCCACCGGACGTTCACATCTACACCGAGTCGAAGCAGCCGTGGGTGGTGATCCCCGCCGGCGCGCGCAGCTTCAGCCAGTACTACAGCAGCCGCGAGGTCTGGAGCGCGGCGAGTCTCGCGCGCCGCCAGGCGCTCACCGGCTGACGCCCCCGCCGCTGCCGCCGGCCCGCTGGCAGCAGCAGTCCCGACTGCCGTCGGCCGGCTGTTGATTTT
>Ga0187783_10001990_pt1 | contig 15203 bp, 14 predicted proteins | sample 1015_SJ02_MP02_2_FD_132471 | JGI IMG/M metagenome (GOLD analysis project Ga0187783, IMG submission 132471) | Tropical peat soil microbial communities from peatlands in Department of Meta, Colombia - 1015_SJ02_MP02_20_MG | ecosystem: Environmental > Terrestrial > Soil > Wetlands > Peat | place... | reverse complement strand
GCCCTGTATCCATGGACTTGCTTTCCGGTAGCGTCTTCAATTACTCCCTTGGCGCGTCGAGTGTCCTCGCGGAATTCCTTTGGCGAAAGTCGGTAAATCAACCGATGACAATAGCTATGACATGCGATTTCGTGCCCTTGGCTCGCTGCCCGGCATACCAGCTTCGGAAATCGCTCCGCGACCCACCCCAGAAAAAAGAAGGTGCCTCGCACATTGTGGGAGTCAAACAGCTCAAAGAGTTTCTCTGTATTTCGCTCAACGCGAGCCTGCATGAAACCCCACTCCGACCGCAGAACCGTCGCCGCCATGGCTTCTGTGTGGAAATAGTCCTCGACGTCAACGGTGATGCTGTTGAGAAATGCCGCAGCGGGGCGAATGTCAAGCCTTTCGGACGTGGGTTCGAGCAAGATAACTCTCTGAGCAGCGGGAGGGGAAAAGACGGTTGCAACCCTAACCGTGTTGATCGTTCGACGATATGTCAAGAGTGGTTCTGGTCGCGTGTTGCTCCGCAGAGTTCGATCTGCCATACGAACGGAAATTAGAACGCTCTCTCCAATGCCTCCGCGCCCTACCACCAGCCGAGCATATTTCTGCCAAGAAACCTGCCCCTAGACCGAAATGGATGGCGACGTACACGGTGGGCGCCCGAACGAAATGCCGCCATCCGTATCGGAGGCCTAGGCTAATGCAGAATACGAGCACGATGCCGAGGTAAAGGGTCAGAGTCGTAAGAAACAGCTCAGCGATGCGCCAGGAGAAGAATGAAGAGGCAGTGCCAACTGCGATCCAGATACACATCAACGCAGGGATGATTTGCGTCAAAGAGAAGGCTCCCGGATGTTCGCGGACCAGACGGCAACGACCTCGCCCATAGCGGACCATCTGCTGCCATAAAGCGCGTAAGTCTGATCGGGGCTGATAAAAAACTGCTAAACGAGGACTGATGTATGAGAAAAGTCCGGCTTTATGGACGCGATAGTTAAATTCCACATCTTCGCATGCACACGAGTCAAAGGTCTGGTTGTAGTATCCAACGCGCTCGAATACGCTGCGACGATAGAGAGCACCAGCACTCATAGGATTCACCGGGCCCTCCTTGCCCATGGTGTATATTGCCGAATCCCAGCCGTGTCCGAGCATGGTGGCTCGCGCGTGAGCGACAACGTCTTGAAATGGGCTATTGCCTGGTAACGTCAGCGGTTGCGGTCGGCAGAGACAATCTGCGCCTGTTTGCTCGAACAATTCAGCCGCATCGCGCAAGAGGCTGGAGCTTGAAATGTGACAGTGGCCGTCTATGTAGATCAAGAACTCTCCCCGGGCGTTTCGCGCACCAACGTTGCGTCCTGCGCTTGAGTGTTGTTCGGAATTCCTGAGCAGCTTTATGGGAACCGACGCCTGTTCGGCAAACCCTTCAACAACACGTCGGGTTTCGTCAGTTGAATCCCCGTCAACGACCAGAATCTCAAAGCGATCACGCGGATACTCCTGCGCTTCGAGCTGAGTCAAAACCGTTGCGATGCATCGTGCCTCGTTTCTTACGGGCATTACGATCGAAAGAAAAGGGGCAGGACACCTATCATCGGCGAACGGTTGGCACAATGGGAAACCATCACCCGCCGCTCGGTGTGGGCGACCGCTACCAGCGTATTTGGTCATGGAAGAAGAGATGAGTTCTTGATAGAGGTTCTGAAATTGTGATCTTTGATTTGACGGTGAGTAGGCTTGCTCGGCGCGCGTGCGGCCAGCTTCGGCTAATTCTTTCGCTTGCGTTGGATTGCCCAAGATCCTGGTGATTTCTCGGGCCAGGAGTCCTGGCGCGTTAGGAGGAACGAGACACAAAGCCCGCTCTGAACCAGCTACCTCTTCAAGGCAACCGACCGCTGTCGCAATTACGGGGATCTGTGCGGCCATACCTTCCAGAACAATGTTCGGCATTTCCTCCGAATGTGAAGGATTGACAAGGAGGTCGGCTCCCGGAAGCAGACTTCGCAAGTCCCTATGAAAGCCCACAAACTGTACTCGCCCCTGCAAACCAAGAGCCTGAGAAGTAGCCTCAAGCTGTTGTCGAAGGACACCTTCCCCAAAAACCAGAAACCGAGCCGTCGAAAGTCGAGCGTCCACCATTGACACTGCGCGCAGGAAATCGCTGACACCTTTTTCAGGGCTCAACCGACCTCCAGTAATGACCAGACGAGAGTCAGGGGGAAGAGCAAAGCGCCGCAGTAACTCGGTTCGTGCACAAACTCTTGCATCCTCATTGAGGCGAGGCGTGTCGATCGCATTGGAGACAACACGGATTTTCCGCAAGCGCTTGTTTCTAGCCGCGGTCTTGGACGCCTGTGATTTCGAAAGGCAAACAATGCAATCGGCGAGACGCAAGATGCGGCGGTCCAGGCTCTCGTAAAGTCGGACCTTGGCGTTCTCGCCTGTCCAGCCGCGGAGAAAACAAGCAACAGGAGTGCCTGTCAAACGCCCCACCAAGAGTGACAAAAAGTCAGCCTTATATCCGTGGGCGCAAATGACGTCGAATTGTCGCTCGCGGGTTGATTGCAGTAAGGCATGGAAAGAGATAGCCAGATTGCTGGCCGGCAACGGAATCGCTTTTAATCCGCGGGCCTCAATGCCCTCGAGGAAATCCGAACCCTCGTGGGGGCTGACAAACGTCCCCAACGCGAGATCCCAATCACCGCCGCACTCCAGCTGCGCGTAACGGAGAAGTTGCAGTTCGGGTCCTCCAACAAAGTTACTCGCGCGCAAATGAAGGACACGATTTCGATTCATGGAACCTAATTTCCCCTGAACCGAATACGGCGGGATCAGCCTTACAACCGTTTACGACCTCATACCAGACCGACTCCAGCCTGCTAGCGATTTTCTCCCAGCCGTATCGATCCCTCACGAGTTCCTTTCCACGAGCCCCTAATCTGCGCCGAAGGCCCTCTGAAGCAAGGAATTGATCGATAGCGAGCGCAAAGTCCTCCGGCGAATCAGCAATCAAGAGATGGGTTCCGGAGATCACTTCCAACCCCTCAGCCCCAACCGAGCTAGACACAACAGCCTTGCCCGCTGCGAGTGCTTCTAGGATCTTGATGCGACTTCCTGCGCCAATCCGTAATGGGACCACAATGACCGCCGCGCTGGCTAGATAACTCCTGACGTCCTCGACTTCACCCACAAAATCGATGCCTGGGAGACCAGAAAATTGGCCTTTCAAGATTTTGGAGGGCTTACGACCTACGATTCGAAGCCTTACGTCGGGCCACCGGGTCCGTACAATCGGGAAAACTTCTTGAATGAAATAGGTGAGTGCATCTACGTTAGGATACCAATCGAGTGAGGCTAAGAAGAGTAGCTCGCCATTGCGTTCAGCCCCGAAATTGGAACTAAGCGAAGCTAGGTCCGCGCCGTTCGGTATGACCGCGAGAGGTCGAACACCCCAATCGGACATGGTTTTGACTTCCGGGCCTGTGACCGCTGTGACGGCGGACGCGCGGCGCAAGACACGCTGTTCGAACCGTCGCATCTTCTGTTGTTGCATTAGGAAAAAGGTCCTAGCTACAGGATGCGAAACGTTTCCTGCCCGGCGAGCCAAAATGTGTGACTCTACGTTATGCGTCGCTATCAAGGTCGGGACAGGGCCGGCCCTTCGAATGAATTGTGCGTAAGGCGTCCATTCGCACTGGATCAAGTCCCACCGTTCTTGCAGTAGGCGATGCAGAGCCTTTTGGAAACGACGAGAGTAATGCTTGACCACCGAGAACGGCAGGGAGGAGAAGAGGTTGAAGAAAAGCCGCAGGTACAGACTCAGACCCTTGCGATCGGGTTTGGGCTTGACCAAACACAATCGAATTCCCACATTCCGAACGGCAAGCGCGGCCGGCGAGTCGGCATTCCCGTAACACAGAAGACAGATGGAATGTCGCCGAGCCAGGCGCCGCAACAGATTCCACGTCCGGGCCGGTTTGCCTGCGTTCGGTGGAAATGGAATGGCTTCGTCCAATACGAGAATTCTTAATCTTCCGATGCGCTTTCGAGATGGATTCGGTAACACCGGCTATTCGGCTGCGCTGTGCATTTCTTGAGAGAAATACGTCAGGGTATTCGAGGCGCCTCAGGGAAGAGAAGGGTCGAGCTTCACTTTGCACCACGCCCCAAAAGCACTGTCTTGGTGGTGTGGAACAGGACCAACAAGTCGAGACCGACGGACATGTTCTTGATGTAAAACAAGTCGTATCGGAGCTTCTCTTTCACGTCTTGCAGTGAGCTGCCATAGCCAAAACGGATTTGGGCCCACCCGGTTATTCCAGGCCGGATGAAGTGCCGCAAATGATAGAAAGGCACTTCTCGCTTAAATCGGTCAACGAACTCGGGTCGTTCTGGTCTCGGGCCGACGAGATTCATATCTCCTTTGAGAACGTTCCACAATTGAGGAATCTCGTCGAGACGCAAAGTTCGAAGAAAACGGCCGACGGGAGTTACACGGGGATCATCATCGCTGGCCCAAGTAGCTCCCGTATCCGCTTCTGCATTTACGTCCATCGTTCGGAATTTGTAGCAATCGAAAATGCAGTCGTTGCGTCCTACGCGCTTTTGCCGATAAAAAATAGGTCCTTGCGACGTCAACTTCACCGCAAGGGCAATCAAGGGAACCAACGGCAACAAGAGCAGAGCACCCAACAAGGAGAGCCCGACGGAGACGAAACGCTCGAGAATGAGAGTGGCTCTGGACACGTAGAATCCAGGCGAGAAGAGAAGCCGGCCTAGATAAAGGGATTCAATCGGAACTTTTCCGGTAACGGCTTCGTAAACGTCAGCTGCGTCTTGCACACGCATGCCACGGCTCTTCAAGGCAAGCAAGGATTCAATCGGCAGCTTGCCGCGGCGATCGTCCAGCGCCACAATAATTGTTGTCGCGCGGTGCAATTCTACTTCGCGCATGAGCTCATCACTCGCCGCAGCCGAAACAAGGTCACTCACAGGGTCGCGAACTTGGCAGTTCTGCGTCTTATGTCCATTGTTCGAGATCGTGACGTGACTTGCAATTCGCAGGCCGACCTCAGGGCGGGATTTGAGTTCGCGTATCAGCGGAACTGCCAGAGGACCGTCTCCAAACAGAACTGCCCGCTTGGCGAACTCTGGCTGATTGTTAAGCGTCAAAAACAGTCTTCTCCAACACAACAGAATTACAAGCACCGCTAGAAAGCCGATATAGAACACTTGTCGACCTAAGTCTAAAGACGGATTTGCGTAGTAGAGGACGGCGAGCAGAATGCACACGGCTCCCGGCACCTGAATCAGACGACCGATCACTTCCTGCCGATTGCTCAGAACCTGAGAGTCATAAAGGTCAAAATAGTACATGCACGTAACGAAGGCCGCCGAGACCACCAGGATTTTGAAGTATCCCCGCTCGTAACCGAGCATCGACATTGCCTCAGCGCTGCCCAAGCGACCTACCGCCGCCCCTACGAATGCCAGCACGACGATGCACGCTTCCGAAATTCCGAGAAAGACCGTGCGCGATGGGAAATACGCGTTGAGCACCCGGATCAAGAAGCAGCCTCCGAGTTTTTTTTCAGTTTTTGATCGGTTTTACTCTCACCGCTGTAGTAATGATAGGCGGAGCCGGTACGGCCGGATTCGGAAGCCTCATTCAGCACAGTGCCAACCAGCTTCAGATTATCGAGACTCTCGAGGCCTTGTTGCAGGGCCTTAACTGAGGACACGCCCTTCCGTACCACGAGGAGCGTCCCGTCTACTAGACGCGACCAAAGGTTCGCATCCGCAACCGGAAGCATCGGTGTGGAATCGACAATGATCCAGTCAAACCATGACGTCAATTGATTGAATGCGTCGGCAAATCGAGTTGATTGTATGACATCTGATGCGTGTTCTTGAGCAGTCCCTGCGCCCAGAAAAAACAAGGACGTCTCTTTCAGTCGGTAGATAAATTGTTCGATACGCGACGATCGGTCCGACCACCAATGATCGATTCCCGCGAGGTCATTGAAGCCGAAAACAGTGGTAAGGGTTGGCCTATGCAGATCCCCCTCGAGGAGCAGCACCTTCGACCGATTGTGTTTAGCGAAGGTGACCGCCAGATTCGCCGCCACCAAAGTCTTGCCCTCGTTGATCGAACCACTGGTGATTTGCAGGGATTTCATTTCTCTTTTGCGGCGAAGATTTTCGAGCCGCGTCACGAGAGCTCGAAACTTCTCGCCCCCCAGACTTCGGGGTCCCCAGAGTGCCACCAGTCGCGATGATTCCGCCCCTCTCGCTTCCACCGAGGTAATACCCTCAAGCTCCGTCGGCGCCACCGGTGAATCAGCGAGTGGAGTTGCAGGTTGAGGGAACGAAGAGGTTGCCGTCTGCCCCTGGTCTTTCTCCATCTGCCGAAGAGCTTCATAGACTCTGCTCATTGCTGTGTCGCTCTCGGATCGACTTGGGTTGATTCTTCTGAATTCTCTCCGCCAATCGGCAAGCCCGAAACGGTTGGCCCCCTGGATCCTGCTTGTGGGTCTTCTGTAGAACCAGCCGTAAGTTCGGTCAGGCGGAGATCAGAAGCGACCTCCCGAATGAGGTCAGCTGTAATCTCCTTGGCTTGCTTCCCGTAGCCTGAAATAAGAGAGTTTTGGCAAAGATTGTTTGTGATGCGAGGAATCCCGCGGGAAAACTCATAGATTGCTGCGATCGCCTCGTCGGAGAATAGGGCTTTAGTGTGTGAGTTCGCCCCTGCAATTTCGAGCCTGCGATAGATGTAACCGCTTAACTGAGCGAAAGTTAAAGGCTTCAATTCACATCGAAAATTGACTCGCTGCTTGAGCTGGCGCAGCTCGCGAGAGTCAAGTTTCTGGTCAAGCTCTGGCTGGCCCACCAGAACCAGCTGCACGAGTTTGTGTTGCGAGGTCTCGAGGTTCGTCAGGAGGCGAATTTCTTCCATGAGCTCCCAGCTGAGCAAGTGTGCCTCGTCCACAACAATGGCAGTAATCGCCCCGCGCCGTGAACGTGTGAGAAGATAGTCGTTTAGATAGGAGAGCATTTCACCCTTCGTGTGTCCGGCAATGGGCAGTTTCAGGTCGCTCAGCACATAGGAAAGAAACTCGGTCACGGAGAGACGTGGATTGTAGACAAAGGCAAACGCGACGTCGTTTCGGCCGATAGACTCTAGTAAGTAACGAAGGAGCAGTGTTTTGCCCGTTCCGACCTCTCCTGTGACTACCACGAACCCCTTCCGTCCTAGCACTCCGTAGGTCAGGTTCGCCAGCGCCTCATTGTGGCTTGGCGTTGGAAAAAAGAAGCGTGGATCTGGACTCGACTCAAACGGGTTGCGTGTCAATCCGTAGAACTTCTCGTACATTTACTCAGCCCTTGTAAAGAGCGTAGAGATTAGCAGCAACAACGATTGCGGCCATCCCTACCGCCGCTCCCAGTTCGATCCATCGAAAAACCGGACGGAAGCGATCCTCTCTTTTGGTACTCAGATGCGGAATATTAACCAGCACTCTCCCTGGGACTAAGCCTTTGAGGTCCTTTTCATGCCAGACTCGAACATTTGTAAATTCTAGAAATGCAGCTACGCCCAGCCCTACACCGGTACCCAAGACAAGACCGAGAAGACTCACTAGAAAGTGATTGGGGGAAGCCGGCTTTTCAGGCAGGCTCGGCGGATCAATGATGCGAAATTGTTCGCCCTGCTGACGTTGCTCGAGGCTCGTTGCAAGTTGTGATTGGTTTTGCTTCTGCAAAAGCGAGTTGTAATTGGCCTTTGACTCTTCGTATCCCCGTGAAACATCCGCCAATTCCTGTTCGGTCTCGGGAGTCAGATTCAGACGAGCACGGTAGGTGGCAATCTCGGATTCGATATCGGCGACGTGGCGACTGTAATTTTGAATTTCCAATTCATTTGCTTTAAGATGACCTCGAACCTCCATCATCGGTGCTGATGAGTCACTTCCTTCAGTGGGGGCCGCAACGGCACCATCTGATTTTTTGCCAGCCTTCTGAGTGTTCGCGATTTCCGCTTCCACCTGTTTCTTTAATTGTTCGGTTGTCTCGATCTTTTGTCTCAATGAGACGACGTCCGGAAAGTCTTCGGTGTAACGAGACCGGGCGTCGGCAAGACGATTGCGCAGATCCAATAGCTCTTCACCCAGGGCCTTAGGAGATTTCGACGAGGACTCGTCGCCGCTCCCTAGCGCTCCCTGGGTAGTCTGGTACTGTTGTAGCAGCGACTCAAGATACAGCCTCTCTTGTTTTGCACCGTCGAGAGCGCGTTGCGTGTTATCCAATTGAGTCTGCAACCCGGTCAGGATCTGAACGTTGCTTTCCAGCTGGCTTGGCAGATCACCAAAGTGTCCTGCCTTGAACGCGCGTACCTTAGTTTCTTGTTCTTCCAGTTGAGATTTCGCAGTGGCTAACTGACTCTGAAGAAACGCGGTTGTATTTTCCGACTGCTGTTGCTGGGCTGCGAGATTGTCGTTAATAAACAGAGATGTAAGTTCTTTATTGACGTTTTGGGCAAGCTCCGGAGATCGTGCGGAATAGGCAATCTTGAACGCCGTCAGTTCCCCGGGATGCTCCGGCGACTGCACAAGGTCAATCGTGATGTCCCTGCGCATTTGTTCGACCGCGCCGCTCGAGTCCAACGTAAAACCAGAGCTGCGGCGCTTCGCATAGAGCCCAAAACGGTCGATGGTTGCTTGAAGCCGCGTTCGGCTGAGAATTTGTTGGGTCATACTTTGCAGACGGTCCTGGAGGCTCACGGTCACGTTCGAAACGACGTACTGTTCCGGAACTTGTTGCTTTTCGATCAAGATCAGAGCCTCCGAGCGATAAGCACTGGGCAAGAACCAACTCGTCACCCACACGAGTGCCCAACAAAAGAACATAGTTAGAAAAATCCACCGTCGTCTTCGGCAGAGAATCACCCAGTACTCTTCTAGGTTTCGTGAGGGGTTCCCTTCTAGTCCTTCGTTCATTGCGACTCCGACTGGGGCAGGGTCAACGGCAAGCTCGTGAGGAATTTTGTTATTCAAAGTCTACAGCTCGGTAGTGAGGGCTTTGCCGACGATACCGGAACGGGTTGAAACACCCATTTTGACCATGATCAGTCGCAAAAAGGCTTTCACGGTATTGGGGCTAATCTGCATTCGCACCCCAATCTCTTTGCTCGTTAAACCCTGCAAGAGTAGTTGAGCAACTTCTTGCTCTCTGTTCGTGAGATGAAATCTCTCAGAGAGTCGTAGGAGCGGTGCCGATCTTGTCGACTCTCGTTCTAGAAGAACAACCAGGGAAGCTTGTGAGTTTCCATCAGCCATTCCGGTCACACGAAAACTTCGACACGAGTAAGTCCTTCTTCCCGACTGAAACCTGACGACAAGAGGCGTGCCGTTCTGGTGTCCAGCAAAAAGCCTGGAACGGATTCGGCTCGTCAGATAAAGACTGAGATTCCTCTGGCACTCTGGGCTCTCGGGATACGCGAGAATCTGCGCGGCTGCAGGATTCGCAAGTATCGGACTCATTCGCGAATCTAGAAGCAGAAATCCGTCAGACTTGGTTGGGACGCCCTCATTTCGCACGGTTTCGCTCCCTAGGGTTGAAGCGGTTCAGCGCTTGGAGCCTCGCTGGGGCAAACGCGGAAGAAAAAGAGGAGGCACCCTCCCCCATGCGCGTAGCGGTCCGTGGAGGCGCCTTATCCGGTCGCCGAAATGCATCCAACGGGGCCGTGCAGCGCGGGTTTAATTGAGCTTCTCTCCGGCCTGATTTTATTCTCCGGGCCCCGAGGGCCGTAGGAATACGCCGAGGAGGTTGTATGGCCACTTGGAACGTGGAGACGATCGCATTGTCGTCGGAACTGTTCTTATGGGTCTCCCTCCCCGGCAAAACGCGGAAAGAGCGTGCTTTATCGACTCGAGCTTCAGACACTCGGTTCGTGTTTGCTCAACAGACATCCCGGTCCCCTCGGTTTCAGACAACAGTGCCGTTTTCCTCTGTCGTCGACTCAGCACGCGCAATCGTCTGGGCAACGTCGCGAAAGTAACCTCCGCCCGCAAATCGCTCCTGTGCTAGCGCCTCATAGCCGTAACCTTCGGCGAGCTCGAGTTCGCTCTGCTGCAGGCGTGCGTAGGCGGCCATTCCTGTCTCGCGGAATCCCCGCGCGAGGTCGAACATGCCAACGTTGAGCGAGTGGAACCCGGCTAAATTGACGAATTGGAATTTGTAGCCCATTGCGCTCAGCGCCACGTGGAAATTGCGAATGGTCGTGGCATCAAGCTGTTTGCTCCAGTCAAAAGAGGCCGAGCAGTTGTAAGCGAGCAACTTGCCCGGAAAGAGTTCGTGGATTGCTGTCGCGAACCTTTGGGCTTCTTTCAGGTCAGGTGCCGAGGTCTCATACCAGAGCAAATCACTGTAAGGAGCATATGCTAGCCCGCGAGCGATCACGGCTTCGAGCCCGCTGCGGAATGCGAAGTAGCCTTTCGGCGTTCTCTTGTCTGTGATGAACTGGCGATCGCGAAGATCCGAATCGGAGGTGATAAACCCCGCCGTTTTGGCATCCGTGCGAGCGATCAATACGGTCGGGACACCCATCACATCAGCAGCCAAACGTGCGGCAATGAGCTTCTCGATAAACTCTTGAGTCGGGAGAAGAATCTTTTCCCTGAGATCACCCCTACGAGCGACAAAGGATTGGTCCTCAAAATGTACAGCAGACGCGCCGGCTTCGATCATTGCCTTCATCAACTCGAACGAATTCAGGCTTCCGCCATGGCCTCCTTCTGCATCCGCGACGATCGGCGCATACCAGTGAATCTTGTTTTTGCCCTCGGCATGGTGGATTTGGTCCACTCGTTGCAGCGCTTTGTTGATGGTTCGCACCAAGTTGGGCACGCTATAGGAAGGCGAAAGGGATCCATAGGGGTACATATCTTCCGCGACGTTTCCGTCAGCAGCGACCTCGCAACTGCTCGCGTAGATAGCTGCCAGACCTGCCCGAACCTGCTCAATTGCTTGGTTTCCTGTCATTGCACCCAGCGCAGCCACATACGGTTCACTTTGGAACAGGTTCCACAGCCGCTGCGCTCCTTTCGTGGCTAGCGTGTATTCGATCTGCAACGAACCACGGAGCCGAAGCACATCATCCATCGAATAGGGGCGCTTGATGTCAGCCCAGCGGAGTTTCTCGTTATTCGTCCAGGTCATGAACCTCGCACCTTTCCTTTAGCGCTGTTTTTGCGCCGTAAGTGGGCCGGGGCTCGGTCAGAGAATCCGTAGATGAGTGAGCGCGTATTTGGCGTCGACGCTCGTCGCGGAATGGGTTACGGCTTGTTCAGGAATCGGAGTAATCCAGGCGCTGTCAATTTCGGCTGCGACGGAGCGCTGCAGGAGCGTTACTGATAGAATCAAGCGATGGACCCCTTTGAAATCAAGCAAGATTCCCTCGACACCTCGTAAGGCACCGTGCTCGATCCGTACTCTTTGGCCGATCTGTATATAGGGCCAGGGTTGGCGGGGAAACACGGAATTCACCAAGGTGCGGAGGGCAGTGATTTCAGCTTCTTCAACCGCCACGGGAGTGTTGGCGACTCCCACGATGGAAATCACGCCGGGTGCCTTCAGTACGGGAAGTCGATCTCGGGAGTTGAATCGGCAGAAAAGGTAGCCGGGAAATAGCGGAACGTCCAGTTGCTTGATCCTATCCGACCACTGCCTCCTGCATTTGTATCTCGGCAGGAACCACTCGTATCCAAATCCTCCAAGGAAGGTCGCCGCGACGTCTTCAGAACGGGACCGCACTCGCAAGGCGAACCATGCCACTTCCCGGGTGCCGCTCATCGAATCTCGACTACCTTCCAGTGGGAATCAACGATGGACATGTTGCGCAGCACGGGTAACTTGCGCAGGCTACCGCCACATTAGTCACATCCTTTGCAACATTGGCGGATCTTCAGTGGTTCTTAGTGCAAAGCAAAGGCCATCGCTCCTTCGCCTCCTAGATCGGCCTAACCATATGAAGTGGCTACAATTGCTTCAAAACGGGCTTAGAAGGCGGACTACTAAAACAAATGAACTCAACAAATTAATCTTGAAATAGAACAATTGTTTTTGCATTGCAGTTTCCGTCCAGACGGCAAAGGATATCTTGGTCGGTAAGACAATCGATGTGGCCTTAGAGTTCATTCGGGTCGACTGGGATGAAACGCAAGCTCTCTCTCCGGTGGTAAACTGCGCTCCGTCTTTTTCTTCGAAGACCGCTTGAACCTCTGTTTGGTCGGAGAGGCTTCCATAGGAGCTGTTGTAAGATCCCGAATGCCTTTCCCGTTCTTGGATCTTGTTGCCCACGGCCTAGGAGGGACTCCAGCCTCCCTCAACTTATAGAGCAGTGCGGCGTAGCTGATGCTTAGGGCATGAGCCGTCGCGCGGCGATTCCATCTATGTGCCTCTAACGCCCTCAGGATGATCCTTTGCTCGAGCTCTTTGGTCGCTTTTCGTGTCGCTTCCTTGAGGTTTATGATTCCATCAATCGGAAGTTCTGCCCCTAAATCGACTTGGTGCCCATTTTCCATAGAGCTGCAAACCGTTTCTTCGCTACCTGTAATGACGTAACGCTTGATGATGTTTTCCAATTCCCGAATATTTCCAGGCCAGCCATATTTCTGCATGCTATGAATTAACCGGGTTGACAGAGAGGGTAGGGGGCGATTGAATTGCATTCCGTACTTTTCAAGAAAGTATTCAGCGAGCATCGGGACGTCGCAAATACGCTGCTGCAAACTAGGCAATTCAATCGCAAGCACGTTGATCCGGTAAAAGAGATCTTGACGAAAGCCGCCCGTCTTGATCTCCTTTTCCAGCTGACGGTTCGTCGCGCAAATGAAGCGCACTTCAACTTGTCGCTCCTGCTGGCCTCCGATTCGGCAAAACTGTCCGTCCTGCAGCAGCTGTAGAAGTTTTGCCTGGAGCCCGAGCTCAAGTTCGGCAATCTCATCCAGAAAGAGAGTGCCACGATGAGCCAGTTCAATTCGACCGGGCTTGGAGACATAGGCGCCGGTGAAGGCACCCTTTTGGTATCCGAATAATTCGCTTTCGAAGAGCGTCCCGGGAATTGCCGGGCAGTTGACCTTTACGAAGGTGCCGCGCCCCCACGAAGAGTGCTGATGGATGAAGCGCGCAAGGATTTCCTTGCCGCTGCCACTTGGTCCCTGCAGCAGGATTGGAACATTGGTGCCGGCGGCAACTCCAACGCTCAAGCGGACCGCCTCCATGGCCGCAGAAGCGCCGAAGATCACTTCGTCGGGCGGTGACAGTGTACTGTGGTTCGTGTATGTCTGGTCTAGATTCGGGATGCCTTCCATCTTCGTAATCTCGCTGGGTGAAGATTGTCTTGGAGTTTCGCCGATCTAACCTTCCTCGGCTCCCTCACTCGGGTCGGCATCGAACCAGGGGATCTACCGTCGGTTCTGTGATCGAAAAATTTCAGCGTCTGCGTGGCTGCGGCAAAACCAAATTGCGCTCGCGACTCATCCACAGTTTCTACTCGCACGACCCGCCCTCGCGCCCGAATCTCCGCGCGCTTCACAGAGGTGGAGGGGAAGCACACTTCGAACTGCACTGTGGATCCGGCAGGTGGTGGACCGTCAGCGAATACAAATATTCCCAACTCGGAGATGTCGCGCACGAGACCTTCCCCGCGGTGGCGAATCCCGTCCAGGCCCTTCCACAGGAAACTCACCGGGGTTCTCAAATCGAAGCGATTGCTGCGGCGACGATCCATTACTGCTAATACTCTTTACTTCCTCGCCCCGAGCGCCCGGCTCCTCTTGAGGAATAGGCTATGTTGAGGCCAGTCGCTTCACGAGCCAATTGTCTTTAATTCCGAAAAGACTCTAAGCACAAAAGAAGGGAGCGGCAAGAGGCAATACTTCTCGATAGATTGCACCGGGAATTAATCCTAAATTAATGTGTCATTTCTCTGCTATCTCGGTGTGGAATTACACTCGGCTCTGTCATCCGATTAACAGAAATATCCCTTATGTAACTGCTAGTAGGTTCAGTAGTTTTAGCAAGGGTAGAAACTCCTCGATTGCGCCTCGAGAGAAAAGAAGTCGAACAATTACCTTGACTCGTCTCTGATGAATGTTAGGATTTTTTACCCGCGCATTATTAATCTGGAAGAGTTCTTACCGGAGCATGAACGGATGGGAATTCCGACAGCATCGATCACTCCGGGGTTGCCTCGTCGTCAATTATCTGGAGCCCACCCCCAAGAGAAAATCTTCATTCTCATCGCCGATGATAGTTTGATGGGCTGCTATCTTCTCAAAAGTGCGGTCACGCGTTCACGTTTCGGATTTGAGGTTGTTGCATGCGCGACCAGTCGTTCCGAGATTATGCAATGTCTGAACACTCGTTCGGTGGATGTCGCGCTTGTCAACGAAGATCTGATGGACGGGCCCTTGACGGGCTTCCAAGTCGTCAGTGAGGTAAGAGTTTCTTTTCCCAAGACGCGCGCCGTGCTGCTACTCAAATCGGTGCAAGACGAGATGATTGTGGATGCTTTTCGCAGTGGAGCCAAGGGTGTTTTCTGCCGCACCGAACCCCTACCTGCCCTCTGCAAGTGCATCCGCTCAGTTCACCGAGGGCAAATTTGGGCCAACAGCAAACAGCTCCACTTGATTCTAGAAGCCTTGGTCCATGCGACGCCGCTTCGCGCGACGTACTATCGAGGCCGTGCCTTGCTCACGAAACGCGAAGACGAGGTGTTTAGTCTTGTGGCCGAAGGCCTCCCCAACAAACTGATTGCACACCGGTTAGGGATCAGTGAGCATACGGTCGGGAACTACCTTTTCAAGATGTATGACAAACTCGGCATATCAAGTCGTGTAGAGTTAGTTCTCTACGCTTTGGCTCGACGTCAAGCCTAGGTCGCAGGTTTGGCTACTACGTATCCGAGAAACGTTGGCATCCAATATCGATGCGGCGGCGCCTTTTTCCCTACCTGCTGTGTCGGCTCCCCCCGATTACATCCGGCCCTGGATCGGCATAGAACTGGACGTGCCCTGCGTGTGCGGCTGCAGGTGCCGGCCAGCGATCGACGGATGGCGCGTTCACAGATTTACACGTAAGATCGATGGTCCGCCGATTACAGAGGGCTAACGGATTCTGCGGGCGATCGCCTTCGGAGTCTATGATGCGTCATGGGTTGT
>Ga0187783_10001989_pt1 | contig 15205 bp, 13 predicted proteins | sample 1015_SJ02_MP02_2_FD_132471 | JGI IMG/M metagenome (GOLD analysis project Ga0187783, IMG submission 132471) | Tropical peat soil microbial communities from peatlands in Department of Meta, Colombia - 1015_SJ02_MP02_20_MG | ecosystem: Environmental > Terrestrial > Soil > Wetlands > Peat | place... | reverse complement strand
CTTGACCATCCGGACCCCCCAGCGAATCAGATGGTCTCAAGCGAATCACATTGGGAGCCCAATGGCGAGCCTGAATCGAATCCTGGCGCGCTATTCCGATTCAAGCCGCTCTGGAGGTGGTATTAAACCGAAGCTCTTTGTGAGCGCGGCCACGCGGGAATTAGGTGGTCTTGGCCAGATGGAGGCTTAGCAGCGCCCGTGTCGGATAGCCTTGTGTCAGTTGCCCCGGCGCAACTTCCGTAACCGCTGAGTCGCTGCTTGGATACTCGACCGGCTGTCAAAACTCGCCGACTTTACGTGCTTGTCGATCGTCGTCGAATCGGATCATTCCTCGTCATCGCGAAGGTGAATCCGCACCCGTCCCGGCTCGACGATCCGCAATGCACCAACAAGGGAACGAATCTCCAGCACCACCAGGAACGCGCTCGGTCTGTCGATGATGCCTCGAAGGTTGTTGTCGGCCCAACTTCGAGGATGATTATTCCAGCGCTCGTCTCTGGCGGAAAACGGAGGACTTGACCAAAATCACGATCGAGGGTCACGAGCGCTCGGCCCTCGGCCGAGCAAATGCGGAACAGCTTTGCGCCCGCGCGTAGCTTCAGCTCCGTAGCCAATCGCAGCCAGTACATCCTCGTGGATGAGTTGCGGATATTCGGCCAATAGGTCAGCCTCGGTCACGCCATCCGCCAGGAAATCAAGGACGAGCGATACCCAATGCAGGTACCCCTTATACATGGTTTCCCACCGCATACTTCGCCGTCGATTGTGACGCGCTCGAGCAGCCTCTTCGCCGTCTAAATCCCATTTATAATTCATACCGACAAACAAAGGCTCCTATCCTCTTACGTCAAGCAGCAACGAGCCGATACCCAAAGGTCGGACCGCACTACAGCGCCGCGGGCCGAAGAACCTCCCTGCTGGCTCGCGACGTTCGTTCTGCCCCGTCGTTTCGGACGCGGTTACCACAAAACATAAATCTTCCTCATAAACTATACCCGCCCTTATCTTTGGTGGCGAAGAGATGTCAGGCTCTGTCGGTCCAAGATGGGACGGTACACCTGACATTCGTGACTTAAGCCGCGAGGTCAAGATGCTGTTTGGTTTAAATTCCGAGAAGGGGTGCACCGCCTAAATCCAGCAAAAAACCGCAATTCCGCCACCGAGTTGTTGATACTGAGTTTAAATCGGTGGATCGAAGTGACAGAACACAAGACGTACTTTTAGATGGTTTGGCCGCGGCTACAGCACGCACGAAAAGTGTTGAGGAGAGCACGCCAGGATTTGCGCCGACCAGAGATCCACGCCTCAGGTACGGCTAAGATGCGTCTCCTCGCGAAGGCGTCGGTGGGGTGTAACGGTGGGGGCATTATGAAGCGGCAATGGGTCGTCGCGCTTGCCAGCTTGGTCGCCGGTCCGGCAGCGGCGGCTGACATGTCGGTCAAGGCCCCGGCGCCAGTGGCCTCAGTCTCCCCGTGGAGCGGCTGCTATGTTGGCGCCGACGTGGGGTGGGTCGGCAGCAACGACGATTTTGACCTTGCTCCGTCTGGCAACTATCTCAATCGCGCCGGTGCCGCCGCTCCGCCGAATGCGGCCGGAACGGGCTTGAACCCGGGCGGCGTCGCGTTGGTGACTCACGATTACGGCAACCGAAGCTCGGGAATTGAGGGCGGTCCGCAGATTGGCTGTAATTGGCAAACCGGCGGCTTCGTGTTCGGTGGCGAAGCAGACTTTCAATGGACCGGTCTCAATAACACCGTAAACGCAAGCTTTGGATCGATCCCGGCTGCGAATCCCGCCTTTACTATCGCTCCCCAAACGGAGCAAGCAAACAGCAAGCTCGATTGGTTCTCAACGGTGCGGGGACGCGCAGGCATAGCCTTTGCTCATGCACTCCTTTATGTAACCGGCGGCTTGGCTATCGGCGAAGTGCAATCCGACACTGCCGTCACCTTTGGCACGTTCCCGGTTCTCCCAGTATTTAATGCGGCCAGCCACATCGGTTCGACTTCGACGACGCAAACGGGTTGGGTGGCGGGGGTCGGCGGCGAATACGCGATCGATACCCATTGGTCGCTCAAGGCCGAGTATCTTTATGTTGACCTGGGATCAGTCTCTTACACTTCGCCGCTCATCGCGCCGGCGGGCGTACTGCCGGGGTACAGTTGGTCGACCAGCTTCCGCGAGCGGGATCAAGTGGCACGCATCGGCGTCAACTACAGGTGGGGCAGCCCAGCCAGTGGGAACTACTGATGTGTCGAAACAGTGTTCGTGCCGGAAGCGGACGATAGCATATACCAGATCAAGTCTTGACGTGCTGGCCAATGAAAGCGAGGGCTGGCTAAAAACGACATGGCAGTAGCGAGCGCTGAGGCAGCCGGGGTGGTCGTAGACGCGATTGAATTCCATCAGTCGACGTGTGCTTCACTCGCGTTTATGTTTTGCAGATCTCGACGACGATCCAAATTCGTAATGTGTCTGTAGCGCTGTATCCTCGACTCAAATCGCGCGCAGCGCTGGCGGGTATGTCCCTTTCTGACCATTCGCTGCGCCAGATTCGCGAGGTGGCCGATCGGCCATCGCTCTCAGAATTGAGTGCGTGTCTGGAGCGACGTGCTGGAATGGCGCCTTCCGTCGCACTGGCTCAAGCCGGTCGCGACAAACGCGACAGGCAATCAACGTCGTCGATGCTTCGGCTATGCTAGAAGTGCTGCTGCGCACGCTGGCAGCGGTGGGGCGACCGCTGTTCGACTCTCGGCAGACGCTGCAGACGCCCCATTTGATCGATGGCGACGCGGCTCGCATCATTTTCCGGAATACGGCGACCCGCGAGCTTGATGCAGATCGCGGACGCTTGGGCTTGCCGATCTGGCCGATTTTACCCTCTGCAGGTACTCACACAATTGATTTTTACGGCGTGTCCGGGAATTGCGCAACAATCTTACCGCCCATCGTGCTGTATGCGCCGCCTTCCCGAAGCGCTCGACGCGCGGCAACTTACCAGAGACCAGCCCCTGCTGGTGGTCATCCTCGGGTCGAATTCGTATGAACCTTAGGCTCGCAGACTGTCGAACGATTCGATCAAGCGGCGGGGATTGACACGAACTATAGGTGGGGCAGCCCGGTAGGCCAGCTTGCTTAAAAGGTGAGTGCCAGCTTCCGCTTAAACCCTCTCCTTCGTTCGATGCCAAAAGAAACCGCCTTTCAGCAACTCGCCGACCTGCTCTTCAAGCCTCTCAGCAATGAGTTGCGCAACGGCAATGACATACCGCTTGATCCTGTGACCGACGTTCCGATCGGGTTTAAATAGTTGCATCCGAGCACATTAACTTAGGTAAGCGCACAGCCGTTGGTGCAGGGTCCATGGGGACCACGGGCTTGGCGTCATATGCAACTCTATCGGGATGCACCAGAATCGGATTGACGGCCGCGCAGTGTTTAGCGAATGGAGAGGAGACAACGGCTAATTCCACACCGTACGGCTGAAATAAGCTCCGTTCTCAGCTTGTTTTGGCGCGACTGCCACAGCGTTGTCCGTGCCATACCTAGCCCCGAAGAGCCGACGCCCTGAGTTGTCATGTCGCCTCCCGCGAAAATTGCAGTGCGCATAGAATGCTAATAATGAGCCCTTCCATGAAATCTGTCGTCGTCACGGGCGCGTCTACGGGAATTGGCTGGGGCTGTGTCAAAGTGCTGATCGCCAGCGGCTTCCGCGTTTTCGGCAGTGTGCGCAAACACAGGGACGCCGACCGCCTGTTGAACCAGTTCGGTTCCAATTTCACACCGCTGGTCTTTGACCTGACCGACGAAGCGGCAGTGGCCGAAGGCGCAAAGCAGGTTGAAGCCGCACTCGGAGTCGAGACGTTATTCGGGCTCGTCAATAACGCCGGCATCGCCATCCCTGGACCGCTGTTATATCTTAAGATTGACGATTTCAGGCTACAGCTGGCGGTCAATCTCACCGGTCAGTTAATCGTCACGCAGGCCTTCGCGCCGCTGCTCGGTATCGACCGTTCGCGTCAGGGCAAGCCAGGGCGCATCGTGATGATTTCTTCCGTCGGTGGAACGAACGCCTCGCCGTTTTTGGGTGCCTACAGCGCTTCAAAATTTGCGCTTGAAGGCATGTCCGAATCGCTGCGACGCGAGTTGATACCGTTCGGCATCGACGTAATCATCGTGGCCCCCGGCAGAGTAGCGACGCCAATCTGGGACAAGGCGGACGCCATCGACGTAACACAGTTTGCCAACTCACCCTATGCGTCGGCACTTAACAAGGTCAAGAAGTATATGATCTCCCAGGGCAAACAGGGCTTGCCGCCTGAGAAGCTAGGCGAAGTGGTAAGGACTGCACTTACCACCTCAAGACCGAAGATCCGTTATACTGTAACACCGGACCCGATTCAAAATCTGATGCTCAAAACTTTGCCGAAACACGTCATCGACAACATCATCACTCGGCGGGTGGGACTGAAATAGGGAGCGCTCATCCGAAAAATTTAGAGGAATCTTTCCCGAAAATGTTCTGGCCACCGTGACCGGGGAGTCCCACAAAAAGGAATAATGCTGCCCGCCATGCCGAATTTCCCGCCAGTCGATAGGCTGCTCTCGCTGCTACCTCCGAACTGGCAAGCTCGCCTGGCCAGCTGCGGCGTCGAAGCCGTACAGGAAGGGATGAGCGCAACTCCGGTGTTTCGCGTGACCTGCGTGGACAGCAGGGCCTATCTCAAGGTCACGACAGGGCGCGATGGCGACGAATTACGGGCAGAGATCCAACGGACCGCATGGCTGGCCGCAAATGGGATTCGCGCGCCATCGATCCTCGCAACTCTTGATCAGGGCGGCGTCGTAGCCATGCTTACGGGTGAATTGTCGGGTAAACGACCGCAGGACTGCCTCGATTCCGTTGAGGCGATACTGGCTACTGTGGCACAAGGTCTTATCGGACTTCATTCGCTTCCCGTGGCCGACTGTCCTTTTGACGAGCGCACGCCCGTGCGATTGCGGCGCGCCCTCGAGTCAATCAACCGCCACGAGATTGACCCGGCCCACTTTGCTGAGCGCAACCGCGCACTAACGGCTCAGCAGATATACGAGCGGCTTATCGCCGAGATCCCTCAAGCCGAGGACTTGGTCGTGATCCATGGTGACGCAGATTTTGACAACCTGCGGGTTGACGCCGCTGGGCAGCTTGGTTTCCTTGATTGTGGCCGCTCCGGCCGAGGCGACCGGTATGTTGACCTTGAACGCGTAACAACCAGCATCGAAGAGCGGTTCGGTCCACGATGGGTCGAACCCTTTCTTCAATCCTACGGACTCACCAGATGGGATCGCGACCGGGCGCTTTTTTTCGCGGATCTTTATGAATTGTTCTGACTTAACTCAGCAAGCTATTGTTTTGTCAGCCAATGATCTAGCCATTTGATTGTTAGGAGTTGTCGACCGCGAACTCGATCGCGCTAGAAATCTGAAGCTTGTCGGACAGCTCATCGAACCAGCTCGTTGAGTCCGTGGGAATCCTGCGGGCTCCCGCGACCAAGCGACGTTTGCGCTGCCGGATCAACAATGTGACGCCCCCATCATCCATAGTCGTCAGCAGGCGGCAAAATGCGCGGTCCTCCGATGCACCGCTCTATCAGGGGGGCTGGTTCTTTGCCCACATATTAAACCAAGGTCCAAAACGGGGGTTTCCACCGACGGATGATGCTAATTCTTTAAAACGATGGATTGTTGCCGTCATAAATTTGTAATGTTGCCGATGCCAAACATTTGCCTTCAAGCTGTGATGACATATAAGGACATTCTCGGCAGGCCTTGCGCTTGCTCGAAATTCATGCCGACGCACAGGTCGAGGGCCGAACGGCCGCCAGCGGTTTTACCCCATGATCCTCTCCGTTGCGCTTTGCCTCCAAACGAGGACAGTCTGGGGATTCGACAGCCTCACTGCGGGTAGCCGAAGCAAGCGTGCCTTGTAGATGCTTGGCGACTGCGGCAGATCTTCGAACAGCGCTCTTCCTGGTCACTCATATTGAGCGCGCGTGTCGGGACTTCCGCGGATGTGCGGCTATGTGGTCGTTGAAAGGGCAGCAACCGACGTCGGAATGGCGAGGTCGGACTTAAGCGATGACAAACGGTACTAGGATACGCGTTTGGCCCAGAACATCGACATTATGTGGGACAGACGTCACGAATAATAATGTGACGAAAAGTGTCCGCATGGGGCCTCTGTCGGAGCAACTCGCTCATCTGCATCTGCGCAGCGCGCCAATTTCAAGATTCAGATCAGGTGACAACAAAGTGAGACAAGCATGGCGGACGACGAGATCGCTGTGGCGCCGCACCGTGGCGCCCGCCGGCAGGACACCAAACCGACGCTTGATGCTGGGACGACGCCAGCCCACCGTGGAGCTGGACATTGGGGGGTCGTCATCTCCGTGATCGCTCTGCTGCTTTCCGGCGTGAGCCTTTACGAGACGGTGTTGAAGCAGGCAAAGCCGGCCATCTATATCTCGGGCGTCATGCGATATTGGCGCGATTCAAGGGAGCGCAGCGAAGTCTTCGCGCTGCCGATTACCATCGCCAATCATGGCATGCGAGACGCGGTGATTACCAGCATCGGCTTGACTGCCGAGAAGCGGGGCCAGGCCGTCCACGGCAGCTTTACAAGCGCCTACTTTGGAGAGGGTCCGGAAGCTACCTTGAAACTGTTTTCGCCGATCTCGATTGAAGGGCACAGGTCCTTTGCGGGCACCGTAACGTTTTACCGTGATAAGCCCAAAGGAGCCAGCACTGTAATTCCACTCGTCGATGCGAGCGATGTCTATGTCTTCTGCGTGGCAATCCAAACGGAGTTGAGTGCCGATTGGAGTATCTTCAGTCCGCTGTTTCATTTCCGACCACTCGTCGTTGAGTTTCAGGCTGAGCTGCCATGGTTTGACCGTTCTGCTTTGGAAAGTGGGCAAATTATTCCGATGCGCATCGAAGATGCGAAGCGAAATGACAACTGCTCAGGCTCGGTCAGATAGCCGAGCTTGATCGGGCGAGTCGCTAGGGCAGGCCACCCGGAGGAAACAGTGCATCACAAAATAATGATTTGGCTTGTCACGGCGACCCTGTTTTGTTTGGTTTACGGCCCGGTACATGCTACACGCATATGCTATTGCCCAAAATCTGATATACACGGAATAGGTCGCTGCGGAGAGTTAATCGTTCACGACCCAAAGACGGGATATACATTCGATGAGGAAAATCGCGGACTGACCACGCTGAGTCCTGAGCAATACGTGGAATGTCCGAACCCGCCATCATGTCCCAAATGTCAAAAGTCGCTTGAATGTCCGCAACGACCCGAATGCCCGAGCCTACCGCAATGTTCGCCCTCTACCTGCAGCGGCACGACATCAGTCGACTCTTTTGGAATCTACGGCTCCAATACGATCGGCGAGAAGCTGATGCCACAGTTGATTGAAGGATATGCTCAGAGGCTGAGATGGACGGCAGAGGGCACGGCGTGCAACGGATCGATCCGCCTGAAGGATTGGAACCCTGCAGAGAATCGAATGGTGACCATTGATTGTGAAGCAAAGGGAAGTGAAACCGGAATATCCGAGCTGATCAGCGAACACGCTGACATCGCCATGCTCTCGCGACCGATAACCGGAAAGGAAGTCGAGAGCATGCGACGCGAAGGGTTTCCGGGCATGACCACCTCACTGCATGAACATGTTTTGGCGCTTGATGGCCTATCGATTATCATCGCCAAACGTAGTTCGATACCTGTCCCTCTATCGCTTGACCAAATCGCGGACATCTTCTCCAGACCAGACAACAACAGAAGGCGACCCGGGCGGACACCGGAGGGAATACCGGCGGATACTCGCCTCTATGTGCGTGATGAACAGTCTGGAACACGCGAAATGTTCGACCAGTTGGTAATGATGCCTCGAGACCGAGAGCTTCCGCCATGCCCGCTCGCGAGCAATCGAATATCCAGTGTGAGTTGCTTCTCGTCAAGTTCCGATCTGGTTAAGGCGGTCGCCGATGACCCTCTGGGGATTGGTTTTGTTGGCCGTGCGTACGCAGAGGCCTCGGACTCCGTAAAGGTAGCACCGATTGCTGCACCGTGTGGTCTTGTGCAAGAGCCGTCGATTTTTAATATCAAGACCGAGGATTACCTGCTTTCACGTCGACTCCTGTTGTATACGGCCAAGGTACACTCAATTCACTCGCCTGGTCTTTTATTTTACGCTTTGTCGGACGTGGCACAGCCTGTGATCAGAGATGCAGGATACGTAGATCAAATGATTGATCAGCAATCGGCGCGTGATACCCTGGCCAGGATCGATCAATACGGCCCGAACTTTCCAAAAGAGGTGGAGCTGGAATTCAACGCCGATTTGATGCGGGATCTTCGTCAAACCGCCAGGGGGGCTAATCGCCTATCGATCAGCTTCCGATTCCGGTTCAACTCCACTTCCCTTGATACCAAGGCGCTTCAGGACGTGAATCGGCTGGCCGACTACCTGATGGTGCACGCGCCCAGAGACAAGATCCTCCTGCTCGGCTTCACGGACGCGCTGGGCGATTTCAAGTCGAACAGGCAACTGTCGTTTGATCGTGCAAAGGCCGTGGAGAGCGCACTGTCGTCTGCCGGAATTGCGCCCGATCGGATGATTACAAGGGGATATAGCGAGCTGATGCCTGTCGCGTGCAACGACAATCCGGACAGTCAGGCCAAGAACCGTCGGGTCGAGGTCTGGTTACTGCCAAGTGAGTAACGACTGCGAAATTGTTGTCCCTCAAGTCCCGATGGAGCGTTCTATCGCGGTCTGGATTGCCGGCGTTGCTTGATCACAAGGAGGCCACCTTTCGACGTGAGCAGCTTCAGCAGGGTCGACGCGGGCGGTCGGGATCTTCTTGTTCTTAGACCCGATCGACATCGATTGATTGATAGGATCGGCGATGCGACAACGCACAATCGGCGCTGGGCCACAGCGATTTTCCATCTCTCCCGGGCAGAGGCGGCGCGCACTCGGCTCGTTTGATCGAATCGAGCGCTGGCCCGCGTTGCCGACGCAGTTCAGTTATTCGGCCGATTGATCACCAGGCTCCATATTTTCTATCACGCCATAATCCTTGGATTTGATACCCGCCTTCGCGGTCAAAAAACCTTCAGCCGCCAAACCACGTCTGAGCAACTCGCGAACTGCGGAAGCGCGACTCGGCATTCTTTTCTGGAAGCGCCAATCGTCGACGGCCTCCAACTCCTCGTTGCTCAGCATGATCTGCAGCCGTTCACCACGGGTCAGTTCCCCCATATCTGCCTCCTGGGTTCACCAACGTTATATACTCATTCAAATGACAAACAGTCAAGTGTATCTTAGCAGTAAACTGATGTTTTTACTCATTAAACGTCCTTCAAGTCAAATGCGGACTTATCGCAAGTAATCACGAGGCAGCAAAACAGTATTAATGCCAAGCGGGCACATCCGACAAAATTAATTCGAACGGGAGATTGAATAGACGCTTTGTGACGCTGTAGGATCTAATCTTGAAAATTGGAGTGCTGACGCGATCCATACTATCTCGTCTGCATTGCTGGGACCTCCGGAAACTAATGCGCGACTGCGGACTCCCGCCACCGAGTGATCTCTGCGCGTTCGCGGAGCGGTTTGAAAATTCCAATACGCCCATGCTGCCTATTTGAGCGTGTGGGGAAGATCATGGCCTCGGACACACCTCCTTCCCTGGACAAAGACGACAAGGCTTTCGATCCAGGCATGACTTCGGTTGTCATTCAGGCATTTGAGGAGGCGTGGAAGTCACTTGAGGAGTCAAAATGCGACTTCGCCCAGCCGTCACGCGCCGCGACGACCCGAGACGTCCTGGCACGGCGAGTGATTGAAATGGCGCGACGTGGCGAAACTGATGCCGATCGCCTGCGAGTCGATGCCCTCGACCATCTTCGCCACCACGCCAAGACCGTCGACCTCGATGCCGAAGAGGACACATTGCACGATTCGCCGAGTTCAGAGACCTGCAACAGGAAAGCGCAGGAATACTTGCGACTTATGGATCATGCGATCACGGCAGTAGAGCGACAGCATCTCATCAAGCTTACGAGCTACTGGCTCGATCTGGCTCAAAAAGCAATTTTGCGGCGGGAGGGAGAATCGCAAAACGGTACCGGATAGCCTGATCATCGGCGACGGCAACCAGATCGCAAAAAGTTCTCCCGTGGTCTGACGGTATCCTTGACCGCGCGATGAATTCGCAGGTGCTGACGAATCGCCGCAGCGAAAAGCGAATTTGGGGCGATCCTGAAGTCGCTCGATGGATGCCCCGCAACCGGATCAGCAGACTGCACTCCCATCTCTTCGTGACCCCGTCTCATCTCAGCGGGGGATGGTCGACGTCTTGTGGTCTCTGCCGAATGCGGAATGATTTTACGACGCCGCAATCCCCCAAATCGAAATTCCATCGGCGCCGGTTACAATCATTGATTGAGACCCCAGCGGCCGACTCCGGCTCGAGGCACTTCGATGTCACCCCGGTGGTCAGCGCCCGCAACCAGTGCCTCGGGAACCGCGACAAGCGCTCGGCATAGGGGCCGACCTCGGCTTCCGACGCGCTTGGCCCGTCGCGTCGCAACATTTCTCAAGGTAAGCTCCGAATCTGGCATTAATCTCGCGCCCGCGAGTGTAGGCATTCCCGCGGTCGGAGAGCCACAGCAGCACGCCTTCCGCTTAATCTCTGCGAGACGACATTTTGTGATGACTCGACGGACCTTGAGCTATCCGGAACTCGCCGATCCGATGGTGCGGCCGCGCTACACCGGCATTGCGACCTTCATGCGGCTCCCCTTTTCCGAAGACCTGACGGGCCTCGACATTGCCCTTGTTGGCGTGCCATTCGACGGCGGCGTCACCAATCGGCCCGGGGCCCGCCATGGACCGCGTGAGGTCCGCAATCAATCGAGCCTGATACGACGCATCAATCAGGCAAGTGGTATCGACCCCTATGCGCTCTGCCGCATCGCCGATATCGGCGATGCCTGGATCGAGAGGCCGTTTGAGCTGACGCGGGCCCATGCCGAAATTGTCGATTTTTTTGCCGCAATCTACGAAGCTGGGGTCGTCCCATTGTCGGTTGGAGGAGACCATTCGGTCAGCCTGCCTATTCTGCGCGCGATTGCCCGACAAAGTCCGGTCGGTATGGTACATTTTGATGCGCACTGCGACACCGGCGACGACTATCTCGGCTCAAAGTTTCACCACGGAGCGCCCTTCCGCCGCGCTGTCGAAGAGGGACTACTCGATCCCAGACGCACAATTCAGATCGGTATTCGGGGGTCTATCAACGACCCAGACGTATGGCGTTTCAGCCGCGACAGCGGAATGCGGATTGTCCATATGGAGGAACTCTACGAGAAAGGCCCGAATGCCATTGTCGAAGAGGCACGTCGAGTCGTCGGCGACGGTCCGACCTATGTCAGCTTCGATGTTGACGCGCTTGACCCAGCCTTCGCGCCCGGGACCGGCACGCCCGAATATGGTGGAATGTCGGTCATCGAAGCGCAAATCATGGTACGAAAGTTGCGTGGCCTCAATCTGATCGGCGGCGACATCGTCGAGGTTGCGCCGCCCTTCGATCCGAGCGGAGGCACAGCGCTGGTTGGTGCCACCATGATGTTCGAAGTATTATGTGTAATGGCTGACGCGGTCGCCTGTCGTAAGCCGTAATGGGTAGGTAGATATTCGGGCGCGGACATTTCCCTGGCCGAAGCGTCGGTTTCATTTACGGGTGAAAGGCTTTTGGAGATGCAGTCAAGATCGAGTCTACGAGTTCTGATCGGCGGCATCGTCGCTGCGACACTCGCCATGTATGGATCGTCCTGCGCCGAATCCGTCAAGCTCGCGCATTCGACCTGGGTCGGCTACGGGCCGCTATACATCGCCCAGGAGCGCGGATTCTTTAAAAATCGTGGTGTCGACGTCGAACTGATTGTGGTCGAAGAACCGAAGGACCGGTTTCCGGCAATGCTTGCCGGCAGAATCGACATGATCGCCAGCACGGTCGACACCGCAATCCTGTATTTGAAGAAGCCAGACGACTTCCAGTACGTGGTTGCGATCGACGATTCCAATGGCGGCGACGGTATCGTGTCCAAAAAGGACATTCGCTCGATCGGCGACCTCAAAGGCAAGAGCATTGCCTTCAGCGAAGGGTCGGTTTCTGAATTCTATCTCAATGTGTTGCTGGCGAAGGCTGGTCTCACGGCCAGCGACATTACGCCAGTCAACATGGCAGCTCCCGAGGCAGGTGCCGCGTTCGTCGCTGACAAAGTCGATGCCGCGGTCACCTGGGAGCCATGGCTCTCGCGCGGCAAGAAGACCGAATTCGGTCATCTCCTGGTCGACAGCTCGACGACGCCGGGTCTAATCACCGACGTCATCATTGTAACCAAGGACTACGTCGCGACGCACGCCAAGGAGACCAGAGCCATTGTCGGGGCGTGGAACGAGGCCGTCGCGTTCCAGCGCGCACACCCCGATGAAGCTAACGCGATAATGGCGAAGGGTGTCGGCGGTTGGCTCAAGGATCCGAATGTTTTCGCCGAGACTCTGACCGGGATTAAGTTCTACGGCGCGGAGGACAACAAGGTGTTCTATGGTACCAAGGACAAACCCGGACCATTGACCTCAACCGTTCAAGCTGCAATCGACGTTTGGTCGAGCCATGGCAAGCTTAGTATCAAGGTTTCGCCTTCCGATCTGATCAACTACACTTTTGTCAACGAATGAGACGCTCGAGACTCGCGGCCTATACGGCACCGAAGAAGGAGATCGGGCGACCAGTTTACCTCGCCGTGAGTGCACTGGTCGCTGTCTCGCTTTTTGGGCTGTGGAGCCTACTCGCTTATGGGGGCTTCGTGCGTCCGGTTTTTCTGCCGACGCCCGCCGAGGTGTTACGCGCGGGGATTGACGGTATTCGCGACGGATCGTTGTTCGTGAACACAGCGTTCAGTGTTGGTGAGATACTGGCTGGATTCATCCTGGCCTCGATCCTTGCCATACCACTTGGCATTCTGATGGGCAGTTTCAAGATCATCGAGGCCGCCATCGAGCCCGTAACTAATTTTGTGCGCTACCTGCCGGTCAGCGCGCTGATCCCGCTGCTGATTCTCTGGTTGGGTATTGGCATCGAGGAGAAGATCGCGGTGATTTTCATCGGCACACTATTTCAGCAGATCATTCTGATCGCTGACGTGTCCCGATCCGTATCGTCGGATTTGCTCGACGTCTCTTACACGCTGGGCGCCAACCGCCGTGCCGTCGTGACGCAGGTGCTGGTGCCGGCCACCCTCCCCGGCGTTTTCGATACTCTGCGCGTCACGCTCGGATGGGCATGGACCTACCTGGTGGTCGCCGAACTCGTGGCCGCCAACAAGGGGCTCGGTTATTTTATCCTCAGCTCGATGCGCGGTCTGTTTACCGACCGAATCTTTCTTGGCATCATGATGATCGGCCTGCTCGGACTTGCGACAGACCAGTTGTTCAAAGCCCTTCGCGCCCGGCTTCTACCCTGGGCGGCCAACGCCTGAAGTCCATCATGGCCAAGTTGCGGATCGAGGACGTCACCTTGCGGTTTGCACCCAGGGGCGGAAAGCCGGTGTGGGCGCTCGATCGTATTTCACTTGACGTTGCGGATCAGGAATTCGCGGTGATCGTCGGCCCATCTGGTTGCGGCAAGTCGAGCCTATTGCGCCTGGTCGCCGGGCTGCTCGAGCCCACCGCAGGGTTGATCACACTCGATGGCTCCGCCATCACCGGCCCGGGACGTGACCGTGGCATGGTGTTCCAGTCCTATACACTATTCCCTTGGCTCAACGTGCGCGAAAATATCGAATTCGGACTCAAGATCGCAGGCCTGCCGGCCTCAGAACGGGCCCGGATCGCCAGACATTTCATCTCAGAAGTCGGACTCGATGGCTTTGAGACTGTTTATCCCAGACATTTGTCCGGCGGCATGATGCAGCGTGTTGCGTTGGCCCGGGCACTCGCCAATGACCCGGCAATCCTCCTAATGGACGAGCCATTCGGCGCGCTCGACAGCCAGACCCGCTCGCTCATGCAGGAGTTGCTGCTGACCGTGTGGGAGCACGCTCATAAGACCGTCTTGTTTATTACCCATGATATTGACGAAGCCATCCTGCTTGGCGATCGTGTTCACGTCATGACGGCACGACCCGGCCGTATCAAAGAGCGCATCGAGATTGGCATCGGACGGCCGCGCAGTGTCGATGTGCTTACATCCGCCGATTTCATTGCGATCAAGCGCCGGATCATGGCGCTTATCTACGAAGAGGCGGTGCGCGCGATGGAGTAATCGACTGGCAGCATCGGGAGCCCGCCATGATTCGCACAGGTGCGCAATACCGTGAGTCGATCCGCGATCGACGGGAAGTTTACATAAATGGCGAGCGGGTCAACGACATTACAAGCCATCCGATGTTCAAACCATTGGTGGACATCCGCGCCCGTATCTATGATATGCAGCACGACCCCGCGACGCGGGACATCATGACTCGGCAACGGGACGGTGAGCTCAACGCCATAGGCAATATGCTGCCTTTCACCCAGCAGGACTGGTGGGACAAGCGCCGGGCGACGGATACCTTGCTCGAACATATCGGTGGGGTGGTTACGCGAGTCGGTGACGAGACCGTCGGCGAAATTTGGTCACTGTTTGACGGTCAGGACATGCTCAACACGGTTGACCCGCAGTTTTCCACCAACATCCGTAACCACGTCGAAAGGGTACTGCATCATGATCCCTTCCATGTCTCGGCCAACACGGACCCGAAGGGCGATCGCTCCAAGCCTCCGCAGCAGCAGGATCCAGACATGCTGCTCCATGTCGTCAAGGACACTGATGTTGGGATTGTAGTCCGTGGCGCCAAGTATGAGACGGCCGCAGCCTACGCTAACCAAGCCTTCACCAAGCCAACCATCGCAAATTGGGGCGACAGCGCCTATTCGGACTATGCAGTCGGCTTTATTTGCGATCTCGGATCACCTGGCCTCAAATTCATCTGCCGCACCGGTTTCGCCGGTCGCACCCCGATTGACGATTATCCGCTCGCCAACCGGTTCGACGAGGTCGATACGCTCGTCATCTTCGACGACGTGTTGATCCCGTGGGACAACGT
>Ga0187783_10001988_pt1 | contig 15205 bp, 12 predicted proteins | sample 1015_SJ02_MP02_2_FD_132471 | JGI IMG/M metagenome (GOLD analysis project Ga0187783, IMG submission 132471) | Tropical peat soil microbial communities from peatlands in Department of Meta, Colombia - 1015_SJ02_MP02_20_MG | ecosystem: Environmental > Terrestrial > Soil > Wetlands > Peat | place... | reverse complement strand
TGGCTCACCCGAGTGAAATAAGCACCGAACCAGACTACGGGAACAGAGATCGTGCGGCAAGCTTCTCGAATGCGGTCAGATCGCGGTGGCTACGTGTGTCGTCGTCGGACGTTTTTCCAGTGCACCAATTTGCTCGAGGATCGTCTCGACCACGTGCTCATCGCCAAACTTGGAGTTGATCATCAGGTTGTAGAGGGGCCGATAGGGCCACTCCTTACCGAAATAGTGGCGGATAAAGGAGGCACGCTCGCGGTCGACTTCCTCAATCAAGCGACGTGCCTCCTTTTCCGATTGACCAATCGATCGCAACCGCCGGACTTTCTCCTCGACCGGTGCGTACACGAAAACGTGGAGGGCATCGGGCCGGTTGCGAAGAAAATACGGTGAACCACGGCCGACGATCACGCAATTTCCGCGGTCAGCCAATTCGCCGACGACACGCTCCATCATCGCGACCATGTGATCGGTATCGAAATGGCGCGATTCGTTGACCGGGAGTGCACGCTCGTAGCTTCCGCGCGCATAGACCTTGAACAATCGGTAGAGCAGAGAATCGACGCGCTCATCGCACCGCGCCGCCGTGTGGGGATCCACGTTCGCGCGGCGGGCGATTTCCGTGGTGATCTCGCGGTCCCACAGTTTCCAGCCAAGATGAGTGGCGAGTCGCTCGGCGATGATCGCGCCTCCGCTGCCGTACTCCCGCTCCATGGTGACGACACGGACGTGCATGGCGGCTCCCCTTTGGGCGTCAGTGTACTGCGATTGTGCCGCCAGGCTTCACTTTTTTCATCAGAAACACAAACGGGATCATCGCTGCCACAAGGATCCCCATCAGCCAAAAATTGTCAATGTAGGCGAGCATGGTGGCCTGTTGGTCGATCTGACCGGCCACCACAGCATAGGCCTGGCGGGAGGCTTCGTAGGGGCTCGAGCCATGCGTAATGAACGTACGGGTTAGCGAAGCGAGCGTGTTCCGGAACGGACCATAGCCGTCATAGATCTGGGCCGAAAGGACAGACTGATGAAATTGGGCGCGGCGTGCCAGCACGGTCGTCACGAGTGAGATCCCCACGCTGCCGCCAATGTTGCGAAACAGATTGATCAGTCCCGACGCGGCATTGTTCTTACCCGGGGGCAAGAACGCGTACGCAATGGTGTTAATGGGGATGAACAGAAATGCCAGCCCGAGCGTCTGGACGACGCGGGCCGAGGCCGCCGTGCGGAAATCGATCAAGGTGTCAAAACGGGTCATGCGAAATAGCGAAAAGGAAAGGACCACCAGTCCGAAGATAAGCAGTCTTCTCGCATCGTACTTAGAGAGCAAGAAACCGACCAACGGCATGACGAGAAGAAGCGCGAAGCCGCCCGGCATGAGAGTCAAGCCGGCCTTCTCGGCGGTGTAGCCTAGCAACTCTTGCTGAAACTGCGGCAGCAGAACGGTGCTCGAAAGCAGAGCAAAACCCACCATGAAGATCAGCAGGTTTCCGACGGCGAACGAGCGTTCCTTGAATAGATGCAGGTCGATAATGGGATCCTTCGAAAACCATTCCCAGAAGATGGCGGCGGTTAGCGTCGAGACGCACAAAATCGACATACCCACGATGAAATGGGAACCGAACCAATCATCGCGCTGGCCCTTGTCGAGCACCACCTGCAGCGATCCCAAGCCCAAAGCCAGCAGGCTCAGCCCGATATAGTCGACCCGCAAAGACCGGGGACGCTGCCTCTCTAAATATTCTGGATCGGAGATCAGCAGGTTGGTCAGGAATAAGGAAAGGATTCCGACGGGTATGTTGATAAAAAAAATCCAGCGCCAGTCGAAATTGTCTGTGATCCATCCCCCCAGCGTCGGACCAATGGCCGGAGCGAGCACCACGGCCATGCCATACACAGCGAAAGCCATGCCGCGCTGGCGGGCCGGAAAAGTGTCGGCCAAAATCGCCTGTTCACTAGGCTGCAAACCTCCTCCGCCCGCACCTTGCAGCACGCGAAAGAAAATCAAGGCGCTCAAGCTGGGTGCCAGTCCACACAGAAAAGAACTGATCGTAAAAAGGGCCACACACGACATGTAAAACCGCTTGCGCCCCATCACCGAGGATACCCAGCCGCTGATCGGCAGCACGATGGCATTCGAGACGAGGTAGGAGGTCAGCACCCAGGTGCTTTCATCCTGGCTAGCCGAAAGGCTGCCGGCGATGTGGGGCAGGGCAACGTTGGCAACGCTCGTGTCGAGTACTTCCATAAACGTCGCGAGCGTCACCGTCAGCGCAATGATCCAAGGATTGACGCCTGCGCGAGCGGCGGAACTCCCGAAAGCGTTTTCTCGGAGAGCAAGCGAACTCCGGTCCGACACACTCATAAGGCTACTTCACGAAGACTTTGGGTTCGACCGACATGCCGAGCCGGAGCGAATGATCTTTATTTTCCCCCGGCTCGAGCACGATTTTAACGGGAACGCGCTGCACGACCTTTACGTAGTTTCCGGTCGCGTTTTCCGGCGGCAGAAGGCTCAGGCGAGCGCCACTGGATCCAGCCAGGCTGTCCACGTGGCCCTTGTAGGTGCGGCCATTCACGTCCGCTTTGATTTCGGCTCGCTGACCAGGTTTCATCCACTTCAATTGCGTTTCCTTGAAATTGGCTGTGATCCAGATGTCGTCGAGCGGCACGATGGTCAGCAGTTGCTGTCCGGGCTGAACGTTCATTCCGACTTCCACACTTTTCATGAGCACGCCGTCGACCGGCGCAATGATCTTCGTGTATCCGAGATTGAGTTCCGCCTGCTCGAGAGCAGCCTGCTTTTCCTGGGCCGATGCGGCGGCGGCCAGGGCACGATCCCGGATGGATGCGACCTGCTGGGGACCGGTTTGTGAGTAGCGCCAGGTTGCCTGCGCCTGCGCCAGACGTGCGTGCGCTTGCGCCACCTGCTGCTCGCCCGCTGCCACATCCGATTTGGCGGCGGCAACGGCCGCAGAGGAAGCGGTTGCCGCAGCGACGGCCTGATCGTACAACTGCTGTGAAATCTCCTGCTTGTCGACCAGTTGCTTGTAGCGCACCAGGTCGTTTTGTGCTTTCACGTCGTTGGCTTGCGCCTCGACGAGCTGCGCGCGGGCGGCATCGAGCTGCTGCTGTGCAACGGCGATGCCCGCCTGCGCATTGGACACATCGGCCTCCGAGGTCGAGATCTGACTGGTCGTGTTCACATGGGTGACGGGAACGTCGGTGTCGACGGACCGGGCGGTAGCGTTCGCGTTGGCGAGTTGGGCGCGCGCTTGATCGACGGCCACCTGATAGTCCCGCGGATCGATCTCCACCAGTACGTCACCGGCGTGAACATACTGGTTATCGTCCACGTTGACCTTAAGGACATAGCCGGAGATGCGAGCGCTGAGCGGCATCAGATGGCCGTCCACCTCGGCGTCGTCGGTCGACTCGTAGCTTGCAAAGTAGCGCCAAGCGAACAATCCGCACACAAGCACGAGGATTGCGGCGAGCACCAGAAACACCCGCACGCGAGGTCGCCGACGGAAAAACGCCGACGCGTGAGCCGAAGGGGGCGGCTCAGCCGAATGAGTCTCAGGTTCGTGGATGTGGTTTTCCGCAGGCGCGTTCGGTGTGGGTTCAAGCTCAGTTCTCTGTGCCATGTCTTATTTTCCTTTGAAGTAGTCCTTGACTCCTTCTTCGGCTGCCCCCAGGGCGCGGGCGAGAGAAATTTTGGCGTAGTTGTCCTGGTAGAGACTGGAGATATAGTCCTCATGAGCGCTGGCTACGGCTTGCTGTGCCTGCACGACTTCGACGGTGTCGGTGACGCCGGCGCGGAAGCGATCCTCGGACTGCGCTAGGGTCTGCTCGGCCAGGTCAATGTTGCTTGCCGAGACAGCGACCAATTGCTCGGCGGACTCGACGTTAAACAGCGCCGTCCGGACATCCGCGTCGATCTGTGCGCGGAGATTGTCGGCGCGGTCACGGCTTTGCTTCAGGCGTGCTTCTGCTTGAGCGACATCGCCCTTCACTCGGCCTCCTAGAAAAATGGGTATGGTCAGCGTTCCCCGCACGTCAAACACCCCATGCGTCGTGAGCTCTGGAATCGTCCCTGCCAGACCGTAGTCCCCACTAAAGGCCAGCGACGGCAAGTAGCCGGCCTCGGCAGCCTTGCGCGAGTACTGCGCCGCGCGCACGTCTGCCAAGGCCGCTTGGTAGTCAGAGCGCGAGGCATAAGCGCGCTTGAGCGCTTCGTCGAGCGACAGGCCCACGAACGGCTGATACAGGGAGGTATCGGTGAGCGTAAATCCCTGGCCGGGCGCGAGACCGATCACCCGGGCGAGCGAGAGCTTCTGGATGGCAAAGCCATTTTTCGCCTGAATCAATTGCTGTTGGCGGGACTGAAGCTCCACGTGCGCACGGAGAGCGTCGATGGCAGGAGACGTTCCCGCGTGGACTTGATCGTTGGCCTGGTCGTACAGGGCCTGCGCCGTGTTCACTTGGGCCTGTGCTGTGTCGATGCGGGCTTGATCAGCGACCGTCTCGAAGTACAAGTAGCCCACCGCCAGGACGACCAAATCGCGTGCATCTTGGTAGGTGGATTGCGCTGATTTCACATTCTCCGATGCGGCGTGAACGTTGTTGATCGCCTTCCAATCGAAAATCGATTGGGTCACGTAGGCACGGGAATCGAGGTAACCGAAAGGCCCCACAATCAACGGAATGTTCACGCCGAGGTTATGTAAATTGAAGGTAAAGCCGAACTCGGCCAAATCGACCAGCGAGCCGTCGACATAGCTAGATGTCGTCACGTTGGGAAGCAGGGCGCTCAGTTGCTGCCAGCGTCCGCCGCGGGCCGAGCGAACATCCTCGTTGGCAAGCAGCGACCCTAGGTTCTGTCTGAGTCCGCGGGCAATCGCATCTTCCAGGGACAACTGTAAAACGCCAGAGACAAGATGGTCGGGGACACTGGACCCAAAGCTACCTTGCGCGGCGGGAGGCAAGGTATTCACGGCGCCCAAAGACGGACCGGCTTGCGCCTGGACGGACTCGCTGGGCAGCGATAACAGCCCTACCAGGAGAACCAGAATCGCTTGAATTTCCGATCGCCGTATCACGAAGCGACCTCCTGAGATCGGTTGAAGGTTGGATGAAAGGCCGCGAGCAGGCGATTCAACGCTGCGGCTCTCCTCTTCATCGCGGTCTCCGCAGTCCCTTCCGAGCAGCGCATAGATCGGCCGAGAAAAGCTCCCATACCTGCTCGGCCGTTTTGCGCAGAGGCGAGTCGGGGTTCATCGCCCAAGCCAGAATGACTCCCAAAAAAACGATCTGCGTCAATCGCGCAAGCTCTTCGGGCGATCGATCGCTCGGGACCTCTCCTCGCTGTTGGGCGAGCTGATAAATCTCGGTGAGCAAGCGGCGCCCGGTGTGCAGGCGTTTCAAAAGCTCTCGGCGGACCGGTTCGCAAGAAGCGTGCGCGGCATAGATCGCGCGAAGCAGGGCAGCGCTTTCCGAGGAATGGCCCGCCAGTTCGATAGCCAGTTCTCGGAGCGCGGGCAAGACTGGTTCGGTTTGCGCGCGATCATGAGCGCGTTCGATGACGGCTAACCGCTCCGCGCCCAGCGTCGCCAGCACGTGTTCCTTGGTTGGGAAATAGTTGAAGAAAGTTCCCTTGCCAACGTCGGCCGCCTCGGTAATGTCCTCGACCGTGGTCTCGAGAAAGCCGCGTTCCGCAAAAAGCTTGAGCGCGGCGTGATACAAACGATCCCGCATTTCCGCTCGTCGCCGCTCGCGGCGTCCGGTAGGCGGCAGAGTGGTGTGCCGGCGAGCCAAATGGCGCGATATCATGACCTGTCCTCTTTTCGTGACCTAAAACCACAAATGACTATAGGTCATAATTGGGGGAAAGTCCAACAAAACGAAGGGAACCGCCCGCGCCGGTCCGCTCGCGAGCGGGTCGCGGCTGCCCGGCGTGCTACCTCCTCTTGGGGCTGTGTTGGTTGAGCGTGGCTGTAAGCGTGCGCGCCGCCGGAGGAATCGGCACCGCACCGTGCAGCACAATGTCCTTGGCAGAGATTTTCTTGCCGTACACGCGCTCGTTGGCGTCATTGTCGGGGCGCAACGTGGAGCCTTCGAGGGAAACGCCGGCAAACAGGCCGCGCGCGCGCGAATAGGTTAGGATTTCAGCGCGCATCGTAACGTCGGTGTCGGCCTCGGCGTCGCGGCCGACCGGGCCCGCGGCGGCTGAGGCGTCGGCGCCAAGCTTCACCTTGCTGCTGAGAATCGCGTTGGCACCCCCCTCGTTCATGACCAGTAGGACGAAGTCGGTTGCCTGGCCACCGATCTGAAACCCAAAGCTGCCGCCTTCCAGGTCGATCATACTCGGTGCGCCCCATGGACCCTGAAAGCTACCGCCGCTGCGACAGGTCATCGCGCCACGGCCATAACTGCCCCCGACGACAAAGGCGGCTTTGAGCACAGTCGGAAGGACAATCACGCACTCTGCTTTGTCCAATAAATTCTGCGGGATGTCGTCGGGAATGTTCATAATTTCCTTCAGGACCTGCCCGGCTGACTCCAGCCTGTCGTCATCCTTCGTCTTATCGTCGGCCCAGAGTGCGGACCCAGACAGAAGTCCCATCAGGGTCGCTGAAAGCAGCACGGATTTGACTCTTTGGCGCATCTGAGCTTCCTCCTAGGTTGGCAGTTTCATGATACGTTCTTCGAGTGTTGCCGTGCAACGGGACACAACTGGATTGCGTGGATGAACCGCTGGATACGCCTCAGCTGGCTCGGTAGACACTGCCGTCTTCGTTTCTGTGGGGCCGCGCTGGCTCTCGGGTTCGTGCTTGCCTCTGTCACAGGGGCTGGTGCGCAAGCCGCGCTCGACGGCAAACCGTCTTCAGAAACCTCCGCCGCGCGTCCCGATTTGGAGCTGTTTCGCCATCGAGTCCTGGAGGCTTTGCGCTCGACAAACTCGGAACACAGTTTCTGGGGAATACTGATTGCCGATCGTGACACAGGTATGACGCTGTATGAATGGAATGCGGATCAGTTCTTCATGCCTGCTTCGAACGCGAAGCTGTTTACGACAGCTCTTGCGTTGGCCCAGCTGCGATCCGATTACCGATTTCATACCACGCTCGAATCGAAAGCGGCCCTGGGGAACGACGGCCGCCTCTCCGGAGACCTGGTTCTGGTCGGCCGCGGCGATCCGAATTTGTCGAATCGCAAGATTCCCTACGTCGGAGGCGCATCAGAGAGGGAAGGCATCACCGAAAAAGTTCTGGCGGAAATGGCGGACCGTGTCGTTGCGGAGGGCCTCAAGGAAATCGACGGAGACATCGTCGCCGACGATCGCTACTTTCCCTATGATCCCTATCCTGCGGCCTGGACGGTAGGTGACCTGTATTTTCGATTTGGTGCGCCTGTCGATGCGATCGCATTCAACGATAATACCGTTTCGATCGACGTCCTGGCTGCCGATCGAATCGGAGAGCCTGCCATCGTTCGGACCCAGCCTGCGGCAGCAGTCGATTCATTCAGTTATGACATTCGGACGGGACCTAGAGGCAGTGAGCCGGACTTGGCTGTCGTCCGACAGCCCGGCGAAAAATACGTTCTTTTGCGGGGAACAGTCCCGCTGGGCCACCAAGCCGTTCGGCTTGACCTGGCGATGCTCGAGCCCGCTCGAACCGCCGCTTTGACTCTTAAGCAGTTGCTCGAGGCGCGCGGCGTTCAAGTGACCGGCGGAACCCAAGTGCGCCACAGCCCTCCTCCAGAAACCAGCGCGTCAGGCGAACCGATCCTTACCCGCACAGCCCCGCAGGAGCCTGAATCGAATCCGCATGTCCTGGCCGAGCACGTTTCTTTGCCGCTGCTGGAGTCGGTGCGCGTCACCAACAAGGTGAGCCAAAACTTGCATGCCGAACTGCTGTTGCGGACGGTCGGTCGCGTCGCACTCGGCCTGGGCTCGACGGCAGCGGGTCTGCAGGTAGAACGTGATTTCTTCCACCAGGCCGGGATCGCCGACGGCGATGTGGTGCTGACGGATGGTTCTGGACTGGCCCGCAATGACCTGGTGACCCCGCGCGCCGTCGTTGCGCTCCTGACATACGTCGCCAACCAGCCGTGGGGCGCCGATTACATCTCGACGTTGCCCGTGGCTGGTGTGGATGGCACGCTCGAAAATCGCATGGTTCACACCGCCGCGTCGAACCGCATCCAGGCAAAAACAGGCGAGGTCGAGCACGAACGGGGACTATCGGGTTATGCGACCACGCTCGGAGGCGAGCATCTGATCTTCTCCATTTTCTATAACAATAATCCGCAGAAAGGCCCGGAGACCGCCGCCCCGATTGATCTGATCGCCACGGCCATGGTCGAGACGCTCGGTATGGAACGGGCCGCACCGAATCACCCATGAAAAGACACGCGAGGATCGTTACCGTCTTCGGCAGCTCGCGTCCGCAGCCCGACGATGAGCTGTACACAGAAGCACAAGCGCTCGGCGTGGCGCTAGCCGAAAGGGGATTCTCGGTATGCACAGGAGGCTACAGCGGTGTGATGGAAGCCGTCTCGCGAGGTGCAAAGCAAGCAGGTGGACGCACCATCGGCATTACAGCTCGATTCTTTCGTTCGCGCGCGAACCCGTGGATTGATGAAGAAATCCGCGTGGCCACCTGGCAGGATCGCTTGTTCGAGCTGATTGAGCGAGGCCACGGCTACGTCGCCTGTCCCGGAGGAACAGGCACACTGGTCGAGTTGGCGATTGTGTGGGAGATGTTGAACAAAGGCGCGATGAAGAAGAAGCCGGTTACCGTTTTCGGCGATTTCTGGCGGCCTGTCATCGAACGCGTGCGTGAAGCCGAACGGACTCACTCGTCTCGCTGGCTTGAGCGAGAACAATCACTCATCCATGTCGCCCTATCTCCCCGCGACGCTGCCGAGCATCTATCGCGATGTCTCGTCGTCCGGTCGCGCCCGCGCTGATTTCCCACAGGCAGCCGAGCTAGAATGGATTTTTTCACTTTGAGGCGCTCTTGTCCCGAACCGTCGAAGAACTGCTTGAATTCGACCGGCTGAAAGAAATTCTCGGCCGCACAACAACCTGTGCGCCGGGCCGTCGAGCAATTCAGTCGCTTACACCGCACGAGGATGTCGCGGCTCTAGAAGCGGAGTTCGAGCGGGTCCGCGAGGCAGTCTCCTACTTGAATCTGGGTTCCGAGCTAGGCTTTGGCTCGCTCGCCGACCCCGAGACGTGGCTTCGACGGCTGGCGGTTCCGGGTTCGGTTCTTTCACCGGCCGAACTGCTCGATGTCGTTTCCCTTATGGAAACGGCTGTCGCGGTCCGACTCACATTCAAGGACAGTCGCGAGCGATATCCGCGCCTGGCCGAGTGTGCCGCCGCCCTCGCCGAGTTCCGCTCGCTCGCGTCCGCGATTCGTCGCGCCGTGCTGCCGAACTGCGAGATCAGTGATGACGCCTCGCCCAAGCTCAAACAGATCCGCGCCCATATCCATCAGGCGCGCGACAAAATTCAGCGTTCTCTCGAAGCGATCCTGCAGGGACATGGTAGGCCGGCGGGTCGAGACTACATCACGCTTCGCAACGATCGATTTGTAGTTCCGGTGAGCGCGCGGGAGCGGCGGGGCGTGCCGGGCGTCGTTCATGGCACGAGCGGCACAGGGCAGACCGTGTTTGTTGAGCCGTTGGAGGTGATCGACCTAAATAACCGTTTCGTGCAGCTGGGCGAAGATGAGGTGCGAGAGATAGACCGCATCCTGGAGGAACTGACCCAGCGGGTCGCGGCCGAGCACAGTCGGCTCGAAGGGGCGGCGGCATCGATGGCGCATCTCGACTCTGTTTTTGCACGCGCACGGTTTGCCCGCGAATACGACGCCGTGGCACCCGAATTCGGGGCGGGGGATTTGCTCAGGCTCGAAGCGGCACGCAATCCTGTCCTCGAAGCGACGCTGCGGCCGCAAGGGCGCAACGCTGTGCCGCTTTCACTCACTCTGGGCGACGCCGCGACCGTGTTGGTCATTAGTGGACCCAATACGGGCGGAAAAACAGTTGCGCTTAAAACAGTGGGGCTGGCGGCACTCGCGGCACAGTCGGCGATTCCCATTACGGCAGGCCGAGCCGAAATGCCTGTCTTCGATCGTGTGCTCGCCGATATTGGTGATGAGCAGTCGATTGCTGCGGACCTTTCGACGTTTTCCGCGCACATCCTGAATTTGAAATCCATGCTCGAGGTGGCAACCCCGCGCTCGCTGATTCTGGTGGACGAGATGGGCACCGGGACGGCCCCGGAAGAAGGCGCTGCCCTGGCCGTCGCGCTGCTCGACGAATTTTGCTCTCGCCGTTCGCTTACCCTAGCAACGACTCACCATGACCGGTTAAAGGCATACGCCTCCACGACGACTGGAATCCTCAATGCCTCGATGGAATTTGACGAAGAAAATCTTCGTCCGACGTACCGGCTGAGGGTTGGTGTGCCAGGGACCTCGAGCGGAATTGAAATCGCGCGGCGCTTGGGGCTTCCGGCACACATCATCGAGCAGGCCCGTGCCGGCCTTTCTCCCGAATCGCGCGAGGCCCGCGATTTGATTGCCTACCTCCACCGCAGCCGCGACGAGATGGAGGCCACCAAGCAGCGGGTTGGCCTAGAACGAGCGCAGCTCGAGAAGGATCGTCGGGAGCTCGAGACGGACTGGGTCGACCGTCAAAAAAGACGGATCGCCGAGTTGGAACGGAATTTCGCCGAGACGCAGAAGCGGTTAGAAGGCGAGGTCCTGCTCCTAGCCCAGGACATACGGGATCGCGTTTTGCGGGCGCAAGCGGAAAAACAGGCAGGCCGAAGGATGGGCAAAATCACATCGGATTCACGCGCGGAAGCCGATGCCGCCATCCTCCAGACGCTCTCCGACTCACAGGCCGATTTGGGCGTGGCGGTCGAGACGACCCCTAAGCCGGTAGCGCCCAGCAAGCTTTCCCCAGGTCTGCGTGTGCACGTCAAGACGTGGAAACAACCTGTCATTTTTCGCAGTCATGACGGCCGCACGGCCGAAGTGGAAGCCGGTCCACTGCGCGTGAAAGTACCGCTCGAAGACATCACCGCGATTGCTCACCCGCAAGGTGCCCAGCCACGCAGCCACCTGTCGGCTATTACCGTTCACACCCAACGGAGCGATGCGCCAACCGCCGACGAAATCAATGTCATCGGCTGCACGGTCGAGCAAGCCAGTGAACGCGTCGACAAATTTCTCGACGAAGCTGTTCTGGCCGGGAAACCCAGTGTGCGTGTGATCCATGGTCACGGCACCGGTGCTCTTCGCCGTGGTCTCGCCCAATTTTTGTCCGCTCATCCGCTGGTCGAGAAGATTCATCACGAGGCGGAAGATCGTGGCGGCACGGCGGTAACGGTGGCCGAGTTGAAATCGTGATGGCCTGGTGCTAAGAGAAGAACCCAATGGCTGAGGCCGGTTCCTTTGCGGAGAAGGTGAAGCAGCAAGCGGACATCGTTCGCGTGGTCGGCGAATACGTCCGCCTGAAAAAGACAGGTCAAAATTTCACCGGGCTGTGTCCCTTCCACCAGGAAAAGACGCCGTCGTTCGCCGTGCATCCTGTGAGGCAGATCTACCACTGCTTTGGTTGCGGCGCTGGCGGCGACGTTTTCAAGTTCGTGATGGAACTGGAAAAGTGCCCATTTCCTGAGGCGGTGCGAGCGGTGGCCGAGAAGTGCGGCATTCCGATTCCCCGACCGCGCGAACGTGCCCCTGAAGAGCGTCGCGAAAATCAGCAGCGCGGCGCGCTCATGGAGATGCATCGCGACGCAGCGGCATTCTTCGCGCGTCAGCTGGAGCAAGCTTCGGAAGGCAAAGTCGCGGCAGCGTATTTGGAAGATCGCGGGCTCGATCGGGAAGCGATCGCACGCTTCGGTCTCGGGTTTGCACCATCATCCGGTGACGTGCTCGTGCGTCATCTGAAGTCTCGGTACTCGGAAAAGCTCCTGGAGGCCTCGGGGCTCGCTTCGCGGGAGCCGAGTGGCCGGCTCTATGACCGTTTCCGCCGTCGCATCATATTCCCGATCGCCAACGATACCGGGAAGGTCATCGCTTTTGGCGGCCGCGCGATGGGTGATGATCATCCGAAGTATTTGAATTCCCCCGAGACGCCGATCTATTCGAAAAGCAACGTCCTCTATCATCTTGATCGTGCCAAAGAGTCGGTGCGCCAAAGCGATTTCGGAATTCTCGTGGAAGGCTACATGGACGCCATCGCCGTGGCGCGCGCGGGAATTCCCAATGTGTTCGCCAGCTGCGGCACCAGCCTCGCCGAAGCACAAATCAAGCTGCTTGGCCGGTTCACGCGCCGTATCGTCGTCAATTTCGATCCCGACGCGGCCGGCCAAGCGGCGACCGAGCGTTCGCTCGGACTGCTGCTCGAAAAAGAATTCGATGTGCGCGTGCTGGTGCTTCCGGGCGGCGCTGACCCAGACAAGTTTTTAAGCGAGCAGGGTGCGGAAGCCTACCGAAGGCTGCTCGCGGAGGCCTTGCCGTATCTGGATTATCTGATTGCGCGCGCGCGACAGATGGACCGTTCGACAGCTGCCGGCAAACTCGCGGCTCTCAATTTTCTGATGCCGTACCTCCAACGGGTTCCCAACAAACTACTGCGCTCGGAATGGGCCACTCGCATCGCCTCGGAATTGCGCGTGGACGAGCCTGTTCTGCGGGAGGCCTTTCGCCGCGCGGCCGCCGAGCGCCGCGGCGAAGTGAAGCCACGGGTGGAGTTGCTCGCGCCGGCCATCCGTCCGGCCGAACGAAGGTTGATGCAAATGCTGTTTGAAGCGGAAGGTTTCCGTGAAAGGTTGGCCGGAGAGATTTCGGCCAATCAATTACATCGGGGACTGGAGACAGAACGAATCTTCGAAGTTCTGGTGACCAACACCGGAGGGCGGCCCGATGCCGCGGCGGTCGCAGCCGCGCTGGAAGAAAGAGACCGCCGAATGCTTTTCGAGGTTCTTTTTGAGCCATCGGCCGAGGCCACCTGGGAAGAAGCGGAAAGCTGTCTCGAAGTACTGCGCAGCCGGACTCTACGACAGGAACTTGCCGCCCTTCAGAAACAGATCGAAGCGAAGGTATCGCCCGCCGAATTGACGCGCCTGCTTGCGCGCCGCTTGGAATTGCAAAGAATGCTGGCGCGAGGGTGACTCCGCAACCGCCGAGCCATTCCATGAGCAAGATAGCATCCATTGTGATCGTGGGGCGGCCGAACGTGGGCAAGTCCACGCTCTTCAACCGTCTCACCGGCACGCGCCGTTCGATTGTTACGAACGAACCGGGAATCACACGAGACCGCATCTACGGTACGGCACACTGGGATGGCCGCACGTTCGAGGTCGTCGATACGGGCGGAATCGTCCCGGAGGAAAAAGCCGGTATTCCCGGCGAGGTCCTTCGGCAGGCTCATCGAGCCATCGAAGATGCCGCACGCGTCGTACAGGTCGTCGACGGCCGAGCGGGACCACTGCCGATCGATCGTGAACTGGCCCGGCTGTTGCGCCGTGCCGGCAAGCCGCCTGTGATCGCCGTCAACAAAGTGGATTCGGTCAAACAAGCCCAGCTCGCAGCTGAATTCTATGAGCTTGGCGACCAAGTCTTTCCGGTTTCGGCCGAGCACGGTTTTGGCGTCGACGCGCTGCTCGATGCTCTCACCCGGGAACTGCCGCAGGGTGAATCCGATGAAACCGAGCCGGACATCGGTATCGCCATCATTGGCCGCCCCAATGTCGGAAAATCAACGCTGCTCAATCAGCTCGCTCAGCAGGAGCGAGCGATCGTTTCACCCGAGCCCGGTACCACCCGCGATGCCGTCGATACCGTCGTCCAACGCCACGGCAAGTCCTATCGTTTCCTCGATACGGCGGGTATCCGGCGGAAGGGCAAGACCAACCTTGTCGCCGAGAAACTCAGCGTCGTCTTGGCGCGGCGTCATCTCGAGCGTGCCGACATCGCCGTGCTCGTGGCCGACGCCTCCATCGGCCCCACCGCGCAGGACGCGACCATCGCTGGCTATGCCGAGCAGTCGGGCCGATCGGTCATCCTCGTGATGAACAAATGGGACCTGGCTTTACGGGCGGCCGAGGAGAAGGCCAAACAAGAGCGAAAGGCTTCGGATCAAGCAGTCAGCGTCGATCGCAACCGGCTGCTAGCGGACTATGAACGGATCGTCCGTGAAAAGTTCAAGTTTCTTTCCTACGCGCCCATCGTCTTTCTTTCGGCGCTCACGGGCGACCGCGTCGGAAGGCTTTATTCGCTTATCGACCGCGTCGCCCAAGCGCGGCAACGCCGTATCCCGACGGGGGAGTTAAATCGCTGGCTTAGGAGCGTGGACCTTGAGCGCGGAACCTCTCCGGCGAGCCACAAGGTAAAAATCTATTACATCACCCAAGCAACGAGCGCGCCACCGACCTTCGTACTGTTCACCAATCAGCCGCACCCGCTGCACTTCAGCTACCAGCGCTTCTTAGAAAACCGCCTCCGCGCCGCCTTCGATTTCACCGGCACTCCGATACGCTTTACCCAACGGCTGAAAAAGCGCGAGCCGCCGAGCGCGGAATTGCGGCGCCCGAAGCGCTTCAGGGGTTGACACGGCCGGAAATCAGCCTAGGATACAAACAAGCCATGGCAAGTGCGACCCAAGCTGCGCACGTAATCCCGGAAAAGAGCCTTTTCCGAATCGGCGAGGTCAGCCGTCTCACAGCGACGAAAGCGTTTGTTCTTCGCTACTGGGAGTCCGAGTTTCCCACGCTTCAACCTGTCAAAAGTCCGAGTGGCCACCGCCTCTACCGGCGCGAGGACATCGAAACGGTGTTCGAAATCAAGCGCCTGCTTTACGAAGAAGGCTTCACGATCGCGGGTGCTCGCAAGCACCTCGCGGAAAAAAATGGCGGTCCTGCCGCCGCACAGGACACACCAGCGCAGGGCGAAACAGCCATCGTTCCCGCCAAGCACGGCCCGGCAGCCCGCGCACATAAGAAATTCCTACTTGATCTTCACGAAGAGCTTCTGGCGATCTTGACCCTGCTCGAACGCGAGTGATAGGCTCGAAATCGGTAGAATCCATACGATCGGGACGTGGCGCAGCCTGGTAGCGCGCACGCTTGGGGTGCGTGAGGCCGCTGGTTCAAATCCAGTCGTCCCGACCATCCTCTTAGGGA